>JGI24698J34947_10000713_pt1 | contig 16306 bp, 11 predicted proteins | sample TergutMp193P3_FD_34947 | JGI IMG/M metagenome (IMG submission 34947) | reverse complement strand
GCCAGCCGCGCCGGGAACTTCCGGTTTAACCGATTCCAGCCCCTTGAATAATTCCCTTATCTCTTTTTCTACGGCGGCGGCGCCGTTTCTGTCGCCATTGGTGAGCGCCCCGCTCAATTTGTCAACCAGGCCGTTCAGGCGCTCCCTGGATTCTCCAACTTTTTTGTTAAACGCGTCCAGCCCGTAGGCCTTTTCAATTTTGTCAGGCACGGCGGACCTGGACTTCAGCATGTCCATCGCTTTGTCTATAAGCCCCTGTATTACCTCTACATCGTTCTTTGACGTGTCGGCAAACAGTTTTTTTGCCGCGTCGCTGAATGAAACCGTGTCGCTTCCCTGGTTATTCCTGGCCGCGTCAATAGACGAGCCTGATGATTCTTTTGCTTCATTCCTGGAAAAATAATTTGAAATGTTTACGTTCTGACCGCTATTAATCGCCGAAAGAAAATTAGAGTCTGAAGCCATGATTCCTCCGCAACGCATGTGCGCGTGAATCTATTGTATCGGCAACAAATTTGTTTTGGATTAGCGTTTTGCTCAGGTTATTTGGCAAAGCAACGCTATCTGCTTAGGGTCAGAATCAGGGACATTGCCCCGAAAGCCGCTCTGCATGGATATTTTGGCATCTTGAATTTAGTCTAATAAAATTTTTATTAAAAATAATTCTTGAACTATTAGCAATTTGCTACTATACTATCTTTTGGAACCTATTTTGAATGATTCCAAGGGAGGCGAGATGCAAAAAGTGGCTATTCAAGGCAGTTTGTTTGACTGGAGCGCGGAGAGCGGCTTAGACCCGGCGGCAGTCATGACGCTGCAGCCCTGGATAAAAAAGCTGGCCAGGCGCTACTACCCCAAAGCAGCCGCGCTGAACCTTGACATGGACGACCTGATGCAGGCGGGCAACCTGGGCGCGCTAAACGCCGCGCGGACATTTTGCCCCGATTTCAACGCGAGTTTTTTGACATGGGCCAGTTTCAGCATTACGGATGAAATAAAAAAACTGTGCCGCCAGAGCGCCGCAATCAGCCTTGACGCCCGCCCTTTGGGAGAGGACGACTCCGCGCCCTTGTCCGAGCGGCTGGTTGACGCTTCCGACCAGGCCGCCATGGCGGAGACGGTCATTCAGGCAAACCAGCTCATGTCAAAGCTATCAAGGCATGAACAAAAGTTGCTGACCTGGTATTACGGCCTGGGGAAAAACAGAAAGTCCATTTCCCTGGAGGCCATCGGCAAAAAATACGGTCTCTCCGGTCAGTGCATCAGCAACCGAATCAGCGCCGCGCTCAATAAATTGAGGCGCCGGACAAGCCGCCTGTCGCCAGCTCTATAAAGGAAGACTGACGCTCTCCACTGTTATGTCACCACCCCAGCCCTTTGAAGAAGGCGAGCAGGTCTTCATGGTCAATTTTTCCATCGCCCGTCAGGTCGTATTTTTGTGAACCCCCTTGCGCGCTGCCGCCAAAAGCGTTAGCAAAGCCAAGGAGCTGGGGGGATTTGGACGTATTTCCGTCAAAGCATTCCCTGATAGCCACATTCACGCTGGCTTTCAGGGATGCGTCGCTAACGCTTGTGGCGGTGATGGTGACGTTCTGGGGCGTGACGGGCGCTTTAAAAACGCCTTGAGAATCAATATTATTTCCGCCTGAAACCGTCCAGGCGACCGATTTATTGCTCAAGCCGCCCACTTCAGCCTTGAACGCCACCGTCTCGCCTGTAAAAACCACCAATGCCGGATCAACGATTTTAATGCTGGCGGGAACATTTGCGCCCGGAGCGGCAAAGGCCTTGAGGCAAACGCTCACGTTATTGAGCGTGTTGCCGGAGATGGCGACCGTCTTGATGTCAGCCCAGGAAGTTCCGTTTGATGAGGCATAGCTAGTGCCCGCAAGGGATGTGTGGCTGTCGGTGTAACCGGCGTAAGTGTAAAGGACGCTGATTGGATAACGATAGCCCGATTTTTCCCTTAGCTTGACTATGACGGCAAATTTTTGACCGCCGCTGACGTTTACGGGCGAGGCCAGTTTAATCCTGTGATAACCGGGCAGGGATAGATTGCCGGTTTGGGGGCCTAAAACCCGCTCGCCGGTAGAGGGGTCTGTTGTAACGCCGGTTCTGAGATATATCTCATAGGATGCGTCGTCGGTTGACGTGTAAAAGGCCACGTCTGTTATCGCGTCATTGCCGGAAGCGGTAAACACATTTGCAAACCAGGCTGTAGAAGAGCCGTCGTATCCCAATCCCGATAGTAATCCAAGGTGGTCGTATTGGTAGGTTTTACTGTCAAGCTGCGCGCTGCCAACGTACGATGCGGCATAACCTAATTGCGTATCGTACGATATGTAAAAATAGCCGCCGTCCCCCCAGTTAGCGCCCCAGCTGTTGCGGACAATCCAGGCGCCGTTGCTTTGGGGCTGGTTGTTTTCCAGAAAATTGGTTCTCGCAAAGTTATCATCCCATCCCACGATATTCACGGCATGGTTAAATTCAATATCGCTGCCGGTCTGCCTGTATCTGAACGCCTTAGTAGTTGAGTTGTAGTAGTTGCTTTCAGTTTCAGGTCTGTCCGGCCACCACATTGATATGGCCACGGCGCCGTAGGTTTGCGCCAGACCCTTAATGGCGTCCTGATCGCTTGTGTCAAAAAGATAGGCGTTTTTGACCGTCGCTATTGTTTGCTCATTCCCTTTGGGCAGGGCGCTCTGGGGATAATTCCTGGTATTTTGATATGGGGCTGACGCTTCAGACACAGGGCCTGTGCCGCGCGACATCAAAGCCAATGCCTTATGCGCGTTTCCGCCCAGGTCAAAGGTGGCGTCCTCGCCCTGCTTTACAGACCCTTTTGTGAAAGCGGGGAAGCCGCCCGTTGGATTATACGCAAACCAGGCCATGTGCCATTCTGAAAAATCATTGGATGCGGCGGTTGTTTTTCTTATATTTGACTCCAGCGAGGCCAGCGACGCAAATGTCCAGCACGTTCCAAACGGGTTTTGATTGCGGACGGGCGATAATATGCCCTGCGTCCTCAGATCAAAAGCAGCGGAAAACGCGGTAAGACCCGCTTTAACCATTGCTTCAATCTCGGTCGCCGGATGGCTCAACTTTTGGGGGATGATTGGAGATGGAACATGGCCGAAGCGGTTGAGCGCCTCCCCTTCAAAAAAAACTGAATTTTGGGGTATCAGCCCATCTCTTTGCTTTGCCGCCCATTCCACAAAAGCGGGGTTCATCCGCTGCTGCTCCAGTTGGGGCGCCTGGGCGCAAAGCGAACCTGATACAAAGAGCGTCAGGAATATGGCGACATTCAAATGGTATTTACCAGACATACAAACTCCTTTACCAACCGGGCTAATTGCAAAACCTCCAGCTTTGCCGGAAACACGGGCGCCAGACCCGCATTTTTCAAAAATTGCGCACAGGCGCGCGACGTTTCCAGGAGGTTTTGCAATTACCTCAACTGTGATTAATAGAATTATACCATAGAGCGTTTTAAAGCGCCAGTTTTTTTCTGAGCAGTTTTTCGGCTTCGGGCAGCGCTTCCATCGCTTTTTTTACCTGGGGGTCAACGAGGCACTGGTACTTAAAGCCGGCGTCGGTTCCGTGGCTTATGGTCTGCAGCTCAATGGTAAGGCGCTCTTTTATGTCATTTTCGGCTTCTTTCCACTCTTCTTCCGTGATGGCTATTTTATGCTCCTCCAGCCAGGCCTTAAAGCGCGCCATTACGCGATCATCCGCTGTTTGTCCTGGCTTGAGGCCGACGCTCTCCTTTTCTTCTACGGCAAACTTCAGGTAGGCGCCGCTTAGAGCCTGAAGCCTGATGGCGGCTATATTTATCATCTTTGACTTGACATAGAAGTCCGGCCTTATCCCGCCGCCGCCATAGACCACGCGGCCCAGGGCGGTGCGAAATTCCGCGCCCGCTGGTCCAGGGGAGACGGGTTCTTCATCGTCAACGCCATAGTAATAATCATCCAGCCCGTGTTGATAATCGCGCTGTATGCACCGCCCCGAGGGCGTGTAGTAGCGGGCGATGGTGAGGCCGAGGCCCCTGGTGCGGTTGATGGGCAGAACCGCCTGAACCAGCCCCTTGCCCCAACTGGTTTCGCCCACCAGCAAGCCCCTGTCGTGGTCTTGCACCGCGCCCGAAACTATCTCTGAAGCTGACGCAGAGCCTCTGTTTATCAGGACGACGATGGGAAACGCGTTAAAGGCGGCGTCTGAATCGGTGCGGAAAACCTTTACATCGCGGCCTTCCCTGCCCTTTTGGGTCAGTATCACCTCACCTGGCCCCAATAGCTGTTTTGAGACGCCTATGGCTGAATCCAGGCTGCCGCCGGGGTTGTCGCGAAGATCCAGTATCAGCGAGTTAAGCCCCTGACCCTTGAGGGCGGCAAGGGCCTTGCCAAAATCATCTGACGTGGCCTCGCCAAAATCGCGTATTTTGATAAAGCCAGTATCTTTATTGAGCATGAAGGCGTAATTGACGCTGTTGCTGGGTATCTCGGCGCGGGTTATCGAGACGGCGATGGGCTGGTCAACGCCGGGGCGCTGCATTGAGAGCACCACCACCGTTCCCTTTTCGCCCCGGAGTTTTCGCATGACCTGGGTGCTAGTCAGACCCTCGGTGGTCTTTCCGTCAATCTCGCGGAAGTAATCCCCCGAGCGCAGCCCCGCCTTTTCAGACGGCCCGCCCGGTATGGTGCTTACTATGACCACGCCGTCGGGCTGCTGCTGAATGATGGCGCCGATGCCAAAGTAAACGCCTTTTTGGTCTTCGCGCATATTGCGGAATTCCTGCTCGTCCATAAAGCTGGAATGGGGGTCAAGGGTATGGAGCATACCCCTTATTGAGGCATAGGCAACTTGCGTGGGCTGAAGAGGGTCTATGGCCTGTTTTTGGATGAGCGTCATTATTTCGGTGAGGGTTTCAAGGCCGCGCCTCCTGGCCTTTTCGTCCTGGCTGCTGCCCACCAGCGGGGCATAGACAGCCAATACGCTCAAAATCACCATCCAAAGCCAATTACGGGAGAGCCAGCGGTTCATTTGTGTCCCTTGTGAAAGACGGGCGGATTAAAGGATTTTTGTTTGACGTCGCAAAGCTGATTCTTTCTGATACCACCAATCAACAACCAGTATCTTACACCTAATCATGGCTATAATGATTACTGTCACCTGATTTCTATGAAGGGAGTTTCCATGAAATCTTTTTTTCAATCGCTTTTGGGCAGTATCACAGCCCTCGTGCTGTTTACGGGGGGGCTGTTTGTCTTTCTACTGATAATGGCCTCCTGCGTAGGGCCTAAGCCCCCGAAGGCGCCTAACAAGGCCGTGCTGGTGTTCGACCTGAATCGCAACCTGCCCGACAAGACGTCAGGGAATGATTTCGATGTCATTGACGCCATGATGGGCCAACTGGATATGAAACAATACCCCTCGTTGCCTTCGCTCATCAATGCCCTGGACAGGGCTTCAAACGACCCCAAGATTTCAGGATTATTTATCACGGGCGAGATTAAAAGCGCTGGGTGGGCCGCGTTGCTGGAGCTAAAGCAGGCTCTGGAGCGCTTCAAGGAAAAAAAGCCCGTGATTTCTTATAATCAGAGTTGGGACAAGTGGGAGCTATACCTCTGCGCGGGTCTGGGCAAGGTGATCCTCAATCCCCTCGGTGTTGCCCAGGTAATCGCGCCGTCCGCTGACGGGTTTTTTCTTGGCAAAGCATTTGAAAAATATGGCGTGCAGGTGCAAGTCACCAGGGTGGGAAAGTACAAGAGCGCCGTAGAGCCGTGGATTTCTGACAAGATGAGTCCTGAAAACCGCGAACAGATTAAAGGGCTTCTGGACGAAATCTGGAACGGCTATAAAACAGGCATCGCCAAAGGACGCGGTTTAGAGCCGGACGTCATACAATATCTGGCCGATGCCAAAGGGATGCTGTCCGCCGCGGACGCCATAGAAGTCAAGCTGGTTGACCAACTGGCCCACTATGACGAAGTTCTCCTTGAATTAAAAAAGATGGCGGGCAAGGACGCCGACTCTAAGGACTTCCCCCAAATTGACATAGAAGACTACATCAAAATCCCCGCCAGCGCCCAAAAGGGCAAAAACCGTATCGCGGTGGTTGTGGCCGAAGGCGAGATCGTTGACGGCGAAGGCGGCCAGCGCCAAATAGGCGGCGATAGTTTTGCCAGGGAACTGCGCGCCCTGCGCATGGATAAAAACGTCAAGGCCGTTGTGATGCGCGTCAACAGCCCCGGCGGCAGCGCTTTGGCGTCTGATGTCATTCAGCGCGAAATAGTCGCCCTGAAACAAGTAAAGCCCATCGTTGTTTCCATGGGCAACGTCGCGGCTTCAGGCGGATACCTTATTTCCACGCACGCCAGCCGCATTTTTGCCGAGCCATGCACAATAACAGGCTCCATCGGCGTTTTCGGACTAATACCCAACATTAAAAAACTTGCCGAAAACCACGGCATAACCACGGATTCTGTCCAGATGGCTGAAATCTCGCCGATGATTGGCTGGCGGCCGTTGTCGCAAAAGGAATTGAACATGATCCAGGGAATGGTTGACTCTGTTTATGATTCATTTATAGAAAGGGTTTCTGACGGACGAAAACTTGAGCTTGACGTAGTGCGCGAGATAGCCCAGGGCAGGGTGTGGGCCGGGGCCAGAGCGCTTGAAATCGGGTTGGTTGACGAGATGGGCGGCCTGGACGCGGCGATAAAGAAAGCCGCTGAACTTGCCAAGATCAAAGACAACTACCGCGTTGACGCTCCAGACGCCGCCAAGACCCCCTTTGAGCAGTTGATGAAGGTCTTCGGCCCGGAAAAGCGCAAGCTGGTAAAAGCAGGTCATTTTGAAGCGGTCGTGAGCGAACTGGATTCCACACTGCGCGCGCTGCGCTCCATGAATGACCCTAACGGCGTATATGCCCTGGCGCCCGCAATCGTCATTAAATGAGCGGAGAGCTTTTGGAGTGTGAAGCGTGGAGTTTGGAGTTGTGGTTGCGCCGCCATGCGGCGCGTCATTAGTTACCTGGCCCCCGACCTCTCATCCCTCAACCCTGACCCCTCATCAACCGCTTCATCGGAGCATCTATGAAAACTCTTTTTCACTCGTGTTTAGGCGCTGTCTTTGCCATTGTGCTGATTGTGGGAGCTATCTTTGGTTTTATCTATGTAATGAATACCTACATTACTCCCAGAACCCAAAAGCTGCCGGAGAAAACCGTGCTGGTGTTCGATTTAGACCGCAGCTTACACGACAAGCCCTTAGAAACCGACCCCGCCGAGACCATGCAAAGGGCGCTCAGAGGCAACATGGGCCAGGACGCCCCCTTGCCATCCCTCATTGACGCTCTGGAAAGGGCTTCAAAAGACGCCAGGATTTCAGGGCTTTTTATCACCGGGAACCTGAACAGCGCAGGACCGGCAGCGCTGGTGGAGCTAAAGCAGGCGCTGCGCCGCTTCAAAGACAAAAAAACCGTTATTTCTTATAACCAGGGCTGGACTACCAAGGAGCTATACCTCTGCGCCGGTCTTGGCAGGGTGTATCTGAACCCCTTTGGGATTGTTGAAATGACCGCGCCATCAGCCACTTCGCCATTTTTCGCAAAGGCATTGGACAAATACGGCATCCAGGTGCAAGTCACCAGGGTGGGAAAGTACAAGAGCGCCGTAGAGCCGTTTATTTCTGACAAGATGAGCGCTGAAAACCGCGAGCAGACAAAAGGCTATCTGGACGAAATCTGGAATGGCTATAAAACCGAGATAGCCTCAGGGCGCGAGATAGAACCGGAGGCCGTACAAGCCATAGCCGATACCAAAGGGGTTTTGATAGCCACGGAGGCCATAGATAACAAACTGGTTGATGAACTTGCTCACTTTGACGAAGTTTTAGGCGAATTAAAGAAAATCGCGGGCAAGAGCCATACCTCTAAAGACTTCCCGCAAATTTACATAGACGACTACATCCATCTCGCCTCCAGCTCCCAAAAGGGCAAAAACCGTATCGCCGTAGTTGTGGCCGAAGGCGAGATTGTTGACGGCGAAGGCGGCCCGGGTGAAATAGGCGGCGACAGCTTTGCCAGGGAACTGCGCGCCCTGCGTATGGATAAAAGCGTCAAGGCTGTAGTCGTGCGCGTCAATAGCCCAGGCGGCAGCGCTGCGGCCTCAGACGTCATACAGCGCGAAATTATTTCCATTAAACAAGACAAGCCTGTTGTAGTCTCCATGGGCAACTCAGCGACCTCCGGCGGCTACTGGATTTCCACTTACGCAAGCCATATTTTTGCCGAGCCTGGCACGTTGACGGGTTCTATAGGCGTCTTCGGCATGTTGCCCAACGCCATGAAACTGGCTAATAACAACGGCATAACCTTTGATACTGTTCACACGGCCGATTTTCAGCGGCCATCCTTAATCCGGCCAATGGCGGATAAAGACCTTGCCAGGATACAGGTTCTCGTTGACTCGGTTTACGATTCATTTGTAAATAAAGTATCGGATAGCCGCAAGATTAAGCCCGAGAAGGTGCGCGAAATTGCGCAGGGCAGGGTATGGGCCGGGGCCAAGGCGCTTGAACTCGGACTGGTTGACGAAATAGGCGGCCTGAGCGCGGCTATAAAAAAAGCCGCGGAACTCGCCAACATCGAAGGCGACTTCCGCATTGGCCAGCCTGAAGCCCCCAAATCTCCCTTTGAGCGTTTATTGAAGGCGTTCAGCGGCTCAGAAAAGCGCAAACTGGCCAAAACCGGTCACTTTGAAGCCGTCAAAAACGAACTGGAATCAGCCCTGCGCACGCTGCGCTCCATGAATGACCCCAATGGCGTCTATGCTTTAGCGCCTGTTGTGGTAATCAACTGAGCGGGGAGCGGAGAGTGGAGAGTGAATAAAGACGCGGCGCAAAGGAACGCTTGCGAAGCCGTATCCGCGGCAAGGAACGCTTTATTTGGAGATGAGAATTGCGCCGCGTTTGAGCCTATGGGTGTAACTTGAGCTATTTCGGGAAGAAAGTGATGCCCGGGCTTTTAAAACAACTTTCGGCTTCAAGATTGCGGAACGCAATTTTGAAGCCGAAACGGAATTAGATGTCCCTGCCCCGATTCATCCTGCCATATTCAGCCATTCCGGTTGAAAACGCCTCTGTATCCTTGAGTGTTGAGCAGACAAAGCACGTTTTGGCTTTGAGGCTTGCCCGGGGGGATTCGCTGGAGGCTCTTTTGCCTGGGGGCGTCTGGCGGGCCGAGATAACTAATATCAGCAAGAGCGGCGCGGCTATCAGGCTGGTGTGTCCGTTGCGGGAAAACAGGGAAGCCCCGATAGAAATTCACGCTTGCTTGCCAATAACCGCCCAGTTGAGCCTTTGGGACGGCTTTCTGCCGGGCGTCGTCGAGCTTGGGGCAACTCTGGTTCAGCCGATAATTTATGAGAGGAGCCAGTACAGCAAGCGCGGCGTAGCGGCCCGTATGGAGCGCTGGCGAAAAATTATACTGAGCGCCTGCGAGCAATCCCACAGAAGCCTGATACCGGAGCTGTTCCCGCCGATACCCGTAGAGGCGCTGCAAACCTGGGGCGCAAAGCAACGCTGGGCGGCTTATGAAGTAAAAACCGAAGCGCCGAATCCGGCGCTGGCCCTTGAAGATTTTGCCTTTACCCACGGGCCGGAGGGCGGCATAACGGACGCGGAAATAGAATTACTCCGCCAATCAGGCTGGAAGCCGATACACTTAGGCAAGTCAATACTAAGGGCGGCAACCTGTCCCATAGCTATACTAGGAGCGGTTCAGGCCGAGTTGGGGCGGCTTGCTGCGAGGCGTTGATTAAGCTAGTATGAGAAACTAAATCCACTTTTTTCTGGAGTGTTTATGTTTTTTCGTGTTGCCACTTGCGCCGTTTTGCTATTGAGTTTTTTGCTAAGTTGCACCACAACGCAAAAATGGAATCGCGCTCTCAAAAAAAACGAGGCTGTCATTAAGGGGGTTCAGCTTCAATTTAGAGAAGGCGTGATCGAACCCGAGATGATAACTGTTGCGGAACAGCTACTGGCCGAAGCTATACCATACCCGGTCATATCACACACGCAAAAGTCTGACGAACAAAACCTGTTGAGAATTTTTGTTAATCGTTTGGAGAATAACAGCTTTGACGATGGATCAACACCTGGCGTCTATTCATCCGGGTACTTTGGCGCCGCCGCGGTTTCAACCGCGATTTACCCTGGCGCCGCAGTGGATTTTGCCGCAAGCTATGGCAATTACCTTAAGGGCAGAAGGCACAAGTTTTTCAAAGAAAAATATGGGTACATGCCCCTTGATTTTAACGCGTTTGCTACATTTAACAATGAGCCGGTTAGTTTTTATGTGTATAAAAAGAACGAACGCGAAACAACAATTCCTAAATATGAATTAATAAAAATGCCTGCCGCCATGCAGCCATTTGGGCAAGGGGACAGCGCCGAAAAAATCATAAAAGTATCCCTTGAAGCCTGGGTTCAGGCGCTGGCCGAGGACATAAATAAGTACAAAAGGTGACGTCCGCGCTTTTAGTGAAGCTCCCCGCCTTTGGCGGCTCGCGGAACGAGCGGAACGAAAGGCGCAGACTGCGCGCTCCGCGCGATTCAACTTTTTCAAAGTTGAATTGGTCTAGCCGTTGAACCGCTCTAACTCTTACGGCATTAACATCCCGCCATTAACCGGTATGGTGGCCCCGGTTATGTAGCCCGCTTCTTCGCCGCACAGGAAAACAACCGCGTTGGCAACATCTTCCGCCGCGCCCATGCGCCCTAATGGTATTTGCCTTATGAAGCTCTCCTTTACTTCATCAGGGAGCGTCTCTGTCATCTTTGTGGCTATGTAGCCCGGGGCAACGGCGTTGCACGTAATATTCCGGCTGGATAGCTCCATGGCTACGGTCTTGGTCAGGCCAATCAGCCCTGCTTTAGAAGTAGCGTAATTGCTCTGGCCCGGGTTACCCCTCTGGCCGACGACGCTTGCTATATTGACGATGCGCCCCCAGCGCTGCTTCATCATTGGTTTTGCTGCGGCCTGGGAGGCCAGCCAGGCGCCCTTGAGGTTTACGTCTAACACCAGGTCGTATTCATCTTCTTTCATCTGGATCATCAGCTTATCTTTGGCGACGCCCGCGTTATTAATGAGAATATGCAGCGCGCCATGGCGTTCAACGGCTGTGCTAACAGCCGTCTTTATGCTCTCAGAATCAAGCATGTCAATCAGAACATAATCGGCATTTCCTCCCTCCGCCTTGATTGCCCCTGCTACATTTTTCAAATCGCCCTCCGTAGACGGCAGCGAAGCGCAAACCACCATGGCCCCCTGGCGGGCCAGCTTGCGGGCTATCACTTCGCCAATGCCCTGACTGGCGCCCGTCACCAGCGCTATTTTGTCAACCAGTTCAAACATAGTTCCTCCATTGCAATCTACTCCAATTTGCATTCAAACATGGTTGACGGCAAATTGGTAGCCGTTGAACCTTTTATTTAGCGCGGTAGTTACTGAAAAACGAGCGTCTGCGCCCGCGTTCCTGGCAAATTGAAAAGCAACAGGGGGAGATGTTTGAATTTTACCATGAAAAACCTTAAAATAACTTTAGCGACGGGAACCGCTTCTGGAGTCCACATGCCTAACAACGTGACCGACTTTCTCACCGCTCTGCAGGAAAAATGCGAGAGCGCGCTGACCGCTAACAACGACAATCAAAAAATTGTTATCCAGATAGGCTCGGCAACCTGTGAGCACGCGGCGGGGGCGCAGGATGTTCTGGATGAATTCCGCAGACACGTTGTGTCCTCCGGGCGAGCCGACATATCCTTCCACCCCACGGGATGCACGGGGCGTTGCAGCAAGGAGCCTATAGTCGGCGTCTTTATACCGGGCAAGCCGCCCGTCAAGTACGAACAGGTCAACAGGGAAATCGTCCACAAGATATTTGCCTCCCACATACAAAACCAGACGCCCCTCGCCGAATACGCCCTTGACGGCTCGCTGGACGAGGAAGCCATAAACAGCAAGCTGGTTTCAGGCGACCCCGTTTCAAAACACTTTCTGGACATATACGGAGACGTGCCCTTTTTTAAGATGCAAAAACGCATAGCCATGCGCAACGCCGGAGTGCTGAACCCCGAATCCCTTGAAGAATATGTGCATCTGGGCGGCTTTAAGGCTCTTGCCGCCTGCCTTGACAAGGGCGAGCCGCAGTGGGTCATTGATGAGGTGTTGAAATCCAAGCTGAGAGGCAGGGGGGGCGGCGGCTTCCCGACCGGCAAAAAATGGCAGATGATAGCCGGTCAGCCTGAAAAACACCGCTACATCATATGCAACGGCGATGAGGGCGATCCGGGCGCGTTCATGGACAGGGGCATGTTGGAATCCGACCCCTTTAACGTCGTGGAGGGCATGGTCATCGCCGCTTACGCCGTTGGCGCCCAAAAGGGCTTTTACTACATCAGGGCCGAGTACCCTTTGGCTATCAAGCGCATCCAAAACGCCATAGACCTCTGCCGCAAAAACGGTCTTTTGGGCGAAAATATAATGGATTCTGGCTGGGACTTCGATCTTGAAATCCGTCTGGGCGCCGGCGCCTTTGTCTGCGGCGAGGAAACCGCTATGATAAGGTCTATCGAAGGCAAGCGCGGCCAGCCAAAGGTGCGCCCCCCCTATCCAACCACAAAGGGTTTGTGGGGCAAGCCAACCGTCATTAATAATGTTGAAACCTTTGCCAACATAACAGCCATCATCAACTTTGGCGGCGATTGGTTTGCCTCCGTGGGCACAGAATCCACCGGCGGGACAAAGGTTTTTGCCCTTGCGGGAAAAGTCAAGCACACAGGGTTGGTCGAGGTTCCCTTGGGCGTCGCCCTGAAAGACGTCGTTTTCAACATCGGCGGCGGCGTTTTGGATGACCGCGACCTTAAAGCCGTCCAGACGGGCGGTCCGTCGGGCGGTTTTATTCCGGCCTCCCATGTTGGCATGCAGGTTGACTTCGAGCCGCTGGCCAAGGCCGGTTCCATCATGGGTTCGGGCGGAATGATAGTCCTCAGCGATGAAGACTGCATGGTTGACCTTGCCAAGTTCTATCTTTCCTTTACAGCCGATGAATCCTGCGGCAAGTGTACCCCCTGCAGGGAAGGCACCACGAGGATGCTTGAAATTCTCAGCAAAATCACGGAAGGCAAAGCCAGGATGGAGGATATAGACAAGCTGGAGCGCCTTGCAAAGCTCTGTCAGCAGACCAGCTTGTGCGGTTTGGGCCGCGCCGCGCCAAACCCGGTGCTGAGCAGCATCCAGCACTTCCGCGATGAATATATTGAGCACATTGATCAGAAGAGATGTCAGGCCAAGAAGTGTATCGCGCTGGTTCGCTTCAGCGTTAACCGTGAAAAGTGCATTGGCTGTACTGTTTGCCAACGCGCCTGCCCCGCCGAGTGCATCAGGGGCGTCAGAAAAGAGGCGCATTCCATAGACCAGTCCCGTTGCGTGAAGTGCGGCCAGTGCTATGAGGTCTGCCGCTTTGACGCCATAGAGCGAACATGAGCGATAGCGAGCGATCATGACCCAGCGTAACCTTTGAACCCAGGAACAAGATATGAACCAAAAAAAGATCAACATACGCATAGACGACGACCCGGTCAGCGTCCCTGCGGGCACAACCATTCTGGACGCGGCGGAAAAGCTGGGCATACATATACCGCGCCTCTGTTACCACCCCCTCCTCAAACTTGAGGGATCATGCCGTATTTGCATAGTGCAGGTGAAGGGCTTTAATTACTTCCTTACGGCCTGCTCCACCGAGGTATGGGAGGGGATGGAAGTCTCAACCAACAGCCCCGTTATCAGACAGGCCAGGCGCGACATCGTGGAGCTGTTGCTTGACAACCATCCAAAAGACTGCCAGACCTGCGAGCGCGATGGCATTTGCGAGCTTCAAAAGCAGGCCTACACGCTTGGCATACGCGAGCGCATCTTTGAGGGCAAGCGCAAGCATTTTCCAATTGATAACACCAGCCTCTCGGTTGTCCGCGCCGGCGAAAAGTGCATACTATGCAACCGTTGTGTGCGCGTGTGTAAGGAAGTGCAGGGAGTGCATAACCTGAGCCAGCAAGGACGCGGCTTTAATACCGTGGTTGGCCCCGCCTTCCTGTCCCCCATGGATGAGAGCATTTGCATACAGTGCGGACAGTGCGTGACTGTTTGCCCCACGGCGGCTTTTTTGGAACACGACCACACCGAGCGCGTTTGGGAAGTGCTCGCCATGACCAGGGAAGAAAAACACGTGGTCGTACACACGGCCCCGGCAATAAGAGCCAGTATAGGCGAATCCTTTGGTATGCCCGTTGGCGCGCCGGTAAGAGGCCAGCTCGTGACAGCTTTGCGCCGCCTGGGTTTTGACGCCGTGTTTGATACAAACGTAAGCGCCGATCTCACCATCATTGAAGAAGCGACAGAATTTTTAGGCCGCGTGAAATCCGGCGAAAACCTGCCCCTCATAACCTCTTGCAGCCCTGGCTGGATTAATTTCCTGGAGAAATTTTACCCTGAGATGATACCCAACACCTCAAGCTGCAAGTCGCCCATGCAGATGATGAGCACCTTGCTGAAAACCTACTACGCCGAAAAGAAGGGCCTTGATCCAAAGGACATCTTTGTTGTGGCCATCATGCCCTGCACCGCCAAAAAATACGAAGCGTCCCGTCCGGAACACACGCTCCCTGACGGAACGCCCACAACAGACGTTGTGCTGACCACCAGAGAGCTAGCCTGGATGTTTAAATCTTACGGCATCGTTTTTGAAAACCTGCCGGCAGGTCAGTTTGATTCACCCCTGGGCCTCAGTTCGGGCGCCAGCGATATCTTCGGCGCCACCGGCGGCGTCATGGAAGCGGCTCTGCGAACAGCGGTCGTCAAGCTCACGGGCGAGGATGCCGGCCCATTGGAATTTGAAGAACTCAGGGGCATCAAGGGCATTAAAGAGGCAACCCTTGAGATTAAAGGCATGGACATCAACATAGCCGTTGCTAACGGATTAAATAATGCCAAAATACTGCTTGATTCAGTCAAGAGAGGCGAAAAGAAGTACCACCTTATAGAGATCATGGCCTGCCCGGGCGGCTGCGTCATGGGCGGCGGCCAGCCCTACGCGCCGCTGGATCACTACAGCCTTGATCCAGACCTCGCGCTGGGCCGCGCCAAAGCGCTTTACACTATAGACGACAACAAGCAGCTCAGACGCTCTCACGAAAACCCGGCCATAGCAAGCCTTTACGCTGATTTTATCGGCGAGCCTAATGGTGAAAAAGCGCACGCGTTGTTGCACACCCACTATCAAGCCCGTATGCCAAGGGGAGTCCGATGAGCCATTCAGTTGCAAACACCGATAACTGGGAAGCGGTTAAAGCCGAATGCGTAAAACACCTGCCGCCGGATGTGCTTGATTACATTGAGGCCACAAAGGGCGAGGAGCGCTCAGAAAGCCACCTGATTTCCATCCTGCATAAAATCCAGGCCCATTTTGGCCATCTCAGCAAAGAACAGCTTAACGCGGTTTCACAGCTAGCCAATATACCGCTGACCAAAATCACGGGCGTGGCCACCTTTTACCACTACTTCCGCCTCACGCCCAGAGGCAAGCACATCATCAACGTATGCATGGGCACGGCCTGCTACGTAAAAGGCGCAGAAAAAATCAGCCAGAAGCTCATGGACGAACTTGGCATACACTTTGGCGAAACCACCAAAAACGGCTTGTTCACGCTTGAAGCCGCGCGTTGCGTAGGCACCTGCGGCCTGGCCCCCGTGATAATGATTGACGAACAAGTATATGGCCCCATAACGCCCAACGACATAGCCATCATACTGGATAAATACGCCAAGCAGGCCATGAAGAGCGAAAAAGGGTAAGGATCAGGGATCAGTTAAATAAGGACTTTTGCTCTTTTCGTTTTTCCTGGTTTTCAGGAAAAACTTTCCTGGAAACCCCGACAAATTTTCCAACTTTTACGGTTGATTTCTGGAAAATCTGTTTTAAACGGAAGAGTACGGGTTCCGCTTGACCGTTCCGAAGCCGGATAGAAAAAGGCATTCAGATTAAAACATAGTAATCTCTAAGTTGGGAAGAAAACCATGAACACTGGTTGAAAATGGGAACACGGATGTAGGATAGAATATCGGGGCGGCTCTAAAGTCAAAATAACAAAAAACGAAAAGACGATGTTTGAACACCGACCACACCCAAGCAATCAAACGCCATCCCACACCACCAAAAGAGTTAGAGACTACCTTACAAGAATTGGA
>JGI24698J34947_10000712_pt1 | contig 16311 bp, 16 predicted proteins | sample TergutMp193P3_FD_34947 | JGI IMG/M metagenome (IMG submission 34947) | reverse complement strand
CTCACCCCGGAACTCACCAGCGACTACCACGAGCAGTCTTCGCTGAACGGCTACCGCTTCGGCTGCGCGGTGTTCGGCACAATCGCCGGCGCGGGCGCGGTGCAGCCGTTGGTGCAGGCCTTCGCGCGGCCCGGCGCCGCTGACCCACTCGTCGACCAGCGCGGCTTCTCTATGATGGGCCTCATCCTGGGCTCGGTGATGATGATCGTCACCCTCCTCACGTTCCTTGGAACAAAAGAGAAAAAACACACCAAAGAAGACCTGCCCACTGAAGGCTTCTTTGCTACATATAAGTCGGTGTTCCTCAACAAGCCCTTCGTGCTGCTCCTCGTGACTTACGCCTTGCACATGACGGGCATTTCCTTCCTCACGACGATCCTCGCCTACTACACCGAGAACGTTTTGAACCGCGGCGACATAACCACCATCGCGATGATCCTCCTCCTGGTAACCGCGATGCTGTTCATCCCNGTNTCGGTGCTGGTCTCGAAGAAAATCGGGAAACGCCGCACCTACCAGATCTGCTTCGTCGTGATCGCGAGCGCCTGCGGGATTATTTATACCCTGGGGCACAGGATGCCTGTGGAGTTCTTCTTCGGCGTGATGGTTTTCGCGGGAATCGGCGTGGGCTTCAGCTACGTGGCGCCCTTCGCGATGGTACCCGACGCGATTGAGTACTGGGCGGCCAAAACCGGCAAGCGCCACGAAGGCTCCTATTACGGCATGTGGACCTTCATCTCCAAGCTGGGCACGGCCCTGGCGCTCTTCGTCTCCGGCCAGGTTCTTGAGCTGGGCGGCTACATCTCCCAGGCCGGCGAAGGGTCGGCTGCCCAGCCGCCCTCTGTGTTAGGCGCCATAAGGAGCCTCATCGGCCCCATCCCCATGGTGGTTCTTATCGCCGCCATTGTCGTGATGCAGTTTTATGTTTTGGACAGGAAGGAATACAGGGAGCGGGCTGCTAAACCCTGATTTGCCGACGGTGGCAGTCACAATACTATAAACCGATTTACTTGCTCTATAAAAAACATTGATATAGCACTCTATGATAGATCAATGAGTTAAAATACCCCTGCCGTATTAATATATTAAGGTGGTATACATGAACGACTATGAAATCCGTGAAGCGATTTGTGAATACATGGAAAATATCCATCCCGAAAAATTTCGCATTATCGACGAACTGGTAATCGGGGAGGCCAGGGCGGATATTGTTGTGGTGGTAGATGACTTAACGGGTTATGAAATCAAAAGTGACGCCGATTCATACAGCCGTCTTCCGGGACAAATAAAAGAATATGATAAATATTTTCAGCGGAATTACCTTGTTGTCGGTGAAGGTCACAGGAAAACGGCGTTAATGCACGTCCCTCCGTATTGGGGGATTTTGTGTGTTTCAGAATCGAAAAAGGGTGTACAAATAGAGACTGTTAGGGAAGCCGGGCAAAACCCCAAATACAGCCGGAAAAAACAACTCAGCCTGCTGTGGCGCAAGGAACTAAATAATATCCTGAAAGCGAACAATTTACCAAAATGCTCCGGAAAAACAAAAGCGTATATGCGAAAGTATTTATTGGAGCGTGTTCCCAAAGCTGTTCTTCAAAAGCAGATTTGCGAGGAATTTTTCGAGCGGGATTGGACATTATTGTAGCGATTTATGCTTTATTGCCTTTTATATAGGGATTGCTGTAAAACGAATACAGAAGCTGCATGAACATGACGCACCATATAACCGGCTCGCAGAGTATCACGCCAAAGTAACCTAACATGGGTACAAACAGGAAGGCAAAGACAACCTTACCCGCGAATTCCATAATGCTTGAGATTAGAGGGACGATCTTTTTCCCTATGCCTTGAAGCGCATGACGGAAATTGAGGAGCATACCGAGAACCATATAAAACGGAGATGTCAGCCGCAAATACCGTGCACCGTTCTCTATTACAACGGCTTCGCTTGAGCCGGACAAGAGGCGCATCAAGAAAGGCGCGGCGAAAAACAGTATAGCCGTAATGAACACTCCCCAAACCACTGCGATCATGTTACCGTAACGTACACCCTTGCGGATTCGGTCAAGCCGGTTTGCCCCCCTGTTCTGTGACACGAAAGTTGAAAGCGCAATGGCGATAGTGGGAATCGGCATGAGGCACAAGCTGTAGAGCTTTCGCGCCGTGATATGGGCGGCAATCAGGAGGTAGCCCAGTGAGTTTATGGCGCGTTGAAGCACGACCGAACCTAAAGTCACGACCGAGTACATAAAGCCCATTGAAAAGCCCTGACCCAGGAGTTCCCTGTACAAGACAGCGTCAAAGCGAAAATGCTCGCGCCGCGGCACGAGTTCCGGGCATTTTTTGAAGATATAGACAATGCAGAGAACAGCGGAAATCCCCTGAGCCGCCACGGTAGCCACCGCCGCGCCGCGAACGCCCATGGCAAATTGCGTGATGAACAAAATATCAAGCCCGATGTTAAGCAGGGACGAAATGATCAAAAATAAAAGCGGCATCACGCTGTTACCGATTGCGCGTAACAGCCCCGCGCAAAGGTTGTACGTGAAAAGGACGATGGCGAACGATATCAATACCGAAATGTAGGAATATGCCTCGTTTATGATATTGTCCGGTGTTTTAAGCAGCTTTAGTATCGGCATCATAAAAATACTCGCGACTACAGAGATGAAAACCGTCAACAGCCCGCCTGAAACAACCGCACCCGCCACCGTGCGTTTGAGCAGTTCCTCGTTACCCGCGCCCCGGCTCCGCGCAACGACAATGCCGAAACCGCTGCCGACGCCCATCGCGAAACCAATCAGCAGCTCGAATATGATCGCGCTTGCGCCAACCGCGGCAAGCGCCGTTTCGCCCAGAATATGCCCGACTATCACCGTGTCCGCGGTATTGTAAAGATTCTGAAAAATGTTCGAGAAGAGCATCGGGACCGCGAACACCAGCAACGATTTCAGTATATTGCCATTCAATAAATCGGTTTTGGTCTTAAAGAAGTCTGTCAGGCGCATTACCATACCTCTGCTGGAATTATAACCTGTTTGATTTTTCGGTATCAAATACTTCTTTTCTATAACTTTCCATGCCTGTTAAGCATTGATTTGATAGATACAATGGGGTCTGTCCCCCAAAACAGGTCTGTCCCCACCAAAACAGGTCTGTCCCCACCAAAACAGGTCTGTCCCCCAAAACGGGTCTGTCCCCCAAAACAGGTCTGTCCCCCAAAACAGGTCTGTCCCTACTCCCTGGAAATCCTGTACCCCGTCCTGTAATCCACCAGGCTTTTGAGGGCTTCTCCACGGACAAAACGCCGGGCATTCTCAAGATTAAGTTCCATGATGTATCCGGCGGTTTCACTCATATACCGGCCGCCCGCCACGTGGGGAGTGATAATGGCGTTCTCCAGTTTCCAAAGCCGGTGCCCAGGAGGCAGGGGCTCGGGATCGGTCACGTCCAGGCCGGCGCCGGCCAGGGCGCCCGATTCAAGGGCGTCGCAGAGCGCTTCCGTGTCGATGGCGGAACCACGCCCAACGTTGATGACCACTGCGTCGCGCTTCATTTTTGCCAGCTGCGGGCGGCCGATGAGGCCGGCGGTCTCTTTGGTTCCGGGAACGACGAGGGCGACTACATCGGCCCGGGGGAGGGCCTCTTCCATCCGGGCGGAAAGAAGAAGTTCGTCAAGATAATCGGGCTTTTCGTGTGTTGTGCGGCGAACCCCAATCACATAGGAACCCAGGGCTTTCATACGCCGGCCATAGGCGGCGCCTATGTCCCCAAGGCCGACAACCAGAACCACCGCACCCTCAATGCTTTTGACCTTTCCACGGCTCTGCCAGCGGCCTTTGGACTGTTCGTCCCGGTAAAGGTGAAGGTTTTTCAAGAGTTCAAAAGTGAGAGCCACCATGTGCTCCGAAACGGCGTGCCCGTAGCCACCTGTCGCGCAGGTGAGCAGAACTTTCTCGTCCAGCTCCCCGCCGGTATAACCGTCTGTCCCCGCAGTCTGAAGCTGGAGCCACTTGAGACGGGGACAGAGCCTGATAAAGTCCGTCTTTGGGTTACCAAAGATGATGGTCGTATTCTCCGCAATTTCAGCGTCAATGGTAGCGGTATCGCCGCCTTCATTAAAAACGATTTTATATCCGCTCAAAGCAGACTTGAGTCCTTCGCGGAAAGCCGGTTCGGTTTCAAACAGTACCAATGCATTGTCCATCAGAGTGTCCTTATCGTGAGTGATAAGGAATTATACATCGGCGGCGGGGTAATGCAAACAGGTCTGTTCCTCAAGATGGCAATCGGCGGGGGTCTGTCCCTCATCAGGTTTGCCAGGCAGGTCTGTCCCTGGGGACAGACCTGCTTGCATGAAGTTGCACTGGGGACAGACCTGCTTGCATGAGGTGGCGGCCGAGGGCTGTCCCTGAGGGACAGACCTGTTTTGGTCTTGTTAGTTTTTGCCAAAAAGCCGGAATTTCACCCCCACGTCGTATGTATCAAGCCCCTCTGCCTTTTTCAACCTCCTGACCGCAAGGAAGGTAAATGGGATTACGATTACTTCGATGGAGACTTTAAAAAGGTAATTGGTCAAAACCAGGGTAACAAAGAGTTCCCATCCGAATACCCCCGTCAGGCTAGCCACGAATACAAAAATCAGGCTGTCCAGGAGTTCCCCCACGAGGCTGCTGACAATGACCCTGACCCAAAGGGCGCGGCCGTTCATCATCACTTTCAGCCGGGAGAGGACCGCGGAATTGGAAAATCCGCCGGCCAGGTAGCCTAAAAGACTTGCCAGGGCGATGCCGCCGGTGCTCATGCCGCCAAGGATTGCGTTGAAGGCGTCTGTCCCCGCATAGCCTTCCCAGACCGCGTCGGCGGGCAGAATGGCGAGGATGAAGAAAAACAACGCGGTGAGGGACAGAGCAATAAAACCTGTCCAGATAGCCCGGCGGGCTGCCCGGAAACCGTAGACCTCGGTGAGAATGTCCCCCAAAACGTAAGCGATGGGGAAAAGGAGGGTTCCCCCGTCAAAAGCCAGATGAACCGGCGGGATTGCCCCAAAACCGAAGAGGGTAATCCCCAAATCCACGATTTTCGCCGAGGAAGCCACGTTGCTGGTGATGAGAACGGCGACAAAAAAAGCCATTACGAGATCAAAATTGCGATAATTGGAATTAGTCACTGTAAAACCTCGTTTTGTTAAGGCGGGTGGGAGCCGCCTGACCACTAATTTTGTGGTCAGGCAGGTCCACGCTAGGCTACCGCCGTCTGAATACTTATGTGATCACGCCCACTTGATAAATCCGCTTCGATAGGGGTGTACCAGGGCTTCGTGCTTGGGAAGGATCCGGATGGTGTGTCCCTGGAAACCTGTATCATTGCATTCGATTTTGACCTGATACCGGTACGCGTTTCCTTCCTTGCCTGTGGCTTTCATTTCGGAGCGCCGGGCGTTTTGAATGTCGGCTCTCTGATTTGAGATGGTACCATGGTACAGTTCCACGAGAATCTCATCGGGAGTAAGGGGGCCCAGGTTAATCTGCGCGGTTACCGTGAGGAGATCGCCGCGCTGCATAACCGGTTTCGCGTTGGATTCGATCTTGCTGATCGTGATGTTATCCCACGCCTGGCGAAGTTTTGTCAGGTAGGCGGCCAGGTCTTTGGATTCTTTGTAATCGTCCTTGATGATCCGGCGGTAATTTTTCAGGGCCGGGAAGTAAAACTTATTCGAATAATCCATCAGCATACGGTGGCATGACATCGACTGGCCGATCTCACGCATACAGGTTTTCATCAGTTTAATCCATTCCCTTGGAAGACCGTCCCTGCCGCGTTGATAAAAAAGCGGGATTATCTCACGTTCCAGAAGGTCGTAGAGGGCTTTACTTTCAATCTCATCCTGTAGATTGGTATCTTCGTATTGTTCCCCCCTGCCGATTGCCCAGCCCACCTCGGGGCTGTAAGCCTCGTCCCACCAGCCGTCCAGTATGGAGCAGTTGAGAACTCCGTTCATTGCGGCTTTCATTCCGCTGGTCCCGGACGCTTCAAGGGGCCGCCGCGGGGTATTAAGCCACACATCTCCGCCTGTCGTAAGGTACTTTGCGACGGTCATATCGTAGTTTTCCACAAATACGATGCGGCTCGTTACATCGTACTTTTCGGCGAAATGGACGATCTCACGAATCAGTTCCTTGCCCGGCATGTCGTGGGGATGCGCTTTACCCGCGAAAACAAGCTGAACGGGCCTGTCGTTGTCCCTTACCAGATGCAGCAGCCGTTCCGGATCGCGCAGCAGCAAATTACCCCGCTTGTAAGTGGCAAAACGGCGGGCAAAGCACAGGGTAAGGGCGTAAGGCGAGAGGGTATCTTCCGCCTGCCGTATGCGGCGCTCAACGGCGCCGGTACGCTTGTATTGCTCGCGGATGCGGTCACGGACGAAGGCCACCATTCGCTCCCGGCGGCGTTCGTGAGTACGCCAGAGTTCTTCGTCGGATATCCGGTCCATCCGGTCCCAAATCGAAAGATCCGTGGGCGTCTCATCAAAATGAGGGCCAAAATACCTTGTCAGGAGTTCACTCATATTGCTGGAGACCCAGGTTCGTGGATGGACACCGTTAGTCACGTGCCCGATGGGAATTTCATCCAGGGGAAGGCCGGGCCAAAGGTTTTTCCACATATTTCTGGAAACCACGCCATGAAGCCTGGCTACCCCGTTGGCATAGGCTGAAAGCTTCAAAGCCAGGACGGTCATGCAGAATTCCTCATGATCATCATAAGGCCGCTCCCGCCCGAGACTGACAAAGTCTCTCCAGGTTATACCCAAAACCTGCGGCCAGGTATTGAAGTACTTTTCCAGAAGGCCGATATCGAACCGTTCATTTCCGGCGGGCACCGGAGTATGGGTGGTGAAAATATTGGTTGGCCACACAGCCTCGCGGGCCTCATCAAAGCTGAATTTCTTCTCCAGAATGAGTTCCCGTATGCGCTCCAGCCCCAGGAAGGCGGAATGGCCTTCGTTCATGTGGGTCGCGGCGGGGTTGATGCCCAGGGCCCGCAGGGCTCTGATTCCCCCGATACCCAGGAGTATCTCCTGCTGCATACGGATTTCTTTGTCCCCGCCGTAGAGCGAAGCGGTGATATTCCGCAGATCCTGGGCGTTTTCCGGGATATTCGTGTCCAGAAGGAAGAGGGAGCTACGGCCGACCTTGACTTCCCAAATTTGGGCAATCGCAATCCGCCCGGCCATCTCAACGGAGATTTTAATCGTTTCCCCGTTTTTGTTGGCCTTGACTTCCACCGGCATATTGTACCAGTCGTTCTCGGGATAGCTTTCCTGCTGGAACCCGTCGGCGTTGAGGTACTGCCTGAAATAACCCTGCCGGTAGAGAAGCCCCACCCCCACCAGGGGAAGCCCCATGTCGGAAGAAGTCTTCATGTGATCCCCGGAAAGTATCCCGAGCCCTCCCGAATAGATGGGAAGGGACACATCCATACCGTACTCCATCGAAAAGTACGCGACCACTTCTTTCCTTGAGCCGTGGTACCAGGTAGTACCCTTTTTGTAATGCAAAAACCGGTTGTATGTTTCTTTAAGCGCCGCCAAATAAGAATCATCTTTGGCAATTACGGCGAGCCGTTCCTGGCTGACCATGCCAAGCGTTCGTACCGGACTTTGCTGGGATTGAAGCCAAACATCATAATCCAGGCGGATAAAGAGTTCGACAGCGTCAAAATTCCAGGAAAGCCACAAGTTTCTGGCGATTTCCTCCAAAGGCTTCAAAGGAGCGGGAAGTTTTGGTTTTACAGTATATGTTGAAATATTCATAGAATAAGAGTATGCCCCATTCAGCGGAATGTCAAGGTTTAGAGGGACAGACCCTTAAAAAAGCCGGTTTGGGGACAGACCTCTAAAAAGCTGGTTTGGGGACAGACCTCTAAAAAGCCGGTTTGGGGACAGACCTCTAAAAAGCCAGACCTTGTGTAGGGACAGACCACCAAGATGCTTTGGGAACCTAAAGAGGGACAGACCTATTTTGTGTTGGAGGGACAGACGCTTAAAAAGTCTAAATTCTCAGCGCAGCCCAAAGCGTGCTGAAAGTTCCTTCAGATGGCTGCCAATAAAAAGCGCGCCATAGCAGGTCAGCACAATTCCAATAGTGATACCGACAGGCAATAGAAAGGATAATCCCTCTTCATTGGCAATTACCCCAAAGCTGATCCCAAAAAAGGAACTGGAAAGAGAGAGAAGCACAAAAAAACCGATAAGGACCCACCCACGGAAAGAAAAACCGGCAGGAGCGTCGATTTTCTCCTCAGGAGCGGTTTCCTCATACAGACATTCCATCACAGGTTTCTCAAAATCAGGGCAACCAGGGATAAAATCGGTTTTCATTATCTCTTGAAGATACCGTAAATTCCTTAACGCTCTTGAGCATTCGGGACAAAACAAAAGGTGAAGATCTATTCGTAACCGGGTCAATAAGGGGGGAGAATCGTCCTTTTCGGATAAATCAACGGTTTCCATGACGGTTCGACAATCCACCAAAAAATGATTTTTCAATTGATATCTCCTTCTACGGCGCCTTTATAGCCGGTGAGTTTTTCGCGTAAGATTTTTTTTGCCCGGAATACATGGGATTTTATTGTATTGATCGGATATCCGGTGATCGCTTCTATTTCCTGATAAGAACGGTCATAGAAGAAAAAAAGGTCAACACATACCCGGAATCGTTCGGGCAACCCGGTTATTGCCTCCAAAATCGCGTTCCGGGCAAGCTTCTTGAGAAAATCCCGTTCCGGCGTATTGTTATCAGGGATATTCTCCTCTTCTACCAGGCTGTGATAGTCCTTTTTTCTTGTAACACTGTTAATTGCCGTATTGTAGGCTATTCTATACAGCCATGTAGAGAATCTGGAACGTCCTTCGAATCGGGATAAATTTCGAAATGTTTTTAAGAGTACCTCCTGGGTAAAATCTGACGCGTCCTCTGAATTGTGGAAAAAACTCATCCCCATCCCAAAAACCGGCCTTTCATATTTCTTGATCAACAACCGAAACAATTCCTTTTGACCGGAAACAATCTGAGTGGCAATTGCCCGATCCTCATCATCCCCCTGAAAGAAATTTTCTCCGGAGGTCATAAATGCCTGTCGCCACGCTTTATCCCGTAATAAGCCAATAANCCNATTCCAATAGCCAGGGGAATTATCCCGCCCAAAAGGCCGAAATTTACCCCGAGGGCAATAGCGAGAAAAACAGTCAAAGCGAGCCCCACTGAAGCGAGCAGCAGCCCCGCAAGCAGGCTGAAGGTGAGCAGGTCAAAGTCAGGGCGCTGGAAATGCCCGGCTTTGATAAGCAGGGTCCTGCGTTTGTGATTCCAGAGGAGGTAGAAAAACACCACCACTGACCCCATTACGATCCCTACAATGGGGATTATGGAAATAATTACCTGCGCTGCCGGAGATGTTGTTGGTTCCACTCGGATCTGACTCCTTTGAAGACAGTTTTAACTTATGAACCTCTAAGCCAAACCCAAATGTGAAAAAACATATAGGTCTGTCCCTAAATGATAACCTTTAATGTCCTCAAAGTCTACCTCTGACATTATCGACACCGGGTCATGGGAATGGTTGCGGAATTTTTATGCTCTGTCCCCTCTGACCCTTACAGCTCTTCTGACTGCTCTGTCCCTCTGACTGGATTTTTGAGATTTTGCTCTGTCCCTGCAGTTCTGTAAAATTTTTGAAAAAAAAGCAAAAAAAAACCGAAAAATCAAAGCAAAACCCTTAGTCCGTGCAGTATAGGAGTGTATGAGAAAAAACAGACAGCTCATGGAAGGGGCGGAATATCACGTTACTGCCCGGATAAATCGGGGGGAAAAAATCTTTCTGGCCCGTGAAGACAGGGAACTCTTCATGAGTATCCTTAAAAGAGCAAGGCAGAAGTATAATTTTTCACTCAAAAACTTCTGCATCATGGGGAACCATGTTCATTTGCTAATAAAGCCTGCGTCCGGGGAATCTCTTTCAAAGATCATGCAGTGGCTTTTGGGAGTATTTGCTCAAGCATGGAATAAAAAGCATGGTTTATCCGGCCATTTGTGGGGAGATAGGTTCTTTTCCAGGATAATCCAGGGACTTTTGGATTTCCTGCGGGTTTTTCTGTATATTGACAATAATCCTGTTTTCACGGGACTGGTTGAAGAGTCAGAGCAATGGGAGTATGGAGGGCTTTGGCATCATAAAAAAGGGCTTATGGATATCATGGGACCGCTGGACCCGACAATAATTGAGTATTTCCCAAATCATCGATTTTTATCCAATGATCATAAAGTCACTGAAAAATAACGTTTCTATTTGCCCCAGGCGTAAAACCGCGTTAAACCTTCTGAGTAACTCGTGCTTAATATTTTCCTCTTCTCGTTTTTGCAGATCCTCAACCGTAAAAGAGCCGATATAGTCCATAATAATCTCTCTAAAATCTCTAGTTTTAAGTACTAGTTCCTCTAAAAACACCTTGTCATCCGGATTATAGATGAATGAAACAAAGAGTATCACCATTCCGGGCTGTGGATCGGCGGTGGATATCCTGATACGGCCTATACCTGTGAAGGTCTGTCCCCCGATTTCCCCGATTTCAGGCAAACTGTTCATTTGCTCATAACCAGGAGGATTATCATGAGAGAACACCCAAAATAAAGTACCTCCTATAATAATTAGTCCTAATACTAAAAGACATATTAATAAGCTTCTGTACAAAGCCGATACTATCCACGTTCGTCTGTCCCCTTGTGTCATAACTTACCTTTTACGCTACAGGCTATTCAATGTCAAGTTATTTGGCTAATATTTTGAGCAAAGTATTTGCAGAAGGAGTCTTTATGGTTATCAATCGCAACGAAATGAAAGTTGAAGATAAAGAGCGTTTGCGAGATGGAGAAGGTAGTACTCGTCTCACATATCTTCTTGATGGCAGTACGGAAAAAAATGCACGACTATTCGCGGAAATTACTTTAAATCCGGGCTGTTCTATCGGATATCACCGGCATGATTCAGAAACCGAGTATTATTTTATCCTTTCCGGCACAGGAACTGTAAATGATGATGGCAAGGAGGTCCAGGTAAAGCAGGGGGACTCGGTTATTACCGGAAATGGCGCTTCGCACAGTATCAAAAATACCGGGTCTGTCCCTTTAGTGTTCCATGCGGTCATTGTGACTTACTAAATTTGGCAAAAACGAAAAGTGAAAACGGGTCTGTCCCTGTAAGGAAGTAAAATGATAGACATACGAAGTGATACAGTCACAAAACCGACTGATGCCATGCGGAAAGCTATGGCTGAAGCGAAAGTGGGGGATGATGTTTACGGAGATGATCCAACGGTTAACAAGCTGGAAAGGCTTGGCGCTGAGATGTTGGGGAAAGAAGCTGCGCTATTTGTACCATCCGGGACTTTTGGAAATCAGTTGGCTCTTTTTACCTGGTGTCCCAGGGGGACAGAGGTACTTTTGGGCGAGGAATGCCATATCATGCAGCATGAGGCCGGAGCGGCGTCAATCATTGCCGGAGTGCAAACACGACCAATTCCGGCTGCTGATGGGGTACTCACAAACCGAGCCCTCAGGGAGCGACTGCGAAAACGGGATCTTCATATGCCGCCTACTTCTCTTATCTGTACCGAAAATGCCCATTCCTTGGGAAGGTCTGTCCCTCTGTCATCCATGGATGCTATTAGGAACATCGCTGACGAATGGAAATTACCGGTGCATTTAGATGGCGCCCGGATTTTTAACGCCGCCGTTGCTTTGGGCTGTGAGGCGAGGGACATAGCATCCAGGGCGGATTCTGTTATGTTCTGCCTCTCGAAGGGGCTTTGTGCGCCTGTAGGTTCTTTATTGGCTGGGAGTAAAAAATTCATAAAAGAAGCCAGACTCAAACGAAAAATCATGGGCGGCGCCATGCGCCAGGTGGGTATTCTTGCCGCGGCGGGGATTATAGCCCTTGAGGGACAGACCTCTAGAATAGGAGAAGACCACAAGCGGGCCAAAAAAATCGCCCGTGAACTGGTAAAAATACCCGGCGTCATTATTAAGCCCCGTGAAACGGAGATCAACATGGTATTTTTTGCATGGCCTCCCGCTGAAGATAAAAAAATGGCTGTTAAAGTTGTGGAAATTTTTAAAAGACATAAGATAATCATCAACTCACCGGAAAAAGGTCAATTCAGATTCGTAACGCATTATTGGATAGGCGATTCTGAAATAAATGCTATTTTGGCTGCTTCACGTGAAGCCTTTAGCCATTAGCGAGGGACAGACCTCTTAAGCAAATCTGATTTTCCTCTTCAGAACTTCTCCATCTCCAGCCCGAAAAGGGTCTGTCCCCGAAAAGGGTCTGTCCCCCGAAAAGGGTCTGTCCCCCGAAGGGGTCTGTCCCCCGAAGGGGTCTGTCCCCCATCGCCGCTATTGACCTAAGCCCTCCAGTTCTGGATAATATTACCACATGGACAAGTTAATTTTTGTCTCGGGCGGGGTGTGCTCCAGCCTTGGGAAGGGCGTTGCGGCTTCTTCCATCGGGGCGCTGTTGGAAAGCCGCGGGCTTAACGTCAGGATGGTAAAGTGCGACCCATACATCAATGTGGACGCGGGTACCATGAGCCCTTATCAACACGGGGAAGTCTATGTTACCGACGACGGCGCGGAAACCGATCTTGACCTGGGGAATTACGCCCGTTTTACTTCCGGGCCGCTTTCCAATGCAAATTCAATAACCACCGGCCAGATATATGATTCGGTTATCCGCAAAGAGCGTGAAGGCAAGTATCTTGGCCGCTGTGTTCAGGTTATACCGCACATTACCGATGAAATAAAGTCCCGCATATTGGCGGTAGCGAAAGAAGACCCGGAAACGGACATTGTTATCACAGAAATCGGGGGGACCGTCGGGGACATTGAGTGCATACCGTTTCTGGAGGCGGCGCGGCAGCTCATCCTCGAATCGGGTCGCGGCAACGCTATTTCGGTGCACCTCACCCTCATCCCCGAAGTAGGCGAGGCTGAACTGAAGACCAAGCCCACTCAGCACTCCGTCAAGGCCATACAGGAAATGGGAATCCAGCCGGATATACTCATCTGCCGGTCTCCGGTCATGCTTGAAGACGCGACCCGCCGTAAAATAGCCCTTTTTACCAATATCGAAAACGATGCGGTCTTTACTTCCGTTAATGTGCGAACTACAATTTATGAAGTTCCCCTGATATTTTATGAGCAAAAACTGGATCAAGTGGTGCTGAAAAAACTGGGTATCGCGTCACGGCACGCCAACGTTAAGCCCTGGAAAGCCGTAATGGAAAAGGCAACCACCCAAAAGGGGAAGGTACGGATCGGCATCGTGGGAAAATATATAGAACTCCACGACGCGTATAAATGCGTCTACGAATCCCTTTTCCACGCGGGCCTCGAATGCGGCGTAGAAGTGGAACTTGTCAAGATCGGCTCCACCAAGCTTGATGATGTCGAATCGGTAGACCAGGTGCTGGGAAAGAACGCGCCGGGCGGCGGCGTGGACGGGGTTCTTGTTCCCGGCGGGTTCGGGCGTCGGGGAATAAAGGGTATGATCCGGGCGGCGGCCTGGGCCAGAGAAAACAAGATCCCTTTTTTTGGCATCTGTCTGGGAATGCAAATCATGGTTATCGACTGGGGAAGGAACGTGATGGGCTGGGAAGACGCCGATTCAACCGAATTCGTCAAGGATACAGAGCATCCTGTAATTAGTCTTTTGGCGGAACAGATTGGGATCAAGGACTACGGCGGCACCATGCGCCTCGGGAAGTACATTGCGGTTGCTGAGCCGGGAACCAAATTTTTCGCGGCTTATGGGGAAAAGGAAGTATCCGAGCGGCACAGGCACCGTTACGAATTTGCCAACAAGTACAGGAACGAGATGACCGGAAAGGGACTCATATTAAGCGCCTTTTATCCCGAAAAAGACCTCGTGGAATGCGTGGAATGGCCGGATCATCCCTGGGGTCTGGGAGTGCAGTTTCATCCCGAATTCAAGTCCAGGCCCACGGCGGCTGGTCCGCTTTTCCGGGACTTCATCGCGGCAGCCCGGGATGAAAAGGCAAAGGGAAATCAGGCGTAACCTGGGAAGGGTTTGTGGATTTTCTATATGGAGAAGTATATTGAAATACGATAAGGAACGAAAAAACCGCTTTTCCCCCCCAATGGTATTTTCCTGCCTGTTATTCGCTTTCCTGTTGAGCGCCTGTTCATTCGACTACGGCGCCGGGGACGGATCAGAAAGCAAGAGGCCGGATATCGTGATGGAGAATATTGAGTATACCCGTGTACGCGGGGGGGATATCCTCGCGCGCTTCCGCGGGGAACACGCGGAACGATGGGAAGCCACCCAAATCATGCGAATCACGAATTTCACGTTTGAACAAATGGAAGACAAGGGAGCAACGGTTAACGTCGAAGGCAGTGCGGGAGCCGCGGAAGTGCAGCTCGAATCCGGCGACATCACCCTTTTCGACGGAGTCAAAATCAGGATAGAATCTGAAGATGTGATAATCAATACCGACAGAATCGAATGGAAAGATAAAGCGAAAACCCTTATAGGCGGCGAAGATGAAAGGGTGGACATACAGCGTTCGGATGGAACCAATTTCACAGGCACGGGAGTTTCCGCCGATATTCGCCGCCGGACCTGGAGCTTTTCGGGAGTAGTCGAGGGTACTTATGTAGAAGAAGATGAGGAAGAAGACGATAATGAATAGAATGGGGATGATGAAAATCTTTAGCCTAGTATTTCTTTTTTTTACCGCTAACGTCTATGGGGACGTTTTTTCTTTCAAGGCTGATCGTGCGTCCGGGGGCAGGGCAACCGGCAGGGAAGTAACGGTGCTTACCGGAAACGCGGAAGTGCGCTCCGACAAGCTTTTACTTCAGGCGGACAGGATCGAGATACATGGCAATGATAACAGGTTCGTAGATTGCACCGGCAATGTAAGGGGACATGAAGAAGATAAAGATATATTTTTCATAACCGATCGTCTGCGCTACGACAGGACCCTGAAAATCGCGCGCCTGGAAGGAAANTCCACCATGGAAGACCGGAAAAATGAGCTTGTCGCGCGGGGCCGCTTCATTGAGTATGANGATGAAAACGAAGTCGCGGTCATGCAGATCTCGGTCAGGCTTTTTAAAGACAACCTGGTGTGCCGCTCCGAATANGCGCTATACAACCGGGGAGANGAGACCCTCGTCCTTTCCGGTTTTCCTGTTGTTTACAAGAAGGAGGATGAATACAGGGCGGACAGAATAAGGGTGGATCTCGACACCGATGATGTTATCATGGAAGGTGACGTGAAAGGTACCATAAAAAACTAAAACCATGGAACTGAATTCTATCCCTTTCTTTAAAAAGAAATCCCCCCCCCAGCCCGCTACGCCGGCGGTAATCAATAGCGATAATAATGTCCATTCGTTGACGGTGAAGGACCTCCACAAGAAATTCGGCCTTAAGGAAGTTGTCCGGGGAGTAAACTTCACCATGCATAACGGGGAAGTTGCCGGTCTTTTGGGACCAAACGGCGCGGGTAAAACGACGATTTTTTACATGATCGTCGGTTTTTACAGGCCCACCCAGGGCATCGTTACCATGAACGAGGTGGATATTACCACCATGGCCATGTTTCGCCGCGCCCGACAGGGAATCGCGTACCTGCCGCAAGAGGCGTCGATTTTCAGGAAGCTCACCGTAGAGCAGAATATCTGGGCTATTCTGGAAAGCCGCACAGACATCACCAAAGAACAGATGAAGGAACGTCTTGAAGCCCTCCTCGAGGAATTCGGCATAGTCCGGATCAGAAAGCAGATCGGCTTTACACTGTCCGGCGGCGAAAGACGGCGTACGGAAATCGCCCGCTCCCTCGCCACGGAACCGAAGTTCCTCCTTTTGGACGAGCCCTTCGCCGGAATAGACCCCATCGCGGTCTATGAGATCAAGCAAATCGTACGCCGCCTCGCGGAAAAGGGCATCGGCATCCTCATCACCGATCACAATGTCAGGGACACCCTGGAGATCACCACCGAGGCGTTCATCATCAACGAAGGCACGATCGTCGCGCGCGGCAGCAGGGAAGAAATCCTCGCCAACGAAATGGTTAGGGAGATATATCTGGGGAGCGAATTCAGGATGTGAGGTCCGCCAAACCCTGATTTGTCGGGATGATCAAGTACATAAATAATAATTTTAAAACACACAAAACGGGCCGGGCAATGCCTTAGCGAGAGCTCCTGTAGAACCCGGCTCCGA
>JGI24698J34947_10000711_pt1 | contig 16315 bp, 15 predicted proteins | sample TergutMp193P3_FD_34947 | JGI IMG/M metagenome (IMG submission 34947) | reverse complement strand
CCTTCCCTGTGGGCGACCCGCGCCATCGCCAGGTACATCCCGACCTCGCAGCACTCGCCGTTGAAGTGCGCCTGGAGGTCCTTCACGATGTCCGCGTCAACTCCCTTCGCGACGCCGAGCACATGCTCCGCCGCGAAACTCTCTCCCGCCTTCTGCTCGCTGAACTTGGAGGCCGGCGCCTTGCACTGCGGGCAGGCGTCCGGAGGCGTATCCCCCGTGTGAACATAACCGCAAACTTGACAAACCCATTTCTTCATGTTTTTCTCCTCTGAAAATGTAATTGAGCTATTATTATATAGCATAATAGATAATATCCATAGTTTTTTTATGCGCAATGGAGTTAATATTAATATATGGAAATGAAAGCGCTGGTAATGGAAAAGCCGGGGACTGCCCGGGTCCAGACGGTTCCTGTCGCTCCTGTTGGCGAGCGGGACCTGCGTATCAAGGTGATGGCGTCGGGGATATGCGGGACCGATGTGCATATTTTCAGGGGGGAGTATCTTGGCGGTTATCCGGTTATTCCGGGGCATGAATTTTCGGGCGTTGTTGAGGAAACAGGCGCCAAGGTTACGCGCTTCAGGGCCGGGGATCGTGTCGCCGTGGAACCGAATATAAGCTGCGACAATTGCCGCGCCTGCCTCAGCAACAAGCAGAACTTTTGCGAGAACTGGAACGCGGTCGGCGTGACCCTCCCGGGGGGCATGGCCGAATACGCCGTTGTCCCCGAGAAGGCGGCTTTCAGTATCGGGGAGCTTCCCTTTCTGGCAGGGGCCTTTGTCGAGCCGCTTTCCTGCGTGCTGCACGGGGTTGAGCGCGCCGGAATCAAGTTGGGCGACAGGGTGCTGATCCTGGGCGCCGGGCCTATCGGAATCCTGCTGTCAAAGGCCATTCAATTGAGAGGCGCTTCCACAATCACCCAGGTCGATCTCAACCCGAGCCGGCTGGAGCTGGCCGCGAAGAGCGGCGCGGCCGTATGCGCCTCGCTTGATGAGCTTCCACGGGACGCGTTTGACGTGGTGGTGGACGCTTCCGGCGCGGTTTCCCTGATGGAAAAGGCGCCTGATTTCGCACGTAAAGGCGGAACCGTTCTCTGGTTCGGTGTGCCGAAACGGGACGCGAAGTTACAGCTCCCGGCCTTCACCATTTTTGAGAAGGGGCTGTTTCTGCTTTCTTCGTTTACATCCGTCCGCAACTCAATTCAAGCCGTGGAGCTGCTTGCAAAGGGGAAAATTGACGTCGCCCCGCTGGTCTCCCATCAACTGCCGCTGGAGGATTTCGCGAGAGGGGTAGAGATCATTGAGAAGGGGGCTGAGGGTGTACTGAAGGTGATGATTGTGCCGGAAAAGTAAAAATTCATTGACAGATATAATTGAATGTGGTAAAATACCAAAGCTGGTGATTGTGATATTATGATTAAATATTAGGTCAATTTCCTGTGTATAACCTCATGTCGCCAGATTATTGAATAGCTTGGGACAATAACTCCATATGAGGGGAATTTGGAGGTATAGGATGACAAAGAAGAATTCAATTGATTTTATATTAAACACGATATTTATTGTACTGGCGATTTCTTCCCTGATTGTCAGCTATTTTCAGGTTTTAGATATCCCTGCGGTTGTGATAATAGTGATTATTGCTGTATGTTTAATTGGGTATATATATGTTGCGGTGAGAAAATACAGGAGGAATAAAGAGGATATCCCCAAGGAGTACGAGGAAGGAAGTAAAGAGTTTTTTACCTTTTTCTCTAACTGGTACAGTAAACCCGGGGAATTGAGCATTTTTTGTACTGACCTGGATTGGATGAAAAAAACGCCATTCAATTTAATTGATGACATCCGTAAAAAAGGTAAAGACTGTACGCTATATTTAAGGCAGGATGTCAGCAATGACACAAGAGAGGTGCTTGAAAAAGCAGATGTACGAATATCCCCAAACCACAACAATCTTTTAACACGACACCGCTTCTCATTGCGGGAAGACGCGGATGCCACTTACTTAATTATCAGTGAAAAAAAACACGGGGACGGCGAAAATGAGAAAGTGGTAATTAAACAGGAGGATAATTCAAGCAATCCGTATATTATTACCGTGGTAAAAGATTTACTGGTTTCAATGAATAAAAACGAGAAAAAATGAAAGATCTTTATTTGGATGCCTGGGATGAAAATGCTGCTTCAAGGATAGGAGAGCTTGAGGACCATAGCGATAGAACCTATTGGGAAGTTCTTGTGCCCTTGTTTAAAACGGCGATAGAGAGATTAACGCCTAACAAAATAATTCTTGACGTTGGATGCGGTCTTGGATATCTTTCCGATGAGATAGCGTCGTGCGTAGTAAAAATAACCGGAATTGATACATCGTTAAAATCAATAGACTACGCGAAAAAACGTTTTACGAAGAAAGGATTGGAATTTGAGAATATTTCCATAGTAGATTTTCAAAAGAAATATCAGAACAATCGTTTTGATATTTGTGTCGCGAATATGGTTTTTCATAATATCCCAAATCTTGATGATAACCTCAACGCTATCGGCAAATTACTGAAAAAGAACGGGTATTTGGCTTTTACGATACCACATCCGGCTTTTTGGTATGAATCGCGAGAATTTGAGAAATCCGCCTCCTATATATATGCTGAAGAAAAGGATTATGAAGTTCCTTTTAAAATAAAGGGGCATCCAAAACATCCCTGCGATATTGTTTATTGCCACAGGTCGATTGAGCGGTATTCCGAATTGCTTAAGAAGAACAATTTTATAATAACAGAACAGAAAGAACCTTGTCTGGATTCAGAATCTATACAGAAAGACAGGGTAAAAGATATTTTGTTCTATGTTTGCAGGTTAAAATGAAAAAGATAATTCGTGATGCGATTTATACATATATTGAAATTGAAGAAAAGGTTAAAGATATTATTGATACGGAATCGTTTCAACGCTTGAGATATATCAGGCAGCTAACCATTCAACATCTATATCCTTGCGCCAATCATACGCGATTTGAGCACTCACTGGGTGTTATGCATTTGGCGTTACTGGTCTTTGAGAGAATTAAAGAGAAACTAATAACCATCCAGAAGGCTATTTCATCTGAAAAGGCGGCGGATGCAAAAAGCGTGGAAATTGATTACCTGAAGGATCATTTGCTGTACGCGTCGCTGCTTCATGATGTAGGCCACGCTCCGTTATCTCATGTCGGCGAGAAATTCTTTAGAAGAAAAAATATACTGTCAAAAATCAGGAGTGAGATGGAAACCCACAAAGATAAGCCCGCTTTTTCTGTTGGGTTTCTGGAAGATGAAGAAATACCTCCCCACGAACTAATGTCATGTTATGTTATCATAAGAAAATTTCATGAGCAATTAAAACCATGTTATTATTCAACAGCAGAAGACAATGTTGCTTTTGATCTGGAGTTTATTTTCAGAATTATATGTGGTAAGGTTTATGACAAAGACGATGTTATGGATTCTGCCGAAAGAGCCGTCAAGAATATCATAATCAGTATAGTTAATTCAAAAACTATTGATGTTGACAAGATTGATTATCTGCTCAGGGATAATAAAATGGTGGGATTCATTGGACCGCAGCTGGATCGTAACAGGCTCCTTATGTCTGTAGATGTCGATGAATCCGGCGGACTGACATTTGGTTCTATTGGTATATCAGCCCTGCAGGGACTGATCGACTGCCGGGATAGTTTATATCTTTGGGTGTTTAATCACCATACGGTTGTTTACACAGACTATCTTTATCAGAAATGCTTTATAAATTTCTGCAAACTTATTAATCCCGCCGGCAAAAAAATACTCTCCCTTGGCTCACTATTTTCATGTAAAGCAATCGCGGATAACTGCGTATCGGATGTTGACGCGTTATCGGCGATTAACAGAATATCTAAATCGGTAAAAAGCAGAGCTATATCCTCTGAATATACATACAGACTTGTCAACCAGTTAGTGGACAGAAAATTTTTAAAGCCAATCTGGAAAACATTGCATCAATACAATGATTTTCTGGCCGACTGCGGCTATAGTAAAAACGACAAGAAAAAAAGGGAGGAATTAACCGGCTATATTAATGAATATGAAAACCGAAAACGGCTGGTGCTTGATATCGCAAAGGATTTAGGCATAGAACATGGGAATTTGTTTATCGTCGAACGGGAAAATAATTTTTATGAAAATAAGCTGGATGGTTTAACTGTTATAATTAACAATAAAAAAGTATCAATAGCAGAGATACTGCCAATTAAAAAGAGTGAAGAAATATTCGATAAAACCGCTTTCTATGTTTACTGTGAAGAAAATAAAAAAGAGCTCGTTAAAAAAAGATTAAAAGAAAAAGTGAAGGAAATAAGGGGGCGTGATCCGCAAGCGGAATTGGTTTTTGAATTTTAACCCCTCTTAATGTAAAAGCACCCATTGTAGTTTAATTCACGTTGTCCGCCGCACCGCCCGAAAAAGCTCCTCGCGGCTCAACTCGAACCAGATGGGCCTGCCGTGGGGGCACAAGCGCACGGGCAGGGCGAAGGCTTCTGCTGCGAGGGCGAGGGCGGTTTTTTCGTCCAGGAAGTCGCCGTCTTTGACGGCGCGGCGGCAGGAGAGCGTCGCGGCCCAGCGCTCGGCCATGTTCTCGCCTGAGTTTTTGAGGTCGAGGATGGCCGCGACGGTTTCCGGGTCGGAGAGACTCCAGCCCGAGGGCAGGGCCTCAATCAGCCATTCGCCGCCTCCTCGCCTTATGTCTATGCCAAGTTTTGAGAGTTCTTCGCGTTTCTCGTGGAGGAAGCTGTCGTCTTCGCGGCTTTCGGTGATAAAGGGGATGGCTACGAGGAGTTCCTGCCTGGGGACCGGGCCGCGAATGAAGCGATCGTAGAGTATCCTTTCGTGCGCCGCGTGTTGATCGATGATGAAGAGCCTGTCGCCCTTTTCCACCAGTATGAATAGCCCGAAAAGCCGCCCAAGGTAGCGGATGCCCGCTTCCGCGCCTGCTCCCTCCGCGTATGAGGGAGCATCTTCCGCCACGGAAAAGGTGACTGTCACCTTTTCCCGTCCGGGAAGCGGGGCAAACTCAGGCGGCCTTGAGAGCAGGGCATCCATTGCCAAGCGGTCGGGAACAGCGCCCGAAAAGGTGACTGTCACCTTTTCGGGCAACGATGGCGTGGTGACTGGCGCCTTTTTAAGGGCTGAACTCAGGGCGTGGTGGAGGCTGCCGGGGTCGACGAAGCGGGCTTCGCGTTTGGCCGGGTGGATGTTGAAGTCCGCGAGGGCGCTTTCAATCGTGATGAATACCGCGCCAATGGGGTGGGTTCCGTTGGGGAAGTAACCCTGAAGGCCGTATTCGAAAGCCTGAAGCAGGGAATATTCCTGGATGCGCCGCGAGTTGGCGAAGACAAATTGAAGCCTTCGGTCTTTGCGGAAGAGTTCCGGCCCGCCCAGCACGACGATAATTAAGAAGCCGCTGCCGGAAGCGGCAATTTCGTGCAGGAAAGGGCCTTCACGCTCCTCAAGGTGAATCTGGCTGAAGCGTTCTTTTAGCGAGGAAACAGGCGGGAGAAAAGTTTTTAGAATGCCGTCCTGGGTGAAACGAAAGGCGATTTCGGGGAAGGCCATTGCCTTCTCGTTGAAGATTTGGCGGCAGGCGAGGGCTTCGCTGCCGGGACGCTTCAGGAAGCGTTTTCTCGCGGGGATGGTGTCGTAAAGACCGAGGGCGCGGACGCTTGTTCCCACGGTTCTGCGGCTCTGTTCCAGTACGGGCTTTCCTCCGGGGCCCACGCTGAGTTTCCACGCCTCCCTCCCGTCGCGGCTTGAGAGGATTTCCAGCCGCGAAACCGCCGCCGCCGAGGACAGGGCCTCTCCCCGGAAGCCCAGCGTGACGGCGGTTTTAAGGTCGTCAAGCGAGCGGATTTTGCTTGTGGCGTGGGTGAGCCAGCAGAGTTCCAGGTCTTCCTTCCCCATGCCGCTTCCATCGTCAACCACTTCGGTTCTGGTTATTCCCCCCTCGTCAATTATGACTTCGATGTTCCTGCTTCCCGCGTCTATTGCGTTGTCCATAAATTCCCTGACCAGCGCCGAGGGCCGGTCGACGACTTCTCCGGCGGCTATTCTGCGGGCCTCTTCCGGGGGCAGAATCCGGATGTCGCGGGCGCTGCCATTGGCGCTGTCAGGCGTCACACTATTCCTCGTCGTCAAAGAGGCCGAGTACCGGGCCTTCGCCCGCTTCGCCGTCGTCATCGCCTGCTGAATCGGCGTTCATCAGTATTTCAATCCGGCTTTCGATCTTTTCGAGGTCTTTCTCCAGATCACGGGCGAGTCTAATACCCTCTTCAAAGGCCTTTATCGCGTCGTCCAGCGGGATATCGGTTTTTCTGATCTCGTCGCCCAGCTCCTCAAGCCGTTCAAGCCTATCCTCAAAGGATTTCCTGGATGCCGCCTTTTTTCCCGCTTCGGCGGGCGCGCCGGCTTTGCCGGCAGGTTTTGTCTTTGCCATGGTTTCTCCTTTTAAGTTGTCTTTTCCGCGACGGCCGTTACGAGACCTTCAAGGGGTCGAATCACAAGCGTTTCGCCGGGCTTGACATCCTCCGCCCTGCGTATGGCCGCTCCGGTTTTCCCGTCCCGCAGCGGCGTGACCACAGAGAAGCCCCGTTCCAGAACGGCGAGGGGGCTGGCCGCTTCAAGGCCGGTTCTCGCAAGGTCAAGCCGCCGCCTTAACTCCATTGTCCTTTCTTCCATATTCTCAACCAGGCTGTCTTTTGCCTCGTCGAAACGCATGAGCCGGGGCTGGAGTATACTTCTAAAGCGATATTCGAGGTCGGCCAGGGCGAAGGGCCTTGCCAGCAGCCTGATACGCTCTATTTTGCCTTTGAGCAGGGAGTAAAGCTCGTTCGCGACGGCGCGGACGTTTTGCAGGGTCTCGTCCCTGTTGGCGCTTACCAGTTCCGCGGCGGCCGACGGGGTAGGGGCGCGGAGGTCCGCGGCAAAATCCGACAGCGCCCAGTCGATTTCGTGTCCCACCGCGCTGACCACGGGTATTTGCGAGGCGGCCACGGCGCGGACGACGACCTCTTCCGAAAAGGGGAGCAGGTCTTCAAGCGAGCCGCCGCCCCGGCCTATGATGAGCACGTCCGCCAGCTTCCAGCGGTTGGCCTGGGCGATTCGCCGGGCGATGATCCCCGCCGCCTCGGCGCCCTGCACCGGCGCGGGGAGGATCACCACGCGGACACCGCGCGCCCGGCGCTCGAGGACGTTGAGTATGTCCCTCACGGCGGCCCCGGTTGGGGAACTGACCACGCCCACGGTTTCGGGGAAGCGCGGGATGGGACGTTTGCGCTCCTCATCAAAGAGCCCCTCGGCTGCGAGCCGCCTCTTACGCTCCTCAAGCATCGCGAGAATGTCGCCTTCGCCGGCGCGCTCTATCTCCTCGCAGACAATCGAGTAAGTCCCCCGCGCCGCATACACCGAGAGGCTTCCCCTCACCCTGAGCAGCATCCCGTCGCGCGGCTCAAACGTAAGCGAGCGCAGCCGGTTCCTGAACATAATCGCCGAGATGGACGCGCCGGAATCTTTCAGCGTGAAATAAAGGTGACCGCTTGAGGAAGGCCTGTAGTTCGACAGTTCCCCTTCCACTACTACAGACGGGAATCCGCCCTCAAGGCTCTCCCGTATAAGCTCGGTGAGTTCAGAGACTGTCATTTTGCGGGCCAAACCCCCGGTTTGAGACCTCTGGTTTGAAAATTCCACGGTTATTCCTCACGAATTGTTTATCACATTATCATATTTTCTGTTTTCTTCTTCCAGTAACTTAATCTCGTTCCTCTGTTTTTCAATTTCCAGTTCCAATATCTCTTTCTGGTATCTCAGTTTTTCCACTTCCATTTCCCTTTTATGCTTGTTCTGGTTACCGATAAACTGAAAAATGGTTTTCGGCAGCACAATGCAAATCCCGATTGCCCACAATGCCGATATTAACCAATATGGCCCCATTTTCTTCCTCCGCCGCGCTTGAGTGCTGAAGTATTGTATAGTATTTTCATAAAAAAAAGACAAATTTTTGAGAAATTTATTGACAAATTTGCGGAATAGGTTTAATTTGCTTACTAGAGGCATTTTTGCTAAAATTATACAGCTAATATTCGGAAGCTGGAATTCTTTTTTTAGGTTAGCCGCTGAATGTGCCCTGCGGGCTCCTTCCCGTCAGGTGGTATATCTGCTGAAAATACAGCAGAGGAGGCTTATTTTGCCAAGAGATTGAGTTTATGTATATTCAGACAAAGATTAAAATTAAGGTTCGTCCCAATGATCGCATTTGGCAATGGCTAGCCCTTAAACCAAGGAGTAAGTTATGTCAATTGAGACTGTTGCGTTGAGCAAACCTGTCAGTAAAGATGACAAGGAATTTATTGGTTCCCTATGGGACGCATTTTACGAAAATTATAAAGCGTACAAAGCCGATAAAATGCCGCTGGAGGATGAGATAAAATATCAGCTCTTCAGCTCCCCCGGTCCAAGGCAGTATAAAGCTTACTCAGATTTTTTTGATCTTCTCGAAGACGGGGAAAACCAGATTTTGAGTGATTCCAGGGAATATATGTATATGCATGATTTCGCGGATGTGATAGCGGGAACCGTTGAACCGGCCATACTTGGGATTATGGAAAACCTATATAACACAAACGACTATGATCCAAAAGATATAACTATGGTCTCAGGTTTTTTCTGGCGTCAGCATATTGATACCAGAAAAAAAATCATGGAAAAATTCAAGAAATTCAGCGATAGGGGAGACAAAGTACGGGTATTAACACGGGAAAAAGAAAAAGATGTTATGGGAGAATACACTTCAATTTTCACCGAAAATTCCCATTTTTACATGGCAAGCCGGATACCTTTCCATTATTTACGAGCCGGTAACTATATTTTTCCTGAGCTTCCACACACAGAAAGCTCGATATTCCGGCTAAGTATGCTTTTGGACCTCAATACATTAAAGTATAAAGAGGGGAAAACGAAAAACGATGTGCTGCAATTCCTCGATTCGTTAATTGAGGAGGCAATATACGAAGACTCATTCGTTGAAAAGGTGTAAAAATGACGTACGTTTTTTATGAAACCGGAAACAATGACTTTTTTGCCCGCATCTCCCAGTTTTTTTCTACAATTTTCGTGTGGTATGTCTTTGTTAATCTTTTTAACGAAGTTTTGGATAAAAACGGCGATGCGGTAGATAAAGATTTATTGAAGCAGAAAACCGATGAACATAAAAAGGCTTTAACGGCTTTAAACTGCTTCCTGTTTCCCGCTGTCGATAAACACTGTAAGAATAGGCAATGTAACGATTGCCATAAAATTGTGCTTGCTTCAGATCAGGTGGCTGTCTTTGAAAGAGAAATGATCGAAGCCATAAGAACCCTTATTGGCGGAAGAACCTATATTAAAGACAGGACGATTCGAAAGAACATGCAGGATGTATTTCAGGGATTTCAGCATATAAACAAGGATGATTTTGAGCATATCAAAATTAATTGCAAAGATTATCCCGGAGAGCATTCTATTGACTACAAGCAGAACCATCTTGGCGAGTATAAAGACAAGTATATTAGGCAAGCCAATGAGATAGGGCAAAGGGACGGATATAACCATTTTGTGTATATTCGCGCTGATAAACCCAGTGATTACTCTGACTTTTATGAGAAAGTTGTTTTACCGGATAATGGAAAACCTTCGTCGTGTGAGCTGTTTTACGTGATTTAACAACAGCAGCGCCGTCCTCCTTTCATAAAATTGTTGTTTGGGGGTAAAAATGTATTACTTTTTTTTCGAGACAGGAAACGACGCATTCTTTTCGGGTATTACCGACGCGTTTTGTTCGATAGTTTTACGAAACATCGTTGAAAAAAAAGCTTTGACCCCGCTAAACTGCACCATGTTTCCGGATGTTTACTGTGGCAATCAGGAATGCGCCAACAATAAAATCGCGCTTACATCGGATCAATTGGACAAATTTGAGATATCAATGACACGCGCGAATCATGCCCTCCTGGAAACAATGAAAGATTCAGGGGATCGCATGGCTCGATACAATATTCAAAGGATACTTCAAAGTAACGGGTTTGTAATAACACAGGCTGTAGAACAAATCTCCATTTCCGTCAAAAAAATATGGGATCGTAATGAGTATTTACGCTTATATATTGAGAGAACCAATAAATTGAAGGATAAAGCCGAAGGTTTTGTTTATGTTCGCGCCAAAACCAATAGTGATTATGATTACTTCAAGGCTCATACAATACTGCCCAATGTAATTGCCTGTGAAAACTTTCAAAAAATCTATTGAGCCCCACCCAAAAAATTGCAAATAAAACCAATTTAACTTTTCCCCTATTTCTCTCTTCTTTCTTCTCTTTTCTTTTGCCGATATAATCAATAGTATGAAAGCCCTCAATGTGTTGTATGGAGGCCGCCTTGAGCCGGAAGCCTTTGATGATAAAGCCTTTTCGGATAAGCGGAGCGCATTTGCCATGTGCCTTGACGCCGCCCGGAGCTTTCCCTGGATCGGGAAAACGGTGTTTTTAGGTTTAACGGGAGTGAATTATCCCGGCCTGCCGGCGGGAATCGAGACGTTACTGCGGCCTTCGTGGACGCGGAAAGGCCTTCTGGAAGAGCTTTCCCTGTTGTCAACGGGTTTCGACCTCGTCTATTATTCATGGGCGGACTGCCCCCTTTTGGACGCGAGCCTGGCCGGGGCGCTGGCGGAGAGGCACACACGCTACGGGGCGGAGTACTCTTACGCCGACGGCTGGCCTTACGGTCTTGCCCCGGAGGTCCTCGCACCGGCTGCAGCGGGGATACTCGCCAGGTTGGCTGAAGGCGACGACGGGCCCGTGGAGAGGGATGCGCTCTTTCAGGTCATCCAAAAAGATATAAACTCCTTCGACATTGAAACGGAGATTTCCCCTTTGGATTTAAGGCCGTACAGGCTCAGTTTGACCGCGGACTCAAAGAGGAACCTTCTTCTTCTCTCGCGCTGGATGGAAGCCGGCATTAATTCCGCTTCGCAAGTGGATAAGTTCATCGCTGAAAAGCCTGGACTGCTTCGAACCCTTCCGGCTTTCTTCAACATCCAGATAACGGGCGGCTGTCCCCAGACCTGTTCCCTTTGTCCATGGCCGGCCTATGGCGCCGCCGGTGCGGAGAGTATTACTGCGAGAAAAGATTTCATGCCGGCCAACGTCTTCAGCGAGCTTCTCTGTAAAATTGAAAGCTTCACGGGGGACGCCGTTATCAGCGTTTCCCTTTGGGGAGAACCTTCCCTGCACCCCCAGTGTAAGGAGCTTATCGAGATGGTTCTCGCGAGGCCGGCGTTAGCGCTGGTGGTAGAGACATCAGGCGTTGGCTGGAAGGACGATGAGCTTAGGGCTCTCGCCGCCGCCGCGTCGCAGGCCGCTCCCCGGAAAAACCACATGGCGCCTCTCTCGTGGATTGTTTCGCTTGACGCGCACGATCCTGAGCGTTACAGGGAACTCCGGGGGCCGGGCTTTTCGGAGGCGCGCTCCTGCGCGAAAACGCTGTTGTCGCTTTTCCCCAATGACACTTACGTTCAGGCCGTGCGGGTAAAGGATTTTGAAGACGATATCGAACACTTTTATCGCTCATGGAAGGAAGAGCCTGAGGTGAGCGCCGCGAGAAGGAAGGACGGGAGCCATATCATCATTCAAAAGTACGATGATTTCGCCGGCGCACTTCCCAAATTGCAGGCTTCGGATCTTTCGCCGGTGAAGCGGCAGCTCTGCTGGCATATTCAGCGCGATATGAACATACTCCTTGACGGCAGTGTACCATGCTGCAGGGAGGACCTCGGCGCGCTAAAGAGCGAGGGGGACAAGGCGTCATGGGGCAATGTCTTTACGGATGATCTTGAAGCTATTTGGAACAGGGGAGAGAGATTGTATCTGGAGCATTGTATGGCCGAATATAGGGGGATTTGCGGGCACTGTGATGAGTACTACACATACAACTTTTAGCGATGCCCTCCCCTCGTATACGGCGGTGGGAGGGACTGAACGTAAAGCCTCGACCGGTCTTTCGGCGGTAATACTCAACCGCGGCGGGAAGTATTCGCGTTACACTCTCTTTGAGAAGCTGGAAAATATAGGCTTTGACTATATCCTTTCCATGGAGAGTTCCGTTAGCCGCTACGACATTGAGAGCCTTTCCCAGACTTTTCCGTTTGTCAGGTTCATTTTATTGAAAGAACCTGTCAGCCATGGAGAAGAGATCAATCTGGCCGCCGCGGAGCTGTCGGGTCCCCTCTTTTTTGTTTTCTGGAACGACCTNAGGATACTCCGCTGCGGCGGCGCGGAGCGCATGGCCGAGCGGCTCTTTGACGGAGGCNCTGANAACCGCGGCCGCTACAAAAGGCTTTGCACGGTGCCGCTGATACAGGATGAACGCTTCGAAAGCCTGCCNACCCTCATCGTTCCGATGCTTCTCCCCGAAAAGAAACTGAAGATGTCGATTAAGACNATTCCGTCTGTTCCATTGGAGGAAGGGCTTCCTTCGCTTTACCCCTTCGACGGCATTGGAATATACGACAGGGAGCGGTTCATTCGTTTGGGCGGCTTCGATCCTTCAATAAAGAGTTTTTACTGGCAGCTCATGGACTTTGGTTTTCGCTCCAGCCTCTGGGGCGAAAAAATAGCGTCTACACGGTTGATAAAGCTCTCATACGAGGGGATTGTCCCCCAGGAAGACACTACACCCGGCGACGGCTGGAGGCATTTCTTCCTCAAGAACCTGGCTCCGGTTTTCAGGCGGGATTATGCCCATATACCGCTGACACGTTTTGCGGCATACTTGAGGAGGAGAGGTGAGCTTTTTACCGCCTGGGAGGAATTTTCACGCGCCCGGGAGTGGGTAAGCACCAACCGCTACCGTTTTGTTTCTGACGCGAGAACCATTGCCGAGCGCTTTGTTTCTATTGGAAACAGTGCTTCGGGTGAAAGTAATGAAAGGGCGGAAGCTCCGGTACCATCGGAAACGAAGTTTCCGTTGGAAATAAATATTCCGCCGGAAATAAATTCTCCAAAAGACGAGTCAACAGAAGGGTCAGACAACGATTCAGAACCCTCCGCCGAGATCCGACAGGATCGAGGTTCCCCTCCGGTGAAGGAGAAGGAGGAATGACCGCGTTGGTGCTGCAGGCGCGTATTGATTCGAGCCGTCTCCACGGCAAGTCACTTCTTCCCCTTAACGGAAAGCATCTGATTTTCCGGGTGATGGAAGCGTTAGGCGCACTTTCTGTTGACGCGAAGATACTTGCCTGTCCCGAAGACAGTGTTTCCGCGTTTTCACAGCTTGCGGCGGAGGCGGGTTTTTTGCTGGTCGCCGGTCCAAAGGATGATGTGCTTGCCCGTTACTGCCTGGCCATACGCCGGACGGGAGCTGACAGGATCATCAGGGCGACGGGAGATAATCCCTTTGTCTTTGTTGACGCCGCCGTCTCCATTAACAGCGAGGGCGTAGAACTGAACGCGGATTACGCCGCTTATTCGGAGCTTCCCTACGGAGCCGGCGTTGAGTCGGTTTCTTCGGAAGCCCTGCTCCGCGCCGAAAGGGAAGCGGAGGCTCCTGCCGAACGGGAGCATGTCTGTCCCTATCTCTATAATCATCCCGAACTTTTCCGCCTTCACAGGCCGCCGGCTCCTCCCCGTTGGCGGGCGCCTGAAATCAGGCTTACCGTGGATACTCATGACGATTACCAGAGGGCGCTCGCCATTTACAGGCGTTTGTTTGCCCTGCCCCCGGATGAACGGTACCTCGGGGAAAAAATCATCGCCGCGTATAAGAGCATCTTTGCGGAAGCCGCCGCTTCGGGAGGGAGCAAATGAGTAACACCACTTTTGTTGGTATCACCAACAAAAGTGGTGACGCCAACGTGGGTGACGTCAACGCCGACGCCGCCAAAGATGGCGCTATACTCATAGTTCCAACATGTGAGAGGGGACGGGGCGGCGGGCATCTCAGCCGCTGCCTTCTGCTCTTTCGGGATTTGCTTGAGAGAGGGCGTGACGCGTACCTCTGGATACCCGATTACTTCAAAGATGATCTTATGCTCCGGTTCAAGGAATTCTTTGGAACCCATGAGAGCCTCCGGTTCTTCTCGCGGGAAGAAGAGCTTGCGGGAAAGACCTGGGCTTTTTTCATCCTTGACCGCTTCAAAACTTCCCGCGAGGAATACGTGTTTTGGTCCGGCTTCGCCCCTCTCATCGGGATAGATGAGGGCGGCCCCAACCGCGGCTGTTTTGATTTTTTAATCGACCTGCTGCCGTCCTTCGCAAAACATGAAGCGAACCTGAACGCCCCCGGCCTTCTTCCGCTGCCCAAGAACCGTCGTCCTCCCGGCGCGGGCAGTTCCGCTAATGGAAAAGTTGCCGGGAAGGACAGGGTTCCTCTGGCCGTGCTCATCAGTTTCGGCGCGGAAGATCCGGCCGGCCTTGGCCCGGAGGCGGCTCGTGCGCTCTCCGCCCTCGCGGCGCGGCAGCGGGCGTCGTCGTCCGGTGCTACGCGCCCGCTTGAAATCACGTTCGTTTCACCGGAAGCTTCCCTTGAAGAACAGGCGCATGAGGAAGATGCACACGAAGAACCTGCGAGCGAGTCCTTCGCGCATGATTCCTTCGTGAAGCTTCCGGGCGTCACTGTTGTCGGGAAGATTCCCAATCTGCGGGAACATCTGGCGGAATATGACCTTTTGGTAACCCATTTCGGCCTCAGCGCCTTTGAGGCCGTTTACGCGCGTCTGCCCGTTATACTTGTTTCACCTACCGCCTACCACGAGGAACTTGCGAATAACGCCGGGTTTTATTCGCTGGGCATCGGAACCTCGGGTGCGCACAGTCTTGAGTTTCTGGCGTTTAACGCTGAATTCCTCGGAACGCTTGAGGCCGGGAGGCAGAAAATCGCCCGCCGTTTTGGTCTTGAGGAAGATCAGGAAGAAGACCTTGCCTCTTTTATTGACAGCCTTGAGCTTAGCTCACCTTCTTTCTGTCCGGTCTGTGAAGGAAAGGCGGAAGAGGTCCCGGTTCTGGCACGCTTTCCGGAGGAGAGTTTTCGCCGTTGTCCAGTCTGCGGTACGGTTTACCAGAGCCGCCTGAAGCCTCACCACATCGAATACGACAAGGATTATTTTTTCACTCTATATAAAAAACAATACGGAAAAACATACATCGACGATTTTTATAATCTCAAACATATCGGCTCGAAAAGACTTAAATCTATCAAGGCCCTTTTAAAGAATCACCGCGATAAAAAAACAAAACCGTTGCTGCTTGATATAGGCTGCGCCTACGGCCCGTTTATGGCGGCCGCGGAGGAAGCCGGTTTTTCTCCGATGGGGCTGGATCCCGTAAAGGACGCCGTACGTTATGTCAAAGAAAACCTGCGTTTCCCGGCGTGGCACGGTTTCTTCCCCGCCGCACTCCCCGCCGAATTCCGTGCGCGAGCGAATTACGAGGGCGTGTTTGAGGCTGTGACGCTCTGGTATGTGCTTGAGCATTTTACAGATCCCGGCAAAATGCTGCGGGAAATTCACGGTATGCTGAAAAAAGGCGGGGTTCTTGCCTTTGCCACGCCTTCATTTTCCGGGATTTCCGGCCGCAAGCAGCCGCACTCTTTTCTGGAAAGCAGTCCGCCTGACCACTGGACGATCTGGAGCCCTGCCTCCTGCGAAAAGATTTTTGAACAGTACGGTTTCCGCCTCAAAAGGATCGTCGTCACAGGCCATCACCCTGAACGTTTTCCGTTCTTTGGCCGCTTCCTGCGCCCCTCCATAAAAGGTCCGCTCTACCGTCTCTTGTTTTTAATTAGCCGCGTCTTCAGGCTGGGGGACACGTTTGAGGCTTACGCTGTAAAACTCTGATTTGCCGGGATGATCGTAAATGTTGCCAAATATATCAAGCCGGCGCGGCGAAACGGGCTAGCCATGAGGGCAGCTCGATGGGCGTTCTTTCATCCGCAAAATTTTACAGGTGCAGGAATCCACCCATTGAGACAGCTCGTGGCGTGGCCTTATTTACGCGGCCTGACATGACCACCTAAAGTGGTCATGTCACGCGGCAGAGTCAATATTTAGCACGCCAATGCTGTCCTCAGAGCTTCTCGGCTCGCACCAGTAAGGTCTTGTCAAATAGAGAGGGAAAATATTTTTTCAGCATCACTTCCCCACCCATTTACCAGCATTATTTCGGTTAATATGTGTCAACTACCCGACAAATCAGTATTAATAGAATGGGGAAGAGGTTAAAAAGGTGACAG
>JGI24698J34947_10000707_pt1 | contig 16345 bp, 10 predicted proteins | sample TergutMp193P3_FD_34947 | JGI IMG/M metagenome (IMG submission 34947) | reverse complement strand
TCTTTAGCAGGAATTTCGGCCTTTTCTCGCTTTTTGCCGCCAGTATTTACGCCGCCGGCATGGAATCCCAAAGGCAGCGGAATGTCATCTTTATCATCACCATTAGTTCCCTCGTCATCGCGCTGGGAACCCCGGTTGATACATTTACATGGAGCAGCAACTTCGAACCCGTTAGCGGATATGATTCCATCTTTAAAATTCTCAATGCGGGGGTATTCTTAATTACCATTGCCGGTTTTCTGATTGCGGCCCATGCGCAACGATCAAGGGATTATCTGTTTATCAGCCTGGGGGTCTTTCTGGTTTTGGCCGGAAGAAATATTCTGCTGAGCGCGGACACCTGGCTCAGCCTGCCGGGGATTGCGCTGCTTGGAGTGGGCACCTGGTTTATCTGCATTTATCTTCACAAAGTGTATTTGTGGCTATAGGGTGAGGCTCTGCAAAACTGAAGTTTTGCAGAGGATCGAATTGTTTCAAAATCTGCCGGAAGCTGCCGTTAGCTGAACAACCAGCCCCACAGCCAGCGGCAGCGCCAGATTGTCAAAATCCTCCAGAGGCAAAGACTCCGCCAGCATGGCGGCAAGAGCCGCAAACAACGCTATTGTGATATTTGATGAAACCAGATAAGAGCTGAGAAAAACCACGGCAAAACAGGCAAGTGAGCCTTCTATGCTTTTGCCGAACAGAAACGGCGGTTTGAGTCTGCCAAAAAATTTTCCCGCCAGGGCCGCGCAGCTGTCGCCAAACGCCAGCGCGTAAATGGCAATGGCGGCCGCAAGCGGCTGAAACAACAGCAGGGAAAGAAAAGCACCCATGCCGAGCGTTACCGGCGCCAATACAAAATGCCCCCTGTCGCGCGGCCGTGACGCCATGGCCGTCAGCGCGGATATTAGCGGAACATTAATCCCCTTTAGTCTGAGTATTTCAAAAATCGCATAACTCACAGTTCCGGCTAAGAGGAAAATCAGGGTAAAGAGCCGGTTTATTGACGCCATCAACGGACTCAATGCTATTAAAAAATGTATCAGTTTGCGGATAATCTCTGACTTTAATTCACTGCGCTTGTCCTCTCCGCCGGGGAGAGCGGTCTCCGGCTCTGCCGGGTCATTCCGCGCTTTTTTAAATTTATTTCCCATAAGACGCCGATGGAAAATTATACACCAAAAAATGAAATTGAACAGGGGGCGCGTTTACTTTCAAATTGGTGGGACGCCTGGAATCGCTGGTTAAAATCGAGGAAAAGCGCGTTTCCCTTACGGAGATGGAAAGTCGCATAACGCAGTCAACCCTCGTTTCCGATGTATGCGTAATCCCCCTGGAAGACAGCGCCAATACTTGGCGACATCAGTATCTTGCCGCAGCGCTGGTCTTTAACCCGGAAGGAATGAAAAAGTTTGAAGGGCTTGAGAAAAACGAGATCAATACATTCTGGAGGGAATACCTCTTGCAGTATTTTGAGAATGTTTTAGTCCCCAAAAAGTGGCGCTACCTTGACGCGCTGCCTTTGGATGCCCAGGGAAAAAAGAAGAAAGAGGATCTTGAATTGCTTTTTTCCAAAGAAGACCCGAAATAATCCGCAACGGTTCATTCTTTCAGACATCAGGACGCCCTCATTTGCCCTCTTGGTCTAATTAAAAATATGCTGTAATAATATAATGATCCGGTGATCTGACAGAGGAGAACGCTACGCAGTACGGCTATTTTGACGATGATGCGCGGGAATATGTTATAACCCGCCCCGATACCCCCTATCCGTGGATTAACTATCTGGGCTGTGAAAAATTCTACGGCCTGTTTTCAAACACATCCGGGGGCTATTGTTTTTATCAGGACGCGCGTATGCTGCGCTTGACCCGTTACCGCTACAATAATGTGCCTGCCGATGCGGGCGGCCGCTACTTTTATATACGTGACGGCGGGGATGTATGGTCTCCTTCCTGGATGCCGATGAAATCAGCGCTGGACCGTTACGAGTGCCGTCACGGGATGGGGTATTCGCGTATATCATCCGCCAGAAACGGCTTGGCTTTTTCACAAATGTCTTTTGTGCCGTTAAACGCCAACTGCGAAGTTCACAAAATCACGCTGACCAACGAATCCAAATCGGATAAAGATATTGATATTTTTTCTTTTATCGAATTTTGTTTATGGAACGCCAATGACGATATGACCAATTTCCAGCGCAATTTCAGCATTGGCGAAGTCGAAGTTGACGGTTCGCGAATCTATCACAAAACGGAATACCGGGAGCGCCGTAACCATTACGCGGTATGGGCGGTCAATGTTCCTGTCGCCGGTTTTGATACCGACCGGCAGACCTTCCTGGGTCTGTATAACGGCTTTGATCATCCTGAAACGGTGTTCGCCGGACAGGCGCGTAATTCCGTCGCGTCGGGCTGGGCGCCGGTCGGGTCGCATCAGATCAAACTGCGGCTTGCGCCGGGCGAAACAAAGGCGCTGGTGTTTGTGCTGGGTTACTGCGAAAATCAGGAAGATCAAAAATGGGAGCGCCCCGGCGTAATTAACAAAGCGCCGGCAAACGCTCTGCTTAACGCATACGGCACGGCGGAAGCGGCTGATGCGGCGCTTGCCGCGTTAAAGGATTACTGGGACACGCTGCTGGGCCGCTTTACCGTAAACGCGGAAGACAAACGCATGGCGCGTATGGCAAGCGTGTGGAATCAGTATCAATGCATGGTAACATTTAACATGTCGCGCAGCGCCTCCTACTTTGAATCCGGCATCGGGCGCGGCATGGGCTTCCGCGATTCAAATCAGGATTTACTGGGCTTTGTACACCTGGTGCCTGACCGCGCCCGCTCGCGTATTCTGGATATTGCCGCTACGCAGTTTCCCGACGGAAGCGCGTATCATCAATACCAGCCCTTGACCAAACGGGGCAATAACGAAATCGGTTCCGGCTTTAACGACGATCCGCTCTGGCTGATCTGCGGCGTGGCGGCATATATAAAAGAAACGGGCGATTACGGCATTCTTGAGGAAAAAGTTCCGTTTGATAACAACGATGCGTTAGCCGACACTCTCTTTGTTCATTTGAAGCGTTCTTTCGATTACACCGTAACGCACACCGGCCCGCACGGCCTGCCGCTAATTGGCCGCGCCGACTGGAACGATTGTTTGAACCTCAACTGTTTTTCCAAAACGCCGGGCGAGTCCTTTCAGACCACGGCCAATTATGAAAGCGGGGTTGCGGAATCGGTTTTAATCGCCGCGATTTTCGTGTTTGCCGGCCCCGATTACGCTGAAATCTGCCGCCGCACGGGCCGCGCGGAAGAGGCTGAACGCGCCGGTAAAGCCGTGGCCGCCATGACCGGAATAATCAATCAACACGGCTGGGACGGGAACTGGTTTCTGCGGGCCTATGACGCGATGGGCAAAAAAATCGGCAGCCGGGAATGTGGGGACGGCCAGATATTTATCGAATCCAACGGCTTTGCCGTAATGGCCGGTGTCGGGCTTAATGACGGCCGCGCGCAAAAGGCGCTTGACTCGGTAAAGGAACGGCTTGATACTCAATACGGCATTGTGCTGTTACAGCCCGCCTACAAAGAATACCATCTGGAATTGGGCGAAGTTTCATCCTATCCGCCCGGCTACAAGGAAAACGCGGGTATTTTCTGCCACAACAACCCCTGGGTCACGATTGCGGAAACCAGGCTGGGCCGCGGTACGCGGGCGTATGAGACGTATACGAAAATTTGCCCGGCTTACCGCGAGGATGACAGCGATCTGCGAAAGCTGGAGCCGTATGTGTACGCGCAAATGGTCGCGGGCAAAGACGCGTCCCGTTTTGGAGAGGCGAAAAATTCCTGGCTGACCGGAACCGCCGCCTGGACTTTTGTGAGTATTTCGCAGTACATTTTGGGTGTGCGTCCGGTGTACGACGGTTTGTTAATCGATCCGTGTATTCCGGCGGCAATGAAAGGTTTTTCCGTTACCCGACATTTTCGGAACGCGGTGTATCATATCACCGTAGACAATGCCGCCGGTGTGGAAAAGGGCGTTAAATCAGTTACGCTGGACGGCAAACCGCTGGACGGCACGGTATTGCCCGCGTTACGCGACGGGCGGGCGCATGAAGTTAATGTGGTAATGGGAAGCTCTTGCAAAACTTCAGTTTTGCAAGAGCAACCACTGAAAAAACATGTTTCGTAGCCCGCAGGGCGAGAAACTGTATAGCCTCTTGCAAAACTAACCGAGTTTTGCAAGAGGCTCATGGGGTAAATTATGCAGTACGGTCATTTTGACGCGGCGGCGCGGGAGTATGTTATCACCCGGCCCGACACGCCCGCGCCCTGGGCGAATTATTTGGGTTCACCGGCTTACGGCGCGATTATTTCAAATAACGCGGGCGGTTACAGTTTTGTAAAGAGCGGCGCGGCCGGGCGCTTGATCCGTTACCGCTTTAACGAGCAGGACCGGCCCGGGCGCTACATCTACCTCCGTGACGATGAATCGGGCGATTATTGGTCCGCCTCCTGGCAGCCGGTGGGCAAGCCGCTGGGCGAATACAAGTCCGTGTGCCGCCACGGCACGGGCTATACGGTGCTGGAGGCGGAATACGCCGGTGCGCGTTCCGAAGCGAGTTACTATGTGCCGCATAACGCAGATTATGAGGTATGGCATATCAAAGTTTCCAACACCGGCAAGGCGGCGCGGAAACTTTCCGTGTTCGGTTTTGCCGAATTTACCTGCGAGAGTTTTTATGAGCAGGATCAGGTCAATCTGCAATATACGCAATTCATTACCCGCACCTATTTTAAAGATAAATTTATACTGCAAACCATTAACGAAAATTGCCTGAACGCGGTGAACGAAAGCCGAGTGGAGACACGCTTCTTCGGGCTTGCGGGGGCGAATGTCACCAGCTACTGCGGCGACCGCGCCGCGTTTTTGGGCGCTTACCGCGATTACGGCAATCCCGTCTCCGTGGAAAAGGGCCGCCTGGACGGAACCCTCAATTACAACCTCAACCCCTGCGGCGCTTTGCATACGGCGCTTGCCCTCGCGCCCGGTGAAAGCGCATCACTGGTATTTTTACTGGGGCAGAAGCGGGAAGCGGAGGCCAAAGCCCTGATAGCCCATTACGAAGACCCCGGCCTGCCCGAGCGGGAAATCAACGAGCTTAAAACCTATTGGCGCGGAAAATTATCGAATCTAAAGGTAGAAACCCCCGATGAAAACTTTAATCACATGATCAACACATGGAATGCCTATCAGTGCTTTATCACGTTTATCTGGTCACGGGCTGCGTCATTGGTTTACTGCGGCCAGCGCAACGGCTACGGCTACCGCGACACGGTGCAGGACATTCAGGGCATCATCCACCTGGACCCGGAAATGGCGCTGGAAAAAATAAGGTTTATGGTTTCCGCGCAGGTGAATCACGGCGGGGCGTTGCCGCTGGTAAAGTACGACCACAACCCCGGCCATGAAGATAAACCGGAAGACGCCTCCTACCGCACGTCAACGGGGCATCCCTCCTACCGCGCCGATGACGCGCTGTGGCTCTTCCCCACGGTGTGGAAGTACATCGCCGAAACCGGCAACACCGCCCTGCTGGACGAGAACATCCCCTATGCCGATACCGGCACGGACACCCTGTATAAGCACCTGATAAAAGCCATCGGCTTTTCGCTGGCTCATCTCGGCATACACGGCCTGCCCGCCGGCCTGCACGCCGACTGGAACGACTGCCTCCGGCTGGGCGCCAACGGCGTGTCGGTATTTGTCGCCATGCAATTATACTATGCCTTTGAGATAATGATCCGCTTCGCGCAACACAAGAAAGACGCCGCAACCGAAGCGCAGATGGCGGAATTAAAGACCAAATTCGGCGCAGTCATCGAGGAACACTGCTGGGACAGCGACCGTTTTGTGCGGGGAATCACCGAAGACGATCAAGTGGTGGGCAAGCCGGGCGACCCGGAAGCCAGCCTCTGGCTCAACCCGCAAAGCTGGTCAATTATTTCAGGCTTTGCCTCGCCACAGCGGGGCCGGGCGGTAATGGACCTGGTACACGAACAACTCAACACGAAATACGGCGCGCGCATCATGGCCCCCGCGTACCGCCGCCATGCCTTTGACGGGGCGCTGGCCCTGCTGTTCAACCCATCCACCAAAGAGAACGGCGGGATATTTTTGCAGACCCAGGGCTGGCTGATTCTGGCGGAAGCGCTGCTGGGCAGGGGAGCCCGCGCCTTTGAGTATTATCTGGAAAGCTGCCCCGCCGCGCAGAACCCCATTGCCGAAACGCGCCTAGTGGAGCCTTATGTGTATTCCCAGTTTACCGAAAGTGTTGACAGCCCCTTCGAGGGCCGCAGCCATGTGCATTGGCTGACGGGAACGGCCAGTACGGTCATGGTTGGCTGTGTGGAGGGGATATTGGGCATCAGGCCCGACATTGACGGCCTGCGCCTGTCGCCCGCGATTCCGCCGTCATGGCAATTTTTTTCTGTTGAAAAGACATTCCGCGGCCGTAAACTCCATATAAAGGTACACAACCCCGAAGACCGTGAAGGCGGCGGCCAGGGCGGCTGGAAATTAACCGTAAACGGCACGGAAGCGGCAGGCGCCTATATCCCCGCGTCCATGCTGCGGGCGGAAAATGAAATTGTGCTGGAAATGTAAGCCGCCGCGGGCGGCATTCCTGTTATATACAAAAAATTGCATTATTTTACATTTTTTGTTGCGATCTGCCGCCGGGTGTGATATACTTGCAAATAGGAGCTTCTAAAAGCCCTGGCGAGGGTTTGGATGCGCCCTGCGGTCAATACCTGGTGTTTTAACAGCGGCTGTTTCTTTAATCACGAAAGTCAATAAAAGCCGGGGTTTGTGTTTCGGACTAATATATTCGTATGGAGGAAAAGGAGGAATTTATGAAAAAACTGCTGGTTTGTGCGGTGTTTTTCTTCCTGGTTGCGGGGGCGGCCTTCGCGCAGTTGGCAAGCGGCATTTGGGTGAACGCATGGGGCAGGGGGACGTTTGTCCCGCTGTGGTATGAAACCCCCCAGATGCAATACGGCAAGCCCGTGTCCACGTCCGAGGGGATTTTAAAGAACGGAACCGGAGTAACCTGGGATCCGAATAACCAGCCCAGGGTTGATTTTAGAGTCAATGCGGCCACGGACTTTGTCGGGTTTACCATACATGTCAATTCCGAATATCTGACCGGTACGGGCAACGGGGATAACGGCGCACAGCTCTGGGTAAAGCCCTTCGGCAACAACTGGTTAAAGCTCACCGTTGCCAATCAATTTATAGAAGACGCTTTGCGGGGCAAGGTAACAACCGATACCGGGTTTGAGAATTTCGTACTCGGTAAATCAATGATGAAGTTTACAGACGGCATCGAACCGCTCAATCAGGACGTAACGTTCAATCGGTTTGGCGGCGGCCGCGGCAGCGTCTCATCCGCCAATGCGGCAAATACCTCCACCCATATCTCCAGCGAATCGGTGCTTTCCAATGTATTTTTTCTGAGCAGTTCCCCGATAGACGGTCTGTTCATCGGCTTGATGCTGCAAGGCACATTTCCCGATATCGATCTGAAAGAAAGCTGGCGGCAGGTGCATGTTGGCGCCGGTTATGAGATACCCGACATTGGCCACGCCCGCGCCCAGTATATCGGCGGCTTTATGGGAAAAGAGAAAGACGCGACTGATAATTTCAGGCTTGCAGAGCCTTCAAAGTTTGAGGCCGCTTTCGCGCTCAGCGCCGTAGATAACCTCAAGCTTGACCTGGGCGCCAAGATATGGACGCCGGTAGAAAAGTTTAATGGCGAGAAGTCCTACCGGGGCGTGGATATTGCCGTGGGGGCTAGCTACCGCTACGATAGCTTAAACATTGCCTTCATGGGGCAGGCGCTGTATATCGGCGCCTATACCGGCGCCCTGACTCATTCTCCCACCAAGGGCGATAAGGGTGCCAACGGCGTACACCTGGTTTTCAACCTGATTCCCGAATATGATTTTGATTTCGGCACCCTGGGTTTGAGCTTTATTGCCCAGACAAAAACCGCCGACACAGGCATTTACGGCGAAAAAGCCGAGAAATACTCCCACCCCAACGTGTCCGCCACCCCCACCACCCCCGCCAGACCCGGTGTTAACTTCGGCGTCGGCCCATGGACACGGTTTGGCGTGGGCGCATGGTACCGGAAGGGCCTGGCCGGCGGCTATATAAAAATCGGCGTGGCCTACGCGTTTCCGTATATAGCGATTGGTTCTCCTTCTTCTACTCTGGTTCCTGGCGGCTACGCGCCGGACCCGGATCAGGCCGGGTTTAACGGCAGGGGCATACTCACTATTCCTATTATTTTGGAGTATGCATTCTTCTGAAAATCGCCATCCCTGGCGATTTTCAGATTAGGGTTTTTGTGTGCAAAAACCCATCTAAAGCTGTGGTAACAGCGGCATCCGTGCCGCCCATCCATGGCGATTTTCAGATTGCTAAAGCTGTGGTAACAGCGGCATCCGTGCCGTCCATCCATGGCGTTTTTGGCTAGACAGGAGCGGCTGCCATCAAAACCAGCCTGTAGGCAAGCGCCCGTTGGGCGCTGTGATTGTGAGGCAGAGGCTTTTTGCGGATATCGAGGAGGCTTATTATGAAGAAAAGATGGATTGTGTTTCCGCTTGCACTTGCGTTAATAACCGGGCTTATGCTTATGGCGGCGGGCTGCGACAGCAATGTCAATTCCGGCAACGAAACAAAAACCCTGAGCAGTATTGCGGTAACAAACCCGCCAAATAAAGTTCAGTACAATCTGGGCGATACAGAAGATGAATTTGATACGGAAGGTATGGTTGTAACCGCCACCTACAGTGACGGCTCTACAGCGCCGGTTACCGGTTATATGTGCACCGGTTTTTCTTCCACTACTCCAGGGATTAAAACCATTACGGTCACCTATGATGGTAAAGAAACGTCGTTTTCGATAAATGTTATTGACCCGAACAGGGAAACCGTTGCCACGCCTGTCGCCAGTCCCCTGGCGGGGCCGGTCCCCAGCAATACACGAATCACCCTTAGCACCACAACCCCCGGCGCGGAAATATGGTACACCACCAACGGCAGCGACCCGGAAAAAAATGTCTCCGGCAGCAGCAGGTACATAACGACCATTGCCGTTACCGCCGCCGTTACCATTAAGGCAGTCGCCGTTAGGGAGGGCATGAACGACAGCGGGGTAATGGAAGCGGCGTATACTGTTCAAACAGGCAACGGCTATACGGTTACCCAGTCAGGCGGAATTTTGCATAAGCAAGACTCCGATAGGCTCTTGTTTGCCTTTACCACTTCAATCCCAAGAGGCGGGCTAAGTGGAGATGATATAACCGTTATTGATGGTACCGGAAAGATAACCAAGGTTTTATTGCAAGACACAGCGGGGCCTAGCCGGATACTATACATTGAAGTCAATAAAGAGGGCACTGTAAAGATTAAAATTACCAGAGAGGGCATCTCGGACGCGGAAGTGCCGGTAGAGGTGTATAAAAAAACCGGCTTTGAACCGGATCCCACCGTGACCATTACCGATATTGTAAAGATGAGAACGCCGGCCCTGCCAACGGGCAGCCCGATTACCTTTGCCCGCAACGATGGCGACCCCATAGCGATACTCCCGCCCCGTACTACCGCGCCCATAAGCTCCATAAGCGCCGCCAGTCCCGCCTTTGAACAGGTGCTTGCCGTCTTTGACCCGCCGCTTGACCTAACCACTGGCCCAACAAGTGATTTTAGATGGTTCGACATGGTGTGGGACGGCTTTGGCTCGACGTATGAATTTGACGGGACAACATTGAATTTGCACATGGTTATCTTCCAACTGGAGCTTACCACCACCGACAACAACGCGATCGTGTTAGAGAAACGTTCCGACACCGATACCAGCACCGGCGCGAAAGTCCCGGTACGGTTCTTAAAATCTGATATACAAGCCTCAAGTACCGCCTGGGGGACCGGCCAGGGTTCCGGCCACCGGATAAAGACGGTTACGGTAAGAGCGGTTGGGATGCAGTTTAGAAATGTTGGAAACTCTGCCTGGCCGAGTCTCAGCGCCACTAACGCTCCGGTCATTGAAGACACGTGGATCAGCTCGCTGACAGTGCACACAGTTCCGGCGTCTCTCTCCAAAGTGTTATACAGCAGCGATACAGGGTGGAGTAACGATATAACCAATCCCAGATGGGCATTGAGAGACATCGGATCGAGCGAGGAAGACGCGACCGTCCTTCCGCAGTGGACAGGAGTATCAGAAGAACAGAAGATCGTATACTGGGATCCCATTGACACAGCAGACTCGATTGTAAATACAGCAGACGGGTTTACTGCGGCAGATGAGTATGGCACGATAATAATTACGTATACGGGGGCTACACATTACTGGTATGGCTACGGTTCAATGAGCGGGGACCCAGCCGATGGAGCGGAAATAGTAGTAAAACAGCAGTCGTTTGACGGCAGCGCCATTAGCCCTGCGAGCGGTATACGGATACCGCTGAGATCGGCCGGTTATACCCCCAACAACTTTGATGGAACGAAATTTTCGGGTTTCTTTTTACAGTGGAATTCCGGGAATATAACCATCACCGGAATCAGGCTTGAGTAGAGAAACAATGAGCAATGAACAGTGAGGAGTGAGCAATGAAGAAGATGGCAAAGGACAAAACGCAGATAGCGGGCAACAACCATTGCTCATTTGAATAGCAGGGGGCTTCCCCAACCGTAAAAAAATGAAGGACGGGCGGTTACCGCTTGTCTGACATATATTGATAATTTTTTTGGAGGATTTTTATGAAAACATTGAAAAACATGGCAATTATCGCCTGCGTTCTGCTGTACGGCGCGCTGGCGACAACCTGTAACGGTAATCCCGAGCCGCCCCCGGATATTACGCCGGGCGGCGTAGTAAGCGAGGATGAGTTAAACTGGGTCTGGGAAATAACCGATGACGGGAACCAGACCAAGTTTGCGGCGGGTATTTCCATACTTGAGGGGTATACGGAACATCCGACTAAATACTCTCAGGCTTTTAAACTGAGTGAACCGTATGTACGGGGTGAACCCAATACCGGCTGGTATGCTAAACGAATGATACAAGCGTCTGATGGGTCGCAACTGGAAGCAGTGGAAACGCAAGACGCGAGAGGGTATGATCCTGACCTGTATTGGCCGAATAACAAGGAGCAAGGGGAACTGATAAAAATGAAAGTCCCTTCAAAGGAATGGACAATAGGGCCGGACGGTATTACGGAAGTGGAAGCGTTTCACTTTTGGGGAACCCTTATGCAGAGAGGATCGGAATCAGAGAATTCTGATGACTGGGTGTTGAGGACCGGCGTCAGCAATCCTACCACTAGCCCTCTTGGCCCTAATTCGCCCGACACTGACTATCGGCGCGGCTGCGGCTGGCCCGCGATATCCCTCTATGCCACGCCCCCGGACGAGATTGAAGAGCCTGATCAGAAAACACGCTATGCGTTTATGGACGGGTACGGCTATACCTTCTGGGTGAAGGGTGATAAGGATTACTCGAGCTACCGGACCTCCGTGGAAAACTGGGACTATCGGCCCAACGAAGGCCACGATCCGGGGCATTGGTACGGCCCGGCGGCCGGACGGGACGGGACGCCTGCCCTCAATTATACACCGGCAACGGTAGGAGAATGGAAGCAGATTACGGTTATCTACGATCCGTTCCATCCCCAGTTCAACGGCCCCTACGGTATGGATGTGCCCAACTGGTCAAAGATGTATGACATTCAGACCAACTACCCCAACGACAGGGAGCCTTCCGTGATTAGAGAAACTCATGACAAGAATCATTCGATTCGTATTGCCTTTTCGTTCATGTTGCAGTTTAACAATGGAAATGAAGGATCCGCGAACATTGAGTATTCAGTCGATAACGGCAGGCACGAATTTGACGTGTGGTTATACGGCCTGGAGATACTCCAGTACTGACAAAAGGAGGAGTCTGTGAAAAATATGAAAAAAACATGCGCTCTTTTATTGACGGCGTTGTTATTACTTTTGGTGTCCTGCCCTGATGCTACGGAGGGTCCGGACAATAACAACGGCCCAAAAACCCTGACCGGTATTGCGGTAACAACTCCGCCAACCAAAGTTGTTTACAATCTGAACGAGATGTTTGACTCAACAGGTATGGTTGTAACCGCCAGCTACAGCGATGGCTCTAAAGTGGTGGTTCCCAACTCCGGCTGTTCGATCACCGGTTTTTCTTCCACTACTGAGGGGAAAAAAACCATTACGGTCACCTATCAGGGTAAACCGACAACGCTTACGGTAACGGTTATTAACACCTGGAATGAATGGCTGGCATCAAAATACAACAAGAGCTTTGGCTGGGACTCGAATAACGGGTTAGGCGGACTTAAAGCCCCCATAACGCACAATATGCTTGCCGAAGAGTATTTCTTTGCCAAAGGACTGAACGCAGGCTGGAACCTCGGCAATACCTATGATCTGAACGCTAACCCGCGTGCCAATGACGCCAACAGTAATTATGACAAAGTGATGGCGGGGATTAAGGCCACCGGTATTAACGTAATCCGTATGCCGGTTACATGGAACAGCAACTCTAGCGGTTCCGGCGCCAATACGGTGATAAACTCGGCTTGGCTGGATAACGTTGAGGCCGCGGTTACCGCGGCGCATACCGCCGGTTTAGTGGTGTTTATTAATACCCATCACGACAAGAGCTTCTTTAACCTTAATCAATCCGGCGAAAGTTTAATAGCCGACTCTACCGGGAACGGGGCGGACTTTGTCAATTATACCGAGCGCTTCAAAGCCGTGTGGGGACAGATAGCGGAGCGGTTCAAAGACTACGGCGACTGGCTGCTGTTTGAAGCGTTAAACGAACCGACGATTACCGTGGGCGGCGCAGTCCAATGGGACGGTGCCCCGCCGGCATACCATGAGGTGCTTAACCGCTGGTGCCAGGCCTTTGTCGATACGGTGCGCGCTACCGGCGGTAACAACGAAAAACGTTACCTGATTTTTAAGTCCTACGCCGGTAAGTTACAGACATCCCTTAACCCGGCCAATGGCTTTAGGGTGCCGACCGATCCCAGTGGGCCGGGCAGGCTGGTGTATTCGTTCCACTCCTATGTGCCGCAGCCCCTGGGACTTGAAGGTACGAGTACAAACTGGAACTCTACGTCTGCCAGCCAGTATATCAGTGCGTTTTCCCAGGCCAGCGACGCATACCTAAAAAAGGGTATTCCGGTGTTTATGGGCGAGACCGGGGGAACCTTCCACAGCCAGCGTACCGGCGCGGACAGCATTACAGCCAACCGGAATCGGCTTTTGATGTTCAACGCGATGGGTTTCTATGCCCGGAGCTACGGCGTTATCCCCTGTTTATGGGATAACGGCGAGGCAACCCACTCCGGCGGTAACCAGCCGAACGGCGAAACCTTTGCGATGTTCAGGCGTAAAACCGCCCATGATAATGATACCAACAACTGGGGGAAGCCGATTGACCATACTAAACTGAACGGGGGGAGCGCCCCTGCCTCAACAGGGGGCACTGCCATGATCGCGGGTAATGCCGCTGCTGCTGATCCGGATTTTGGCGAGTACACCATGAAGGCGTTCATTGACGCGATAAACGGGCGCACAACTCTGGGCAACCCCGAGTTAAGCCCCAAATTAGCCGAATTATACGCCGGTCAACAATAAAGCGTTATCGCCAACAGAGCTTCGCTCTGTTGGCGATAGACGGCGTTTAAACGCCGTCTATCGCTGTAGTTTGCGCCGTTAAAACGGCGCAAACCTGGTTTTTAATGGTCTCACTATTAAGGAATACTTGTGTGAAAAATACAATAAAATGTGCGGCCCTGGCTGCCAGGGCCGCCCTGATGGCGCTAATCGTGTTTTTTGCCGCCGCCTGCGGCGAAGATGACCCCAACGGTACCCCTGACACCCCCCCCGATACCCCCGATCCCGGCGGTATAACATGGACAAAGGCGGCGGACAGCACATTCGGCAATAACCAAGTCAACGCCGTCGCCTGGGGCAACAACGTTTTTGTCGCGGTTGGAGACGGCGGCAAGATAGCATATTCCGCCAACGGTAAAAACTGGACGGCGGTAGAGAACAGTACGTTCGGCACTAGCGCAATAAACTGCGTCGCCTGGGGCGGCGGCGTTGCCGGAGGCAAATTTATGGCCGGCGGCGAGGGGGGGAAGCTGGCGTCTTCCGCCGATGGCACAAGCTGGATGGCAGTAGCGAACAGCGGGTTTAACAGTAACGAGATCAACGGCCTTGCCTGGGGCACCGACAAATGGGTCGCGGTCGGACGCAACCGGCGCGCGTATTCCGATGCGGACGGTACTGGCTGGACGGGTGTGGATTCAAACAATCCGTTCAATTTCCAGCAAGGATCGCCGAATTTATGGGACGTTGCCTATAGCAATGACGCATTTGTCCTTGTCGGCGCGGCCGGCGGCCAGGGCCACGGCGCCTCGCTGGCATATTCCACCGACGGCGTTGCATGGACGGCGCGGGAAATGGAAGACCTGATCGGCGATCCCATCACCAGCGTCTGTTTTGGCAACGGCAAATTTGTCGCGAACACCACGAATGCGATATTGTATTCCACTAACGGAACCAACTGGAATGTTGTAGAGGGACTCTCATACTCCATATACCTCTACGGCGTTGCCGTTGGCGGCGCCATTGGCGGCGCCATTGGCGGCGCCAAATTTGCCGCAGTCGGCGCGAATGACACGATTTTGTTTTCCGATAACGGCATAAGCTGGACGGCGCTCACGGATGTTTCATTGAACAGCACCTTCCGGGCTGTTGCCTACGGAGGCGGCACATGGGTTGTGACCGGCATGAACGGCGTGATAGCGTATTCTGTTGAAGAATAGAACAGTGGCAGAGAGGGAAATTAAACAGGCATGAAAAACATTTTAAAACTTTTTGGTATTCTCGCGCTGGCGTTGTGCATATCTGTGACATCTTGTGTAAGCCCCGATAACAACAACGGCAAACCGGACAACAACGGCGGTAACGGCAACGGCGGCAACGGTAATGGTAACGGGGACGAAGACCCCTTTGATATAAGCGCTAAGGACTTTGTGGACAATATGAGGGTCGGCTGGAATTTGGGCAATACCTTTGACGCCGTTGGCGGCGGCGCAACTATCGACCAACTCGAAGCCGCATGGTCCGGTATCGTTACGACAAAAGCAAATATTGACGCGATTAAAAATGAGGGTTTCGATATAATCAGAATACCCGTTTCATGGTCAAAGGTCGCCAATTCAAGCAATAATTACGCCATCCGCGAAGACTGGATGAATCGGATTGAGCGGATTGTTGGCTGGGCGGTTATGAATGATATGTATATCATTATCAATACCCACCATGACAGCGGCACAGAGGGGACAATATTCAGGTTTCTTGATACGAATGTGGAAAATTCGCTGATAGCGTTCAGACAAATATGGGAGCAGATTGCCGAAACATTCAAATGGTACGATGAAAAATTGATTTTTGAGCCATTAAACGAGCCGAGAACCGGCAATGACTGGAACGGCACTCCCGAGCAATACAACAACATAAACAGGCATTATCAGGTGTTTGTTGACACGGTAAGGGAAAGCGGCGGTAATAACGAAAAGCGGTTTTTGCTGTTCAACACCTACGCCGGTTCCCGCAACGCGGCGGCAATGAACGGTTTGGTACTCCCCACAGATACCGCAACGGATAAACTCATTGTTTCTTACCATGCGTATGTGCCTGACGCTTTTTGTTTCCCCGGCCGCTATAACGATACTAATCAATGGAGCGAGACCGGCAGGAACGGCAGGGACGCGCTGGACATTACCGAACCGATGGACCGTTTTTTCCAAAAATTTGTTCAAAACAACATTCCGGTCATTATCGGTGAATTCGGCGCGATGAATAAAGACAATGCCGCAATACGGGGGCAATGGGTGGAATTCTATACGAGGTCTGCCAAAGAAAGGGGTATGCCCGTTGTCTGGTGGGATAACGCCCAAACAACTTCCTCAAACGCAAACGATGAATTGTTCGGCTTGCTCGACAGAAGGACGAATCAAATTATCTATCCTGAAGTAATCGACGGTTTAATGAGAGGGAGCGAATAAAGGGTATTAATACCACAGGGCTTGGCTTTGAAAGCCCGCCTGCAAGGTAGTTGCTTACGCAACTTCTAAAAGCCTGCGGCGGCTTTCCGCGGCAAGCCGCGGGGTATTAAACCCGCGAACCTTTGGTTCGACGTTTCCTCACTCGCTCGATCATGCCCNTGTGCATCGCATGTATA
>JGI24698J34947_10000706_pt1 | contig 16363 bp, 17 predicted proteins | sample TergutMp193P3_FD_34947 | JGI IMG/M metagenome (IMG submission 34947) | reverse complement strand
AATCCCCCCCCCTCAGGCGATCTGTTGAAACAGGCTTGCCTATAGTGAATTGATCTTTGGAAGAGCGCGGGATTGACAGGCCGTTTAAGCGGTACACGGCCTGCGTCAGGCCGCTGCAATCAAAGCCGGTTTCAGGGGAAGCGCCTCCCCAGCGGTACGGGATACCCAAGTAGCTTTCGGCTGTCGTAATGATAGATTTTCTGATGCCCGTCTCCGCCCTGGGGTCGCCAATCCCTGAAGCCGGCATACTATCAGGCGCAACCAGATAAAAGGCTTCCAGGACGCCGCTGGACAGCAGCGTCTCTGCCCTGCGCTGGGCCGCGTCTTTCTTTGTGAAATCCCCAAACCTGACCTTGTAGAGATTGTCAGAATCCTTAAAGTACGTCGCTTCAAGCCCCTGGCGAATCAGATTTTCCGATAAGCGGACGGCGTTTTCCAAACTCGAAAAAGCCCCTGCTTGAATGGCCCATCCCAGGCGGACGGCGGACGCGCCCTTTTTCTCTGAAGCGCCGCCAGACTTTGGAGGCTTGGGTTGCGGAAGTTTTGGTGAACGGCACGCCCCAAAAAAAAGAAGCGAGAGCGCCAGAATAATAACAAAGGGGAACCTGCCGGCAAGCGCCTTTTTTTCTTCGGAAATAAAAAGGGGGATTGGCAAGCGCATCAGTTTATCAACTCAACGCTTATGACAAAATAGCCGCCGCGTTGAAGCCTTTCTTTTACCTGGGAAAAATTGAGGTCAAAAGTTGTAGTTTTGCCTGACTTGACGACGCCAAATATATTTCCGCCGGAGGCAACGCCGAGCAAGTTGTCTTTTTCATCAAACACGGCTACGGCAAACCCTGTGTTTTTTTTCTGGTCTGAGGCGTTTAATACTTCTACCTGGGCGCGGGTTCCAAATGTGGCGCCTTTCAGCGGCCACTTGGTCACAGCCCTCTTGTTAAAAAAAACAGACTTCACGTGCAAACCGTCAACGGATAAATCCAGAGGAATTATCCTGTCCCATTGATATTCGTATCTTTTGCTGACAAAACCCAAAGACTGCCGCCCGGCGGCATCCTGGGCAACGTCCTGGGCAACGCGCTGAGGCGCGGCTTGGGCGAGAAGCAAGAGAGGCAACAGCAAACCATACATGTTAAAACTCCAGGGCTAAGATTGCTTTTCAGATTTCAATATATATGCAGACAAGGACAAACTAGTTCCTGCCAAACAAACTGCTGAAAATTCCCCTTTTAGGTAGTTTTAAAACGGGCGGCGGGGGGATGATGATTTGCTGCTCGCTCTGCATACGCATACGATTAAAAATTGGTCTCAAGGCGGGAACTTTGGAGGCTTCAATCCAGTTTTTGCTGAATTGGCGGGCCACCATGTGGTGTTCCCTCAGCTTTCCGTCTTCTACCATGGCGGCTAATTCTTCCATGGTTAAATTTTCAAGCAGGTTGCCGCCCATCTGAACCTTCAGTTCAGAATCCTCGCCATCCGACTGATCCGCCGTTTCAAGGGGTTCCTTAAACATGCTTTCAGGTTTACCATGGGCCGCGCCGTCATCATGGGTTAGGCATGGAGGCTCTTCAGGCGGGGGTTCTTCCCGCAGGGGCTGAGGCTCTGGCCCTGCTTTTGCCTCTTCGTTTGGCGCATCGCTGGAAGAAACAACGTCTTCCTGGGAGGCTGAAATTTGCGCTTCTTCAGGCGGTTCCGAAGTTTGCGTTTCTTCAGGCGGTTCCGAAGTTTGTATTTCTTCAGGCGGTTCCGAAGTCTGTATTTCTTCAGGCGGTTCCGAAGTTTGCGTTTCTTCAGGCGGTTCCGAAGTTTGCGTTTCTTCAGGCGGTTCCGAAGTCTGTGTTTCTTCAGGCGGTTCCGAAGTTTGCGTTTCTTCAAGTGGTTCCGAAGTCTGTATTTCTTCAGGCGGTTCTGAAGTCTGTGTTTCTTCAATGAGTTCTGAGCTTTGTAACGTCTCCGGCTGTGACGCCTCAATTTCGGGCGTGCTTGCCATAGACACACTGGAAGCCATTTGCGCAAGGATTTCGTGAGGGGATAAACCCGCCTGGGGATTATCTTCCGCTTCGTCTGCGGGCGATGACGCCGACGCCTCATAGCCAGCTTCGTCTGTAGGCGCAACTATGGAGGGGGCGTCAGGCTCAAAATCATCTGTTTGCGGCAGTTCAGGCGCGGCCATTGGCATTGGCTCTTTTGGCGCGGGTATTAAAGCGCCTGTTTCAGCGCCCAAAAGCCTTGAAACCGCTTCTTCGACAGAAAACTCATTGCCGCACCTAAAGCAGCGGGCGCGGCTCAACCCGCCGTGTACACGCTCCTGACGCAAGCTGTACCTGGTAGAACATTTTGGGCACCTGATGTCTTCTGTCACCGCCAACTCCAGCGATAGGGCGTTTTGTGATTACTGTCTCAATCGCCTAATATGCTGCCCATTTGGAATATGGGCAGGTACATTGAAACCACGATGAAGCCTATTATACAGCCGAGCACGGCGATGATAAGAGGCTCCATGAGGGATGTCAGCGCCGCAACGGCGTTGTCAACTTCGTCTTCATAAAAATCAGCTACTTTGGAAAGCATGGCGTCCAGCGCGCCGGTTGTTTCGCCCACGCCTATCATTTGAACCACCATGGGCGGAAACACCTTGGTTTCGGCAAGGGGCGAGGCTATGTTGCGCCCCTGCTCAACGGCGTCGCGGCAGGTCAGGATGGCGTTATGTACCACCTGGTTTCCTGCCGTCCTGGCCGTTATGTCCATCCCCTCCAGTATTGGCACGCCTGAGCTGACCAGGGTCCCGAGTGTGCGGCTGAACCTGGCGATGGCTACTTTACGCAGGATATCCCCAAGAATCGGCAGTTTTAGATACATGGCGTCTATCTGCAATTTTCCCGTTGGCGTTTTGTAGTACTGGCGATACGCGATGGCTATTACTATCAGGACAAGGGCTACAATCCACGCGTAGTCCACTAAAACATTGGAAATAGCCACGCACAGCGCCGTTGGCGCCGGAAGCCCGCCTACCTCGGCGTATATCTGGCTGAATACGGGTATGACCTTGACCATGATGACATACACCACGATAGCGGCAATGGTGATGACCGTTGCGGGGTATGTCATGGCCCCCTTGACCTTCCCCGTGAGCTTGACCGCCTTTTCGATATACGCGGAAAGCCTTTGAAGGATGATGTCTAAAATGCCGCCGACCTCTCCCGCGCCAACCATGTTCACGTACAGGTCATTAAAGGCTTTAGGGTGTTTTGAGAGGGCCGCCTGCAGCGTGGCGCCCTGCTCTACGTCCTGTCTGACTTCTTCTATGATGCTCTTAAAATTTTTGTCATCCTGCTGAGCGCCCAAAATTTCAAGGCACTGAACCAACGGCAGACCGGCGTCAATCATCACGCTGAATTGCCTGGTGAATATGGCCAATGTCTTTGGCTTGACCTTGCCGAGCCTCCTGGCGGTTCTGGCCGCCTGATGCTGGATACTCATTACTCTAACGCCGTTGCGTTGCAGCGCTTTTATTGCGGCGTCTCTGCTATCGGCTACAATGACGCCTTCCTGGCTGTCTCCGAGTCTGTTTCTTCCCTTCCAGGCAAACGCAGGCATTAAAACCTCAATACAAATTTAAGAATACCTTATGTTGGGGTTGCGGCCGCCAAGGCCGGAATGAAGCGGCGCGGAGCCATCTTTTGCCGAAGGGGAAGCGCCCAGGTTCAGCGTCCCAACCCCTCTGTTGATTAGTTCCATAAGCTCGTCTTTGCCGCTTGAGTATGAAAGAGCCGTTTCCTGACTGATGTCGCCCTTTAAGACAAGGTCGGATAGGCTCTGGTTCAGGGTTTGCATTCCATGCTTTCCCTGTCCGGACTGCATAGCGCTATATATCTGGTGCAATTTGTCTTCCCTTATTAAATTTCTGACGGCGGGCGTGGGGACGAGTATTTCAATGGCTACGACGCGGCCCTTACCCGAAGCCTTTGGGATGAGGCACTGACATACAACGCCTTCGAGAACCAGCGAAAGCTGGGCGCGAATCTGGGATTGCTGGTGGGCCGGAAACGCGTCTATTATCCGCGTGATAGTCTGAACAGCGGATGACGTGTGCAGCGTGCCAAAGGCCAGGTGGCCGGTTTCCGCTATAGTCAGCGCCGATTCAATGGTTTCGAGGTCGCGCATTTCGCCAATCAGCACAACGTCCGGGTCTTGTCTGAGCGCTGAGCGCAGGGCTTTTTTGAAGCTGCGCGTGTCGGCGTTTAATTCACGCTGGTTCACAAGGCTTTTTTTGTGCTGGTGGACATATTCAACAGGGTCTTCGATGGTCAAAATATGATAGGCTTCCTCATTATTGATTTTATCAATCATAGCGGCTAAGGTTGTGGATTTGCCGCTGCCCGTCACACCCGTTACAAGCACCAGCCCCCGGGGTCTTCCGCAAAGCGTCTTGATAGCGGGAGGCAAGCCAAGCTCGTCTATCGTGCGGATTTTTTCAGGGATAGTCCTGAAAGCCGCAGCCGTAGCGCCCCGCTGGTTGAACACGTTGGCGCGGAAGCGGGCGATGCCCTGTAAGCCAAAGGAAAAGTCAACCTCCATATCTTCTTCCAGACGCAGCTTTTGCAAATCCGTCATCACGCTGTAACAGAGCCAGCGGGTTTGAGACGCGTCGGCAGGGGGTAGTTTTAAAGGGATCAAATTGCCGTCAATGCGAATCTGCGGCGCGCTGTCGGTGGTGATGTGCAGGTCTGTCCCGCCGTATTCCACCATGGTTCTAAGCAGCTGCTGCATCGGGACTGCGTAGTTTACAGATGATTCAGACATGGACACCCTTTAGACTATTATAAAACAGTTTCGCGTATCACTTCTTCCACCGTTGTGACTCCATCCAGGACTTTACGGCACCCGGAGCGCCGAAGGGTGATCATGCCTTCTTTGACGCCCTGCTCCCGTAATTCAATCGCCGAGGCGCCTGTGAGTATCATGTCTTTTAGCGTCTCAGAAATCTCCAGCGCCTCGTACAGGCCAATCCTTCCCTTGTAGCCACGATGGCCGCAAGTCTCGCACCCCCTCCCCTTCATGACTGTTAAACCGCTATAAACTTCGTCGGACGTGAAACCAACCTTGATGAGAGATTCAGGGGGCGGCTGATGCGGGTCTGGCGCTTTGCATTTAGCGCAAATTCTCCTGACCAGGCGCTGGGCGCATATAATATTTACCGATGTCGCCACCAAAAATGGCTCGATGCCCATGTTCATTAAGCGCGAGATGGTTGACGGGGCGTCGTTTGTGTGCAGCGTTGACAGCACCAGATGGCCCGTCAATGACGCTTTAATAGCTATTTCGGCGGTTTCAAAATCGCGGATTTCACCAACCAGGATGATGTTTGGATCCTGGCGCAGGAAGGAGCGCAGCGCGGCGGCGAAGTTCAAACCGATTTGATCTTTCATCTGAACCTGATTGATGCCGGCAAAGTTAAACTCAATTGGGTCCTCAGCGGTAATTATGTTTACGCCTTCGGTATTGAGGCTGGCGATAGAGCTATAGAGCGTATTGGTCTTGCCGGAACCCGTAGGGCCTGTCACAAGAACCATTCCGTAAGGCTTGGCTATCTGGCGGTTCCACATAGCTAAACTCTCCGGCTCAAAGCCCAGCTTGGTCAAGTCGAGCATCAGCTGGTCGGTGTCCAGCAATCGCAGGACTATTTTTTCGCCGAAAAGCGTTGGCAAAACGGACACGCGATAATCTATGACCTTGGTAACGCCGCTCAAATTTACCCGGAGCTTGATGCGACCGTCCTGGGGCAGACGCCTTTCGGCTATATTGAGCTTGGCAAGTATCTTTACGCGGCTCGTTATCGAATCCTTCAGCTTGATGTTCGGCTTCATGACCTCCTGCAAAATGCCGTCTATCCGGTACCTGATGCGCATGTGTTTTTCGTATGGCTCAAAATGAATGTCAGAGGCGCTCTTGCGTATGGCGTCAACCAACACCATGTTGACAAGCCTCACCACAGGGGCGTCCTCGCTGCCTTTCATCAGGGACTCGGCGTTGACGCTTTGCTCATCGCCTATAGTTTCAAATTCGTTATCAATGTCTATGAGTTCTTCTTCCATCGCCCGCAGGTTCAGAGCCTCATCCGGCACACTGCTGAAAGCCGAGCCGGCGGAGGGCTGCGCTGCGTTAGAACCATGTTCTCTGAGGCGTATAGCCCCCGTGCCGCCGTAGTAGCGTTCCAAAGCGCGGACTATACCCATTTCAGAAGCGATTACCAGGTCAACATTATAGCCGGTATGAAAACGGACGTCGTCAACGGCAAAAATGTCCGTTGGGTCGCTTGAGGCGATTGTCAGAATATTACCGTTTTTTTTGAGCGGCAATATCTTGTATCTGTTAGCCAGATCCGCTGAAACCAGGGCGATTATTGAAGGGTCAATGACGGGCCACTGGTCCAGATCGGCTGAAGGCACGCCAAACTGAAGGCCAAGGAAGCCGATGATGTCCTGTTCAGAACAAAACCCAAGCCTGGCTACAACGGCGCCTATCTTGCCCCCTGTCTTTTTTTGTGTAGCCAGCGCTTCGTCTAACTGTTCCTGGGTGATCATTTGGGATTTGACCAACATGTCGCCAAGTCTGACAACCACTTATCCGCTCCGGCAAAAAAACTCTAAATTATATCACTTTTCTTAATCTGTATTCAAAAAAGCAATAAGGTCGGCGCTTACGGGAACTCTCCAGACTGCGTCAGCCGAGGGTCAGCGATATTTTTCTTAAAAGCGTTTCAGGCGTTACATTTCTGGACAGAGCCTTCATGGCCTCCAGCGTGTATTTGTATCCGCTTCGGGTATCAATTTGCCTGTTTGCCAGCGCGCCAAGCCTTGATGTCCATTGGGACAAACGGCACGGCAGGCCGTTTTGGATGCGGACGCGCATGTCAAGGGCCGTCAGCAGATGTTCCAGCGCGTTGACAACTTGCTGGCTTTGGGCCAGTTCACTGGATTTATCAGGCAAAAGGCTCATCGCCGCGTCTTTGAAGGAAAGCCCCTCCATGATTGAAACCCAGGCGTCAATCTGGGAGCAGGCTCTCATGAACGCGTCCCTCTCCAGATACTTTAGCGTTCCGTTTGAAACAGCCGCCCATTCTTCTAACTCGGATTCATCCCAGCCGCTATCGAGCGCAACTTTGCACGTTTCGCTTTTGCTTAAAGGGCTGAACGCTATCCTCTCAGAGCGGCTCTGGATGGTTGGCAGCACTGATTCCGGCCTGTGGGTCAGCAAAAGAAAAAAGACGCCCGCAGGCGGCTCTTCCAGCGTTTTTAACAGCATGTTGGCGCTGGATTTGCCCAGCCTGTGAGCGTCTTCGATGATAATCCATCTATGGCACCCCGGGGGCGCGGCCTGGTGCGCCCAGCGAATCACACCCCCCTCAACCAATTCATCCCCGCGTATAGCGTCAACCCTGATGAGGCCGGCCTTGCCTTCAGGCGCGATTCTCAGCAGGTTTGGATATTCCTTTTGCAGATCATCTGTCTTAAAAAGAGAGCAGCCCTGGCAATGGCCGCAAGCCGTTTTCTTAAAGCACATCTCGCGCTGGGCCAGTTCGAGGGCCACCCTGCGTTTCCCTATGGCGTCAGGCCCGACAAAAAGCAGAGCGCCGTATAGCTTATTTGAATTGAGCCGCTCCAGCAGCCGCTGACGGATTGCTTCATGACCAATTATGGACGCGTCAAACACCTGGCGCCCCTATAGAAAACCAGCGGAGGCCAGCTTTGAGGCAACCGCCGACCAGATATTACTTGTTACGTCTTCAAGATTTTCATCCGCGTTGATGACGCGCACGCGGTCTGGTTCCCGTGAGGCTATTTTAAGAAAGCCCTCCCTCACGCTCCTGTGAAAGTCCAACCCCTCGTCGTCAAACCTGGTTTCCGAAAAACTAACCGCGCCATTGCGGGTATGCGCCCTCTCTAACGTTTTGGCGGGGTCGGCGTCCAAAAGCAGCGTCAGGTCAGGACGCAAATCCTTCAAAACCAACTCTCTCAAGGCATCCATTGTTTTTTCGGGAACACCCCGGGCGCCCTGATAAGCTCTGGTGGAATCCTCAAACCTGTCTATCACGATTATCTTGCCAGCCGCCAGCGCTGGTCTGACGACAACGTCAAGGTGCTGGGCGCGATCCGCGTAAAACAGCAGCAATTCAGCCTCGGGGCGCCATTTTTCGCCTGAAGGGCGGGGGGTCAGCAACAGAGAGCGCAAGTCGCGGCCCAAACGCGTCCCGCCCGGTTCCCTGGAACAGAGGTATGGAAGCCCCAGCCTTGAAAAACTATCAGCAAGTAAAGCCTGCTGGGTTGACTTCCCCGACCCTTCAACGCCTTCCAGTGTAATGAGGATTCCAGTCAAAACAACAATCTCCCTTTGGTATTTTATAGGCTTTTGTCTTTTGACATGACGCTGCCCGCCCAAAAAATTAATTACAAAAAATTAAATTTTTTTATTTAGAATTGCAACCAGGTCAAAAATAAGTTAACTTTAATATTTGGGGGTTATTTCACCAAGGAGCGTTCATGGGAGTTTTGATGCAGGCTTTTTATTGGGATTGCCCAGAGAAGGCCGGTTGCGAGTTTCAATGGTGGGATCACGTACGCGAGCGCGTTGACGAGCTGGCCGACGCGGGTTTTACCGCTCTGTGGCTGCCGCCGCCAGGCAAGGGCGTTTACCCAAGAACAATGGGGTATGAATCCTTTGACCTTTTTGACCTTGGCGAATTCGACCAAAACGGCGGCAAATCCACTTGGTTTGGCACAAGAAAAGCCTTTGAAGATATGATTAATCAGGCCCACGAAATGAACATGCAGGTTTACGTGGATCTTGCCATCAACAAAGCGCAGGGGGGGGAGCTTGAACAAAATCAGTTCTCCGGCGAGGATGTCTATACTCTCTTCAGGCCAGCCTCCGGGAAATTTCCCAGGGACTGGCACTGTTTCCACCCGTGCCACTATGAGTTTTGGGAAGGCGCCGCCTGGGACGACGCCCCCGCATACTGCCATCAAAATCCGTACGTGTTTGGCCAGATCATGGACTACACCCGGTGGCTGGTTGAGGATATTGGGATTGACGGCTTCTGCTTTGACTTCGCGGAAGGATATGGGCATTGGATAGCCAAGGCCATCCTCGGGCAGCAGTATATAAGAAATCACCACTATATCCGCCCCTTTGGAATGGCCCACACATGGGGGTCGCCCTTTGAGACCGATTTTTTTCTGAATGAATTTAACAAGCATTTCGCCAATCCTATTTCTGTCTTTGACGTTCCGCTGAGGTCCCGTTTAAAAAACCTTTGCGACATTTATGACTCCCCATTAGGGGAGCTGCTTGAACAGGGACCATCGGCCCCTCTATCCCTGGCTCATCCTTACAACACCATCACTTTCGTTGACAATCACAACTACATTGACGAAATGTCCCCGCCGATTTTTAACGACAAAATGCTGGCTTACGCTTTCATACTGACCCATCCCGGCTACCCCTGCGTTTACTGGGAGGATTATTTTGAGCGAAACATGGGCCTTCCCGGCCAGCCAATAGGTCTTCAGGCTCTGGTGAGGTGTCACGAAGAAATTGCCAATGGTCTGGCTGTAGTCCGCCACCTCGGATCCGACTTGTACATCATGGAACGATTGGGGATGGGCTTTTTGCCGGGCCTGATATTTGTCATGAACAACAAGAGCGACAGGTGGCAGGGCGCGTGGGTGCAAACTTCAAAGCCAAACACACGGTTTGTGCCGGTGGCCTGGCATGGCAAGGACGACATAAACCCGCCCTTTGAAACATTTACCCACAATGAGGGTCATGGCAATTTTTGGGCGCCTCCAAGAGGGTATGCCGTTTACGCTGTTAAATAATTTCTCTGTTTCTCAGGAGGAATCAAAATGCGAGCCTTAGCGCTTTCCTTACTCGCCGTAACTCTAACGACGCTAACGGCCCAGGAAGCCCCCGCCCCTTCTAAATCCGTCAAACTGCCCGCCCCGGCAGAAGACTCCTTTTCTCTAAGCAAGGCGCTGAGAGAGCGCAAGAGCGAGCGCGCTCTTTCCGGCCCGGCGTTAAGCCTCAACAACCTATCCCAGTTGTTATGGGCGGCCCAGGGCGAAAATCGCCCCGGCAAGCGCACTGTTCCCAGCGCCAGGGCTAAATATCCCCTTGAGCTTTATGTTGTTGTGGCTAAAAGCGACGCGCTCCCAGAGGGCGTTTACAAGTATTCTCCCAAAGATCACAGTATTTTGAAAATAAAGGACGGCAGCCCTGAAACTATTTTCAAGGGCAGCCAGCCATGGATTCCAAAAGCTCCGGCCGTATTTATTTTTTCCGGCGTTTCATCCCGCCTTGGCGATGGCAACGCCGCAGAACTCTATACATTTTGGGAATCAGGCGCCTCTTCCCAGGCCCTTCTATTGCAAGTAGCGGCCAGCGGCCTTGGGGCAACCGTGGCAAGCGGCGTTGACCTGGACGCCGTAAAAACAGCAGCGGGCTTATCAGATGATGAAAGGGTGAGCGTCGTCATACCCGTAGGCAGACTTGCCAAATAATCAGCGCATGTTGAACCGCTCTGGCGCGTCGCCTTTTTTCATGACGGGAGCCTGGCTCTCTTTGACGTAAAGGCCGAAAAATTGGCCGTTCAGTGTATCTTTATCAAAGTTGAACGGTTCTAATCTAACCGCCAATGGTTCTTATGGCTCTTCTGCCCTCCAGGGCTCTGTTCAGCGTCAGGTCGTCGGCGTACTCCAGATCGCTGCCAATAGGGAGGCCTAAGCCAATTCTTGAAACTTTAAGGCCCTGTTGCTCCATTGGTTCCAAAACCCTGACCAGCCAGGCTGCTGTTGTTTCGCCGTCCAACGTGGGGTTGGTAGCTATTACTACTTCTTGAACGCGCTGGTCTTCCAGGCGCCTTAAAAGTTCGCGCACACGCAGTTGGTCAGGCCCGATGCCCTTCAGGGGGCTAATGAGGCCCCCTAATACGTGGTAGCGGCCCCTGAAGCGGCCGCTGCGCTCGAAGCTCAAAACATTGCTGGCCTCAGCCACCACTACCAGCGCCGATGGATCGCGTTCGGCGTCACTGCATATAGAACATTCCCGCTGGTCTGTAAAGGAGCCGCAAGTTTGGCAAAAAGTCACTTTTTGGGCCACGGCGTTTAGGAGTTCTGCCAAATGCTCCATTGATTGCGGCCCTTCTTTCAGCAGGTGGAGGGCTATTCTCTGGGCGGATTTGGCGCCAACGCCCGGTAGCTTTTGGAGCGCTTCCGTCACTGCTTCAAGGGGCGCGGGTAGTTTCATGGGTTAAAACTTCAGCCCCGGAATATTTAAGCCCGCCGCCATGCCGCCCGTGGCTTTGCCCATGGCTTCTTCCGCCTTTGCCGAGGCGTCTTTGAACGCCGCCATTATGAGGTCTTCCAGCATACTTGGATCCTCAGGGTCTATTGAGTCTTTGGAGATTGATACATTCACAAGCTCTTTAGCGCCGTTGAGCGTGATTTTTACGGACTCTCCGCCGGCGGTTCCTTCGACCCTGAGACATTCTTGAGCTTCTTGTAGTTTGTTCTGCATCTGCTGGGCTTGTTTCATCAGGAAACGCATGTCCATTATATATCTCCGTATATTTTCAATGGGCAACGACCAGCGCGGGCGTTGAAACCTTAATTTTTACACATCATTTACAGCCGTTCAACTTTTTATGCGCTATAGCAGATACATGCTCCGGTTCCGGAAGGGGCGATCATCGAAACCCGGAAAAACTGTGGTGGCTTGAGCTAATTAATATTGATGAATTGGCGAATGAAAAAAAAATCACATCCCCCAAAAAAAAGTGTTAAGTAACTGAAAACTTTTGCCGAAACATAGAAGGTCAAACAACTGGTGGCACGGACGCCACCCACAAGCATCAAGGAGGATGCCATGGCCGCAGGGTCTATTCTTAATAACATTTCCGCCCTCAGCGCTAGCCGCAACTTGGGCATTACCCAGTCAGGGCTGGACAAAACCATTGGTCGTTTGACCACTGGCATGCGCATCAACAAAGCGCAGGACGACGCCGCCGGTTTAGCCATCAGCAACAGGTTAGGCGCTGATATCAGAGTGAGCGCGCAGGCAAGGCGCAATGCCATGGACGGCATTTCTTACCTTCAGGTTGCGGACGGCGCTTTAGACGAAGTCACCAACCTCTTAACCCGCGCCTCAGAATTGGCCGAGCAAGCCCGCACCGGCACCATCACCTCGACCAACCGCAAGGCCCTTGACCTTGAATTCCAGGTCATCAAGGACGCCATCAAAAACGTCGGCGATAACGCCAACTTCAACGCCGAAAAGGTTTTCACCGCAACCAGCAAGTTTGTCGCGGTCGCCTCTTTCACCAATGTTGATTTCACCATCGGCACCATGACCGGTTATATGACCGGCAGCATCACCGACACGAATTCCGCCTCGGCCGCTATGGTAGAGCTGGACGGTTTGATTCAGGCCGTCAGTATGCAGCGCGCCACAATCGGTTCCAGACAGCAGTACCTGACCACCATATCCAACACCTTGGGCATCCAGGTAGAAAACTTCACGTCAGCCAACAGCACCATCAGGGACGCCAACATAGCCGACGAAGTTATCAACCTGACCAAGTTCCAGATACTCACCCAGTCCGGCACCAGCGCTCTGGCTCAGTCTAACCAGGCCGCCCAGTCGATGCTAGGCCTCCTCCGCTAAACTTGGAAAGTTTTTTCTGGAGCTTATGGATAATAAATGGGGGGAGGCTCTCCAAGGGCCTTCCCCCGTTTTTGCTTAAAAATCGCGACAGGAGCCAGCTATGCCAGATCAAATCTCAGTTGTAGGAGGCGCTGGCCCAACTGTAACTACTCCGCTTGTTAATCATTTTGTAAGACCTCAAGCGGCAGCGGATACTACCGGGGCCAAAGTTGCCCAGCCCCAATCCGAAAAGAATGAGGCTACCAGTAATAGTAATAACGAACAAAGCGATGACCTGCTGAATAAGCTGAACGGGTCTAACCAGACTGAAGAGCAAGGCAAAGATTACCTGGGCGAAGACAAACTGCTTGCCCTGGAAAAAGCTGTTGAAACGCTGTCCCAATACCTGGACAAACTGCCCTCCGAAATGGAAGTCAGGTTTGACAAAGAGACGGACAGATACCTCTTCAAGCTGGTCAACCCCGTCACCAGGGAAATTGTCAAGCAGTACCCGCCTGATGAATTTCTCAACATGGTAAGACATCTCAGGGAAATGGAAAAAAATTCCACCAACGGAGGCAGAGGCATTATCCTCGACGACAGGCATTAATCTTGCTTATCGTTACTTGTGAGTAAATGTTAGTCGTAAGTTTGTAAGAAGGAGCAACCCATGGCGTCAATGAATTTTGGTGGCATTTCAACAGGAATCCCTACCGACCAGATGATTGAAGCGATTTTGTTCAACGAGCGATTGCCCATAGATCGTCTGCAAACGCGCCAAACGGCAAATAACCAAAAGAAGAGTGCGCTGACGGCGATGAAGACCGCCTTCAGCAACCTGGCCACAAGCATTGCCTCGCTCACGAGCGCTAAGCTGGATGGGCGCGCGGCTACCAGCTCTGATCCATCCGGCGTAACGGTTACTGCCAGCGCGGGGGCTTCGGGGTCGTACGACTTGGTAGTAAAGCAGCTGGCTACCAAGGCCAGGGTGGAAACAAACAATTCTTTTGCCTCGCCTAATGATTCGGTTGGAAGCGCCGGAGATTCTTACACCATTGTTGGTAAGGACGGCAATGAAACTAAAATCACGCTGGAAGACGGCAAAACCTCTCTGGCCGACCTGAACTCCGCCATCAACGCCAAGTCTGGAGAAACCGGAGTCTCCGCCAATATCGTTCAAAAGAAGCCAGGTGAATATCACCTGGTGCTGTCTTCCACGGAAACAGGCGTGGGCAAAAATGGCGGGGATACCATTGATACCATCGGCATCTACGGCGAAACGGGCAATGCCCTTGGCGTAGGGGATAGCGCGGGCCAGGCCTCTGCTGTAGGCGTTACGGTTACAGAAAGGGCAAAAAATGCCGTGTTCACCCTTGACGGCGTTGAAATGGAGCGCGCCTCAAACACCGTTTCCGATGCCGTTGACGGCGTTGCCTTTACGCTGAACAAGGCCGACAACAAAACCATTAACTTAAAAGTGTCCGCGGACACAGATTCTGTAGTCAAGGCATTTCAGGACGTTGTATCCAAGTACAACGCCGCCATGCAGACCTACAAAAACAATTCCGGCAATAACGGCGTGTTTTCCGGCGACTTGATGATGCAATCGGTTTTTTCCCAGTTGCGCTCATCCATAACGGGGTCTTTGCAGGGGGAAGACGGACAAACATGGTCTTCCGCCATTCTCGGCATGTCAACCAACAAGGACGGCACGCTGTCCCTTGATGCCAAAAAGCTGGAAGAAGCCATCAAGTCAAACCCCGACGCCGTAGGCAAGGTTTTTGACAAGATGTCAAGCGACACCAAGACGTTTATTGACGGGCTTACCACCTCAGGCGGCGGCACGATAACCACGATGATCAACAGCATAGACACGATGAACTCCAATCTGACCAAGCAAATTGACACAATTCAGGCCAGACTGGATCGCCGGAAAGAAGCCTTGACCGCCCAATTTGCCCGACTGGAAGGCGTCATCGGCCAGATGCAGGCCGCCGGTCAGAGCCTTTCGGGTTTGTATTACTCTTGATTTCGCGTTTATCCTGGGGCATGATATATGTTAGAGTGGTTCAGCTTTTTCAGGGTTGAACTGCTCTAGCCTTCAGGAGTTCGCATGATCCCAAGCCATGCTGTCGCGCAGTCAGATAGTTACTTGTTACAGCGGATCCAAGGCGCTACCCCTGAGCAACTGTGCGTTTTGCTTTTGGAGGGAGCGCAGAGGTTTCTGCTCCAGGCAATCAGCGCTACCAAGAACCGCAACGTAGCGGACAAGGCGAGGTTTGTAAACCGCGTGTCAGCAATCATCGAAGAGCTAACCGTCCAGCTGAACCACGATGAGGAAAACGAACTTGTCGTCAACCTGACCCGCATCTATGAGTGGTGGATGAACCAGCTCTTTGAAGCCAGCCGCAACAATCAGCATGAAACGATGGAGCTGCTTTATACCCAGATAGGCTCAATAAAAGCCACCTGGGAAGAGCTGATTCATAAGCAGGTTGCTCAGCCGCCAACAGCCCCGCATGGGCTTGGAGAGGAGCTGATGGGATGAGCGGCGTGAGCGATATGGCCGTCAGCAATTTAATCCTGGAGATGGAAAACTATCTCAGGGAAACAGAACTGCCCGATTTTGCCTACCTTGAGACATGGAATGGCAAATTTCACGCGGCCATTGATATGGCCGAGAAAGGCGATGGCTGGAAGGACATAGTTGACCGCGCCCACGCTTTGGGCGATGTAATACAAAAGCGGCTGGGCGGCCTCAACTATGAAAAGGAACAGTTGCGCCAGGAGTTGAACGTCCAGGCGCAAGGCCAAAGGGCGCTCAAGGGGTATTCTTCGGCGCTCTCATGAAGCGTCATTGCGTCACGTTGCTGCTTGCGGCGCTGTCTCTGCCCTGCCCCGCCTGGAGCCCCCGGACGCACACTCTTCAGACGAGGCTGGCAAAGGGTTTGATCCCTAAAGCTATGGCCAGGTTTTTGGATGGGCACGAGGCTGTTTTGCTGGAGGCTGCCGGCGGCATTGACAATACCCAGACGCCCGCGCCCGAAGACGTGGAAGTTCAGTTTTTAAAGGTTTTAAGGATAAGCGAAGACAAGCGGCCGGACAGAGAAATTATCAGGGAGCTTGGGCGGCTGGGAAACATGGTTCAGCTCCTCACAGACCCTTCAGCCACCGGGGGTTTTACGTTTACGCGCAAGGTATTCAGCAGCTTTGCCGATGAGCACATTAAAAAGCTGGTGGCGGTCAGGGAGCCCCTGTTTGCCGCGCAGGGGGAACTAAGCCCCCGATCGGCGCTTGAGGTGTGGAGCCGTGTAAAACATGAACGCCATCGCATATTGCAGAGATACGTAGATACAGAAACCGGCGCCAGGATAGGCGCCTGGGATACTTTGTCCGTGCCATTTGCCACAATGCAGCTGGGCTTTTCTTCGGGAGTTAACGCAACGGCTAATTTGTGGATACTTGCCTGGAGAGCCGTCGGGGATAACTGGGCGCTCGGGAAAAACAGCGGAGAGTGAGGTATATAGCGTTTCCGCTTCAAAACCGCGTTTTGCTCCATGAGTGTTAGACCAATTCAACTTTGAAAAAGTTGAATCGCGCAGAGCGCGCAGTCTGCGCCTTTCGTTCCGCGAGCCGCCAAAGGCGGGGAGCTTCACTAAAAGCG
>JGI24698J34947_10000705_pt1 | contig 16371 bp, 16 predicted proteins | sample TergutMp193P3_FD_34947 | JGI IMG/M metagenome (IMG submission 34947) | reverse complement strand
TCGTCCCTGTCGGTGGGAACATAAACCCTGTGGTTGAATTCAAGGACTTCAACAAAGCCCTCTCTGCCGGAAACATTCACAGAACCTGGAATGCCGTCTATCTTCATGTACGCTGGAATAGCCATAATAGCCTCCGTTTAATTGTGGGGCTTATTGCTCTTACCTAGGGGTAATATAGTAAAAATCAGGCTATTGGCGTTCCTGTTGTTTCCGTTAAAATCTTGAAGTCGGCCAGAAGCATCTTGTATATGGGGCCTACTTTGCCGTCTCCTATCAGGCGGGCATCCACGCTTGTNACGGGGATCATTTCGGCAGCGGTNCCTGTTAGCCAGCATTCGTCTGATGTCCATATATCAAAGCGGCTCATTAAACCGGGAANNACTTCAAATCCTCTCTTGACTGCAAGCTCGGCAACCGCGGCTGCGGTTATTCCGTCCAGNGAACCGCTTTGAACCGANGGCGTGTAAATTTTTCCCTTGCGAACAATAAAGAGATTATCGCCTGTACATTCGGCTACATAACCCAGAGGGTTTAGCAGCAGGGCTTCCTTTACTCCGCTTTGAACNGCCTCTATTTTTGCCATTATGTTGTTAAGGTAATTTAAGGATTTGACCCTCGGGTTGAGGCTCTCGTTGTAGTTGCGNTGAGTGGCAACAGTTATGATTTTTAAACCGTTGTCGTAGTCTTCCTGGGGGTAAAGGGAAATTTTGCCTGCTATGCAAATAATGCCGGGNTTTTTGCAGAGGTAGGGATTAAGGCCAAGATCTCCGATTCCGCGGCTTATTATGGGACGGATATAACCGTCTCTTATATTGTTTTTAATACAGGTTTTGATTATTATTTCTCCCATNTCNTTTTTGGAAACGCTCGGCGTGAGCGCTATAACCTTTGCGCTGTCGAACAGTCTGTCTATGTGCTCGGTNAGGCGGAACACCATGCCGTTGTAGGCTCTGATGCCTTCAAACACGCCGTCTCCNTAGAGAAAGCCGTGGTCAAAGACAGAAATCTTGGCATCTTCCTTTTCGTAAAATTTACCGTCTATATAAACAAAACTGGACATAGTCTCTCCCTGCGAAGCCGCACAGCCAAGCCTCCNCTCCCGGCTCTAAGCTCCNACAATTCCCGTTATNTTTTCCTTGAGNGCAGCCGCCTCAAACGGCTTTACAAGATAGTTGCTGGCACCGTTNTGAATGGCCTCTACAATCTTGGCCTTTTCTGCCTCGGATGTGACCATCATAACAGGGATAGCCTTGGTAGCAGGGTTGCTCTTTATCGCCTTTAGAGCTTCAATACCCGTCATGTTGGGCATATTCCAGTCCATAAGCGTAAGCTGAACATCCGGATTTTGCCGAAGCTTTTCAAGGGCATCTGCGCCGTCTTCTGCTTCAACAACCTCCGTGTAGCCAAGGGATGCGAGCGTATTCTTTTGGATACGGCGCATTGTAGAAGAATCATCCACCAATAATATTTTCATTTTGACCTCACCTGAGTTAAATTATTTATCCACCATGCTGACTTCCATAACAAAGCTGCCAACTTCGCTATCGAAAGGTATGCACATAACGGGAGCCTCCTTTGGCACATCTACCACGTGGCCGGGACCGCGAACGATACTCGGCAGGGATATGGACAGATGCAGAGATTGCAGGTCTTTTTTTGCAAAACCCGTTATTATGTTGGCTAGCTCGCCGATGCAGTCGGCAACGCTGGCACTCAATTCTTTTATTTCTTCGCCCAGAAACTTGGAACTTATTTTTAGAGCCGTATCAAGAGGGTATGCCATAATAACTGCACCTCTTATATCACCCGAAAGCCCTATAACGCCGGATATGTCTGCGTCGTTAGGTTCTTTGCGTAAATAAAGCTTGCCCGGCGTAACAGGAAGNTTTACCATAGTTTTAAATGTCTCTATGGTTGACTTCAAAAACGGATTTATGTGTTCAGCTTTCATGTTTGCAAATATAGTAAATATAAAAGNGCTTTGNNGGGAAATATGCCTTCCCCTTGACAATTTTCCATTTTATTGCTATATTTATGTTGTTTCACTCTAATCGCCCTCATCGTCTAGAGGTTAGGACATGGGACTTTCAATCCCAGAACAGGGGTTCAATTCCCCTTGAGGGTAGTTCAAAATGGACAACCATTACATAGACCTGCATCTACACACCCTTCACTCTGACGGAATGCTCACGGTAGAGGAGCTTTTGAGTTTGGTCGCCTCCGAAAACATCTCCTGCGCCTCAATAACCGACCACGACACTTTTGATGCCTACGCCACCGCCCCGGAAACCGCAGAGCGCCTGGGGCTGGAACTCATATCCGGGATTGAAATCAGTTCGGTGAGCAACGGACGGGATATTCACATACTGGGTTATTTCTGCGATACCCGGAACGCGGAGCTGCTGGCCGCTCTTGAAATTCAGCGGGAAAAGCGCAAGGACAGGGTAAGGGCTATTATTGAAAAACTGTGCAAACTGGGGGTAAACCTCAGCTACGAGCAGGTTGAGCAAAGGTGCTTTGGAGCCAGCATCAGCAGGCCGCATATCGCCTCGGCCCTTGTTGAGGCAAAATATGTTGACTCTTATCAGGAGGCTTTTAGCCGCTATTTAAAGGAAGGCGCCGCCGCATATTGCCCGCCAGCGGGTATTTCTTCCAGAGAGGCAATTTTGCTGATCGAAAAGGCCGGAGGGCTTGCGGTAATGGCTCACCCCGAATACACAAATGCGGATGAACTCATACCTAAACTTGTGGAATACGGCATTGCAGGCATTGAAGTTTATAACTATAAAACGGCAAAGAGCATAAAGAAATACAGGAAAATCGCAAAAAAATACAGGCTCATTGAAACCGGAGGGAGCGACTTCCACGGGATAGTGAACGGCCTGTTTGGCAAGCAAAACCTGCCATACTCAATAGTTGAGGAACTCAAGAAAAAACTCCGGCAGCCTTAATTATGGCAGATTTCCATAACAAAATTGCCCATCTCGCTGTCAAAAGGAATGCACATGACGGGGGCATCCTTGGGCATATCTATAGCCGGGTTCTGGTTGCGCAGGATTCTCGGCAGGGATATGGACAGGTGCAGGCTTTTAAGGTCTTTTTTTGCAAAGCCCGTTATTATATTGGATAGCTCGCCAATGCAGTCGGAAACACTTGCATTCAATTCCTTTATCTCCTCGCCCTGGAATTTGGAACTTATTTTCAGAGCCGTGTTCAGAGGGTAGGCCAGGGCAAGCATTCCGGTTATGTCGCCGGAAATTGATATGAGACCGGAAATATCCACGTTGTCATGCTCTTTTAGCAAATAAGGTTTGCCCGGCTTAATCGCCGCATTAAGCATTATTTTAAATGTTTCTATAGTAGATTTTAGAAACGGATTTACGTGTTCCGCTTTCATATACAACAAGATAGAAATTTAGAACCCGAGTCTCCCTTAATTTTACGCACCTTATGAAAAAATTTTTGCAAAATAGCCACGCTTTCCCTTTCAAGAAGCCCGCCTTCGATTTTTACCCGGACTTCCGCCGCTTCCTGCCCGCCGGCAGCAAAGACAACTCTGGATATGCGGCTGTTCCTGATTGCGCCCCAGCACATTTGGCACGGTTCAAGGGAAACATAAAGAGTTGCACCGTCCAGGCGCCAGTTTTTCAGGGCTTGGCCCGCCGTATTTATAGCCAGAATTTCCGCATGGGCAGCCGAACTGTGCAGCTCTTCCATTCTGTTTTTTGCAGCCGCAATTTTTTTGCCGTTCTGCACAATAACCGCCCCTATGGGCACCTCGCCGTTCAGGGAGGCCGCTTCTGCAAGCTCCAGCGCCTGCATCATCCATTTACTGTCTTCCAAGGAGAACATTGAAAGGAAGGTAGAATTTTCTACCTTGCCGCTCCGTGTATATTTCAATCAATAAAGCCGCGGAAATTTTAAAGGGAGGCGGAATAGTAGCAATCCCCACGGAAACGGTTTACGGGCTTGCCGGCAATGCCCTCAATGAAACCGCCGTTGCCAGGATTTTTGCGGCCAAGGAACGCCCTTTTTTTGACCCTTTGATTGTGCACATAGCGGAGTTCGGCGAACTTGAAGAACTTGCGGCAGAAATACCGGAAAGTGCAAAACTGCTCGCCGAAAAATTTTGGCCCGGTCCTCTAACTCTGGTTCTGCCTAAAAAAGAAAAAGTCCCGAACCTGACTACCGGAGGTCTTTCTACCCTTGCCGTTAGAATGCCAAAAAAACAAATTGCAAGAGACATAATAAAACTGGCCGGCTTTCCCCTGGCAGCCCCAAGCGCAAATATGTTCCAGCACCTAAGCCCAACAAGCGCAGAACACGTTTTTGAGCAACTGGGCAACCGCATAGACGGCATAGTTGACGGTGGCGCCTGCGAGGTTGGCATAGAGAGCACGGTTATAGGCTTTGAAAACGAAACCCCCGTAATCTACAGACCCGGAGCCATAACAAGCGAAATGATAGGACACCCCGTCAGCTTCGCTGCCACCCCTCTAAAAGAGGGGAATTTTATTTCTCCCGGATTGCTTGAAAAACATTACAGCCCTAATACTCCGCTTTGCCTTGAATTGCCGAATGAAATTCCGCCTGATTCCGGTTTGCTCGCTTTTGGAAAATTGCCGGGGAATTCGGAAAGATTTGCGAAAATCTTGAATCTCTCGGAAAATGAAAATCCAACGGAAGCAGCGGCAAATCTGTATGCCATGCTGCACGAACTTGACTCATGCAGGCTCGGCAAAATTTTTGCAATGCTGCTCCCCAAAGCCGGTTTGGGCAATGCTATTAACGACAGGCTGCTCAAGGCCCGTGGCACTGCTTGAACTTTTTTCCACTGCCGCAGGGGCAAGGGTCGTTGCGGCCAACCTTTTGCGTTTGATTTACAACGGGGGCAGGTTTTGAAACAGAGCGTTGCTGCTGCCTGGGCGGAGCGGCCCCGCCGGAAGAAGGAAGGGCTTCGCCGGAGGCATTTCTGTTTTCAAAGGTCATNGTTGGCTTTTGCGGAGTTGGCATTGCTGCAAGAGGAATGGATTGCCCGTTTACCTCAACACGCACATTTAAAATTCCCATAACCGTGTTTGAGGCTATGTTTTCCAGACATTCCTGGAACATCTTAAAACCTTCGCCCTTATACACAATGAGCGGGTCTCTTTGCGCATAGCCGTGGAAGCGGGTTGCCTCGCGCAAATGATCCATTCCGTAAAGATGNTCCTTCCATTGCGAATCTATGCAGTGCAAAAGAACNGTGCGNTCAAAGCGGGAGAGTTCCTCGGGGGGGAGCATTGAAGTGATTTTTGCATANCGTTCATGATACAGTTTTATAACCTCGTCCAAAACCTGTTCTGCGGTCATGCCGGCGAGTTTTTCCGGTTCTAGTTTATAGTCAAAGCCCATGCTTCTTTTAAGGTCTGTTTCCAAGGCATCCATATCCCAGGTTTCCGGGTAGGAGTTGGGGGTAACGTATTTGCTCACCTTTATGTCTGCGGCATCCTCTATGCGATTTGAAATTTCGTTTTTTATGTCTTCGCCCATAAGGATGCTGCGGCGCAGGGAATAGATAACCCTTCTCTGGTCGTTCATAACATTATCGTAATCAAGCAAGTGTTTGCGGGCATCAAAATTTTGCCCTTCTATGCGGCGCTGCGCGTTGCGAACGCTCTTTGTAACCCAGGGATGCTCAATTACATCGTCGTCCTTGAATCCGAATCTGTCCATTATTTTCCGGACATTATCGCCGCCGAAAATCCGCATTAAATCGTCGTCAAGAGATAAGTAGTATTGCGAGGAACCCGGGTCTCCTTGCCTGCCGGAGCGGCCTCTCAACTGGTTGTCTATGCGGCGGCTCTCGTGCCTTTCCGTGCCAAGAACGTGCAGGCCGCCAAGCTCAACAACACCGGGGCCAAGGGCAATATCCGTTCCGCGGCCAGCCATGTTTGTGGCAACGGTTACCTTTCCGTTATGCCCCGCAAACTGTATGATTTCCGCTTCACGCCCGTGATTTTTTGCATTGAGAACATCGTGGGGAATTCCCTCAATGCGAAGCAGTTTGGAAAGCTTTTCCGATTTTTCCACCGATATTGTTCCAACCAGAATCGGCTGCCCCTTTGCGTGCCTCTCCTTTATGTCTGCGATAATCGCTCTCCATTTTGCATCCGCCGTTTTGTAAATCTGGTCTTGCATATCGCTGCGAATACAGGGTTTGTGCGTGGGTATAACCCAGGTTGGCATATTGTAGATTTTTAAGAATTCCGTTGCCTCGGTTTCGGCTGTGCCTGTCATGCCGGAGAGTTTTTTATACATGCGGAAAAGATTTTGGAAGGTTATGGTGGCAAGGGTTTGGTTTTCCCTGCGAATCTGCACGTTTTCCTTTGCCTCAATGGACTGGTGAATACCCTCGGAGTAGCGGCGCCCTTCCATCAAGCGGCCNGTGTTTTCGTCAACGATTATTATNTCGCCGTCCCGGACAATGTAGTCCACATCCTTTACAAAAACATTGTGCGCNTTTATNGCCTGCAAAATATAATGCACCCAGTCTGCGTGTTCGCCGTAAAGCCCCTTTATGCCCATTATGGANTCAATTTGATTAACGCCCTTTTCCGTGATTTGCACATTCTTGTGCTTTTCGTCTATGGTGTAGTCGTCGTCTTTTTTAAGGCGTTTTACCAAATCGTTTGCCTTGCGGTATTTATCGGTTGCATCTTCTGCCGCTCCCGAAATGATCAGCGGAGTGCGGGCTTCGTCTATCAGAATGGAATCCACTTCGTCAACTATGCAAAAGTTNAGAACCCTTTGCACAAGGTCTTCCTTCTGGATTGCCATNTTGTCGCGCAAATAGTCAAAGCCGAATTCGTTGTTTGTTCCGTAAACAACATCGGAGTTGTAGCTNGCTCTGCGTTGCTCGTTGTTAAGGCCGTGAACAATCAGGCCAACCTGCAAGCCCAGGAANTTATAAACCCTGCCCATGTTTTTGGCATCGCGTTCCGCCAGATAATCGTTTACGGTAACCACGTGAACGCCATCGCCGGAGAGAGCGTTTAAGTACACCGGGCAAGCTGCCGCCAGGGTTTTTCCTTCGCCGGTAGCCATTTCCGCGATTGCGCCCTCGTGCAGAATCAGGCCGCCTATTATTTGCACCGGGAAGGGCATCATTCTAAAGGGCTTTACGGATTCGGGATAGAGTTCGCGAATTTCCGCATAAAAATCTGCCGTGAGGTGAACTTCCCATTCAAAGGTTCCGTTTGCCAAAAGTTCTTTTGCCGCCTCCGCTTCTTTTTGCCGGGCNGCCGAAAGTTTTGAAAANTCAAATTCATATTGAGGGTCAAAAACATTAAAAATGCCGAGCCGCCTGTCGCAGGCTTCCCGGCTAACGGCAAAGGCCTCTGCCTNAATGTCTTCCAAAGTTTGCCCGCTTTTAAGGCGNTCCCTGAACTCTGCGGTTTTTGCGGCGAGTTCGGAATCGTTCAGTTTTTGACATTCNGCAAGTTTTGCGCTGATAGCATCAAGCGTAGGCTGCAANCGTTTAACTTTCCTGGCATGCGGCGTGCCAAACATTTTGTAAAGCAATTTATCAACTATGCTCATTATTATCCGTTGAGAATGTGTGAAGGAGTAATATAGAAAAAATTTCTATCTTCCCTCCATGCCTGCAGCTAATCATTACCTGAACAATGCCCTTGCCAGTTCAATCAGGGAAGTGTTTTCATACATTTCCGGGTTCAAGGGGCAGTTGTTCATATTAAAAATCGAAGACTCGCTTCTGGATAACCCCGCATTTCCCGTGCTTGTCCGGGATATTGCGCAACTGCACAGCGTGGGCATAAAAATCCTGATAGTACCGGGCACAAGGAACAGCATAGACCGCCAACTCCATGCTTACGGGCTGAAATCCGTTTTCCAGGACGGAATCCGCCTGACCTCGCAAGACGCACTGCCTTTGGCGGAACAGGCTTCGCTCGGAGCAGCACAGCGCATACTCTCCCACTTAACGGCAAACGGAATCAACGGAATTCAGGGAAACTGGGTGCAGGCACGGAGCCTGGGCGTTATAAACGGCGTTGATTACATGCAAACCGGAAAGATAGAACGCATTGAAAAAGACATCATAGAAAAACTCCTGCAAGAGGGATTTATCCCTATTCTGCCCCCCATTGGCTGGAACAAGCTCGGGCACGCCTACAATATTTCCAGCACGGAACTCGCAACCGAATTCAGCAGCTATGTCTCCGTTGGAAAACTGTTTTTCATAGGGGAAGAAGGTGGAATAAAAACCGAAGGGCTTATACGCGGCAAACTGACAAGGAAACTGGAACTCTCCAACCACGGCTTAATCTCCGCGCTGGACGTCAATCAGGCGGCGGAAATTCTGGAAATAAATCCGCAACTGCCCTTTGCGCAGCGCGATTATCTGGAAAACGCCATAAAAGCCTGCCGGGCAGGGGTAAAGAGAATTCATTTGGTTCACGGCATAGGGCAGGGAAGCATTTTGCAGGAAGTATTCTCCAGCCGCGGCCACGGAACCATGGTCTATGCAAACGACTATTTGAATCTGCGCGCCGCAAACATTGAGGACATTCCCGATATACTCGGCATAATGCAGAACTATGTGGAACGCGGGCTTTTGCTTGCAAGAAACCAGGAAGACATTGAGGAAAAACTCGGCGACTACATAGTTTATGCCGTGGATAACGCCGTTCACGGCTGCGGCGCNCTGCACGCCTTTGAAAATAACAGCTACGAAATTGCAGCCATTGCCGTTGACGCAAACTATAAGGATGCCGGCATTGGCGAAGCGGTTGTAAACTTCCTTGTAGAAAAGGCAAAAAAATTAAAGGCTAAAAAACTCTTCCTTTTAACAACCCAGGCCTCAGACTGGTTTTACACCATGGGCTTCAAGGACGGCTCCCTGAACGACCTGCCAAAATCGAAAATGGAAAAGTACAATACCAGCAGAAATTCAAAAATCATGGTGAGAATGATATAAAGCATTCGATTTTTAGTGGCCCCAAGCGGGGTTGAACCGCTGACACACGGATTTTCAGTCCGTTGCTCTACCAACTGAGCTACAGAGCCATATAAATAAATATAGCAAAAATTTAGATATTTGTCAAGTATGCCTTCCAGGTTGTTTCAAGCAAAGTGTCCAAATCGGAACATTCCGCCTGCCAGCCCAGAAATTCCCTTGCCAGTGCCGGGTTTGCCAAAACAACCGCCGGGTCTCCGGCACGCCTGCCCGTTATCTGATAATTTATCTTTTTGCCGGAAATGCGCTCCGCGGCCTTTATTACCTCCAAAACGCTGTTTCCGCTGTTTACGCCCAGATTCACCGCAAAACTCTTGCTGTCCTGCAACTTGTCAAAAGCCATTCTGTGCGCCCTGGCCAAATCGCTAACATGAATGTAATCCCGGACTCCCGTGCCGTCGTCTGTTTCGTAATCGTTTCCAAAAACGCTCACGGAGGCCCTTTTGCCAATAGCCGCTTCCATAACAATGGGTATCAAATTCGCGGGATTCTGCTCCAAGCCGCTGATTCTGCCTTTTGCATCGTAACCGGCGGCGTTAAAGTAGCGGAGCGCGGCATATTTTATGCCTTTTAACCTTCCATACCATTCCATATACTGCTCAATGGCGAGTTTTGTGTAACCGTAATAATTCTCCGGTTCGGTTGGGTGCTTTTCGTCCATCGGAAGGTATCTGGGGCTGCCATATACGGCTGCGGAACTGGAAAATACAATGTATTTAACGCCGTGCTTTGAGGCGGCATTCAAAATATTCAGGGAACCTGTTATGTTGTGAACGCTATACTTTTCCGGCAACAACATGGATTCGCCGGCAGCCTTCAATGCCGCCAAATGCACAATGCCATCCGGCTTTGTACTGCAAAAAAATTCGTTCAGCCTTTGAACATCCAGAATATCGCCATGCATAAAATTCGCTTCTTCAAATAAATTTTGCCTGAGGCCACTGCTCAAATTATCGTAAACAAAAACCTTGTGGCCAAAATCCAGAAGCTCCCTTGCAACGTGCGAACCTATATAACCGGCTCCGCCTATAACAGCTATTTTCATCCGTTTAAAATCCCTGCGATATTATGAAATTGAATTCCATTGAGCCAACGCCGGAAGCATCATAGCCACCTATTTCGCGGGGGTCAAGGGGCCAGGCAAAATCAAAACCTATAATGCCGAGCATTGGAACTATTATGCGGAAGCCAAATCCAAAATCGCGCTTGAGCGAGGAAATATCCCACTCGCGAAGCGGAGAAGATATGTCTTTGCTAACCGCCTGATTTGAATAGGCATTGTAATAATCGCCAAATACATTTCCGGCATCAAAGAAAAGCGGCAGCAGATAAAAGCGGTTGGGAGCTACGGGCACGGTCAATTCCGCGCCAAAATACTGGTAGCTTCGCCCAAGCCGGTAAGCACCTATGGAACCTGCGCTATAGCCACGCATCAAACCCTTGTAGCCAAGCGCGCCGCCCATCTGGTAAAGGGTGCGGTATTGCAGGGAACTTCCGGTGATAACTCCGAATTCATTTGTTATGCCAAGAGCCAGCTTGTCCGAGTAAAGCGGGAACCACCACTTTATGCTGAGTTCGGTTTGCAAAAAGCTAAAATCCCCGGCAAGGAAATGCGGAATGGCCCAGGATGCGGAAGCCACATAGCGAGAACCCTCGGTTGGGAAAATAGGCAGGTTTTTATCGTCCCTGATCAGGACAAAATCAAGAGAGGCTTCGTTTCCGGTAAAGCGAACAAGGCTGCCTTCTACGTTTGGTCCCTGTTCGTTTCTTTGCCAGCTAACTCCGGTTTGAGCATAAAAATAATCATCCGGCCAGGTGAGCCTGCGCCCCAAATAGATACTGCCGCCATAGCGGGTAATATCGGAATAGCCATACCCCTTCCACCAGGTATAATTTGCCGATGCGCCGATTTTTGTGGGAGTATCAAAAAGCCAGGGTTCGGAAAAACCGAGCATTATGCTCTTTTTATCAACGCCGTATTCCGCACTCATATTCGCCGCCTGCCCGTCTCCCATGCAGCAATTAGGGATTGAGAGGTTAAGCGTGAATACCAGGCCGTCTGCCTGGCTGTATGCCGCGCCTGCTCCAAACTGCCCTGTGCCCGCCTCACGCTCGGAAACCGCAAAAATCAAGTCAACATCCTGCTCGCCGGCCGGCTGAATATCCGGTATAACCGTATCAAAATAATTGAGCTGCATTATATCTCTAAAACTGCGTTCCAAAAGGGATTGCCTGTAGGTATCGCCGGGGAACAATTTGACTTCCCTGCGTATAACCTTATCCTTTGTCTTTGTGTTTCCGCGAATAAAAACCTTGTGTATTTGCGCCGGCAAACCTTCCCGCAGGGCAAAATTCAAATTGACAATGGAATCGCTTGTAAAGGTTTTTGTCTCTTCCATCTGCACAAACAAATAGCCGTCTTCCCTGTAGGAATCCGTTATTGCCCTTCTGGTTGCCTCGTATAAATAATAGTCAAAAACCTTTCCGCTATCCAAACGAACCTGCGCCTGCAAATATTCCACCGGCAAAACCTCGTTTCCCGTGAAATGCACATAACCGGCATAATATTTTCTTCCTTCCCTTATTTCTATCTCTATGCGAACATAACTGGCGGTATTAACGCTGTCGTACTGCATGAGAGCGGGGATTGTTTCTTCCAGGGAATAGCGGGTAAGGAGTTTGTCTTCGTAGGCGGTGCGCTTTTTTAACTTGAGCAGGCTGTCTATGCTCGGATTTTTCCAAACCCTGCCCTTTAGGCTCCCTATCCATTCCTTTCTGATAGCGCNGTAAGTTATTATATTGTTCAAAACATCCGCGGCCAGCCTTTCGTTATTCACATCGGGAACGGGGAAGGCCTGGTGGTCTCCCATTTTTGTTCTGTGTTCCCTGTAATGGTGCGAAGACATGGCCATTGCCTTGCCTGCCAAAAAGTGCAGGGGGCTTTCCCTGTCGGACAGGGTTTTGTTCAACTGGGAATAGAGAACCTGCAAACTTGAACCTCTGCGCGCCATGCGCCCCAGATAAAAGCGGCAAGTGGAATCGGGCAGGTACTTTGCTTCGTATTTCAGGAGTTCCGCATCCAAAAAGCCATAGTGCCGCGCGGCATTTATAACGGAATCCCTGTCTGAATTGAAAACATCAGCTTTAAAATCGCCACCCCCCCACCATGAATCGGTTTTTGTTTGCATACGTTCCAGAATTTCCTCTTTGGGCACACGTTCGTTTCCAAAAACAAAGATGGAATCTACCTTTACCTTGTTGCCCTCGCTCACGTATATAATAACCCTGTTCTTGTTGTCTTCAAGGGGAATTTCTTCTACCCAGGCCTCCGCAAGCAAAAAACCCTGCGAGCGGTAGTGGCTCAAAATCGCCTGCCTGTCCCGTTCCAACTCGCTTTTGCTGTAAACTGCGCCTCTGGCAATTCTGGTTTTAAGTCTGAGTTCGTCTTCCGTCACATCGTCATTGCCTTCTATGAGCAGGGTGTCCAGAGCCGGCTGCTCGCTCACTTCAAAAATAAAGTCAACGCTCCCGTTTTCGCCGTATCGCGCAAACGCCTTGATGTCGTTGAACATACCGGTTTCGTAAAGGGCTTCCATGGATTTTTTAACCTGTTCCGCCAAAACAGAGGGAGAATACTGCGTGTTTTCCTTTAACGATATGCGAGACCTAAGCGATGCCGGCTCCGTATATAAAGTACCTTCTATGCTTATATTGCCAACTCTATTGTTTTCAGCAGAATTCAAGGGCATATCGGCAAACTGCGCAAAAGCAANCGCNCAAAGGAAAATCAAAAATAAGGGTGTTTTGAAGAACATTGGGAAAATAATATATAAAATTCCAATTATGTATATTTNCAAACTCATGCCAAACAAATTTTCCGATTTAACAGAGCGAAGGCTTATGCTTTTTGAAAGGGCTGCGGCTTTGCGNACCAGGCATTTTTGCCTTGTTCTGGAAGATTTCTTTGACCCTCACAATATATCCGCTGTTATTCGCACCTCGGAGGTTTTTGGCCTGCAAAATGTGCATATCATAGAAGAAGACAATGCCTACAAGATTAACAAGGCTATTTTGAAAGGCTCCTTAAAATGGCTCAACGCTTTTATCTATGACAAAAGAGCAACCGCTTTGAGTGAATTGAAAAAGCAGGGTTACAAAATAGCCGTTGCAAGCACCCATGCCAGCAAACTCTTGCCGGAACTTGACCTGTCCAAACCCACAGCCTTTTACCTGGGCGCAGAATCCAGAGGCAACCACCCCTACACCCTTGAACAGGCAGACGAGCATTTTATCTTGCCGCAGCACGGATTAACGGAGAGCCTGAACGTTTCGGTTGCAGCGGGCGTGTTGCTAACGCATCTGGATTTGTATATGCAAAGCCGGGGCAGGGAAAAATTTTCCNTGACCAAGGAGGAACAGGAAGCGTTGATTNTGGAATGGCGAAACAGGCATCTGTTTGGGAACGAGAAATTCAATCCGGTGCGGAGGATAGCATCTCCATATACCGCCGCTTGTCCGGCGCAAGCATAAAGGCTTCCCCTATCAAAACCGCATCCACGCCGCACTCCCTGAGAAATTGCATATCCTCGGNAGTTTTTATTCCGCTCTCGCTCACCTTGATTATGCCGTTTGGAATTAGCCCGCAAAGCCGTTTTGTTGTTTGCAANCCCACATCGAAATTCTTTAAATTACGGTTATTTATGCCTATGATTTTAGCTCCCGCGTTCAGGGCGTTTTCAACTTCCGTTTCGTTGTGGGTTTCAACCAGGGTAGAAAGCCCTATTGAGCGGGCAAGTTCAATATAATCCCTTAACTTTTCGTTTTCCAGAATTGCGCATATAAGCAAAACGGCAGAAGCCCCCAAAAATTTTGCCTCGTAAATTTGAAATTCGTCTATGATAAAATCCTTGCGCAGCACGGGAATTTTAACCTCTTTTGCAATGCTCTGCAAATACTCGTTTTTGCCCTTGAAAAATTCCGGTTCCGTTAAAACGGAAATCGCAGAAGCCCCCGCCGCCTCGTATTCCCTTGCGATTTGCAAATACGGAAAATCCTCCACAATCACGCCTTTGGAAGGCGATGCCTTTTTCACCTCGCAAATAAAGGAAATGCCTTTTTTCTTCAAAGCCTGTTCAAAAGGAAAATCGCTTTTTTTTGCCTCCCGCAAATGCTTTTCCGTACTCGCAACTATTTTGCCCAGGATGTTTTCCATGTTTTGAATATAGAAATTGTTGTTCGGTACACCCAAGGGGCGGGTTTGGGTTGGGCGAAAAGGGCAGACACACCGGTGCCCCCACACATGGCATGGCGTTGGCGGTCACCCCGATGGTGGATTTTGTAACATCACGTTGCGGTGTAGGGGCGTTGCCTGCAACGCCCCCAATGCGGTCACCCCGATGGTCGGTTGGTATATCCACGTGCGTATGGGCAGACCTGCGTGTCTGCCCATTTGCCGTTGATGTTTGCCAAATATGCGGCGTTTCGTTGCGAATGGGCGTTGGTTGTTGAAAGGGCGTTGCGGGCAACGCCCCTACGGTGGTGGCGGTCATCGCAAATAGGGCACACGTCACCGCAAAATGGGTGAATTTCGTGGCGAATTGGGGCAAACGGCGTTGCCCGCAACGCCCCTACATTGGATTGGGGAACATCGCCGTGTATCGGCGTGTGGCGTGATTGTTGGGGTTATACAGTCCTGCAGACAACGAACCGATAGCAAGCATTGTTTATATTTCCGGCGGGGAGGCAATTTCCACAGGGAATACGGATTCCATTGCATTTACAAGAGAAACCATACGTCTGGTTTTTAGCTTTACAAGATGGGTAAAATTCCAGCTTAACAAAATTCCGATTTCATTTAATGCTGCTACAGCTACATGCAAGGCATCATCAAAATATTTCTCCGGAAAGATACCTTGCTTTATATAGATACCTGCCAAGTGTTTGGTATTTTCCGTAATCGGCAGTACATTAAAATCCGATACGGCAGATAGCAATAGGTTTCTCAAAGGCTCTGNTGACTTTTGCAATTCTTCTAATACTAGCTCCGATATATATACATCGCTAATNTTTTTGTNTTTCAATTTTAACCAGCTTTGCTCTGTTGCAAGTTTTCGTTCCGGAGTTCTTTCNTCAAACAAGGCACTTATAACGGAAGTGTCTAAATAAATTTTACTTGCCACTTAAACCGCCAAGNATAAATTTTTACTGGAATATGCTTTCAAGGCACGCATTACGTGNAGTTCTCGCAACATTATATCATTTGGAAATTCATCTTTCGCCTCCTGCTCAAAAAACTTTACCACGTCAGAGTTTATGCTCATGGAATTTGCAAACGAGATGTAATCAAACATATTCATACGATGAAATATATAAAATGGGGCAAACGGCGTTGCCCCTACATTGGTGGTTGTGCATGGTTGCGATGCGTTCCTGCGAGGTGAATATGGTCGGTTGGCGGGCATTTTTTGCATTTTGGGGCCTCCTTCCGTCAATGGCAGGTTTGCAGCGGCAAAGATTTTAATATATCAAGCGTTTGAAAAAACGTTTAAGCCACCATAAGAGGCTTTTATACTTAGCCATAAATTGGGAATATGAAATTATCTTGCTTCATTAACCATTTCCTGAACTTCTTCATCGGTAATATCTATTCCTTTAGGCCGTGTTTTCTTAAATTTGTCAAACATGGCTTTTCTTACACTTAAGGGAGCTTCTATTTTGGAAAACTCCACATAAGTGCCAGCATTGACACTTTCCATATTTGCGGTTGCTGTTATTATGGCTTCCATAATCCAAATATACAAATTCTTTTGGCGTTATTCAATCAAACATCGTGGCAAACAGGGCAGACACGCAGGTCTGCCCCTACGCATGGCACGGCGTTGGCGGTCACCCCGATGGCGGATTTTGCGACATCACGTTGCGGTGTAGGGGCGTTGCCTGCAACGCCCCCAATGCGGTCACCCCGATGGTCGGTTGGCATACCCATGTGCGTAGGGGCAGACCTGCGTGTCTGCCCATTTGCCGTTGATGTTTGCCAAATATGCGGCGTTTCGTTGCATATTGGCGTTGGTTGTTGAAAGGGCGTTGCGGGCAACGCCCCTACGGTGGTGGCGGTCATCGCAAATAGGGCACACGTCACCGCAAAATGGGTGAATATCGTGGTGGAATATGGCAAACGTCATGGCGAATTGGGGCAAACGACGTTGCGAAAAGGGCAGACACGCAGGTCTGCCCCTACGCATGGCACGGCGTTGGCGGTCACCCCGATGGCGGATTTTGTAACATCACGTTGCGGTCGTAGGGGCGTTGCCTGCAACGCCCTGTATGCGGTTGCCCCGAATTGCGGGTTTTGC
>JGI24698J34947_10000704_pt1 | contig 16378 bp, 13 predicted proteins | sample TergutMp193P3_FD_34947 | JGI IMG/M metagenome (IMG submission 34947) | reverse complement strand
GTCTTTGTGCATAACAACGCCGATGTGTATGTGACGGGCTGGGTATTTGATTATTCAGACTATACCTGGAGTGTAAATGTGTGGAGAAACGGCGAAATCATCACTTCAACCAATCCTTCGGGGGGCTTGGGCTTACCTTTTTATAACTATCCAACGTCCATATTTGTGTCCAATAGATAGCCCTCCCTGACTTGTGGGGCAAAATGCCGCTCCGCAAGACAAACGCCGGAACGCCCCTCTCTCTTTTTTTGGGAGGGGCGTTTTTTTTGAAATAAAAACGCAATCAATCAACAAATTTGCATATCACCTGATAAATTACAGCGCCGACGGCTGAGCGTGATTCTTCGTATTCGGTTCTTACATTATCTTCCGGCTCTTCGGCGCGCAGATCCAGGTTTATCAGGATGAATCTCACGCCATATTCGTTCATGTGTTGCAATGTAAACTCAAAAAACGCTCTGTTGTCGGTCTTTAAGTGAATTTCGCCGCCCGAGGCCAAAATAATTTTATACTTATCGAGAAATTCCATATATGTCAAACGCCTTTTTATGTTGCCCTTTCTTGGCCATGGGTCAGAAAAATTCAAGTAAACGCGTTCAATTTCACCAGAAGCGAAGTACTCTAATAAATTTTCAGCCTCGCCCCGCAGTAAAAGCGCGTTTTGGCGCGGGTTTAGAAGTAATCTTTGCAATGCGCGAAACATTACGGAATCATATTTTTCCAGCCCCAAAAAATTAGCATCGCCCATCTTCTCCGAAATACCGCAGATAAATTGCCCTTTACCCATGCCGATTTCTAAAAATATCGGATTATCATTCCCAAACATTTTTTTCCAGCAACCTTTGTGCCGCGCCGGGTCAAGGATAACCAGTTCTGGATGCCGCTCCAGCATTTTTCTCGCGTTGGCGATGTTGCGAAGGCGCATGGGGGTTCCTTTTTTCGGTCAGCGTGGATGAAAGTTAGGGAACGCTCTGACTTTCATCCACACTGACTATACTCCCATAAACACGGCGTAGCTTACCACCTGGATTTCCGCAAAATCGCTAACGCTCCTGGAGCAAAACGCGGTTTTGAACCGGAAACGCTATATAACGCAACGCTACGATGAGCCTTTTTTGGGGCGTCCGACCTGGCAGGCGACTATTTCCAGCTCTTTCAAGATATTCACGGGATCATGCAATCCGCTGAGTTTTTGGCGCAGGCTGGACGCGCCTGGGATTCCCTTTGTAAAATAACCGCTGATTTTTTTAATTTTATGCAGCGCCTCTCTTTCATCGCACTGCTTCATGACTATTTCAAAAAAGCGAATCGTGATTTCAACGCGTTTAGCGTGGGATACACAAAAATATTCATCTGTTATTTGCCTGAACAAAAAGGGATTGTACAGAGCGCCCCTTCCTATCATTACGCCGTGGCATCCGGTTTCCCGCGCCATTCTTTCGGCGTCTTCGGGCGTGAGGACGTCTCCGTTGCCGATTATCGGATACTTCAAGCCAAGCTCCACGGCTTTAGCTATAAAACTCCAATCCGCCTTGCCTTTATACTGTTGAGACCTCGTCCTGGGATGTACTGTCACGGCGGCGACGCCGTTATCTTCAAACATCCTCAAAAAATCCAGATATTCCCCGCGCTCCTTTTGAGAATCATCCCAACCTATGCGGGTTTTAACCGTAACGGGAGTTTTAACCGCTTTAACGATTGCCTTAACGCATGATTCCGCCAGCTTTATATCCCTCAACAGGGCCGAGCCGGCAAGGCCGCTCGTCACGTTTGAGGCCGGACAACCCATGTTGACATCAACAATATCAGCGCCTGACCGCTCCGCGATAATGGCGGCTTCACTCATTGCCTCCGGGCGCGCGCCCACGATCTGCGCGGCAAACGGGCGCCCGCCGTCAAGAGCCAGCATTTTTTCGGCCTTGACAGCCTTGCGAATTAAAGCCTCGCAGGAAACCATTTCGGATACGGTTAAACCCAAACCGCCGATTTCACGAATGAAAGCACGAAACGTCTGGTCTGTAATTTCATGCAGCGGAGCTAAGGCCAAGGCAGGTTTTACCGGCACGGGGCCAATAAAAAAACCGGACTGATGGTAATTACGCATACATATTACCATTTCACAAGTTGCAAAAATTACATATTCTTACGATGATCCATGGCCTTAAGAGAGAGTTCTTCCAGCGTCATATCGTTGAAAAGGTTGTTTTGCCATTTTGTGTAGTCAAAGGAGTCATTTTGGATTAGTAGTTTCAACCACCACACATACGCGTTGCGAAGGCAGTCAACGACAATACCCCATATAAAGCTCACGATTGAGTTGTGAATTTGGCTTTCCATCTTCTAAAGCTATCATATTTTGATTTGCGTTGATACATGAGGCAAAAGTTTATGTTCGGCAAAACATTGCCTGACTAGTTCTAATGAATGTTTGACGCGCCCTAGACCAGCTTCTCCGCTTCCTTTAACTGCACGCTCACCAGCCTGCTCACCCCCTTTTCTTCCATGGTTACGCCATACAGCGTGTCCGCCGCAATCATCGTGGGCTTCTGGTGCGTTATGACGATGAACTGCGTATGCTCCTTCATGTTTTTTACCAGCGCCGCAAAGCGCCCCACGTTTGCCTCGTCCAGGGGCGCGTCAACCTCGTCTAAAACGCAAAACGGGCTTGGCTTGAAATGGAATATGGCAAAAAGCAGCGAAATAGCCGTCAGCGCCTTTTCTCCGCCTGACAATAGGGTTAACGCCTTAGCCGTTTTACCCGGCGGCTGGGCTGTTATCTCAATGCCGCACTCCAATATGTCCTTTGGGTCCTGAAGGCTCAGGTGGGCGCCGCCGCCGCCGAACACCTGGCGGAAAACCTCCTGAAACCTTGAGTTAATAAAATCAAAGGCCTCACGAAACCTCTCTTCGCTCGCCAGGTTGATTTCTTTTATCGTGGCGCCCAAATTTGCAATGGCTTCAAGAACATCAGCCCTCTGTTCATTCATAAAACCCAGCATGGCTTCGACTTCTTCCAACTCCTGAATGGCAAGGGGATTAACGCTCCCCAAGTCTAAGCGGCGCGATTGAAGTTCGTTGAGCTTTGTTTGATGAACCAGCTCGCCCTGTTCCCATGCCTTCTTTTCCTCTGGAGTAATAGAATTAGTAAAATCGGGAACAGAGAGGCCAAGGGCAAATTCAACCTCTTTTGCCACAGCCTCAATACTGCCGTGAACTTGCGCGGCCTGAACCATGTATTCGTGACGCAGTTGCCGGGCGTTTTCCAGGGATTCCTGAAATTCTCTGGCCGCGCGTTCTTGCATGCGCAAGTCCTCAATAGTCCGCTCTATTTCAGGCTGAATATCGGCATGGGTTTTAGAAATATTCAACCTGTCGTCAAGTAATGTTTGGACCTCCCGCTCTATATCCGCGATGCGATTGAGCGCGGCGGTCTGGCGCTCTCTGGCTTCCGCTAATTCAGCCGCCAGGCGTTTTTTCTCGGCTTCCAGGTCAAAGGCGGCCCTTTGCAGATGCAAAAGCTGGCGCTCTACGGAATCTCTCTCCGACCAGGCGGAAGCCCTCATTCTTGTAGCTTCCATCAGTGATTCCCTGCGCTCTTCCAAACGCCCCTGGGCCTCCGTCTGTTTGCTTTCTGTCGCGCGAATTTCAGCCTCCAGCGCCCTTCCCTCGTCCTCGGGATGGGCCTCGTCCATCTCCTTTAGCCGCGCCTTTAGTTTGGCTATTTCGCCTTCGTGCACTTCCCACTGCGCGTCCGCGCGCTGCTGGGCCTCATTAATTTCCTTGATTTGCCTCGCTATAGAAGCCAGCCTCCCCTTCAAGTCTTCGAGGGAGCGCTTTGCGCCTACGCGGTCTTCTTCCATTTCCCTCAATCGCTCCCGGGCTTCGGACGCTCGGAGGGAAAGGGCTTTTTTTTCATCTTCAAGGCTCTCCAGACTATTCAGAAGATTTTCCCGCGCTGCGCCGCAAGCCTCGCGCTCGGCCAGTATCTTTAATGGAGACGCCGCAGGCGGCTCAACTCCCACTTGAACCGGGCCATGGGGCAGCTTGACAAATGAGCTTGAAACAAAGGCCAGTTCAGGATGCGCGGCGGCTAAGTCCATAAACGAGTCGTCCGGGCAGCGGAACACTCTGGTTAGTAACCCCTCCAATACCTTTGGCCCCTTGCCCTTCCAGCGGATATGTTCAATAAGAGGGCGCGTCTGCGGGAGGGGGGCCACGGGGGAAGCGCCCTGTTCAAAGGAAACCATCAACTGACCCGGCAGTTGTTTTAATGTCTGCCAATCGGCCTTTAAGGCAATGGCGTTTATCCAGTTGCCCAGGACGCGCTCTAAGTCGGGGCGGGCCTCTTCGTCAATTTTCAGGGATTCCGCCAGGGCTGTTGGAGCGATGCCCTTTTTCTTCAGCCGCTTAATGGCTTCTTCGTTAACCGCGGCGATGCTGGCGACTTTCAGCGCGTCGGAAAGCTGATTTAGGCGCAATTCTTCCGCCTCAAGGGCGCTTGCCGTTTCAAGGTACTTGCGCTCGCCGGCTTGCAACGCGTCCTGGGTTTCATCGCGATTCCTGGCCTGTATTAAAACGGCTTCCTCTATCTCGCTGAACCTCTCCTCAGCCCCTTCTGTCTCCCTCGAAAGGCGCTTTGATTCACTCATGAGTCCGTCTAGCTGCGGCGCTCTCATGGCTTCTTCATGGTTGAGCGTATCCAGGCGGCCTTCAAGCTGGGCGATTTGCCCATAAATGCCCTGACGCGTTTTCTGATGCTGGATAGCCATCTGCGCTGCTTCAGCCTGCTTGTCGCGCAGCGCTTTCAGTTCTGATTCAATGGCTCTGAGCGCGCCGCCGGCTAGCGCGACGGCTTCTTCAAGCTCCTGGACGAGAGCTTCGCGCGCGTCCAGCGCTACCTGAGCTTCATCTCTTAATTTTCCAAGACGCTCAATTTCAGACGTCCAATCGCCGCCTCTGTCGTCTAAGCCTATAACGCGTTGATTTATTTGATTTGCGGCGTCTCCGGCCTCTTCAGAGCGCTTATCCTGAAAGCCGCGCTCCTGCTCCAAAAGTCCCAATTTGTGCTCAATGGCGCTGATTTGCTGGATTCGCTGTTCTTGCAGCCTGTGCAAATCAGCCAGCGCGAGGCGCTGGCGTTCGACTTCCGATGCCTTTTCAGCGGCCTGCGCCGTCAACTGGGCAATCCGGCTGTCTAAGCTATCCAAATTTTGAACAACGCCCTCTTTGGCGGCCTCCAGCTCCATAACCTTGCCAGTCAGCAAAATCCGCTGCGTATCCTTTATGGCCACGTCTAATTCAAGGGCGCGTCTGGTCTTGGCTGCCTGGCGCTTTAGTGAATCCTGCTGTTTGCCTTTTTCAAAGAGAATATCATCCAGTCTTTGCAGGTTTGCCTTTGTTTCGTCCAGTCTGCGCTCCGCTTCAGCCCTTCGCGCCTTGTATCTTGTAATTCCGGCGGCTTCTTCTAACAACTGCCTGCGATCCTTTGGCTTTGTGGAAAGTATCTGGTCAATCTGCCCCTGCTGAATAAAAGAATATCCTCTGGCGCCCATCCCTGTATCCATCAGTAAATCCTGGACATCCTTCAAGCGGCGCTCACGGCCGTTTATTCTGTATTCACTGCCCGAATCCCTGAACAGCCGTCTGGACACGGTCACTTCATTTAAAACCTCGGGCTGGGATTGATCGCGCATTTCCAAAACCAGTTTGACCTCCGCCATACCCATGGGCTTACGCTCGCTGGTGCCCGCAAACACAACGTCCGCCATCTCGGCGCCGCGCAGCAGGCTGGCCCGCTGCTCACCCAAGACCCACGCTAAGGCGTCAGATATGTTGGATTTGCCGCATCCATTAGGCCCCACTACAGCGGTCATCCCCCCCGGGAAAACCAGCTTTTGGGAGGTCGCAAAGGATTTGAATCCGTGTATTTCCAGGGAAATAAGTCGCATCTGCTTCTTTTATTCTTATCTATTGTATCAGGGAACATTATCCCTGTTCGCCCCATATCATTAGTTGTTAGCCCGTTCCTGCGGGGCATGGCTTGAAATACTCCTTGGAGCATAGCCATATAGATTGTATAATAAATTCCCTGCGCTTACGCATTGGAGTAGCTTTGTTATCTGATTCGACTTGCCAAATTCCGACAGACGCCCGCAGACGCGCTTTGACCGCCGTTGCGCCCGAGTCGCGAGTAAAACTTGCTATAGGCAAGCCGCATAGCCCCGATGCCCTGTCTCCATACCACCCTGCCCGGAGAGAGCGATGAGTTTGTTTTCCATCAAAGCCGCACAGGGAAATGTTGTCTGGATAGAAACAAACAGGCTTGCCGCGGGCGGAAAAATCAGAATTACAGACAGGCTTGCCACGGAAGATCAACTGTCCCTCGCGTTGTCCTCTCTGCCCACAGGGCCTACAAAGTGGATTTTGGACGACATCATAGCCCCATCCATAATTGTTAAAGATATTGCGGAAGTCCCAAGGGGCGCCGAGGCCAGGGAGGCGTTTTTTAAGTGGAAATACGGCCAAACCCTTGCCGTGGAAGGTATTTACACAGTACATGGCCTTTCTCTGGGCGACCAGGGCTGGCTATTGTCAGGAATGCCCCTCGACTTGCAGGAAACCTGGATAAACCTGGCGGCCAGGCTGGGACGCCCCCTTCACGCTATGATTCCCAGGTGGCTGTGGCTGTATAACAGGGCCGCGTCCACACGCGAAAAGCCGGGTATGCTTTTGTCCCTATGCAAGACCGAAGGGGAAAAATACACCGGCAGCATTGCGACCTGGGGCAAGACGCTATCCCTCATACGCCAGTGGCCTGACGCGGTCAATGTAAGGACATGGGCGTCTGACCGCATTAATCCAACAATAGCCTTTCTTCAAAGAGACGGCAGAGCGCCCATGGAAATGCTTGTGTGGGGGCCTGAGGAGTGGCCCAACGGCCCCATACCCCACAAGGTCTTTCAATCTCTGATTCCAGGTCAGGAGGCCATATAATGGGCGTCCCTGTCATCAAGCTAAACCTCGCGCCTCCCCCAACCCTATGGCGATTGCACCACGGCGTCATAGCCTGGATTGTCTTCGCCATTGGCGCTATTGGACTGGGCGTCTCGATTGTAGCCACCGTCAGGGCTTACCAGGAGGCCGACAGGGCCGGGCAAAAAACAGTAGCCATCACCGATCAGGCCCGCGCGGCCCAGCGCCAGCAAGCCAAGGTTTTGGATGAACTCCGCGAAATCAATGTTGATAACGAAATGCCCAGATGGAGGCTCGCGGAGCGTATTTTGATGGAACGGGCGCTGCCCTGGTCCAGAGTCACGGCGGAGCTTGAACGCAGTTTGGTGCATGACGTGCGCATCAAAAGCCTTCAGCGCGCGAGAAGCGCCGACCAAAGCGTGCAGCTCAAACTGCGCGGCGAATCCAGAACCCAGGAGGCTGAGGCCGACTTTATCAAATCGCTTCAGGAAAACCTCGCCTTCGCCCAGGTTGTTCTGGAGCGCGAGGCCGAGATCACAAACAGACGGAACGCTTTAGAGTTTGACTACAACCTGTATTTAAGCACGGAGCCGCCGCCATACGACATGCTGCCCAAGTACGGGCCTGAAAGGAAGCCCGGCCAAACTCCCGCCGTCATTGAGCCGCCCCCTAAGCCTGAAGTTAAGCCGGAGCCAAAAGCCGAACCTGTGGCGCCTCCAGCGCCGCCTCCGCCCCAACCTCAGCCTCAGACGCCGCCTCCGTCTCAACAGCCCAAGCCTCCGCGCGACCTCGGGGACAGGGTAAGACCCGAACGCCGCGCTCCATCGCCGCGTCCATTGCCAGGCAGGGAGGGCAGACGTGAATTCTAGTATGAAATCAAGCACCCACCGCCTTTGGCTCGGCCTCAGTCTTGCCCTGCTGGCGGTACTGGTGGCTATCTTTCTGCTTCCCAACGCTTCGGGAAGGGCGGCTAAAGAGCGCAAATCCGCCTTAGAAGCCCAGGCCGCTTTAGAACGCCAGCTTCAGGAGTTATCTGAATTTCAAAACATGCTGGACGGCATTCAAGCCGGACGGCAGCGCATAGCGGAGCTTGAAGAGCACATGCCAAAGGGCAGCGTCGGCGATCTTCAATTCAGCCTCAGAAATACCCTGTTTAAACTCGCCAATGAATCCAGCGTGAGAATTCCAAGCATAAAATACGGCGTCCCTAACAAGGACGGCTCAAGAAACACAGGCGTTGAATCCTTAGACGTAGAATTCACCGCCGTTGGCGTCTATCAAAACCTGAAGTCCTTCATGCTTGCCCTGGAGGGCAGCGGCCAGCCCTTTGGGGCCTCCAGCGTAAAATTGGATGAAAGCCCTGAAGGGGGGCGCTTAACCGTAACGCTGCGGGCCTTCAGGCAGACCGACTCGTCAAGCCGGGCCGAGGAGGCCTCATGAGCGCCGCGCCTCAAAGCAACGGAAACAAAACCAAAGCCTGGCTTCAGGAGTTAAAGTCAAACCGCAAAACCCAGGCGGCGCTCATCATGTTTGTCCTTGTGGCAGGCTACCTTGGGTACGAGTTGCTTGCCCCCAAAAGCAGCGCTTCAAGCGGCAAGAGGGTCAGCGCGCCCCGCAATATAATTGGCCAGCCCTTAGAAGCCACGCAATCCGCCGCGCTGCAAAAATTGCCAAACCTATCGGGGCTTCATAAGGCCGGCGAGCTTCCAGGTGAAAACAGGATGTACCGCGACTTATTTGTCTTTGACTCACCGCCCCCTAAGCCAAAAGAAGTAGCTCCGCCGCCAAAGGTAGAAGCGCCGCCAAAGCCCCCGCCCACTCCAGAGGAAATAGCCGCTGCCGAGCGAAGGGCCGCGATGGACAGAGAAACCAGAGCGCAGCCATCTGAATATAAATTTATCGCCATTATAAAAGGACGCACAGGTCCCTTACGGGGCGTTTTCCATAAAGACGACGACATTCTTTTTTACAAGATCGGCGATGAAATTACGCCCAACTGGAGGTTGACCGCCCTTAAAGATTATGAGGAAGCCCTGTTTCAAAACACAAAATTTCAGGAACTCACGTTTACGATTAAAGCCCAGTTAGGCGCGTCTTCTCAGACTCCTTCTCAACAACAGCAAGTCACAAACTATTTTTAGTAAGATGAACGGACGGTTACACATGCCAGCAAAACGCCCTGCATCGCTTTTTCACATTACGGCGCTGACCGCGATTCTCGCGGTTTCAGCAGGCTGCAACCTATATCGGGCAAATAAAGCCTTTGATGAAGGCAAGTATGAAGAAGCCGCCCATGCATATTCCAGGCTGGTTCAGCAGAACCCCAGCAACGTCAAAGCCAAGATGGGTTATAAACGCTCAGCGGTTTTAGCTGCGGAAGGATATCTGGTGCAGGCTAAGGAGGCCGAAAAAAAGGGCCAAACTGAAGTTGTTCAGGAAAAAATCATTCAGGCGCTGCGCTTTGACCCGCAAAATTCTGTCGCCCTTGATTGGCTGGCGGCGTTGGAGGAAGCAAAACTGCGGGACGAGTCTCTTCAAAACCTAGATGAAGACCTGCGGACAATCAGGAACAGGGTTGAAAGCGAATCAGTAATTAAACTAGACCCAAAAGAACCAACCTTGGCCGAATTTGTAGTAACAAGTCAGCCATTAAAACAGGTTTTCAAAATACTGGAAAAGCATTTTGATATAACTTTTATTTTTCATAGCCAGTTTTCCCAGGGCGCCGACCCGCCCATACAGTTTACGTCAAAAAATATGTCGCTGGAACGCATTTTGGATACGCTGGCACTTCAAAACGATCTTTACTACAGGTACATAGACACAAAAACCGTGATGGTGTTCAAGGGCGGCGCAAACGCGGCTCAAAGGGCTGAATTTGAAAATCAGCAATACAAGACCATCTATCTTGATAACGCCAAACCCCAGGATATAGCTACCACCTTGCAGCGTCTTCTTGGACAGGCCCAAAGGATACAACTGACGCCGGACAACAGGCTTAACGCCATCATCGTAAAAGGACGTCCGAATGACGTAAAATTAGTAACGAGAATGGCCCGCCAGCTTGATAAGGCAAAGGCGGAAGTCATGGTCTATGTAGAACTGCTTGAAGTTACAGAGAGCAGCATGGAGCAGGTTGGCCTGATGCCCGTCCTGACGCCGGGCGGCGAGGGTATTTACAAAATAGGCGCAACCATTGATAACTCAGGGGGGCCTAATATCAACAAAGGCGCCATCAAAATTTCCAAAGAAGACATAAGATTTTTATTCCCTAGCCTCCAGCTGGACGCCTTAAAGACCAGCGGCGAAGCTAAAATGGCCGCAAGACAAAATATGCGTATAGCTTCAGACGCCACCGCAACATTTAATTTCGGCGATAAAATATTTGTGGTGATGGGCACTCCCTCATCAACGTCCACAACCGCCAACACCGCGCTTTCTCAGCTTCAGGGCTATGGCTATAACCTTCCGTACGGCAACAACTATCAGCAACAGGATGTTGGCGTAAAAATAACGATCACGCCGAGGGTTCACCACAATGACGACATTACCCTTGACCTGAAATCAGAAGTAACCACGCAAAAGGCCAGCGCAAACGCCGACAGGCCGGATATTGGACAGCGCAAGCTGGATACCGAGGTCAGGATGCAAAACGGCGAAACCATTATTTTTGGCGGCTTGCTGCGGGAAGACGAACAAAAAACCAAAAAAGGCATATGGGGCCTGGCCGATATTCCGCTAATTGGCAAACTGGTTAGCAATAACAGCAAAAACGTATCAAAAACCGACGTGTTATTGACAGTCCGTTGCGTCATCGTCAGAAAACCTGATTTGCGCGAAGAAGACTTCCGCCCCTTCGACCCCGACTTCACGGCGCTTCAGGAAGAGCTGGAAGCCGAGCTGAGAGCCAACAGGATGCTGGACGCCAAGCAAAACGCTGAAAGGGCAAACGCGCAAGCGCCTGTTGCCGCGCCCGCAGCCCAGCCCAGTCCGGGACAAGCCGCCCCCCCTGCGGTGAACACTCCCGGCCAAACGCCAAGGCAACCTGCGGCAAATCAGCCGATAGCGGAGACCGCAAACAATCCTGAGACGCCGAGAGCCGAAAGGAAGCCCGTAGAATCAGAATTAGTCCTTTACCTTTCGCCAATCACAAGCCAGATAACAAAGGGCGAAAGGCGTCAAATCAACTTGATGGTGAGCGGGGGCAGAGGCCTCACTTCGGGAGAGCTGGTTTTCAGGATTGACCCAAAGCTAAAACTGCATGGCGTCACAGGAGCGGATTTCCTGACTCATGAAGGCGGCGGTATATCTTCAGACCCATCCGATGATGGCGTCATCACCGTTAAGTTCCAGAGAAAATCGGCCTCCAGCAATAGCGGGGCCTTGCTCACCTTTGACGTCGAGGCCCTTGAAAAAGGAAACGCGGCGGTCATGGTTGACGCTTACAAGTGCTTTATGAGCGGAAACCCAATAACGGCCCAAATCCAAAACGCCCTTGTTGAAATTGAGTGACATGAAACCTGACAGCGGCTCAAAACTCAATAAAAATAAGGGCTTCACCCTTCTGGAGCTGCTGGTCACGCTCATGGTTTTATCGGTGCTGGCAGCCGTTACCATCCCCGTGTTAAAAAATTCCCAGCGCCGGGACAGAGAAATTGAGCTATATCAACTCCTGCGGCAAATGCGCGAGGCCATTGACAATTACAAAAGGGCCGCCGACGCCGGAATCATCAACCCGCCGCCCGCAGAAAATTTTGGGTATCCAGAATCGCTGGATATTCTTGTTGAAGGCGCCCCCAGACGCACAAGCGGGGGCAAGGTTCCATTTTTGCGTAAAATCCCTGCCGATCCCATTACAGGCAGGGCCGAGTGGGCCTTGCGCTCTATAAACGACGACCCCGATACCAATTCCTGGGGCGGCGGCAGCGTTTTTGACGTCCACAGCATGGCAAAAGGAACAGGTCTGAATGGGGTTCCGTATAAGGAGTGGTGAGCGTGTAGCTGTGGTTGCGCCGCAAGCGGCGCGTCATTAGTTACCCGGATCCCTGATTAATAATCCCTCGCCCCTGACCCTTGGAGCGCGAGATATTGACCTCGCCCTTCCATTGCGCTAGTATTTAACTCTCTGGATTTGCTTTTGGGCAGTCCAACGGCTCACCAGCGGATATGGCGGAATTGGTAGACGCGCTAGTTTCAGGTACTAGTGATCGCACGGTCGTGGGGGTTCGAGTCCCTTTATCCGCACCAAAATTTATTGTAAAATAATGATGGCGTCCAGCCATTCTCTGGACTACGACCCTCACGCGGCGCAGGGCTGCGGGAACGGTGACGGCCATAACCCTGGGATGGAGCCAAAATGGCCCTTAACGCTGAACAAAAAAAAGTCATCATCGAAGACTTTAAAACCCACCCAACCGATACCGGGTCGCCGGAGGTTCAGGTAGCTATCCTGACCAAGCGGATCAACGACCTCACAGAGCACTTTAAAACCCACACGAAAGACTTTCACAGTCGTCGCGGCCTCTTAATCATGGTTGGTCAGCGCCGCCGCCTGCTGGACTACCTCAAGCGAAAAGACCGCGGCCGATACTCAGGCTTGATTGAGCGCCTCGGTCTGCGCCGCTAGGCTTTGCGCCCATTTAGCCTATCTTCCGGCGCAGCGGAAAACTCGCCTGATACATTTGGATGATTCTTACCGTTCACCCTGACAACCCTCAGCAGCGCCATCTGGAGCGCATCGCTGATGCTCTGCAAAAAGACGGCGTCATCGCCTATCCCACGGATACGCTGTTTGGCCTGGGCTGTCTGGCCAGCAGAAAAAAGGCCCATGAGCGCATTCTCTCAATCAAGGGCAGGGACCGCAAGCGCCCGATGAGCATCCTTTGCTCAGACATGGAGATGCTCTGCCGCTATACCCGACATCTCGAAACGCCCACCTTTCGCGTGCTAAAACAAATACTTCCAGGGCCTTATACGGCTATACTGCCCGCAAGCAAAGAAGTGCCGCGCCATTTGCAAAACAAACAAACCGTGGGGCTGCGTATCCCAAATCACATTTTTTGCACGGCAATTGCTAAGCTGTTGGACGAGCCTATAATAACAACCAGTTGCCATCGCACGGGGGAAGCTCCCATGCAAACGGCCTGGGAAATTGACGATGAGCTGGGACACATTCTGGATTACGTTGTTGACTGCGGCATACCGGAAGGCCTGGCGAGCACCATGCTGGATTTCACCACAGAGCCAATAACCGTGCTGCGGGAGGGCGCGGGACAATGGCCAGTTTTATAGTAAATTATTACCCAGGAGGCTCTTTATGCTGCGCGCTTTGCTGATAACGCTGTTTCTAGGTTTTTCCCTTCGTACCGCTCCGCCCAATACCATGCGCGTTGACTACTACCACACGGGCAACGCCGTTTCAGAATTCTTCAGCCTCGACCAGATTGTGCTGGAGCCTCTGTCCTGGCCGGGGAACCCGGATAAGCCCGTTGACTGCCTGAACATGGGTAAATACCGCTTTAAGCTGCTGCATAAAGACGGCAAGATAGTATTTTCACGGGGATTTTGCTCTATTTACGGCGAATGGGAACTAACGGGGGAAGCCTCAGACAGATACCGGACATTTAGTGAATCACTGCGCTTTCCCTGCCCGGAAGCCCCTGTGACGGTTGTGCTGGAAAAGCGCGGGGCGGAAAACCAATTTGCGGAAATATGGCGACTGGAAATTGATCCAAAGGATATTTACGTGCAAACGGCAGCGCCAGCCGCCCCGGGCGCGTTGATCGCGCTGGAAAAAAACGGCGAGCCGTCCCATAAAATTGACCTGCTGATACTTGGAGATGGCTATGTAGCCAGTGAAAGGAGCAAGTTTGAAAAGGACGCCCGTAAAATGATGGAAGCGCTGTTCAGCCAGGAGCCATTTAAAACACGCCGCAAAGACTTCAACGTATGGGGCCTCTGCCCCGCCAGCAACGAGAGCGGTATCAGCAGGCCCTCCACGGGACAGCATCGCCGCTCCCCCTTAGGCTGCTCATACGACGCCTTTGGAAGCGAGAGATACGTGCTTACTTACGAAAACAAAGCCTTCAGGGATATAGCGTCCTTTGCCCCTTACGACTACGTACAGATACTTGTAAATGAAAAAACATACGGCGGCGGAGGCATTTACGGCCTTTACAGCACTATCAGCGCCGATAACGAATTTGCCCCATATATCTTCGTGCATGAATTTGGTCACCATTTCACAGGTTTGGCCGATGAATACTACACCTCAGACGTTGCGTACCAATCATCAGGCGAAAGGCCGGAACCCTGGGAGCCTAACGCCACCGCCAACCCCCAGCATCCAAAGTGGGGCGCGATGCTGACGCCAGACGTACCCCTTCCGACTCCCTGGAAAAAAGCTGAATTTGAAGCCATGAACGGCGCTTATCAGGCAAAGCGACGGGAAATAAGAGCGCAAAACCTCCCCGAATCCGAAATGGAAGCCCTTTTCCGCAAGAGCGTCCTGGAAGAAACGGCGCTGCTTGGCAAGGACACATATTCGGGCAAGGTGGGCGCCTTTGAAGGGGCAAACTACGAAGCCACCGGCTATTACAGGTCTCAAACCGACTGCATAATGTTTTCGCGCAACCCAGTCCCTTTTTGCGCCGCCTGCCGGAAAGCCATTGAGGAGATGATTGATTTTTATACCGTTTCCACACCAAAGAAGTGAGGTAACGGAGTAAAAAATGTACAACGTTCTATCCAACGATGCCAATTGCTTTATTGACGATGATGAAATAATCGCGTCCATTAACGACGCCAAATCATTTGCCGCAGACGAAAACACTGTCGCCTCTATTCTCAATAAGGCCAACGCCTTTAAGGGTTTAAGTCACCGTGAAGCCGCCGTATTACTGGAAGTAACGGATTTAGATATTTTAGCAAAAATTTATTCCCTGGCAAAACAGGTTAAAGAACATATCTATGGTCGAAGAATTGTAATGTTCGCGCCGCTGTATCTGTCTGACTACTGCGTAAATACCTGTACTTACTGCGGATATAGCTTAAAAAACAAAGAGGCCGCGCGCCGCAGGCTAACGCGGGAAGAGCTGCTGGAAGAAGTGCGGCTCTTAGAAAAAATGGGGCATAAGCGCCTTGCCGTTGAAACAGGAGAAGACCCCGTCAATTGCCCTCTGGATTACGTCATAGATTGCATCAAGGCGATATATGGCCTCAAGTGTGAAAATGGAGCCATCAGGCGGGTTAACGTAAATATAGCCGCGACAACCGTTGAAAATTACAGGCGCTTAAAAGAAGCAAATATCGGCACATATATCCTGTTTCAGGAAACGTATCATAAACCCAGCTATTTAGCGCTGCATCCCACAGGCCCCAAACACAACTACGAATGGCACACGGAAGCCCACGACAGGGCGATGACGGCGGGCATTGACGATGTAGGCGCAGGGGTACTTTACGGCCTATATGACTGGAAATACGACACCGTTGCGATGCTGATGCACGCGGAACACCTCGAAGCCGTCCATGGCGTAGGGCCGCACACCATGTCAGTACCCAGGCTGCGCGCCGCGCCCGGAATGTCGCGGGAAAACTTTCCCTGCCTTGTATCTGACAATCAATTTAAGCATTTAGTCGCCGTATTGCGTTTAGCGGCGCCATACACGGGGATAATTCTTTCCACGAGAGAAAACGCTGAATTTCGCGGCGAGGTAATATCTGTAGGCGTATCGCAAATCAGCGCCGGCTCCTGCACGGGCGTTGGCGGCTACGCGGGTTCAAGCAAGCTGGAAAGCGGAAAGGGGCTTAACGATGCTCTTATTCAATTTGAGCCTGAGGATCACCGCTCCCCTCTGGAAGTCCTGAAAGAGCTATTGAGGGAGGGCTACGTGCCCAGCTACTGCACGGCCTGTTATCGTGAGGGGCGCACTGGGGATCGCTTCATGTCCCTGGCAAAATCGGGGCAAATTGCCAACATTTGCCAGGCCAACGCCCTGTTGACGCTGCAAGAATATCTGGAAGACTATGGCGATTATGAGTTAAAAGAATTAGGCGAAACAATCACGAAACGAGAAATTGACGCCATGCCAGACAAAAGCGCCAGAAAAGTAGCGCTGGAAATGCTGTCGCGGATCAAGCGCGGCGAAAGAGACCTGAGATTGTAGAGCTAATTGCAAAACCTCCGGCTTTGCATAGAACGCGGGCGTCATGCGCGCATTTTTCGGGAATTGCCGCTCTGGCGCAGGATGTTCCCAGGAGGTTTTGCGATTACCTTTGTAGTGTAAAATCATAAAACAAAGAGCTATAGCGCTTCCCCTAAATATTAGCGTTGTTACATGATTCAATTATGTCTGGCAAAAAAAGACAAGGCCAGCATACAGCGCTGCTTTCCGCTTCAAAACCG
>JGI24698J34947_10000703_pt1 | contig 16382 bp, 7 predicted proteins | sample TergutMp193P3_FD_34947 | JGI IMG/M metagenome (IMG submission 34947) | reverse complement strand
CTCCACATCTATTTGCTTTGCCGGGGCTGCCGCCGCTGCCGCCGCCGCCATTGCCTGCGCTTTCTTTGCCGCCGCCGCTGCCGTCGCCGCATTCGCTGTCGGCGATGATGTTATCTTTGCCGCTGTTGTTGTTGTTTTTGCAGGGGTCGCTGTCGCGGCTTTCCCTAAAATCTTCTCTTTAATAGAACTTAAAATTCCCATATTATCCTCCTTAAAATTCTATGTGCGGATACTGCATCCGTAATGTTCATTTTACTACTTTCAGGCTGTCTATACAAGGATCGAATTCAGCCGACCGCACGCTTCTTCCACATCCGCTCTGTGCCCAAAAGCCGAGAAGCGGATGAAGCCCTGCCCCGCAGGTCCGAAGCCCGCGCCCGGAGTGGTAACAACCTGGCACTTTTCAAGAATTTCCGTGAAAACTTCCCAACTGTCCCTGCCGGGGAAATGCGCCCAAATGTACGGGGAGTTGTCTCCGCCTATGCATTTTATTCCCTTTTCTTGCAGAGCGTCCCTTATCAACGCCGCATTGCCAAGATAAAAGTCCGTAAGGGTGCGGATTTCTTTCAATCCCTCGCTGTCAAGAGCGGCAAGTCCTCCGGCTTGCGCGATATTGGACGCGCCGTTGAAAATTGTGCCCGCGATGCGGCCCCAGTCCGCGTTGACGCTTTCGCCGCCTGAGTATTTTAACGCCTTTGGAACGACAGACCAGCCGAGGCGCACTCCGGTAAATCCGGCGGGCTTTGAGAATGAGTTAACCTCGATGGCGCATTGGGACGCCCTGTCTATTTCATAAATTGATTTGGGCAGGGCGGGATCGCGGATAAACTCGCTGTATGCCGCGTCAAAGACGATTATACAGCCCTTGTTGATTGCCGTTTCCACAAGAGATGAAAGCTGTGCGCGATTTGCAACCGCGCCTGTGGGGTTGTTAGGTGAACAAAAATAGACAAGGCTGTTTTGCGGAATAAGGCCGGGGTCGGGGAAGAAATTATTTTCCGCCGTGCAGGGAAGGTAGGTGATTCCTGCGTAGCCGCTTCCTTCCCAACCGCCCGCGGCTCCCGCAAGAACAGAGCCGTCAACATACACGGGGTACGACGGGTCCTGCACGGCGATTTTTACCCCCGCGCCGAAGAGCGCCTGAAGTCTGCCAATGTCGCACTTTGCCCCGTCGGAAATAAAAACCTCGTCTATAGAAAATTTGCCGCCGTAAAAAACTGCGGAAATTTTTTCGCGTAACGCAGCCATTCCTTCGTCCTGATAGCCGGAATAGCCTTCCGCCGTCCCGAGCCGCCTTGCTCCCTCCGCAAGACCCGCGTTTATATGGGGCAGAATGGGTTCCGTTGTGTTTCCGACTCCCAAACTGATGATCTTCGCGTCAGGGTGGGACGCGGCGTATTCGCGGCGGCGCTTTGCGATTTCAGGGAAAAGGTAGCCCGCTTTAAGGTTGGCAATGCAGGGATTTCGCTTAATCATATTAATGTCCTCATTTAAAATTTTTTACACCCGAAAGATCCAGTGTAGCAAAATAATCGTCTACTGTCTCAGCTCTTCTGATTTGTACTACAGAGCCGTCTGTCCGCAACAGCAATTCGCCGCAGCGGAGTTTGGCGTTGTAGTTAAAACCCATCGCCCTGCCGTGCGCTCCCGCGTCGTGAATAATAACAAGGTCACCTTTGGTGACCATATCCCCTGTTCCGCCGTCCGCCGCGACTTCAATTTTTGGCAGTTTTCTTTGAATGGCGAACTTGTCGTTGTTTTCGCACAAACTGCCTACCACGTCGTAAGTTTCAGATAACGGCGCGTTTTCCTTGCCCGCAACCGTTATGTGATGATACGCGCCGTAAAAGGCGGGGCGCATAAGATCGGCCATACAGGAGTCAAGGGCTATGTAATTGCGGTAAATTTCCTTTTTGTGAACGGCGCGTGAAACAAGCCAACCGTAGGGTCCTGTTACTACCCTGCCCCACTCCGTGCGAACAGCAAGCGGATCAAGCCCCGCCGGTTTGACAATTTCGTTATACGCTTTTAAAATTCCCTCGGTCAGAACCTGATAATCTATCGCTTCCTGATCCGGCTTGTAAGGAATCCCCACGCCGCCGCCCAAGTCCAAAAATTCAAGGCGTACTCCTGTTTTTTCCTTTATCTCAACCGCGAGGTTAAAAAGCATACGCGCCGTCTCAATGTGGTAAGGAACGGAAAGTTCGTTAGACGCAACCATTGTGTGCAGGGCAAACCGCTTCACGCCCTTTTCCTTTAGTATTTTATAACCGTCAATGAGCCGCTCATGCGTAAAGCCGTATTTTGCCTCTTCCGGTTTGCCGATAATGGCGTTGCCTTCCTTTAGATGGCCGGGATTGTAGCGCATGGAAACCAGTTCCGGCAGGCCGGCTGTCTTTTCCAAAAACTCAATGTGCGTATAATCGTCCAGATTGATAACCGCGCCCAGTCTTTTGGCCTCTTTGTATTCGTTTGCCGGAGTTTCGTTGGAAGTGAGCATAATGTCTTCGCCCCTTATGCCTGCCATGTCAGCTAACAGCAGTTCGGGGTAACTTGAACAGTCCGCGCCGAAGCCCTCCGCCGCGAGGATTTTTAAGATATACGGATTTGGCAATGCCTTAACCGCGAAATGGTTTTTGTAAGAGGGGAAACATGAGAACGCCGCCTTGATCCGGCGGACATTCGCGATTATCGCGCTTTCATCGTAAATGTAAAACGGCGTCGGATACTGCCGCGCTATTTTTTCAAGGGCGGCTTTATCCAACGGAAAATATTTTTGATTCATTTTTAACCCGCTATCCGTTTGTTCAAAGTCTCACTGTTTAACATTTGAAATAACTTTGAGAAGTTTTTCTGAAAACAATTTCTTGTCTATGGGCTTTGAAATAAAATCATTAGCGCCATGTTTTATAGACTCAATAACATTGAGTTTATCGCTTTCGCCCGTTATAATAACAGCCGGTAAATTTTTCAGCTTTTCTGTATTTCGAATCACTTTTAAGATATCAAGCCCTGTCATTTTTGTGTTCAGATTCAAATCGAGTAACGCAAAATCGATAAATCTTGTTTTCAGCATATCCAGCGCATTCTCGCCGTCTTCTGCTTCAAGAAAATCACACTTTTCACCTATCTTAATCTCATTTATATAATTTTTAATGAGATTACGAGTTGTCCGCGAATCTTCCACGATTAAAAACGTCATAAAATTAATCTCCTTTTAAACAAAAATATTTATACGCTGCCTATTCCAAATACCCTTTGAATTTTAAAAGTTCCGCGTTCAGTATGCCGCCGCCCGCCGCTCCGCGCACAGTGTTATGCGAAAGCGCGGTAAAGCGGATATCGAACACATTGCACGGCCTCAGCCGCCCGATTACAACAGCCATCGCCTTGTCCACGTCGCGGTCTTTGCGCGGCTGGGGGCGGTTTTCCTCTTCACGGTAAATAATCGGCTGCTTCGGAGCCATTGGGAAATTTTCCTCCTGCGGCAGTCCTCTGTACGCGGTCCAAATCGCCTTGATCTCTTCCATTGAGCCCGGCTTCTTCATCCCGAAATCAAGCGAAATGCATGCTGTATGCCCGTCCGTAAGCGGCACGCGGTTACAATGCGCGGAAATTTTCGGCATAACGGAGTTTTGAATCACGCCGTTAAGGATCGTCCCAAAAATTTTCAGCGGTTCTTTCTCTGACTTTTCTTCCTCGCCGCCGATATACGGAACAATGTTGTCGATAATATCCAGCGACGGCACTCCGGGATAACCCGCGCCGGAAACCGCCTGCATTGTCGTAACGATGATTTTTTTCACAAGATAGCCCGCCTGCACAAGTGCGTGAAGCGGCAGCATATAACTTTGAATTGAGCAGTTGGGCTTTACCGCGATGAATCCTTTCTTCCAGCCGCGGGCTTTTTGTTGAACCGGAATAATATCCGTATGATGGGGATTGATTTCGGCAATAAGAACCGGCACATCCTTAGTCCAGCGGTGCGCGGATGCGTTTGAAATCACGGGAATATCCGCGGCGGCATATTTCTCTTCAAGGGCGCGGGTCTCTTCCTTGCCCATTTCCAGCGCGGAAAACACAAAGGAGCATTTTTTTTTCTTGTTTGCCGCCAGAGCGCGGCTTACGTCGTTGGCGTCTTCTACCGTTATCCCGCCCACATGGGGAGTGTAAGTCCTGGCAAGCTGCCATCTTCCCGCTACCGCCTCTTCGTATTTTTTACCCGCGCTTCTGGGCGAGGCCGCGACATAACGCACCTCAAACCACGGGTGATTATTGAGAAGGGTAATGTAATTTTGCCCAACCATGCCCGTCGCGCCCAATATGCCGACCGGTATTTTGTTCATATCCTGCTCCTTATGCTCCTTATTGGATTATAATAGCATAAATTGAAAATATGGGAAAGATCGAAATTCACATTTAGCGGCGGCTGTTTGCGGCATTTTCAGGCGGGAACGAGCCTGTACGGCTTTTGATATCAAGAAAAAGTAACGGCAAGTTCCGCCAGCGCCGCGTCCAGTTCTTTTTCAAGGAGAGCCAGCGCATCGCCTGTAACGGGGTTTTCCCCGTCTTTCAGCCCCGATTCGACGCCTGCGGCGGCCTGCTGAAGGGCGGTTATGCCAAGCTGTCCGGCATTGCCTTTCAAAGTGTGAACAAGGCGGAACGCCAGCTTTATATCGCCTTCTTCAAGCGCCGTTTTTATTTCTTCGATTCTTTTCCGGCCTCCGTTATAAAACGATCTTTTAAGGGTATTGTGAAATTCCAAATCAAAATCAATCAGGCTGCCGGCCTCCGTTTTTTTTCGCGCCGTATCCGCGTTATTTACGGGTTTCAGGTATTTAAGCAGGCACCGCCACAGTTCCCGGGAGGTAAAAGGCTTGCCGACGCAGCCGCTCATGCCGCTCTGTTTGTAGATTTCAAGATCGCTCGACATTATGTTAGCTGTCATCGCAACTATCGGGAGACTTAAGCCAAGTTCAAAAATTTTCGCGGACGCTTCAAGTCCGTCCATAACGGGCATATATATATCCATAAAAACCAAATCGAACTGCTTTTCGCCTTTTTCCATGCGGTTTTTAACCATTTCAACGCCGATGCTGCCGTTATCTGCAACTACAGTTTTAAGACCGACTCTCGCAAGATGTTCGCAGATAACCTGCTGATTCATGTCGTTGTCTTCGCATAACAGGATTTCGCCTTCAAATTCGGGTTTTTCAATTTCCTTGAACAGGTTTTTTTTATCAAGCGTTTCATATTCATCCGCGTCTATTGCATCAAAAGCAAGAGTAAAGCTGAATGTACTGCCAATGCCCTGAGCGCTTTCCACCAAAAGTTTTCCGCCCATCAGTTCCACAATGTTTTTTGTTATTGTAAGGCCGAGTCCGGTTCCGCCGTATTTGCGCGTCGTGCCTGTTTCCGCCTGCGTAAAAGGATCGAATATTTTTTCAATCTGTTCGTCTGTCATGCCGATGCCTGAGTCTTTTATTTCAAAGAGCACTGTAATTGTTTTTTCTGTTTCTTCTTTTACGGCGGCGTAAAGTTTTACAGTGCCGGTATTTGTAAATTTAACGGCGTTGGATAAAAGGTTTACAAGCGCCTGACGCAGTCTTGTAGGATCGCCGAGCGGCTTTTTGGTTATGTTCGGCTCGGCGTAAAAATGCAGGTTAATGCCCTTTTCAACAGCTTTCGGCATTACAAGCGTGCGGCATTCGGAGAACAGTTCGTGCATATCAAAAGGAATTTTTTCAAGTTCCATTTTACCCGATTCGATTTTGGAAATATCAAGTATGTCGTTGACAATCTGAAGCAGCCACTCCGCGTTAGTTTGAATTTTGGTAATATAATCGCCTGTTTTTGCGGACACCTTGCCGTCCAGAGCCAGCTCTGAAAAGCCCATGATGCTGTTCATGGGCGTGCGTATCTCGTGACTCATGTTCGCAAGGAACACGGATTTGGCGATAGACGCAGCTTCCGCCTTATACGCGGCTTCATGAAGCTGTTCTTCGTAAGTTTTCATCTGCGTCTTATCGTTGAAATAATTGCAGAAAACCATTGACCCGTCTATCCAGGGAATGACCGCAACCCTTCCGCCTATCCACTTGTTTATTTTTTCGTCGAAGGTATACGCATAATCGGTATTTGGATACGAAGCGCCGCTTTTCATGAGTTCTTTAATCCTGCAAAAGGGGCACGGCTCGTCCATACCTCTGATAAATTTATAACATTTTTTCTTATAATAATTTTCCCTGTCCAGATGGTATGTGTCAATTAAACTTTGGTTTACATAGAGAATATTGTAATCAAAATCGGTTACAAATATCATCGTATCCAAAAAATCCATGACAGCCATTGTTTTATTCTTCATTGAAATTGAATCGCCAAGCGCTTTAATGCCGTCGATTATTTCTTTATACGAACCTGAATACTTGCCCGTATCAAGCTGAAAATCCACGCCGCCTGAAACATTCAGTCTGCGGGTAAGTTCGGATAAATCACCTAACATGGACTTTATAACGTCGATAAGCGAATAAACGTCGTAAATAAGCAGGCCGATTTCGTCATTTTTAACAAGCGTTCTGTCGATGTCGGCGTTTACATTGCCCTGCGTAACGTCCGAAACGAGGCGCACCAGTTTGTTTACGGGCTTTAAACTTCTTGTGGTAATAAAAAGAATTACGCCTATTGAAACGATAAGACCCGTAATGCCTATAATCGCGCTGCTGATTATCAGGGTGTTTCTCTCTGTTGTTAATTCCGCGTTTGAAAGCCCCGCGACAAGTATCGCGAAAGGTTCGTCCCTTGTATTGATAAGCGGAAGAAAAAAAGCATAGTAGCGGATTCCGAAAACGTCAGTGTTGCCGAAATACTCCCGCTTGGTCTCCGTTACGATTTTGAAAATTTCAGGATCTGTCTTAGTACCGATGGCGCGCTGTCCGTTATGTGTAAGGGTTGTGGCAATTCTTTCATCGCCCAGAAAAACCGAAAAGTCGGCATTAAAAAGTTCTTTCAGATTTTCCATCGATTCGTTGTCATCAAGGCGCAGTCCTGTAGAAAGAGCGCCTATAAGTTCCCCGTTGTAGTCGTATAACGGCGCGCCTGTGTGGACTGAAACCCTGATAAGAGGACCTGTTTCGCAATATGTCGATACTTTGCCGTCCAGAGCGTCTTTGATATTTTGCAGATGGGTAGCGGAATCGCCTGAACGCAGGGGTTCGTATGATCTTGCAAGAACTATCCCTTCTTCGTCCGTTACGGTAATGTAAGTTACTTTGTACGTTTCCAGCATTACATTCAGGGCTTTAAGTATCCCCTCTCTGTCGCGTTCCCTGACAGATCGTATAACGCCAGGATAATTCGCAATCGAAACTGCCGCTACTCTTGAATGATCCTCATATTCCCTGATATAACTTTTCAGATTCCTCGCGACCATTGCGATATTCTCATTCGCGAGATTGCTTGTAAATTTATAAAATTCAAGCGAAGAATACGCGGTCATGATGATAACCAAAAAAACCAGAATAATTACTGAAGGAATAAGAATATTTCCTTTCAGGCTTTTTTTAATCATTTTTAATTACTCCAGTTTACTCTTTAGATCGTCAAGCTCGGACAGGGCGGACTCAAACTCAAAATCCTCAATCTGCCGTATCAGTTTCCCGCTTCCGCTTATTCCGCGCAGGCTGTCAACAAAGCCGCGGCACTCGGGATTTCCCATCTTCAACATCGGCTGAATTTTTTCAAGAAGTTCCCGCGCTGCCTGCGCGTCAAGTTTTTTTACCTGGGGCGGCTGCGCGTCGTCAAGCGGCGCGATTTCAACGGCAAGCTGCGACAGCGCCGCGTCCAGTTCTTTTTTCAAAACAACAAGCTGTTCGCGGGCAACCATGTTTTTTCCGTCTTTAAGACGGCCCTCAACATCGGCGGCGGCCTGCTGAAGGGCAGTTTTGCCCAACTGTCCGGCGTTGCCTTTCAAAGTGTGAACAAGACGGTGCGCCAGTTTAACATCGCCTGAGTCAAGAGCCGCCGTTATGTCTTTGAACCTGTCCTGATTGTTTCTTAAAAAAGATTTTTGAAGACTCTTTTTAAATTCCAAATCATAATCGATCCGTCCGTCCGCCTGCCCGTTTTTTTCCGCCGCTGCCGCGCCGCTCAAGGGCTTTAAGTATTTAAGCAGGCACCGCCACAGTTCCTGGGACGTAAAAGGCTTGCCGACGCAGTCGCTCATGCCGCTCTGTTTGTATATATCAAGATCACTTGACATTATGTTAGCTGTCATCGCAACTATCGGGATGTTTGCGCCAAGTTCAAAAATTTTCGCGGACGCTTCAAGACCGTCCATAACAGGCATGTGCATATCCATAAAAATCAAATCAAACTGTTTTTCGCCTTTTTCCATGCGGCTTTTAACCATATCGACGCCGATTTTACCGTTATCTGCAACTACAGTTTTAAGACCGACTCTCGCAAGATGTTCGCAGATAACCTGCTGATTCATGTCGTTATCTTCGCATAACAGGATTTCGCCTTCAAATTCCGGTTTTTCAATATCTTTGAACGCGGCTTTATTATTGACAATTTCATCATTGTCCGTTTTTATCGTGTTAAAAGTAATGGCAAAACTGAATTTACTGCCGATGCCCACAGCGCTTTCCACCAAAAGTTTTCCGCCCATTAATTCCACGATATTTTTTGTTATTGAAAGACCAAGCCCCGTGCCGCCGTATTGCCGCGTCGTGCCTGTTTCCGCCTGCGTAAACGGATCAAATATTTTCCCTATTTGTTCGCTCGTCATGCCGATGCCTGAGTCTTTTATTTCAAAATGTACAGTAACGGTTTTTTCGGTTTTTTCTTTTATTTCCGCGAGAACTTTGACAATGCCCGCGTTTGTAAATTTTATTGCGTTGGAAAGCAGATTCACAAGCACCTGCCGCAGTCTTGTGGGATCTCCCAACGGCATCATGCCGATACTCGGTTCGGCGTAAAACAGCAGGTCTATTCCCTTCTCGACAGCTTTCGGCATTATCAGCGTCCGGCAGCTTGTAAACAGCTCGTGCAAATTGAAGGGAATGCTTTCCAGTTCCATTTTACCCGATTCGATTTTGGAAATATCAAGTATGTCGTTGATAATCTGAAGCAGCCATTCCGTGTTCATTTGAATTTTGGAAAGATAATCCCTGGTTTTGGGAGAAGTCTCGCCGTCCAGCGCCAACTCTGAAAAACCCATGATGCTGTTCATAGGCGTGCGTATTTCGTGACTCATATTCGCGAGGAAGACGGATTTTGATCGCGAAGCCGACAACGCTGTTTCTTCCATTTTTTTACGCATTGTTATGTCGTGCGATCTGCCCAAAAGACCGATTACTTTTCCGTCCAGCGCAAGCGGCGCTTTAACTGTTTCATAAAGCGGATTCGTTCCGTCGACACCCGGTATATGTTCTTCGAGAATAAAGCTCCGGCCTTCGCGCATAACTTTACTGTCCCATTCCCTGTATCCCTCCACCAATTTCGGGTCTAAATGGAGGCCGTCCAAATCGTCTTTGCCGATGATATCCTCTTTGCGGAAACCCAAATGTTCCAAAAAACTTTTGTTGCATTGCATATAACGAAAATTCAGATCTTTGGCAAAAATAAGATCGGGAATTGAATCAAAGAGCGTGGTTAGCATCGCGGTTTGCAGGGCAAGCTCGCGTTCAATTTCCTTGCGTTTTGTTATGTCGCGCGCTATCGCCAAAAGGCCGATTACTTCTCCGTCCAGCACAAGCGGCGACTTGATCGTTTCGTATAATGGCTCCGTCCCGTCAAAACGCGGCAAGGGTTCTTCGATAGTAAAGGTGCGGTTTTCGCCGATAACGCGCCTGTCCCATCTCAGGAATTTTTCCGCGGTTTCATCTGTCAGCCCAAAAGCGTCATTATCAATTTTTCCGATAACGTCCTCTTTTCGGCGGTTAAAATATTCCAAAAAACTTTTATTGCATTGCAAAAATTTAAGATTCAAATCTTTGGTAAAAATAAGGTCGGGGATTGAATCGAAGAGCTTGGTAAGCGTGGCGGTTTGCAGTTCAAGTTCGCGTTCAACTTTCTTGCGATCCGTTATGTCGCGGGCTATTACAATAAGTCCCGTCATGACGCCGTCCTGCACAAGCGGCGATCTGATTGTCTCCATAGTTCGCGTAACACCGTCGTAATACGGCAATACCTCTTCGTTTACGGTTTTTCGGCCTTCTTTGAACGCGGCGCGGTCGGCTTTCATTATCTGTTCCGCAACATCGTGCGGAAATCTTCCTGATTCAAAGTCGTTTTTCCCGACAACGTCCGTTTCCGTAAAGCCGTTGATTTCCACCGCGATTTTATTGCATTGCGTATAACGTAAATCCATGTCCTTGCAGAATACAATGTCGGGAAGAGAATCAAATACCGCCTGCAGTTTGGCTGTCTGAAGTTCAAGATCGCAGGTTCTCTCCTTTACAATATTTTCCAGACGTTTGCCGGCGCGGCGGCTTCTTTCAAAAAGAACGGCAAGGAGGACAAAAACGCACAGAAGCAAAACAATCGAGCCGAACAGCCACGGACGCTGTTCCTTCAGCCGCATGGTTTCAATATTATATGTCTTGCTCAACCACTGTTCCACAATTCTGCTTGTGTCGATCTGCGGAAGCGCTTTGTCGATTATTGAACACAGAACGGTCTGGTCTTTGTTGAACCCGAAAGAAGCGTCAAAGGAGGCGCTGAAAAGATAATTTGCCTTGTAATCGGAAAATTCGTAATAATTGGTCAGGGCGGTAAGTCTGCTCTGGCTTGACATGACAAGGTCAATCTCGCCGCGTTCCAGCGCGAAAAAAGCGTCGTCAGTACCGGGGTACTCTATTGCGTATAACGCGTCAGGAAACCAGCTTCGGAATAAATCACCAAACGCGGAACCTTTGGCAAAACCTATTCTCGCAAATGGTATATCGTTCAGTTCGATATTGGGGTAACTCCGTTTCGACAACAGCGCAAATCTGTCCGACTGGTACATGGTATCCGGCCATATAAATCTCTTTATTCGTTCATCGCTTTGAATCAGGTTTGGCATACAATACGCCGTCCCCTTTTCCAGTAAATTCATAAGTTCGGGCAAATCTGTTTTTTCGTCATTGATCAATTTAAAAGAAAGTCCTGTAAGCCGTTCCATTTCGTCCATGATGTCAAAAATTATTCCGTCCCATTTTTTTTCGTTCACGCTGTAAAAGCTGACAGGGTAAGACATAAATTGGGTAGCAAACGGTATAACAGGCGTATTGCGTACATACTCCCTCTCTTCACCGGAAAGCTGTGTCAGGAAATTATTTTTTTTGTAGTCATAGTATCCCTCCCTGTAAAGTTCTGTTAGGTGTTTATAAGCGCCGCAGTTCAGCGCCTTTGTTACAACTGAGATAATCGGCGCGAGGGCGGGCTTTTGCGCCGCCAGGGAAACAGGGGTGATAATCAGCGGAAGAAAGTCTTCGGTAACCACGCCTCCGAAAGGGTCAAAAGCCGATTCCACAATGTTATTTGCAATATAGACATCGGCCTCCCCGCGCATAAGCATTTGGTAAACGGTTTCATGATCTCTTGCAACGGCGGATTCATAGGAGCCGGGCGCAAGGGCGGCGGTAACGGTGTCTATCAATGTGGTTCCTTCCATAAAGAGATAACGGACAGGTCTCGTAAGCGCAATTTCGCTTGGGGACGGCCTCCCTTTTATCCGCATGATCTTGGTTGAACGATGAATAACAGGGGCGGTCATATAATATGATCTCAGGCGATCTTCCGAAGCTGTCAGCGCGCCAAAATCAACGTCGCCTGATTTCAGCTTTTCAAGGATGTCGGTCAGGTTTTGAATTTGCGCCTTAAATTGAATGCCGAAAAATTCTGTCAGCCAGTCGCAGAGCAGTACCGCAAATCCGCCTATCTCCCCTTCCTCATCTATAAACGCTTCAATAGATTGCGGAGTGCCGTAAACCAAAGAGACGCCCCGCTTTTGCAGTTCCTCAATGGCTTTAATTTCGTCTTCCGTTACGCCGGGAATATCCCGAAACGAAATGTTTTGATAGTTCATTTCGTCCTGTTTTGCGCCGCCGCCGCAGGCCGAAAATAAAATCAAAAAAGCCAATAACAGGATAAAAACGGAAAATTGATTTTTTATACGCAAATTTAATTTCATTTAATTACCCGCTGTTTCAAAAAATTTTTTCGTTAATTCGCCATACTCCAAAAGCGCCTTTTCAAATTCAAAATCTTCGATATATTGCACAAGCGATTCGCTTCCGGGTATTGCGCGAATTTCATTTACAAGACGGCGGCATTCAGGGCTGCCGCGCCGCAGGAGTTCTTCCAGTTTTAAAAGCAGTTCTTTCGCTTTTTCGGCGTCAAGTTCCGCTGTTTGGCTTTCCGCGCTTTGATAGTCAAACGGAGCAATCCGCGCGGCAAGATCCGAAAGAGACGCGCTCAACGCCGCGTCAAGAAGAGCCAGTTGTTTTGGAGTAACAAGATTTTCCCCGTCTTTAAGCTGATTTTCGATATCGGCGGCGGCTTTCTGCAAATCGTCCAGCCCTATATGGCCCGCGTTGCTCTTTAAAGTGTGAACAAGACGGTGCGCAAGTTTTACATCGCCGTCATCCAGCGCGTCTTTTATTTCTTCAAATTTTCTCCTGTTGCTTTTTACAAATGTTTTTTGAAGAGCCTTTGTAAATTCCGTGTCAGCCTCAACCGGGCCCGTTTCCGTGTCCGCGTCCTTGCCGGGCGTTTTTACAGTTACGTTTCCGCCGCTTACGGGCTTTAAGTATTTAAGGAGGCACCGCCACAGTTCCTGGGACGTAAAGGGTTTGCCGACGCAGTCTTTTATGCCGTTTTCCCCGTAAATGACAAGATCGTGTGACATTACGTTAGCTGTCATTGCAATTACAGGCACGCCTGTGTTAAGCTCAAGTATTTTCGCGGACGCTTCAAGGCCGTCCATAACGGGCATGTGCATATCCATGAAAACAAGATCAAACTGCTTTTGACCGCTCTTCGCCCGTCCGCGGACCATGTCTAAGCCTATCTTTCCGTTATCTGCTACAACGGTTTTAAGGCCGACTCTGGAAAGGTGTTCGCAGATAACCTGCTGATTCATCGTGTTGTCTTCGCATAACAGAACTTCGCCTTCAAAAACAGGTTTTTCAATTTCTTCAAGCGCGCTTGCCTTTTCAATCTTTACATCCTCGGGCACGTCTACAGTGTCAAAGATAAGATCAAAACTGAATTTGCTGCCGACTTTGGGCGTGCTTTCGACAAAAAGTTTTCCGCCCATCATTTCGATAATGCTTTTGGTGATCGCAAGTCCAAGCCCTGTCCCGCCGTATTTGCGCGTAGTCCCTGATTCCGCCTGGGTAAACGGATCGAATATTTTTTCTATCTGCTCCTCCGTCATTCCTATCCCTGAATCTTTTACTTCAAAATGCATCATGATTGTTTTATCAGTTTTGCCGTTTATGATCGCCTGAAGCTTAACCATGCCGGCATTTGTAAATTTTACGGCGTTGGAAAGAAGGTTTATAAGCACCTGGCGCAGTCTTGTAGGATCGCCTAACGGCATTTTACCCATGCTCGGTTCGACATAAAAGTGAAGCTGAACACACTTTTCCAATGCCTTGGGCATGATCAGATTCCTGCAGCTTGAAAACAATTCATGCATATTAAACGGAATATGTTCCAGTTCCATTTTGCCGGATTCGATTTTGGAAATATCGAGCACATTGTTTATTATCTGCAAGAGCCATTCGGAGTTTGTCTGGATTTTAGCCAGATAGTCCCTGGTTTTCGGCGGAACTTCTCCGTCAAGGGCAAGTTCGGAAAAGCCCACGATGCTGTTCATAGGCGTCCTTATCTCGTGGCTCATGTTCGCGAGGAAGGCGGTTTTTGCCCGGCTTGACGCTTCGGCGTCTTCCATTGACTTTCGCAGGGGTTTGAGGAGTCCTGATATAAACAAATTGAAAATGACAAAAACCAGCGCCACTACCATAAGCATCGCGAAGAACAGCGCGGTCATGGCGCTGTTATAATCGCTTATGCTGTCAGGCAATACGGCTATGGAATACCAGTCAAAAAGGGGAAGAGTGCCCAGCGCGATTTTCCCGATGGAAGAATCCAGAGCAAGCGTTTCGCCGGGGCTTAAATTTTTCGCGTACGCCAAAATGTTTATACCGGCGTTGAAAAGTTCGTAATCGATTCTCCTTTTTGAGGCGACCAGTTCTACTCTTTTCGCTCCCGTGATCTCCCCTGTGCCGTTGAAATAATAAATATCCGCCCTGCCTGAATAATCCCTGTAAATCGTATTAACAAACTCCGATATTTCAATGCCGGTTCCGGCTATGCCAAGCGGATTGTGATTGTCGTCAAAAACAGGCGCGTTAATCCACAGATTCGTTACGTTAAGCTCGGCATTATAGTTTATGTTGAAATTATAACTTTCCGTATTATTAAGCGTATTGTTATACCAATAATTATCCGGGTTTTCCGAATCAAGCAGATACGGTTCATGATCGTCGGAATAAAACATTTTATCCAGATCAGTTACCCAGAAAACCGATTTCGATTTAAAAACACGGCGGTACGCTTCCATCTCTTCAAAGGCCATGTTTTTTATTTCCGGGTTTTCAGGATTTGCAAAATACCTTTTAACAAGCGGCGAGTCGGCCATTTTAAGCACAATGGAAATTTCGCTGTTAACAAAAAATTCCAGTTTGAGTTTTTCAATTTCCAGTATTTGCGTCAATTTGGTTCCGTTGTTTGTTCTGATTATCTGCCGCATGGAAAAAATAAAAGCGATGCCGCTTGCCGCGAGAATCAACAGAAAAAAAGTAACCGAAAAAATAATAAACTTGCTCATTGGGGCGCTGAAAATAAAAAATTTACTCACCAGTTCGGTTTGATTTTTCTGCGGGTTTGCGGCTGGGGCTCTCATAATACAGACGCTCCTAAAGTCACGCTTTTTTCCTCAGTTCCGCAAGAGTGGCGGCGGCTAATTCAAAATCAAAATCTTCTATCTGGCGTATCAGCGTATCGCTTTCCGGCACCTGGCGCAGGTTGCTTATAAAGTAACAGGATTCGGGGTTGCCCATTTTTAGCAGAGGCTCAAGTTTATCAAACAGCTCGCGGCAGGCCGCCGCGTCAAGGGGTTCGCCCTGAACCTCGCCGCTGTCGCCGTCTTCTTCTCCAAGTTCCGCGCCAAGCTGGGAAAGCGTCAGGTTAAGTTCCTTTTCAAGCATACTCAGCAGTTCGGCGGAAGCCGCGTTCTTTCCGTCCTTCAGGCAGTATTCAACATCGGCGGCGGCTTTTTGCAAAAACGTTCTGTCAATCTGTCCCGCGTTGCCTTTTAAAGTATGAGCCAGACGATGCGCAAGTTTTACATCGTCTCCTTTCAGCGCGTTTGTTATCTCTTCAAATTTCCGCCTGTTGTTTCTCAGAAACATTTTTTGGAGAGTTTTCTGGAATTCGTTGTCGGATTCAATCGTAGAAACATGGGTATCACCGGCCTTTTTAACCGGCATTCCGCCGCTTACAGGCGTGAAGTATTTCATCAGGCATCTCCACAGTTCCTGTGAGGTAAAGGGCTTGCCTACACAGTCGCTCATTCCGCTCAGCCTGTAAATTTCACGGTCATTGGACATAATGTTAGCTGTCATGGCTACGATGGGAATGCCGGTATGAAGTTCAAGTATTTTTGCGGACGCTTCAAGACCGTCCATTACGGGCATATGCATATCCATAAAAACAAGATCAAACTGTTTGTCGCCCTTTTCCTTGCGGCGCTGAACCATCTCAACGCCTATTTTTCCGTTGTCGGCAACGATAGTTTTAAGCCCGACCCTTGCAAGATGTTCGCAGATAACTTCCTGATTCATGACATTGTCTTCGCATAACAGAACCTCTCCTTCGAAAACGGGCTTTTCAATTTCATTAAATACGATTTTATTGGTAAGAACCTCGTCATCGGTAATGTCTACAGTATCGAATGTCAAATCAAAGCTGAACATACTGCCGACTCCCAGCGTGCTTGAAACAAAAAGTTTTCCGCCCATCAGTTCCACAATGTTTTTTGTTATGGAAAGCCCAAGCCCCGTACCGCCGTATTTGCGCGTCGTGCCTGTTTCCGCCTGCATAAACGGATCGAATATTCTGTCAATCTGCTCGCTTGACATGCCGATGCCTGAATCTTTTACCTCAAAATGCATCGAGAGCGTTTTATCCGTCTTGTCTTTTACGGCGGCGTGAAGCTTGATCATTCCGGTATTGGTAAATTTTACGGAGTTGGAAAGAAGGTTTACAAGTATCTGGCGCAGTCTTGTCGGATCGCCTAACGGCCTCTGCCCTACGGACGGTTCGGC
>JGI24698J34947_10000702_pt1 | contig 16394 bp, 10 predicted proteins | sample TergutMp193P3_FD_34947 | JGI IMG/M metagenome (IMG submission 34947) | reverse complement strand
ATCACGTTGATGCTGATGTACTTTGCCAACCTCACCCTCAACCTGATGACCCTGGCGGGCCTCGTTCTGGGAATAGGGATGCTGGTGGACAACTCCATCGTCATCCTGGAAAACATCTACCACTACCGCGAAAAGGGCGCAAAACTCACCACCGCCTCGATACTCGGCACCACGGAAATGCTCCTGGCAATCGCGGCCTCCACTATTACAACCATCTGCGTTTTCGCGCCGCTGGTGATGTTCCAGGGTCTTTTGGAGATGGCGGGGGAAATGTTCGCCGGCCTCGCCTTCACGGTGGTCATCTCGCTGGGCATTTCCCTTTTGACCGCGATGTTCCTCGTGCCGGTCCTCTCCAGCCACTACTTCCCGCTTGTTACGCGCAAGCAAAAGCCGCTCAGGGGCTTTTTGGGCGCACTCGACAAGATCTTCGAGAACTTCTTCAAGGGTCTTGACAACGCTTACCGCGCGTCTGTGGACTGGGTCCTGCGTCACAAGGCCCTTGTTATCAGTTTCCTGACCGTCCTCCTTGCAGCAAGCATCCTGCTCGTCCCGGTCATCGGCTGGGTCTTCATGCCAGAGCAGAGGGCGGACAACGTGAGCGTCACCGCCAGGCTCCCCGTGGGTACCCCTATCGCCGAGACCGAAGCGGTTTTACGACAGCTTGAAATAATCGCACAAAACGAACTGCGGGGCTATGAAAGCATAATCCTAAGCGTGGGCGGCGGCGGGATGATGGGCTTTGGCGGCAGCAGCGGCAACTCTGGCAGCCTCAGGATCAGCCTTCCCCCTTATGAAGAGCGCATAATGGACGCCGAGGAGATGAGGGAAATACTCCGCCGCCACTTCAACGAATTCCCCGGCGTCTCCTTCAGCCTCGGCGGCGGCATGGATATCAGCAGTGTGATGGGTGACGCGGTTGACATAGTGCTCCGCACCGACAACCTCGAAAAGGGCAAGGCCCTTGGCGAAAGAATAGTTAATCTTCTAAAAGAAAGGATGCCGGACGTGAACGAACCCAGCGTTGACATCCGCGACGGCCTCCCCATGATAGAAATCGTCATTGACAGGGAGAAGATGTACGCACTCGGCCTCAACGCCTACACGGTCGGCAACGAGATCAAGGCGGCGGTGGACGGCATCACCGCCACGAGGTACAAGTCAGGCGGCAAGGACTACGACGTCATACTGATCCTCGCAGAGGCGGACCGCAGCACGAGGCCCGCCCTGGATCACATCTTCATCAACAGCCAACTGGCGGGACGCGTCCCTCTCTCAAGTTTTGTTGAGTACAGCGAAGGCACCGGCCCCCTCACCATAAACCGGGAAAACCAGAGCCGCATCATACACATAACGGCGGGCGCAAAGTCGGGGGCAAGAGTCAATACGCTGCAGAGCAGGGTGGAGGCGCTCATCAGGGCTGAAATCCCCGTCGAGGATGATGTGATCATCGAGTTCGAAGGGCAGAACGCGGAGATGATTAGAATGATGACCCGCTTCGCCTTCATCTGCGTCGTGGCAATCTTCCTCGTCTTCGGCGTCATGGCGAGCCTCTTTGAATCGTTCCGCGACCCCTTTATCATCATCTTCACGATACCCCTCTCGTTCATCGGGATCGTGGCGATTTACTTCATCACTGGCGACACCTTCAACATACTCTCCGCCGTGGGGCTGCTCGTCCTCATCGGCGTCATCGTGAACAACGGCATCGTACTCGTCGACTACACCAACCTGCTCCGCAAGCGCGGCTACTCCCTGCACGACGCCTGCGTCGAAGCCGCCGGAAACCGGCTCCGCCCAATCCTGATGACGACCCTCACCACCGTCCTGGGTCTTTTACCCATGGCGTTCTTCCCCGGCGAAGGCTCGGAGATGGTGTCGCCCATCGGAAAGACGGTCCTCGGCGGCCTCTCTTTCGGGACGCTGATGACGTTGTTCCTTATGCCCGTCGTTTACTATATCCTCAACAAGAGGAGCGACGAACGCGCGGCGAAGGCGGAGGCACGCCGTGAACGGATAGCCGCAGGCCTGAAGCGCAAAGACGCCAAAACTGCGGCGAAGGCGGGCGTCGTAGCGGAGGTCAACCGATGATAAGGCTTGAAATTATCGCAAACCACTCAGTGGAAGAAAACATCCTCGAATCCCTCGCCAAAGCGGGCGTCGGCAAGTACTACACGAAGTACCCCACGATCTTCGGCGTCGGCTCCACTGGCCCCCGCATGGGGGACCCTATCTGGCCCGAGGAAAACTTCGCCCTCGTGATCTGGTGCGAGGAGGACGAGGCCCGCACGATAAAACGCGCCGTCGAGGGCGTGAAGGAGCGCTTCCCCAACGAGGGTATAAAGGTCTTCGGCCTGGCGGAAGCGGCGCCCGCACAGAAGGAGTCATCTGCGGAGGATGACCTGGCGGGGTACTTTGTCGCCGGGGTGGAAGGGGAGTAAGATTAAGAATAAAAACCACAGAGGTCACGGAGTAACACGGAGTTTTAATGAGTTTTTTTCCTCCGTGAAACTCCAAGCTGTCCGAAGGACAGCAGTACTCCGTGGTAAAATTCTCTTAAGTTTATGATGTTATAACAATCACCTTTTTGAGGATGATGCTATGGGACGAATAATGGAAGCGGTGTTTAGCGTCGCGTATCTTCTCTTCACAGGCGCACTCGGCGTTGTTATGGTGCGTACCGCACGCGGCGTCAACAAGCCGCGGCTTCGTTTCGGCACACTCACGCTTGTGCTTGTCGGCGGCGACGCGTTTCACCTTGTGCCGCGCATTTACGGCGCAATCACCGGGACAACGGCAGAACTCTACGCCGCGCTCGGTTTCGGGACACTCGTAACATCGATCACCATGACGGTATTCTACGTTTTGCTGTGGGAGGTTTGGCTGAAACAAACAGCCAAACCCCGCGGTGTCACTTCGATTGTCGTTTACGCGCTCGCGTTATGCCGCATAGCGCTTTGCCTGTTTCCCCAAAATGCCTGGCTTTCAGCAAACCCGCCTCTTGCCTGGGGAATTTCCCGTAATATTCCGTTTGTAATTCTCGGCGGGATGATCGCGTATGAGCTTTTCAGGGGACGCAATATTGTGAAAGGCTTCAAGTTCGCCTGGCTTGCGGTAACATTATCATTCCTGTTTTATATTCCTGTCGTCCTGTTTGCGGACGCCATCCCGATTATCGGTATGCTGATGCTGCCCAAGACGGCTTGCTATGTTTGGCTGGTGGTGATGGGGGAGAGAGGGACCGCATCATCTTATGGCACTGAAAAAATGCGTTGATAACCGGAAAAAAGGAATGGGAAATGAATGAGCTAAGAAAAATTGAATTAATCGGTGACTACCTTTCATTAAATATCCTTGAACGTATCTTTGCCAATGAAGATTTAACAGTTTTTTCAGAAGTTCATTGCCAACAAAAAATATTTTACATGAAAAGTTCTTTATTTGAAAACCTTGATGAAAAAGAACTGAGAAAAGAAGGCGAAAAATTGCTAAAAAATTTTAACTCAATTTTTTGTCATGTGAAAGATAATTATATTCCGGTAAATATTGGGGTAGTATACATTGGCAACCGTGGGTATATGATATTTGAAGATCACATAACAATGAGAGATGATTTATGCTTTATAGAAAATGGAAAGGAGAGAGATTTAGATGAACACGTTGTTCTCGATATTTTCACCAAGATGAAAAACGATGACTTATTACGTGAAATATTGACTTTATCTCTTGAAAAAGGTAAAGATTGGGTAAATTTGTACAGGATTCTTGATTTGTTTAAAGCTCATAATATTGATATTGTTAATCGTGGATGGATTACGTGTACTGCCCTTGATTCCATAAAACACACAGCGAACAGCCCTGACGCCATTGGATATGATGCGCGTCATGGCAGGCAATCCGGAAAGCCGCCTTCCAATCCAATACCCTTAAATAAGGCGCAATCACTTGTAGATAGTATAATAAGGCAGTACATCAAGTCACTTCCCTGAAAATTTAGAGTCTTTATATTTACCAATACAGGCATTTTAGCATCTCTTTGCCGTATTCATGGAGCGTGGAAAGACAATCCATGGAAAATCACTTTGACGATGCCAACGCCATGAGAGATAAATAGGTACAGCGGAAATAATATGATGAGCGAAAATAAGGGTGACTGCCAAGTCGCTATGAAAAATTGAGCTTCTTAACAATAAAAACAGAAACCACTCGATACTGTTGTGTGCCTGTCACCTTTATGTTCCCGGTAACAGGCACAAGCGTACTGCACTACTTTTGCGCTACTTGCGAGTTATCGCATCAGTAAAAACATAGTCAAATGAATCTATCTTCAGACCAGAAGAACCAATAAGATCATACGTCATTACACATGACACTTTGTAATAATAACGAGTATCTGGTAACAGCCCTGTATCATCCACAAAATAATGATCTATATTGAAGCTGACAGGAGTATTAATAACAGGTATCTTCGGCCATGGTACAGTACAACGCCTAATCCAACCACCTTCTGCATTATCCCACCGATCCACTGTGTAACTGACACCTAATGATCCTGGGACAATGCTGACAGAAACGGCAAGGCTGCTAATTAACATAACAATATCAGCCTCTGGATCCTGAGGCCACTCTACCACGATACTGCTTGATGAAGCCGGAACAGCTTGTGCGCTTTTTGTTTTATCCAGAGTTGTCGCAGATACAATAGCAGATTGTCCACTGAATCCAGCGGTATTGTAAGCGTCTATTTTGTAATAATAAGTCTTATTATCATCCAGACGGATACTGGTGAATTGCGTATCCGAGGTTCCGCCTATGAAGACGAAATTGCCGGAAGCACTTGTACTACGATATACAGAGTAGAGCGTGGCTCCAAAAACCGGGTTCCAGCTCAGGGTGATAGTGCTTGATGAAATTTTGTCAACTGTTAAGCCTGTTGGGGCAGCAGGTTTGGTAAGCGGAGCGACGGTAACAGTTGCTCCCCCCAATCCGTCTTCTGTAGCGTAAGCCATAACGTGTAAGGTTTGGGCGGTTTCCCTGACACTAACAGTTAAAAGACCGCTTTGGCTAATGCTGGTTCCGGTATCACCACCAATTACTAACCAGGTTATGTTTTGACCAGAGTTACTGGTTCCGGTGATTACCGCGCTAAACTGCTGAGAACCACCCCTCATAACAGAGACGGTAGACGGAGTGACGGTTAAAATGGGATCCGGTCTGGTTGTTACAGAGACAGGTGAGGATTGAGGGCTTTCACCAGCGCTGTTGAATGAGGATACCTTGTAATAGTAAGTTGTGTTTGGAGTCAGTCCATCATCTAAAAAAACATTAACATCATTATAGGTTATCGGATAAGATTGTGTAACCGTTCCTACTTTGCTAAAAGGACCAGAATAACCTGTACCGCGATATACATAGTATCCTGTGGCGCCAGAAACCATAGACAAGTATAAAATTTGAGATGTCGATGAATAGCTCCTTTCATTTGTGATTGTTGGAACATCAGGTGCAGATCGTGGTGTAGTAGTTACTGAAACGGGAACGGATGGGGCACTATCGCCCGCGGGGTTATATGCAATAACCCTGTAATAAAATGTATCATCTGGCCACGCATAGTTATCTATATATGAAGTGGAGGAAACATATCCTATAGATGAAAAAGACCCGGAAGAACCAGAAACGCTTCGCTGTACAGAGTATCCATCGGCCCCAGGGACTTCGGACCAGTTTATTGCGATATCTGTTAATGATAGCATTGAAGCGGTTATGTTTGATGGGGTAACAGGAATAGTAACTGGAACTGTAACCGTGGCGGTTCTATATATACTTTTGTCGAATGTTGAGATAGCTGTAACAAGTAATCTTATGGCGGTTTCATTAGTTGCTACAGTTAGAAGGCCATTTTGATTAATGCTGGTTCCAGGACCGCCACCAACAACTTCCCATGTTACGGTTTGAGCGGGGTTGGAGTTACCGCTGACTATCGCAGTAAAAGATTGGGTTCCGCCTTTCTCGACAGTGGCGTTTGCGGGATTAATTGATACAGATAACGTATTAAGCCACTTTGCATAGAAGCCAGTAACAGTGTACTCTGGGGTAAAAGTAGCTCCTTCTTGATAAGTGACGCCAACACCAGAAGGATTGGTGCACCAGCCGCTAAAGGCAAACGGCACCTTTGTAAGAGAACTCCCACCGGGAAAAGTAAAACTTGAACCGGGAATTACCGCTTGGTCAGGTGGAGGTGTACCGTCTCCACCGTTAGCAGAGAACCGTACTACATAATCCCACTCGCCACTGAACGAACCGTCGTTACCATCATAGGATAAATTAACTTCTGGCCCGGCGGTGTGATCCTTAAATCTCACGGTGCCGGAGCCATTATTGGCATACACAGCATGGCCAAAAGCACTGATCACGGCTCCAGATGAATCTTTTATCACGTTGCCGGTATTCATGTCGCTGGCATACCCTGTTATGGTTCCGCCTGTTTTGATAAAGGTGGCATAGAAAGAAAGATGAACCCCAGCCCCTCTGGAGTCCCCACTAGCATTGGTTAGTGTATTACCGGAAATTGTTCCACCACTCATAATGAAGGTGCTATCGTTGTGAACAGATACACCGCCGCCGCTACTACTGGATGTATTGCCTGTAATGTAACCGCCGTTCATATTGAAAGTACCCTTTGTAACAGACACCCCACCGCCCATAGAATTAGAAGTATTGCCCGTGATGTTTGATCCAGAATTCATTATAAGTATTCCGCCATTTACATGAACCAATGGACCAGTATTATTAGTATTCCCTTTCAGGGTAATATTGTTGTCCAGAACCAGAGTAACGCCTTGACTCACTGAAAACAAACTGCTCCCGGCTGAAAGGCCGATGGTGCGGTTTGAACCAATGCCTCTTAAAATTATAGTAATGTCGCTTCTGCCGCTATAATCAAGAGCATGGTAGCCGATACTTTCATCGGCAGTCACTTCAATGATATAAGTAGTGTCGCTTTTAGCGTTGGCTTTCAGCCAGGCTAATTTATTGGCAAGACCTGTAACGGAGTTAATGGAATCTTCCACTATCACCGTAATCAACCCGGAAGTCTCTGTAATGCTCTTTTTCCCACCATCACCATTGTCAGAAATGGTGTTTGTAACCGTAACATAATAATAAAAAGTTCCATCTGTTCCTGTAGGCAGGTTATAACTTTTTGTGTTTGAAGTCCCTTGAGCCTTTGTCCCGCCATGATTGGAATTGGTTGTGCTGCTATACCATTGATAGGACAATGTGCCACCCTGTGAATTAATAGCACTTGCATTAGCGACATTCACAGTAATGGTCAGATCATCACCTTTGTAGACATTCTCATTTGTGGAAACTTCCAATGAAGGAGTTACGACGTTTACTATTTCTGATGAAGATACCGTTACACTCGCCGTACCGCTCATACTGGTATTGGCTGTTGATGTAGCCTTCACGGTAAAATTTGTAGCTGTTTCACTTGAGCCTATGGTCAACAAACCGCTTGCGCTTATGTTGCTGTTTGTACCGCCAGTAATAGACCATGTTACGGTTTGAGCAGGGTTGTTGGTTCCGTTCACGGTTGCGCTGAACTGTTGATTGCCGCCTTTTGAGATTGTCGCTGTGGATGGACTTACTGTAACACTGCTTACTGTTGCGGTAGGCTGTTGTGTATTCCCGCCATTGCTCCCACCATTGGAGTTAGTATCGCCACCGCCGGTGCCTCCACCGTTCCCACCATTGGAGTTAGTATCGCCACCGCCGGTGCCTCCACCGTTCCCACCATTAGAGTTAGCACCACCACTGCCTGAGGCGCTACCACTTCCAGTACCAGAGCCACTGCCTCCTCCACCGGAGCCTCCTCCACCTCCACCTCCACCTCCGCCACCGCCAGAGCTAAAGGAGCCGGGACCTTGTTCGGTGGAGCCGTCGTCAAAGGTTATGGTTCCGGTAATGTTGGTTATATTGGTATTGCCGATGGTCAATGTAAAGTTTTTAGCATTTTCAACCATGGGAAGAAGTGTAAGGATACTTCCATTGAGGGATTCAATCGTACCACCACTGATCTTTTCCGTACTAGCCCTTTTGAGCGTCAAAACATAGCCATCGCCCACAGCAGCCCTGGCCGAACGTGGGGTAATGACGAGGGTATAGACAGCGCCGCTTTTTGTTCCGGTGTAAGTGGTTGAAAGTGGTTCAACACTACCTGGGTTGTTAGGCTCATTATTTTCGCTTGACCCGACAGGGTTTTCGCAGGCAGGGAAGATAAGGGATAAAGCTAAAATCACAAGAAACCAACGCTTTTTCATAAAGTACCTCCAAAAAAGAGCCGTAAAACATACCCAACTCTCTTATGATTGTAAATTCTAATCTCTATTTTGCTTATAAGCATACTATTAATATTATATCCCATAATAAGCAAAATACCAATATAAAAATATGCTTTTAAGCCTATTCTATAAATTATGGGTTTTAGGGAAAATTTAAAGGCTGAATTGACTTACTCCGGGTTACTTGTCAAGGAACTGGCCGCTCTGACTGGCTTAAAGAAACACACAATTGATAATTATCTGAGCGTACGCGGCAGGATGCCTGCTGCTGATGTGGCTGTACGCATTGCCCGAGCGCTTGGAGTGACCGTAGAATACCTGGTTGACAACGAATCAAGCGAAAATAAAAATTTTATGTATTTCCCACCAGATATTCGGTATATGGCTCGTATTGCGGAAAAATTAAAGCCCGATTACCGGAAAATAGCTGTATCTTTCATAGAAACACTAAAAAAACATGAGGATTCCATATCAAATGTCTGATTCTGATATATAATAAGGTGCCTCCTATCTTCCTGATACTATAAATCTGTATAGTATATCCTTTCCTTAGAGGAGAAAGGAATATCTGTCGCCGAAAAGACCACCGGCTTCGCAAGTCCGGTGTAGGCATAAAAACCCAAAAAAATATTATATTACAAGCAGGAGCTATCAGAATAGGAAAAGCGCAAGCATAAATTGAACACCACAATTTTGATGCGGTTTAGGTGGCCATAAAAAACCGACCGGTAACTTGACGAAACGCTTGGTAAGCTCGGCTACCGTTTCAGCGAGATGGTTGAGCACAATGTTACGCTGGAGCCAGGTTTTCCCTCTTTCCTCAGCCTGCAACCCCTCAAAATCCTGTGTAAAGACTATTTCGTAATGTACCGGTTCCGGCTTCCCGCCCCTGGCAGGCGTCAGTCCCATAATCTCACGTTCCAGTCGGATCGCCGTCTCCACCCATTCGGGTAAGCGGTGCAGCATTATGGCATGATTCATAAAATGGCAAAAAACTGGTAGTAACCGCCGTTGACAGAACAGGGATTTTGTATGATAGCATAGGTAGGCGGTAGCCTGTAGCCACATTCGTCGAGGCCACGCGCACCCGTAAGGGCCAGCGTATTTTACCCATCGAGTGTGGTTTTTTTTTACTTCAGTTTCCGTTGCCGAGTAGTAATATGCAAATATACGATTGTGTGATTTTTGCTTTTTAACCGTTATATTGATTTTATTTCATTATTTATCACTACTACCGGAGGATTACGGATAAAAATCGCCAGCTTTAGTTCCAATCCCCTCAATGTGTCAATTGAATTTCCTAAATAAGACATTATAATAATGAACCATTAATCCGATAATAAACCAGGACTAACATGCAAAGGGGAGAGCATTTTGAAAAAAATAATTCCCGTGCGAAAGTATGCGCTTGTTATCGGGAACAGCAATTATGAAGGCAATGACTTCACCCAACTCATCAATCCAAGAAATGACGCTTTGGATATGGAAAATGTTTTAAAGAGCCTGGGTTTTAATGTGGAGATGCTGCAGGATGGATACTTTGATAAAATGGAATATGCGATAACAAATCTCCAGAATAAGCTTATGGAAGGGAAGGAAACATATGGTTTCCTTTTTTATTCTGGCCACGGCATGCAAAGCAAAGGAGAAAATTACCTTGTACCTACAGAGACCAGCAGTATTTTTAATGAAAACCACTTAAGGACGCGGGCGATTTCAGTACAGACAGTACTTACCAGTTTGCAGCAGGCCGGCAATAGACTTAACATAATAGTGTTTGACGCCTGCAGGAAGCTCCCCTCCTGGGCGCGAGGCGGCAGCCTGGGACTCGCTTCTTTTAGAGGTGACGCACCTCCAGGTACTATTGTCATGTATGCCACCAGTACCGATTCCTATGCCTACGGAGACCCTGGCCGCAACAGCCCCTTCACCAGACACCTGGTAAACAACCTCATAACCCCGGGCATAAGTTTATTTCAGGTATTCGACAGAACTATGGACGATGTTATCCGTGAAACCAACGGCGAACAGCATCCTGAATTATATATCAGATTCCCCGGTTCGAATTCGATCGACCTTAGAGATAATATTATCATGCTTGATGAGGAAATGCCCTACTCCGATCCCAACGCATCGGAGTCTGTACCTGCTTCTGGGCCATCAGTGTCTGTACTAACACCCTTTAATTTTCCGATGTCCAGCAAATCAAACACAGATCATTTTAACAGAGGTGAAGTATTCAGAAAACGGGGAGATCTGGACACCGCTATTATTGAGTATTCTGCAGCAATAAAACTCAATCCGTATCATACAGATGCTTATATTCACAGGGGAGGTATATACTTAAAAAAAAGGGAACACAACCGTGCCATAACAGATTTCACCCAGGCCTTAAGACTCGATCCCAATAAAGCAAATTCCCATATTTATATGGGGATAGTTTACTTTGAAAAGGAAGAATACGATTGTGCCATAGATTATTTCACCCAAGCCTTAAGACTCGAACCCAACTATGTTCTTGCATATCATAATAGAGGCGTTGCACACCATATTAAAGGTAATTATGATCACGCTATAGAGGATTTCTCCCAGATTGTAAAAATTGTTCCCACGGATACCCTTGCTTACCTGAATAGAGGTGATTCGCATATCGAGAAGAAAGAATATGACGCCGCAATAAAAGATTTTACCCAGGTCATAGAGCTCGATCCCACTAACGTAACAGCCTATCAGGGCAAAGGAATAGCACATAAACACAAAGGTGATATCGACTTGGCAATAATGGATTTTACCCATGCTATAAAGCTCGATTCAAAAAATGCTTTTGGTTATATAGAAAGAGGTAAACTGTATAATGAAAAGAAAGAGTATGACGCCGCAATAAAGGATTTCACCCAGGCCCAAAACCTGGAGCCAGATAATATCAATGTTTATTTGGGCAAGGGATTTGCCCATGTCAGGAAACGTGAATACATCCATGCCATTGAGGCTTATACCGAGGCAATAAAGCTCGATACAAACAATCCTGAAGCTTATCAGGGCAGAAGTTCTGCGTACAAGCAATTAGGCGACAAATCCAAGGCCTTCGCTGACTTGGCAAAGGCTGAAGAGCTGAAGAAAAAGCAATCACTGAATAATGACCATGATTAATGGTTTCTATATGGTGACTTCTATGCTTGTGGATGATTTTCCTCGCCTGTTTTTCCCTCCATTGTTTTAAACCGCACCAGCATCGAAACGGCCCACGAAAGCGCCATCAATACAACCGGGAATACGACCATCATAAAACGTGCGGCCATACCTGGGGCGTCACCGGGGTTTTCCGATGATTCAAAAGCGAAAAAGAAGAAGAGCAGAAAAAAAACGCCGCTTCGCACGAGGCCCGACAACCGTGTTATAAAACTGATAACTGAGAAAAAAGAAGCCTCCCGGCGTAAACCGCTGCGCGCCGCGTCGTCTTCAATAAGGATAGAGTTGATCATGTCCAGGTTAGCCGTCACGCCGGCGATTCCGACGCCGATTAATGTGCCCGCCAGGCACGCGATGGGCAGGCTGCTGATAAAAAACATCGGGACGATGGACAGCCCCAGCCATGCCAGCGCTATACGCCATACGCGCGGGGCGCCAAAACGGTTAATCAGCCGGTGCCATAGCAGCATGGAGGGGATAGCGGTGACGAATACCGCCCCCGTCAAAAACGCGGTCATGCCGTCAGATTCTCCCAGTGTGTACTTGATAAAAAAAGGAATTCCCGCCAGCAGCAACCCGGTGGTGGCCTGGTAAAAAAAATGCGATATGGACACGCACCAAAAATTCCGGTTGACGCCTAATGCTTTTAAGGTGCTCATGAGTTTGGGCGGATGGGTTTCGCTGAAATCCAGCCGTTCTTTGCAGCCCAGCACCGCGTACAACACCAGCGCTCCGCCCAATAAAGCCATGATAACAGCGGTCATTTGATAACCTATCGCCGCCGCCGCCAATGGCGTCAACGAAACGCCGATTATCATACCCACCAATTGTAGCGCCTGACGTATGGCGTTGGCGGTGTTCCGCTTGTCTGTTTCCCGAAACAGCTCCGGCAGCAGGGAGTGGTAATTAACCGTAGCGACGGTGTTGGCAGTTTCCGTCAACATCAGGAACGCGGTAAAATAAACCGCCAGCATCACAGCGGACAAATTTCCCGGCGGGCTGAAAAACAATACGGCTGATACCATGAACAGGGGAACCGAAACCAGCAGCCAGGGCTTGCGCCGCCCAAGCCGGGTGCGCGTCTTGTCAGAGAGAAAGCCGCAAATAGGGTCGTTAAAGGCGTCCCAGATGGAGAAAAATACGCTGCCAAGCGCGATAGCCTGCATTCCAAGGCCCATCTTGTCGTTATAAAAAAAAGTTCCGTAGGTGGCATACATATAGCCCATGATGGACAGACCGAACATAGCCAACGCATAACGCCAGGGTTTATTATATTCGCGCATAACATCCTCCTGTATGACTTAATCCATAAACAAAATTAAACGCGGCTAAATTTTATTCGCGTCCACAAAACAATGACTATGTATCCCGCCCAAAACTTTCAATCCCTCGCCAAGCGCAAAACCTTTTTCCTGGGCTAGCTCCCGTGCCTTCATTTCAAAGTAAAATCTGTACATTGCCAGGGTTTGATCGTCTATCTGGCTCTTATGCAGGGCGATTGCCTCGAATTTACGTTGAAAAGTGTTTGAGATGTCTACGACCGTATTGGGATTGGCAGTGAAATAATACGCGATAGCCTCCGCACGCCAGGGCTTTTCGTTATCCGGGAAATGAGAGCGTCCGCTCATCATGAACGCATTTGCGACAGCGCGGCCTGTTACAATATGATCCCAATGGCTTTCATAGGCCAGCCATGGATCGGGGCAGAATACGGCGTCAGGCTTTACTTTTCGGATTACGCCCGCAATTTCAACGGACAGGCCGTGTACGTCTGACAAGGTTCCATCGCCGTGTCCCAAAAAATGAAAATGCGATGCGCCCAGATGCCGCCCGGCCGCTTCCGCTTCGGCATGGCGTATAACGGCGGTTTTTTCAGGTGTTGCGCCAGAATCCAGGTTTCCCTGGTCTCCGTTGGTTACGGTCAGATAATGAACCTCGCAGCCGCTTTCCGTCAGCGCCGCGATAGCGCCGCCCATCCCGATTTCGTTGTCGTCGGGATGAGGTTGTACGCAAAGAACGCGCTTACACTGTAAAATATCAGGCGGCTTAAGCAGCGTGGACAAGTCGGATGAAGCTGGCAAAGGCATGATCCTCCTCCATATTTTTGAATCGTTTGAAACATTAATTCTGCATTAACTACCGTAAATAATCAAGATGCCAACAACGTAAAAAATATCGACAGGCGTCAGCCCCGTTCAGATATTATTCCGTTCAAATACCCGATTCCCGTCAAGCTCATGGTTGAGCATTATCTCGGCCTTTTTACGAATCTGGGAAACCAGGTTAGGCCCAAATACGAAAATATCCTCGTTCTGTGCATCGGTTATGTGAAATATCCGGTCCTCCCAGCCGTCAAGCAGATCCGCGAGCGCGTAGGCATTATCAATTTCGGAACGGGTGATATTTTGGTACTGTTCAATGCGGGGATCGTTACGTGTAGGCCAGCGGCAATCAAGGGAAGGCTCGTTGTTGAAACCAGTGTTATCCGCCAGATCCTGGAAAAGCGCCGCGTTGACGCAGGTCTTCATGAGGCAATTATAGACCTTTAGCCTTCTCGTCAATAAGGCTGTCTTTTCTTTAAGGTCGGGCTTTTTATCTTCAAGTTTTTCAAGCAGGGTTATCGCTTTGTTGAATGACGCCATCGCCTTGCGGACAGTCTCCGAGAGCAGGAACGCGGCGGAGAAACCGCGAACGCATTCAATGCCCTGCATATCCAGCAGATCGTTGGCGTGTTCTTCGTCCAGGGCCTGAAACTGGAAGCGCCTGTAGTACATTCGTTCCTCGTCGCTTAATTCGCATGGAAACAACACAAAAGGCCGGTTGATCCAACGCTGATGTACTATGCCATACATTATTAACCCAAGCCCATTGTGGGAAAAGTGAAATTCCCCTTCGCTTATGTGATAGAACGCATCTGTCAGCAAGTCTGCGTAATCGTCACCGGCGATTTGTTTGGATGTCTCGTATACGCCGTCCATACAGCCTTTCACGGTGAAAGGCATAGCGTGAATATTATTTTCCAAATATTTCCAGTTCTCGGCAAAATCTGTCTCCATCAACTGAATCGCGATAATCCGCTTACCGGAATTGAAGGCGGTTCCCAGGGCCTGCGTTAGGCCAAAGAAATTTGGTATGCCCCGTATCCATTCATAGGCGCCTATCTGTGAAAACATTGGGTACTCGCCTTTATTATCGCGACCATTGATGATACAGTTATCCCCGGCGCCCCGCCATGCCTCGGCTACTCCCGGTTCTTCCGCCTTGAAACCGAGGCTTGTGCTAAAGCTGACAGTGATTTCCACGCCCGCATCTTTACCGCCTGCGATCAGGGCATCAAGAAAACCATTGATCCTGTCACTCATGGAACGGTTTTTGCAGACCTCAGGGCCGTTAGGGCCGACATAGGTGCCGTTGCTCCAACAGATCCCGCCCCCTGCGTCGTTGGATTTGAAAGCGAAAAAATCAATGCAGGTGTTATGCGCTAGTTCCTTCATCGCGTTCCGGTACAGGGAAAGAACCTCAGGGTTATCAATACAGGGACTGTAGTATGAATGCTTTGAACGCCGGGGATGATCGCAGCGTGCGCCTCTCCATGAGGGATGGTCCCGATAAACGGCTTCAGGCAACCAGAAGGGCTCATTGCTGGAAAGCGCTCCCTTCATCCCCAGAGAATTTAGAACATCACAGCGGGATTTGACTATATCGATACAACGCGTGATAAAGGGAATGGGAAGGTATTTTTCCAGTTCCGGAGGGCAGACCAGTTTAAAAAGCTGGGTGTGCCCCATGCTCCAATTGGGATAAGGGTCGGTAAGGTCCAATTCCCACATCCATCGGCTCCGTGGCAGGTGTCCGACCGTCATGTGGGTAACGCCCATGGCTTTGGCCCTTTCGGCCGCGACTTTGAATTCCTCAATAGTCCTGGTTTCCACATCAAAGATAATTTTTTTATCCATGATCGGCTCCTTGTGTAATTAAATCCCCAATCATTGCCAGCGCTATTATGACATTGGAACCCCACTGGCTTGCGCTGTTGCCCGTTACATACCCCGCTTCCATAATCTTTTTATGAGCGCGCGGGCTGGAAACCTCACGGACTTCAATGGGTACGTGGAATTTGTCGTGTTTCCCCTCTTCGGCCTGTTTCAGCAGGGTGTTCCAAACGTCAAGCGCAAGTTTTTTGTCCCCTCTCTGTTTTGCCGCTATTGCCGCCGCTCCTGTAAAATAAGTCGCCATTCTAAAACCGTCAGGCGGCAAGCCCCAACTTTTAAGCAGTTCGTCTTTACCGGGTAAATCGCTTCCATAAATCTGCCCCATGTCATAAAAATTTTCCCATAACTCGCTGTCGTCGAGCGCAGTGAGAACCTCGGAGAGCGAATAAGCCGTACCGAAGCAATGGTTAAAATGCCCCCCAGATTTGCGTTCTATCAATGTCATGTCGCCATTTTGAGGGTCATATCCCCATATACTTGAAGCGGCAAAATCCCCCTTCCCGCGAAAATAACTCAGCATCTTTATTAACTTGTCGCGGTAAGCCAAATCTTCGTAACGTTCCCAACGGGTGAACCACGTTTCGCATAACGCGATTACATCGGGACCCCAGCGTATATGGGCAGGGAAGCGCGGATCCGGCGTATAATACGCGCGCAGAGGGTCCAATCGGCCAATGGCATGATGTACATCCTTCTCTTCGTCCATAATATCACCTACACGTTCATCGCCCGTCAAATAATAAAACACCTTATGCAGGAGAGGGAGGCCAATACGGGCTTCCTTGCAGCCGCAGCCCCAATGCACCACATTATGGCGGCTTCCCAGCATTCTGTAATCGCCGAGATGGTATAAATCGACTTCCGATGTATGCCG
>JGI24698J34947_10000701_pt1 | contig 16395 bp, 20 predicted proteins | sample TergutMp193P3_FD_34947 | JGI IMG/M metagenome (IMG submission 34947) | reverse complement strand
GAACCGATCTGGATGGGCCAAGGCTTTCGCCAGGTATATCAACACTTTCCAGACCGTGCTATCCTGCCTCCCGGGCTGAAACCGCCCGACGTACTACAGAATATATCCGGTTTTATACCTGAAAATATAACGCATTATAAGGAAGCTGTCAAGCAGAAATACCCCGAAAGATTCACACCGTCAGGGGAACGCCCAGTTCAAATTATTCCACATTCCGTTCAGCTCGAAACAGCGCGGAAAATAGGATACGTTCAGGGCGTATGCGAGAGCGTGGCGGCCGTTGGCGGCGAGAAAAACATGGCTGTAAAATTGTTATCTGAAATGCGGGTAACAAAAGACATGGCGAAAAAATTCGCGAACCCTGAGACTTACAAAACGCTTGAACAAGGCATATTCGCTCAAAAACAGGAACAAAAACTTGAGCAGACCCGCAGCCGGAAGCTGTAAGTAGAAAAATGAGTCTTAACGCAAACAGCGATCCCGATCTCTTACAAGCATATAAAGAACTGGATGACGAATTTCCCGGAGCCTATTATGATTATTCCCTTCATAAGTTTTTATTCAGGAAAAACTTTAAAAAAAGAATAATTAAAAAAATTATATTTCACGGATTATTTTATTTGGTTTTCACATTCAGCATTCATTTTCTTTTCAGAAAATACAATATTGATTTATTAAGCAGCCTTATTTACGGATTAACCTATTTTCTTGTTTATATCTTATTCAAAATAAAAATTGAAGAACTAAAATCGCCGGAGGATTGAAAATGAGCGGCAATGAATTCCTTCGCGGCAAGCCCCGCGACGCTAAAGACGAACAGTTCTTAAACTTTATTTTAAAAGCCATTATGCTCCTTGCCATCTTCATAGGAATTTGGGCGGGGACGCAGCGTTTCTGCGGGTTTGTAGGCTACGATCCCGGATGGGTCGGAGAGCCTTTCTTCGTTATAAAAATCGGCACATTTAATTACCCTCTTTATCAGCCCCTCCTCATTTTTTACTGGATTATAATGTTTTACAAACGTGCCGAAATACACCCGCTCCTTTACAGCGCGGTAAAAATTACAGGCATTGTTTCCTTTTCCTCAATCGTTTTCTACTTCCTTATTGAGTTTATAATCATGAAAAACATAGCGCAGAATATTTTCGGCACGGCGCGGTGGGCGACTAAAAAAGATTTGGAAAAAGCCGGGCTTCTCCAGGATAAAGGGGGCATGGTTTTAGGGCAGCTCGCCAACGCGAAAGTTTACGCGAAATACGACCAAATAAAAGACAGCGTTATCCTGCACTTGAAAAAACCTTCTCAAAAAATAATTCAAAGCGGCATTTACAATACCGTCCTTTCGGCCCCGACACGCAGCGGGAAAGGCGTGTCAAGCGTCATCCCGACACTGCTGTCGTATCCCGGAAGCTGTATCGTCCTTGATTTCAAAGGAGAGAATTTTAATATCACTTCGGGCTTCCGTTCAAAATTCGGCAAGGTTTACCGCTGGGAGCCGACCGGCGAGAAAGGTCATCACTTTAACCCCATGATGGAAATTCGCCCCGGCGAAGACGCTTACAGCGACGCCAACCTTATAGCCGACATCCTCACCACCCCGGCGTCAGGAGGCGGCAACGCCACTTCCGAACATTTCCAGACAGGCGCGAAAGATTTTTTAACCGCGGTAATACTTCACTGCCTGTGTTCAGACTGGAAAAATAAAAGCCTTCCCGGATGCCGCGAATTTCTTGCGCAGGGCGACCCTACAGACCCCAATAATAAAAAATATATTTACGACCTTATGATCAATTCCGATCACGGCGATGAAATAATACACCAATCTGTTGTCGAAGGCGCTACAGCTCAGCGCAACCGGCCGGACGATGAGGGCGGCTCCATGCTGTCTACCGTTAACAACGCGTTAGCTGTTTTCGCTGACGCGAAGATAAAACGCAACACATGGAACTCCGAATTCTACATAGACGAATTTGCCGAAACCAAAGTGCCTATTACCCTTTACCTGACAATACAATACTCCGACGTGCAGAGAATAGCTCCCCTTATCAGGATGTTTGTCACCCTCTTTGCGCGGCGTTTTACAGGCGGCGAAACCAGCGCGGCCAACCGCAAATTCAAAGTCCCCTTGCTTTTCATCCTTGACGAGTTCGACAAGCTCGGGAAAATGGACGAACTCGAAATGAATATGGGCATTCACAACGGTTTCGGCATACACTACTTTTTAATTTTCCAGTCCTTAAACCAGCTTAACAAAATTTATACTAAAGACCATTCTTTCCTTGCGCACTGCCGCAACTCAATTATCTACGCGCCCGGCTCCGGGGAATATGAAAGCGCCGAACTTATCAGCAAAATCCTTGGAAAAGAATCTATCAGCAGAACAAACATCAGCTATTCCGGCGGAAAGGCGCAAGTAGGCTACTCGAATAAAAACATCTCGTCGCAGGATCAGGAACGCAATCTGATGAACGCCGACGAGGTCATGAAACTCCCCCTCGACCAGTTTATCCTGCTCTGCCAGGGCCTGCCGCCGTACATAGGCGTAAAAAACGTCTACTACGAAGACCCGCTGTTCATACCAAGATATAAACTGCCTCCGGCGTTTACAACCCGCGAAGAAGCGCTGAAAGCCGCCGCTTCCACAGTTGCCAAACTCAGCAAGCGCCGCTGGTTCGACCGCGGCGAAACCCAGCGCTCTGTCGAAATGTCAGATGACGACATATCCTCTATGTGGGACAAAATCGGCGGCCTTTACGACGAGCCGGACGAACCCCCTCCTCCGCGCCCTGTGCCCGCGAAGAATTTTACAGATAACGCCGGCTCTGATACCGCCAATTTCCTGAAATGAAAAAACAAAAATATTCCTACTGTAAAAAGACACCCGTTGCCCTCACTGCAAAAATGGAAGCCGATATGCTCTTTTTTTGCAGGAACAAAGGCATTAAAAGCAAATCCGAACTTATAAGAAAGGCAGTCTCTAATTACATATACGCAAACAATAAAGGCAAAACGCCTAGCCATGATATTTTGAAACAAATTCAGGAATTATTAACCCATTGCCAATTGTCTATTTCTTTTAATGAAAAAAACTAAACGCCTTGACGGTAAAAAACAGATTACAGCCCTCACTTCCAGGCTGGAATCCGACATACGCTCTTTTTGCATGGACAAGGGCATTGAAAGCGAATCGGAGCTTGTGCGCCAGGCAATCGGCAAGTATATCTACGCCGACTACAAAGACGAAACCCTCAAGCTCCAGGGCATGAAACAGGCGCAGGAGGCAATTGCGGAACTCAAAGACATGGTCGACATCTTGTTCAAATACACCCGCCTTATGCACATCAACATCCTTGCCTACCATCCCGAAATCGACGCCCGCGACGGGCAGCTCGTGGACGCCGCGTTCTCTTCGGCTAACGCAAGGCATGACAAATTCTTTAACGTGTTCCAGAACTCCCTCAAAAACGACCCGCCGTTCTTTGAGCGGCTCCTCCATAAATATTATTCGGAAGAAAGCAATGGGCAGGGCTGAAGACGAGCAGGAACGCATTGAGCGCCAGATGGAAAACCTCCTCGGCGACCTCGAGAAACTCCTTCCCTTCTTTGACAATAAAAACATCACTGATGTCTACGTCTACGGCGGGGGGAACGTCCATGCAAGCGAATTCGGCAAAGGGGCCGCCGACACAGGCGTCGTGCTGTCGCAGTCCGAGCGCATGCGCATCGTCAACAGCCTGGCAAGCGTTTCCGGCACCCCCATCGACAGGTGGCTCCGGCCTACGCTGGAAAGCATTGTCCCGAAATACGGCATCCGCACCACGGCCATTATTCCGCCCTGGACTACTTCTCCAGAAATTACTTTCCGCAGGCCTGCCGATAAAATTTTCACTATGGAAGATTACCTTCATGATGAAAGAATTTCCCAAGCGTTATACGACAAGATTTGTTCCCACATTGAAAAACGCTGCAACATCGTCATCTCAGGGTCAACAGGAAGCGGGAAAACCACCTTCACAAACGCCTGCATCAAAAAAATGGTCGACTATACCCCCGACGAGCGCATTTATATTATCGAGGATACCCCTGAACTCCAGTGCGCCAGCCCTAAAAAGACACAGCTTTACATCAGGAAAGACCAGGCGGTCTCCGCCATACAGACGGCCCTGCGCTGGACGCCGAAGCGCATTATTTTCGGCGAGCTACGCTCCGGCGAGGTTGCGGTCGAGCTGCTTGAGGCGTGGAACACCGGCCACCCGGGAAACGTCACCACAATCCACGCGGACAGCGCCGCTTCCACCATCCCGCGTATAGAGGGGCTGCTTAGGCAGGTTATTAAAGGCCAGCTTCCAGACCTTGGGGATTCTATCCAGCTGATCGTCCATCTTTCCAACCGTTCTGATTTCGGCCCCGTAGTGGACGAGGCCCTTACGGTACGTGAAATAAAGGAGGCAAAAAAAATGACGTAGTTGTTTATTTCATTCTTTCGTTATTTAAAAATGTTTTAACAAATTTTATTTTAAGGAGTGTTTTATGAAAAATTCACGGTTGAAAATTATTTTTCTCATGCTGCTGCTCGTCACGGCAGCCCCGCTGTTCGCGCAGGGCGGCGATTTGGGGTCTTTGGGCTTAGGCGGGTTAGAAAATTTTGGCAGAACCATCCAGAATATTTTTACCGGTTCGCTTGTTAGGGTAATACTTACCTGCTGCCTGGCAGGGTGCGGGATTGCTTACGGGTTTAACAAAGACAATGAGAAAATGAAAAGAAACGTCATCGCTATCGCTGTCGGCATTGCGATTATTGCCGCCGCTTCGTTTATTGTCGAGGCGGTATTTTCCGCGTCGGCGTAAGTTTATGATTGACATGAATAACCTTAAACAGCCGGTTCACCGTTCCCTCCTGCAAAGGGAAATGATCGGCGGCATACCGCAGGCAGGCCTTTTCCTTATTTTTATGTTATGCTTGATTTTTGTCTACGCCCTTGAGCTGTACGTTTCTATCGTCACCATCGTCCTTCTCTACTTTGTTATGCGCCACCTTACAAAACAGGACCAGTGGTTTATCGACATCGTGCTCGGTAATATTATGCAGAAGGACAAGCTCATCCCATGACTGAAAGCGCCGGCTTCTTCTACCAATGCCTCCCGTGGAACAATATTACAAAATTCCACGAGGGCGTCGTCGTCCAGAAAGACGGGATCCTACAGCGCACCTTCGCTTACCGCGCCCCCGATATCGATTCGTCGGGCCCTCTTGAAATCAGCACGCTCGCCGTCCGCGTAAACGACTTCGCGAAACGACTGGGCTCGGGCTGGGCTTTCCAGCTTGAGGCCCAGCGCTCACAGATACAGGATTACCCGCGGTCTGATTTTGACGCCCTCGCCCCTTACCTCATTGACCGCGAGCGCGAAGCCTCTTTCGTTGCCGCCGGAAAACATTTCGATTCCGAATACTACCTCACCTTTATCTGGCGGCCTCCGTCCGAAAGCGTCAAAAAACTGGCCTCCATGTTTGTCCAAAGCGGGGGCGAGGGCGGGGAGGGGGCAGGCATAAAGCAGAACGTCGATTTCTTTGTCAATGAATCCAATTCCGTCGCAAGCCTCCTTGCAAACGACCTTTACCTGTACCCCCTCGGCAATGAGGAAACCGTCGCTTACCTCCATTCTTCAATTTCTTTTAACCGCCACCGTTTCCATTTCCCGCATACCCAAATTTTCCTTGACCGCATCCTCCCGGACAGCGAGCTTGACACCTCACTCGTTATGAAGTTAGGCGAAAATTATATCCCAATAGTCGGCATTAACGATTTCCCCGACGAATCGTACCCCGCAATCCTTGATTCCCTTAACCGCGCCCGCCTCGAATACAGATGGGTTACGCGCTACATCTGCCTCGATAAAGAAGAGGGTTTAAAGGAAGCGCGTAAAAAAGAAAAAGCCCACCGCGGGAGCAGGAAAACTTTCTTGCAGACATTCGCCGAAAGCACTTCCGGGGAGCCTGCGAAGGCGGTAAACCACGGCGCGGGCGTCAAGGAAAGCGATTCTATTGACGCGGGGGTTGAAATTGAAAACGATTTCTACGCTCTCGGCTACCTCACTACCTGCGTTATGGTTTGGGACCCTTCCCTGAAAAACGCGAGGAAAAAAGCCGATTTCGTTAAAACAATTATTCAAAGCAAAGGGTTTACCTGCAAAGACGAATCCTTCAACGCCCTTGAGGCTTTCTGTTCAATGCTTCCCGGGCAAATCTACGCCAATTACCGCGCCCTCCCCGTTATGACAAACACCATGTCCCACGTCGTCCCCCTATCGTCCGTNTGGGCCGGCAGCAGGCATAATGAGCACGCATATCAGGTAACGGGAGTAGGTACGCCGCACGTCATTTGCTCAACTGTTGAAGGCACGCCCTTCTTCCTTAATTTATGCGTCGGCGACGTAGGCCATTCCTCCGTCTGGGGGCCGACCGGCGCGGGGAAGTCTACCCTCCTCAACCTTCTTGAAATGCAGGCCTTCAAGTACCCGGGCTCATTGGTCGTCGTCTTTGACAAGGGCCGGAGCTGCCGGCAGTGCTGCCTTGCCGCGGGGGGGCTGTTCTACGAGCCTGCCGCCGAAAACGCAGCGGGAGTCAGCTTCCAGCCCCTTCGCGACCTTGAAACAGACCGCGACCTTATGGACGCTATCGACTTCATCGAAGCCTGCATCGCCGTTAACGGCTACGCGGTGCCGCCGCCCATGCGCGCCGCGATTAAAGAGGGCCTCGAGCAAATGCGCGAAATTCCCCGGCACAGGCGCACGCTCACCTCTTTCATTGATTATACAAATTACCATGACCCTGAAACAAACAGGCCTGTCCTTAAAGAGATGTTAGGCGACTATTTTATCGACGGNGGCAAGTACGGNAAAATTTTCGANTCCCGCGACCCGGGCATTTCNCTTGACACCCGCTTCCTTGCAATCGAGATGGAAGCCCTTATGGGCCGCGGGGAAAATTGTATCGTCCCGGCGCTAGTTTACCTTTTTAACCTGGTCGAGAAAAAATTCGACGGCCGCCTTACTCTGCTTGTGCTCGATGAGGCATGGCTCTTCCTTAAAAATGAAACCTTCGCTGACAAAATCGCCGAATGGCTCAAAGTCCTGCGCAAAAAAAACGTTTATGTAATTTTCGCCACGCAGGATGTCGCTGACGTTGCACGCTCCCCGCTCAAAACTACAATAATACAGCAGTGCCTTACAAAAATTTACCTTGCCGACCCCACGGCGGCTACGGCCGCCATGTCCGACGTCTACAGGGAATTCGGCCTTTCGGATTCTGAAATAAGCCTCATCGCCTCGGCCCGGATGAAAAGGGATTATTTTTATGCCAGCCCCATAGGGCGGCGGCTGTTCCAGCTTGACCTGGGGCCGCTAACCCTCGCGCTCATCGGCTCCCCCGCCCATCCCCTGCTTGACAGCCTTGTTTCAAAATACGAAACCGGAAGCGCGTTATGCGCTGAAATTCTTGGCGCCAAAAATTTTAACTGCGGCGCTTACCTTGACAAAGATTCCCCCGTTGACCCCGTGCCGGTTCCCAGGCAGAAGCCTGTTGTCATTGAACAGCCTTCTTCTATTCAGATAACGCTGCCTGCAGATGAAACCCCGCCGGAGGAAGGTGCGGATTTTCAGGATTCTAAAAACTCGAAATTTCTTGAAGCCGTCGCTTCCCTTCCTGACCGCAAAAACAACGACGGCTCCGGCCGCGCGGCTGCCTATGTCGCCAAACGTTTCGGCGTAAGCGTTTCCACTGTCTATCAGGCTCGTACTGTCCTCAAATACGGCTCGGAGGATCTTCTCGGCGCCCTGCGGGACGGCGGCATTTCGTTCAGGGCCGCCTATAAGCTCATCCTTAAAGAGAGCCGGGCAAAGCTGAAGCAGACAGTTTAATTTGTTGATTTTCCTGCCGTTTAATATTATGCTTACAAAAGATGGGTTGTTTTTAATGAAAGGAGTTTTTTATGGCTGATGTTTTTGACGTTGCTAATTATATCCTGGAAATTAGCCGGGAAGAATCTGAAGACGGCGAATACGAGCTTATCTCCCATATGAAACTCCAAAAGCTTGTTTATTTCTGCCAGGGGTTTTCCCTTGCCCTTTTGGAAAAGCCTCTTTTTGCTGAGCCTATTGAAGCTTGGGAACATGGCCCGGTCTGCCCGAAACTGTATCACCTTCTGAAAGGCTACGGTGCTTCTCCGGTTGCTTCTATTGCCGACCCGGAAAAAATTGCTTTAGATAAAAATGAAAAGCTTCTTATTAAAATGGTTTATAATACTTACGGCCAATATTCCGCGGCAAAGCTCCGTAAGATAACCCATGAAGAAGGCCCCTGGAAAGAAACATGGGCGTCTTCCCCTATATCCCATAAAACCATGGCCGATTATTTTGATTCGCTCATCGAGGTCAATCCTGATTCTGTTCCTCCTTCAACAGATGAAGAAAAATATGAAATGGTAAAAATACTGGAGGAAGCGGAAGCCAATGGCGAAATTGACCTGGCACAGTTCTGTGTCCCGATGGGAAACTGAACAGGTTTCCAAATACCCTGAAATAAAAATTTTTATTGATAAATTGAAAAATATGGTCTGTAAAAATCCCGGAAACGGCCTCCCTGACCCTTGTCTTTCCAAAAATGGAAAAACAATACCCAGCCTGAAACAATCGGTCAATATTGCCTTGTTCCCTTATAGAAATGCCCTTGGCTATAATTTTATCAGCGCTTCTTATATTTTCAATGAAAATATTATTTATATTATCAAAATGTCTTTTTCATAAAAACCGGCATTTAGCGCCTTTATCTCCCGCCGGTTCCATGCGATAATTCCGTCAGGAGAAGTACCTGAAAGAAAAAATATGAATGGCAAAGCAACGCACATCCTGAAACATAAAAATATAAGCGCCGCTTACCTCTGGGTTAGCGAGGGGCAGGTATTGGATGTCACGGAAATAAAAGAGCCGGAACATTTGCCGTATAAATATATCGGCGAAAAGGGGAAAAATGTAAAATTATTAAATAACTGGCTGGAAAAAAGGGGGATACCGTTCAGCCGCGAGGATTTCGAATTGATAATGGAAAAATACAATGTGAAAACTTCAAAAGAGCTGGCGATCCTGGGAAACGGGCTTAATTTAACGGACCATTTCTGGTTATGTGACATTAAGAATGAAAAAAAATGGGAAGACGTCAATTTCCTGGATAATAAATTTTCTACACGCATTGGCGAGGTTTTGCCGGAGATTGCCGAAAAATACGAAGGGTTCGCAAACCCAGACTTTTCCAGCAACGGAAGGCTAAAGAAATTCTGGCTAATAGACGGCGAAAAAAGAATTCTTTGCAAAGACGGGAGCGGGGATATAAAACAAGAACCGTTCAACGAGTATATAGCTTCTGAAATATCAAAAAGCTTTGGGATAGACCATGTCGAATACCGCCTGTTAGATTATAATGAAAAAATATACAGCAGCTGCGGATGCATGATTGATAAAAACGTCGAGTTTGTCAACGCTTTTAATGTTTTTTTGGATGCTGAAAATTCGGGCAGCAAATATAACGGTTACATAAAAATATGCGAAAACAGGGGCATTAAAAACGCGAGGGAAGAAGTTGATAAAATGATAGTCGTGGATTATTTAATCAGGAATACGGACAGGCATATTGGAAATTACGGAATATTAAGAAATTCGGAAACGTTAAAATGGGAAAAAATAGCCCCCCTTTTCGACAACGGCAATTCCCTATGGCATAACGCCCAGGGAATAAAATATATAAACGGCGATACGAAAAGCAGTTCCAGGTCATTCACGGGGGAAAACGAAAAAAATATCTCGCTTGTCGGGAATATCGGCTGGTATGATAAAAGCAAAATAAACAGCATTGATGAAATTATGAAAAAAGCGTTTAAATCCAACAAAAATATGGATGACGAGCGGATAAACAGGATAGCAGGCGAATTCAAAAAAAGAGTTTTTAATTTGGATAAACTGCTGGATCAGGGCATAAGTGATATAGACGTTTTAACCCAAAGAAAAGGATGCCGGAGATAAATGGCTTTTTTGCTAAAACACAAAGATATTGATGTCGCTTTGCTTACAATGAATGAAGATGGAAACGTGGTAACGGTTAAGGAGATATTCCAGCCTGCGCATTTGCCTTTATCATGCGTTATGGAAGACGGAAAAATAAATACAGGGCGGCTGGCGCAATGGTGGAACGAACGGGGAATTCCCGCGTCAAGGGAAAACTTTAAAGCTGTGCTGTCTGAAATTGGCGTAACGGGAAAAAACAAATTACTGCTTGAATGCAGCGGCTTGAGCCTGACTGATCATTACTGGGTCGTCCATGAAAATGATAAAAGAAAATGGAAAGATGTAAATTTTTATGAAAATGAATTTGACCATGCAATAGGAGAACTGTTTTTTAACCGTAAGAGGAAAGACGGAAAATATGGCGCAAATACGCCTGATATATCCTCAGACGGTAATTTGAGAAAACGATGGGCTATTGAAAAGAACGGAAGCCGCATACTGATAAAAGCAGGGAAAAGCCCTTATATGCAGGAACCAGCAAACGAAGCGATAGCCGCGTCGTTATGCAAACGCCTGGAAATTCCTCATGTATCATACGCCCTGGGCTTTGAGAATGAAGAACCGGTTTGTAAATGCGCAAATATGACGGACATAAATACGGAATTTGTCGAAGCAATTCGCGTATACTATACCAGAGAGCCTTCGTATTTTGACAATAATAAATATAAACATTATTGCGGCTGCACACAGCGTCTCGGCGTAAAAGATAATACGGCAATGATGGATAGAATGATGCTCCTTGATTATTTAATTTTAAACCACGACCGCCATTTTAAAAATTTTGGCATACTCAGAAATTCGCAGACCCTTAGCTCCGTTTCGCCGGCCCCTATATTTGACAGCGGGTCAAGCCTCTTCCATGAAGACGGGGCAGCCGCGATTGCCCTTCCCGAAAAACCAAAAATGAGAACCGAATGTTTCGATTCCCTTGATAAGCAGTTAAGCCTAATCAAAGACTGGAGCTGGTTTGACGTGCGGAAACTTGAAGGGTTCACTAAAGAATGTAAAGAACTTCTTTTCAGCGTGCCTTCGGTTGAAAAAGAAAGGGCGGAAAAAATAACAAAAATATTGGAGATGCGAATTCAAACTGCAAGGCAAATAGCAGAAGGGAAAACATTACGGCGGGAAACGGATAAATCGATTAAAACAGGCGGCTCATGAAGCAAATTTTGATATTGATGACGACGACATTAGGCCTGATGCTCCCAGCCTTTTTGAAGAATTTGATAAACCGAAGAAGCTCGACCGGTTTGAAAAAAATTTAAAAAAATATTTATGTGTAGAAAGAACTAATGAATCAAAAGATTTTGTCGGGCGGATAAAACAATTAATAAAAACCAATGCTGCCGTGAAATTCCTGTCTTGCGAACCGTTATTGTCTCCTTTAGGGAGGCTTCCTTTATCCAAAATAGACTGGGTAATCGTTGGGGGGGAATCGGGATCGAAGGCGCGTTTAATGAAAAAAGAATGGGTTGAAAAAATACAGCGGCAATGTACTGTTGCTGAAGTCCCTTTCTTTTTTAAACAATGGGGCGGCGTGCATAAAAAAGCGTCTGGCAGGGCTTTAAACGGTAAGATTTTTTCAGAAATGCCTAAGGCCTTAGCCTGTTAAATATAATGGACTTTATTGTTGCTGACGCCTTGACCGCCCGTCCGTTTCCATGCGATAATTCCGTCAGAGGAAAACACTCTAGATGGGATTGTCTCAAAATGCCGATGAAGGCAGGAAGCCTTTACATTCAAAAAATTCAAATGTTGTTTTCCTCTGAAAGAGGCGTAGTTTATGAAAAAAGAAATATTGGAAAATACCGTACTTGCCCTTCTTAAAGCCGCCCCCGGATTAGGGAGCGTACAAATAAACAAAGCTCTGATTTTAATAGACGCTTTTTATCATTCTTATTTTAAAGAAACCCTTACCGGTATTACTTATATAAAGCACTGGTACGGCCCGGTTCCCGATTATGATGCCCATGCCGTGCTCTATAAAATGGAATTTGACAAAATCAAGGTTGCGCATGAAAAAGCGGGACGTGTTATTAAATCCGCGCATTATGCGATATGCGATCCTGATTACTCTGTTTTTTCCAGAAGGGCAATTGAGATAATCCGGGACGTAGCGATGTTTATTATTCAAAACAAGGCCGGAAGGTTGTCTGATATTACCCATGACATGGTATATGAAAACGCTCCGATGGGAGGCGTGATACCAATAGAATCGGTTTACTCTTTGGAAACAGAATCTCTTCCCTGGACTGCCGAAGAAAAAAATGACGCCAAAAAAATACTTGAGGAGATAGCCGATAGTGAGGAATTTGACTTATCACCCTTCTATGCTCAAGGTTAAAGAAGATTGTCTCAAGAGCGTTTTCTTAATATTGGTTTACTATTTTTAATGTTGCGGAATGTATTTTATCAACAATTTCCTGCCTTTGCAGCGGAGTTAGGTTTTTATTATTTCCTGCGGCTTTATTTTGAAATAAACAATATGATTCTATATCAAGCGCCGACGCTATTCTTTCAATCATATCAGGGGACGGGAATTTCTTGCCAACCTCGATTTCCGCTATATACGCCTGGGTCGATTCGCACAATTCGGCAAGTTTTGCCTGTGAATAGCTGTTTATTTTCCTAAAATCCTTCAAATTTATGATAAAAAGTTCTTGGAAAGTCATTATTTGTCCTTGTTTTGCTATTTTTCCATAAATAATATGCTATTTGAGTATAAAACAAATTGACAACATACAAACAGAATGTTAATATATAATAAATATGCTTACAGCGGTTTAAAAAGCAATGTTTTTGGAATAAAGCCAGTTTTTTACTAGCTTTTAAATATTTTATAGTCTGATGGAGGTCTTTATGAATTGTTTTTATCACCCTGATACTGTTAGTGTAGCAGCCTGTGTAGACTGCGGAAAAGGATTATGCCAAGAGTGCGCTAGTCGTTATCAATTTCCAATTTGTAACGAATGTAATGAAATAAGATTAAAAAGCGAAAAACAGGCAATTTTTAAACAGTATATTCCTTCAGCAATTTTTTTTATTGCTGGATTAATATTTGGTCTAAAGGTTATTAATGAAAATGTTTATTCGTCAATAGTCTTAGGTTACATGATTGCAGGAGTGTTTTGGGGATGGAAAGTTATTTCCTTCATTCAACCTAAAATGTTTTTATTTCTACCCATAGTTGGCTGGGTGTTCTATTTTTTTATTAAATTTATACTGTCTATGGTTGTTGGTATTGTTGCTATGCCTATAGGAATTGTAAGGATAATAATCAAGCATATAAGTGCCTTTTTCAAAGGGATAAATATAAAAAAAAATAGACAAAAAATATAAGTGATATTATTTTGTTTATCTATATACAGGAGGAATTTTATGAAAAAGTCAAAAATCGTTGCTTTGGTTGTCATTACTGGTCTGATCTTTGCCTGTAACAAAAAATCTGAAAATAATAACAATATAACCGACTCAGTCAATCAAATACTTTCCAGTCCGACATTATGGAAAGATGTAAAATCCGGTATGTCCTTTGATGAAGTAAAAAAATTATACCCATCTTCCGAGATTGTTACAGAGGAAGATGCGCCTGATAATTTTATTTCTTTACAATTTGACGGAGTAGTTGTTCAAAAAGAAAATTTTCTAGTGGAATTTTTATTTGATGACAATAAATTAAATACCGTTTCTTTATATCCTAAAAATGATATAAGGAATGCTATAGCTGACCGTCTATTTGCCGGAATTGAAGAAGAATTAACACTTAAATACGGAAACCCTGTTGATGAGACTTCAAATAGAATAAGTCTCTCATACAGATTAAGACAAATATTTTGGAATGATCAAGACATAATTATAACTTTGAATTACGCGAGGTCTGAGGCTAGTTTTGATCTTGCTTTTATTGAAATAACCTATACTATCGGCACAATTGAGAAAGAAGACAATTTATAGTGCTGAAAATGTTAATTCAACGTGATAATTCCATCAGTTGTAATAAAACCGATTATCGGTTTTATATAAATTGTCTGCGGACTTTAAAAAGGAAGGAGTTTTATGAAAAAGACAAAATTTGTTTCTTTGGTTCTCTTTATCGGAGTAATCTTTCTACTCAATAGTTGTGCAAGCGCAAGCACAACACAGGGTTTTGACAGTACTATTGAAGAAGTCTATCCAGACAGGATTGAAAAAACTGTAATTGGAATGGACTTCGATGAATTTAAAACAATTTGGCCTGAGGCAACAAAAAATGGCATAGGTGAAGTTTATGAATTTACATACATTCAGTGGGCTATTACTGGAGTATATTATGCTTATAAAGTACATACAACATTCTATTTTTCTGATGACAAGCTAGTTAAATACGAAAGTAACAGAACCTATAATTAAAAAGAATGAGCTTATACGGTTAGTGAACTGTAAAAATATTTAGGAGGAATTTTATGAAAAAGACAAATTTTGTTTCTTTGATTCTATTTATCGGAATCATCTTTTTACTCATCGGGTGTGCTAGTACAACTGCTATAAATGATGAGCACATTGTTCCGCCTGATCCTAATAACCCATATCAGGGGACGTGGCTTTCTATGGGTACACAAAATATGATGTATGTCATTAAAGGTATGAATGCGGCAGGATATGCTTTAGTGAGGATTTATGGTGTCCCTTACTGGAGAGAAATCGCTGTTTATGCGGTTAATGAGACATGGTCTTTAAGTGAAGATGGAAATATTCTTACCGTAGGGGGTATAAGATATGAACGTTATGAAATACCTCCAAAGTAGCGTTTTTTAAAATTGATAAGAACTTCATGTCTTGATTAGCCGTCCTTCGGGGCGGCTTTTTTATTTACAAAGGGTATAACAACTAAAATTTTTCAAGGAGGATTTTTATGAAAAAGATTTTTGTTTTATTCTGTCTGGCCTTTATTATTCTGGCTGGACAGCCGTGTCATGCTCAAGTTATGGCTGTTTTTGACGCAGTTGTTGAAGAACTTTTAGGAAGTTCTATTGCCGCCCAAGCGACTTATTACGCACAGCAAATATACGACAACGCCTCGCAAATAACAAACTTGGTCTCTCAGCTCGAATACATGGCTAATACGTTCCAAATGCAGGTGAACAACCTGTCGCGTATCGGCGATATCAAAAGCTGGGACGATTTTATGGACTGGCACAACCGCCAGCTTTACCTCGAAAGAAAGACCGAGGAAACTTTCAACGGCATGAACGTCTCAATCGGGAATAAAAATTACTCCCTTTGGGACGTTGAGGGCATCGCATACGGCGTCAAGGACACCTACGTCGATTACTGGGACAGGGAATTTACGGAAGACCAGCAAAAGGAAATGTGGCTGAGGATGGGCCTGACGCCTTCCAATTACGCCTATGTGCAGACCTGGAAAGAAAGGGAAAAAGACATCGCCAGAAGGTTCCTCACCGCCCCGTCCGTACAGAACGAAGAATCTATGGAACAGGCTGAACAAGCCAATAAATTTAAAAACAGGCTTGCCGAAGACTCAGGCCTTGACCTGGATCAAAAAATCAGCGAAAAAGAGTTGCTGAGCCTATCCTAAAAATTGTGTAAATGACCATAAAGTGGTAGAAATACCAAGGGANAGGAAATGGTCATGGCACGAAAAAAACAAGAAAAGGAAAAAGATATTATCGACCAGNTGCTTGATAATATTGATTTCAGAGGACTGACCCAGGACGAGGTGGTAGGCCAGGACGGCCTTATAAAGCAATTAACAGGAAGAATACTCCAAAGGGCTCTTGAAGCGGAAATGACGGGGCATCTGGGATACGAGAAGAATTCCAATGCCGGGGACAACAGCGGGAACAGCCGGAACGGGCACACGGAAAAAACAGTGCTGCTGGAAAATCAAAGCACAACAATAGAAGTCCCGAGGGATCGGGAAGGAACCTTCGAGCCCGTGATAGTCCCGAAACACGAGAAACGCGTTCCGTTATTCAACGATCAAATTATCTCAATGTATTCCTTTGGGATGAGCGACAGGGACATCAAGAGTCATTTGGAAAAGATATACAACGTAGACGTATCGCCCGATCTGATAAGCCGCGTGACGAACGCGGTATTGGAAGAAGTGAGGGAATGGCAGAACCGGCCGCTGGAGAAATCGTACGCGATAGTGTATCTGGACGCGCTGCGCGTGAAAGGCAGGGAGGACGGAAAAAGCTGCATGAAGAGCGTTTATGTGGCTCTGGGTGTAAATTTTGAGGGTAAGAAAGAGGTTTTAGGGCTGTGGATAGCGGAGAACGA
>JGI24698J34947_10000700_pt1 | contig 16398 bp, 16 predicted proteins | sample TergutMp193P3_FD_34947 | JGI IMG/M metagenome (IMG submission 34947) | reverse complement strand
GGGGGGGGGGGGGGGGTATAATTAAGGTAAAAATGGTTGAGATTGATCATATTTCCTCCCTTTTCAGCTTAGCGAAAAATACCCCCATAGTCGGGGTGACATTCGCTATAGGTATAATACCCCATATTGGTAATAATGTCAAGCTCTTTTTTACCCATCTACGAGCGATAATAACATACACTACCAGCGGTTGAAGAGCGCTCAACTTTGGGGATACCTCTTTTTGCGCCAATCGTTTACAATAGATATTTATGGGTACTATGAAAAAAGTGAGAAAAGCTATCGTGATAGCGGTCTGCGTCATCGCCGCCATTTGTCTTGCCTGGATCGCCTTTTCCCTGATTGGGCGGATCAAGCCATCCGCGCTCATTCCCGATACGGCAATCGTCCACATCAGCGTTCCCCATCCGGTACGTTTGCTCGACGGGGTTCTCGCCCACGAGTCCATGGAGGAAATTCCCGCTATGCCCCTTTTGGCTGCGCTGCAGAAAAACCGCCTGCTGCGTTTTGCCGCGCGGGGAAGCATGGAAGCCGCCCTCCTGCCCTCCGGCGACGGATCGACGACGCTGGTCGCCGCCTGGGACATGGGGCTGTGCGCGCCGCTCTTGCGCATCCTTCCGGCTGTCGCCGCCTTTGTGAGCGTTCCCAACCTGAACTATGTACTGGCGGGAAAAAATTCCCGTTTTGAATTCCGCATGGATGACGGCATGACGCTGTACATCGGCCCCTATCGCAACCTGCTGTTCATAACCGCCAATTCCGCGCTTTTTGAATCCCGCTCCACGATATCGGGTTCCGATGAATCGTTCAGTATTATCAAGCCTTCATCGCACGACGCAGCCATTCTGCTCTCCGATGCATTTATCGGCTCTGTTTTGGCGGAGCAAAACCCCAACATCGCGGCAATTTTGAAAACAATCGAATTTGATTCAAAGGTTGAAGCGGGCATTTCGATATATCCGAAAAAAATTGAATTCCGCCTGATCGCTCCTGTTTCGTCCGGCCAGCCAGGTTTAAGCCGCCTCCTTGAACAGCGTTCCGGCGCGCCGGTCATGGCGGAACGTATCCCCGCCGCCGCCCAATACGCGACCATACTTTCCGCGGGAACGCTGCAGGAACTCTACCAGGCCGCGCTGGTGTTTTCGCCCGATCTGGACGACACGCTTAAGTCGGCGGAAACTTCTTCCCGCCTGCTGCTGGGCCTTACCCTGAGCGATCTGCTTTTTTCATGGTCGGGAAAAGAATTCGCCGTCTTCGGGATGGAAGGGCGGCCTCATCCGGTTTACGCGATTCAAATTACCGATGAAAACAAGCGGCAGCAGGTTTTTGACAAGGCGTTCAAATCCATTGCGCTTAACGAAGATGTCCGATTGAATCTTGACGGCAGGCGAATCCCCAGGATTGAGGTTCCCGATTTTTTACAAAAACTTTTGCAAAAATGGGATCTGTTTCTGCCCTCTCCCTATTACATCGTCCACAAGGACTTCCTGCTGGTCAGCGAGTCGGCGGAGGCTTTGCTTGCGGCGGTACGCGCAATGCAGAGAAACGACGTGCTCCCCAAAACGGCCGTCTGGAAAAATATTGCCGGCGGCAAAACCACCGCCAGCGCTTTCAGCCTTTACTATTCCCTCGATCGGACAATGCCGTTCTTCCTGCGGCAAAATACATCTCTCAGCGGCTTTTTGTCGCTCTACCGCCAGGGATTGGCCCGCATGAGTATTAACCGGGGCGTTGTCGATATTTCGCTGTCCCTTGTCCCCGGTTCCGGCAGCGGCGTAACTCTGGCAAACGGTTATCCGCTTGAGGTAGGAGCCCGGCCATCGAATCGCATCTATGGAGCGGGCAGCGGGGAGAACAGCTGGATATTTTTCACTTCCGGCGGCTCGGCCATGTCGCTTAACATTGCAGATAACCGTGTTTATGAGATGCCCTACGATGGCTGGATTATCCCCGCCGACGGGGTGGGCGGAAAGAACGCGGTAAACGCCTGGGTGGTCGCTGCCGGCGGCCGCGTAACGCTGGTAGACGCCACGATGGAACCGGCTCCGGGCTTTCCCGTGCTGACCGGCCTGCGGCTCTCTGCTCCTCCGGCGGCGTATGAGGGCAAACTCTACCTCTGCGACGAGGAGGGAAATGTCCATACCGTTGACGAAAACGGCGAACAGGGCGTTTGGGAAACATCCTTTATCGCGGCGGTACGCTCTCCGCCTTCTTTCCTGACCGTTGCGGCCAAAAAAAATCCCAAGCCGGCACAGTCCGGCATTTACGCCGCCGTCTATCCCAAGAGTTTCTTCGGTGAAATCTGGCTGCTTGACGCGGATGGAAAAGCCCTTCCCAACTGGCCTGCGCCCATATCTGATATGAATATCGGCATCGGTTTCGGGTCGCCGCTTTTGTTTACGCATAACAACCGCGTGCTCGTCGCCTTTGTCAATCAGGCGGGGCAGCTTTTACTGTACGATGAAAACGCGGCCCCTGTTCCGCCTTTCCCCCTCAACCTGGACGGCGTATTCTACATTCAGCCGGTCTTTGACGGAAAGTACTTATGGCTTGCCAGCGCCGACGGATCCTTCTTCCGCGTTGATCTTGACGGCGAAGTATTATATCAGCGTATTGCCGGTTTTTCCGTCATGGAAGAAGGACACATAACGATCTTTGACTGCGACGGCGACAAAGTTCCCGAAGTGTTTGTCACCGGCGAGGGCAACGCTCTGTACGCCTACACGCGCAATTTCCGTTCGCTGGAAGGGTTCCCCCTGCCGGTGTGGGGCAGACCGTTCTTTGTTCCGGCGCAGGGCGGCAATAACAAAAAGGCTGAAATTTTCGGCATGGGAATGGACCGGCGCTTGTACCGCTGGCAATTCAGGTAACGGAGGGCAGAATGAAAAAGTTTGCGTTGGTTATGTGCGCTGTGGCGGCGCTTTTTTCCGCCTGTCTTTCCCTGCGGGGTGATATTTTTATTGACAACCAGCGGACTCAGGCCGATGCAAATCTGGCGAAAGTTGAAGCGGCGATTGTTCCCCTTGAAGCTGTCGGCGCAGCGGCAATGCGCGGGCGGCAAAGCGATATTACATCGGCGCGGCAGATGATCGCCGCTTTGGAAAAGGAAGCGGCCGCCGACGCCGATTATGCGGGCAAGCTGACCGCGTGGTCGGGCAGACTCGCCATTTTGGAAGGCAAATACAGCGAAGCGATGCGCCTGTACCGGCAGTCCTCCGCCGCCTCGCCGGGAAACATCCCCTCGGTTATTTTGGGCATCCGTCTTGAAGGCGATCCGGCAAAACGGCTGGAAATGATTGAGAAGGAACTGACTCTTGCCGGACAGCGGACAGACGGCGTCGGTGAATTAAACATTGAAAGAGGAAGAGCGCTCATTGAGTTGAATCGTTTTTCCGAAGCCGCCGGCGCTTTTGACGTCGCGTTTTCCGCGGGACTGGCCGCCGTTTACGCTGATAGTTACGGAGCGGACAGAAACCGCGCATGGGAACTGCGCAATACCAGCGACGTGGCCGCGGGAACCCTCGATATGCTCACCAGGGACAGCCTCAGTTGGGCTGCCTGCATCGCCATCGCCAAAAATGAAACCCAACTATTACATTTTATCAGCGGCGGCAGAAACATCGCCGACGCCGAATTATTTAACCGCCTGCTTGAACGCGCCTTTATCCCCTACACCCAGGACATCAGCATAACCGAATGGCCAACGATAAAGCCCAATGCGAATGACGTGGTTACGCGCGCGGGCGCGGCATGGTTCATCTGGCACCTATACGCCGAAGCGCGCGCCAACCGCGGCCTGCTTTCCCGTTATTCCGCGCGTTATGCGACCGGAGCCAACCCCCGCAGCCCGATAACGGACATCCCCGCGCTCTCCCCCTTCTTTGATTCAATCCTCGGCTGCGTAGAAACAGAACTCATGTCCCTCCCCGACGGCCGCAACTTCCAGCCTACCCACCCCATAAGAGGCGCGGAGTTGCTGACGATATTGAAGAAGATTGATAATTAACCGGCTATTTCGCTTAACGCTCTTATCTTATCAACCATACTCTTTACCGTGGCTTCTTCCGCGACATATACCTCCATACCGTGCGTTCTTGCCGTTGCTGCCGTTTTCTCCCCGATACACACGGCTTTTATTTTGCCTAAATCAATATGCGCAGCGGCTTCGACAAAACTTTCCACGGCTGATGAACTGGTAAAAGTGACAATATCATTTTCACAAATAGTATTAACAACCGCGTCAAAGCCCTCTATATCCTTTATTTTTTCGTAAACCGGCACATCGTCAAAGGCGATGCCTGCATCCGCCAGTATGCGCGTCAAATCCTCGTCTGCGTCTTTGGCGCGGGCAATAAGTAATTTTTCACCGCTGCTATTTTTAAGAAGCCCCGCCAGACCGCGCGCCAGAGCCGCTCCGTTGTATTCAGCCGGACGGTAATCAACCTTAACGCCGCGTTTGGTAACTTCTCTTTCAGTTTCGATTCCCACGCAGGCTGTTTTCAGGCGGTGTAATTCCCTGATGTCAAATTCGCTTTCAATAATATAATCAAAAAAGATATTGACGCCAACGCCGCTGGTAAAAACAAGCCAGCTATACACCTGTATAGTCTTAAGTTTTTTTTCCAATGCGCAGCCGGGACCGGTAAGCGGCGCTATCTTCAGGCACGATATTTCGATAACATGACAGCCCGTCTCCCTGAGTTTGTCCGACAGATTGGACGCTCCATCCCTGCCCCGCACAACAACGACGCGTTTGCCATGCAGGGGCTTTTTATCAAACCAATGATAACGCTCGGAAAAACGGCATACTTTTCCCATGATAATGACCGCCGGAGACTGGACATTGTTTGCGCGGGCTATCGCCGGCAAGGTAAGTACCGTTCCCAAGAAGGCGCGCTGCATAGTGGTGGCGGCGTTTTCTACGATGGCGGCGGGCATATCAGCGTCCATGCCGGCGGCGATGCAGCCATCGCAAACAGCGGCAATGGCCGCGACGCCCATCATAAACACCAATGTGCCGCCTGTGCTTACCAGCGCGTCATAGTTGATGTTGGGGGCTTCGTTGTTTTGGGCGTGGGCGGTTATGATGTGCACAGAAGAGGCGCAGTCCCGATGGGTTACCGGTATTCCGGCGTATGCCGCGCCGGCAATGGCGGAGGTAACGCCGGGCACAACTTCAAAGGGTATGTTGTTTGCAGCTAACAGTTCCAGTTCCTCGCCGCCGCGCCCAAAAACAAAAGGGTCGCCGCCTTTAAGCCTGACCACGTTAAGCCCCTGCTGCGCTTTTTCCAGCAGCAGGCGGTTAATCACATCTTGAGGCACAGGATGAAGACCCGCGTTTTTTCCCACGTCGATCTTTTCGGCCTTCTCGGGTATCATGGCAAGAATATCTTCACCGACCATACGGTCGTAGAGCACAACATCGGCGGTTTGTAACAGTTCGGCCCCTCTGAGGGTTAAAAGTCCCCTCTCACCGGGACCGGCTCCGACCAGCGCGACGCTCACCCCGCCCTCTCTTTAAGACGCAGCGCCAGAGTTTCACCTAACAGTTCCGGTTTATCACTATCGCCGCTGATTTTTCCTGTTTCTATATGGCCGACTGGATCAACATACATCCCGGTCAGCAAAAGTTCGCTGTTATGTAATTGCGCGTAAACGGCGACCGGGGAGGAACAGCCGCCACCCAATGTTTTGAGAAATTGTCTTTCCGCTTTTGATACGGTTTCCGATTCGCGGCTGTGACACGCGGCAAGGTATGCGTAATTTTCACCCGCTCTGCCCTGAACCGCCAGAATACCCTGTGAAGCGGACGGTATCATCTCGTCAACCGTAAAAACGCGGGAAATTCTGCGTTGTAAAGACAGGCGGTTCAGGCCGGCCTGCGCGAGTATCAGCGCGGAATATTCGCCGTTATCCAATTTTGCCAGACGGGTGGGCACGTTGCCGCGCACCGGGCATATCTTAAAACCGTTGTACAGTTTTGCAAACTGGATCGTCCGCCGCAGGCTTGAACAGCCCACGGGTTTTGAGTTGTCCAGCTTTTCAACGCCTTGCGGCAATACCAGCGCGTCAAAGGGCGCTTCTCTTTCAGATAACGCCACCACCGGCAAACCCTCTGTTTCCTGCCAGGGCATATCCTTGTAGCTGTGAACGGCTATGTCGATACTGCCATCCGCAAGAGCGCACTCCAGCTCCTTGATAAACAAGCCCTTGCCGCCAACGGTATCAAGGCTCTGGTCGAGTATTTTGTCTCCCGTTGTTTTAATGGTTACGATTTCAAAGTTAATGGTTGGATTTATTTTTTTAACGGCATTTATAACAATCTGCGTCTGTATAACCGCAAGCGCGCTGTCGCGGCTTCCTGCCTTTATTGTTCTGTTCATAAAAATGTCGCTCTTATCTTTTCCGCCATTTTTTTTACACCGGCATGATTGCCGTCTTTCGATACCAGCCCTGCGATGTATGCGCCGTTATCCGCAATCGCCGGAAAATAGCAGGTGCACTCTTCGCGGCAGTCGGCAACGGATACAAGGATATTCAGATTTTTGGCTTCTGTCATTATATCGCGGTTCACCTCTCGCTTATCCGTTGCCGCGATAACCAGAAATGGCGTTAAGGCGGTTACATCGCCCTTTTGGTATGGTCGTTTGAGCAGGCGTATTGTCCCCTGCGAGGCCGCGTTCTCAATGTATGCGCAAGCTTCAGGCGATATAACGGTAATATCCGCGCCAAAATCAAGCAGAACCTTTATCCGCCGTTCAGCCACCTTGCCGCCGCCCGCTATGAGCGCCTTCCTGCCGCCCATGTCAACAAACAGCGGGAAAAACGGCTTTCGCTCTGCGCTTTTCGTGACGTTAATCAAGGCTCCACTGATTTTCACTGAAGGTGTACGTTCCCGCCGTGCGTCCCCGCGCGACATAGAAATTGGCAAACCCGTTATCAAAAGCGGAAGTCCACACCGCAACACCCGCGCCTATGGTTATAGTCGTTAGTTGATTATCCGCAAACGCGGCATACTTGATTTCAGTTACGCCATCTCCAATAGTAACGCTGGTCAGTTTATTCTCGCTAAATGCATAATCCCCAATACTCGTCACGCTATCGGGAATCACCACATCGGCCAGTTGATTATTACTAAACGCCGCTTCCCCAATAGCAGTCACACCATTGCCAATACTCACGCTGGTCAATTTATTATGGGTAAACGCTTCATATCTGATAACCGTCACGCCATTGCCAATAGCCGCGCTGGCCAGTTGATTATAACCAAACGCGTTTTCCCCAATACTCGTCACGCTATCGGGAATGGTAACACTGGTCAGCTTATTATTACTAAATGCATCGTCCCCAATAGCGGTCACTTTTTTACCTATAGTGACGCTGGTCAGTTGATTATTGGTAAATGCCCTCCCCCTGATACTGGTCACGCTATCGGGAATGATAACGCCGGTCAATTGATTTTTCTCAAATGCCCTGGCCCCAATAGTGGTCACGTTTTTGCCCATAGTAACGCTGGTCAGTTGATTACCGCTCAATGCTCCCTGCCCAATAACCGTTACGCTATCGGGAATTGCAATCTTGGTCAGTTGATTTTCCGCAAATGCATAATCTTCAATATCAGTCACATTCTTGCCAATAGTAACGTTGGTCAGTTTATTCTCGCTGAACGCATAATTCCCAATATTCGTCACGCTGTCGGGAATCGCCGCGCTCGTCAGTTGATTCTTGAAAAATGCCTTCTCCCCGATACTCGTCACGCTTTTGCCGATGCTCACACTGGCCAGTTGATTCTCCGCAAATGCCCCAGCCTCAATAACCGTCACACTATCGGGAATGGCAACGCCGGTCAGTTGATTTTCCGCAAATGCTCCAGCCTCAATAGCGAGCACGCCATGAGGTATCGCCACGCTCGTAAGCTGTTTTTGAGAAAACGCCCCCCCTATCGCCGTAACGGGCGCTTTTCCTATCTTCGGAGGGATACGGATCTCCTGTTTTTCCCCTGCGTAACCGGTAATCTTTACCGCGTCGCTGCCTTCAACGGGAGTAACCTCAAAATCCTTTTCGTCATCATACTTCGGGGCGCACGCCATAAAAGCAAACGCCGACACCAACATAATCCCCCAAACCAGTCTCTTGTTTTTCATATTCATCTCCATCAATACCTATTCTACCCCTTTTTTTCTTTATATTCAACCCACTGGCGGTACCTGGCTCTATGTTCGCCAATGATGCCCGCTATCATCGCAACGCTTTCCGGCGGAAGGCGCGCCTCGCCGGATATATCGTCGATGGTCAACAAGGTAACGCCGGGCAGGTTTTTTATCGCAGGCTCCACATCCCGGGGAACGGCTAGATCGACAATAATAGGGGGCAGTTTCTTGAGCGTGATCATTTTACTATATAACAGCGTCAAATGCGGGCTGGCGGTCGCGCTGATCACGATATCGGCGTTTTCAACCGCCCGGTACCGCTCGTCGTAGCCTATCGCGCCCGCTGGGGGGGGGATTGCAACGCTTTTTTTATCGTTATGACGCTTATGCGAGCGCAGGGTAATCGTTACGCGCGCATTTTCCCGTATCAGCAGCCCCGCGACCAGCCGCCCGATTTTTCCGCTGCCGATAATGAGCGCGTTTTGGCCGGAGAGCGCTCCCCTCTGTTTTAATTGTTCCACGGTCTTTTCCGGTACGGAACTTGTCCCCAGCGCGCCGGAGAGGACATAGGTCTTGATAGCTTTCGCCGCGTGAATCGACAGGTTGAACATTTTCTCAATATATCGATCGGCGCAGTTCTGCCCGCGGGATAATTCCAGCGCCTCGCGTACCTGGGTAATTATCTGATCATCGCCGGTGATCTGCGAGTCAAGACCCGAGGCGACGCGGCACAGATGCTCCATGACGCGCTCTCCGGTTCTTTCAGTCAGGTAAGATTGATATGCGGTAAAGTCCAGGCCGAGGGCGTTACACAATGTGGTTGACAGCGAAAAATCGCCGCCATCGGGAACCGAAGCGTACAACTCCGTCCGGTTGCAGGTACAGACAATCACGCATCCGGCGATACCGCCGTCCTTAAAATCCGCGAGGAGGCGCTTCGCCTTTTCTTTGGTTACCGCAAACTTTTCTCGTACGTCGAGACTTGAGCGCTGATGATCAAGCCCGGTCATTATGAGCTTCAAACGATCTCCAGCGTCTGCGGCGTAACTTCGCCGCCTATTACGCCAAACGCTTTGAGTACCGGCGTTTCTTCCGCCAGCGATACAATGAGATAGCTCGCTTTGGGGTCATACGACAGCCGGATATCCTCTGCGGAGGGTCTTGCCGGCGTTGACGGGTGGGAATGAAAATTGCCCAGCGGGACGAGGCCAAGGGCGCGCATATCCTTAACCGCCGCCAGCTGTTCTTTGGGGTCGATGGAGAAATGTTCCGGGCTGTTATCGGGGTTAGATAGCAAATAAATTTTATCAATTGTTTTAATATCATTAACAATATTTCCCGCGATTAATCCGCACGCTTCATTGGGCAGGCCGGCGCGGGCATGGGCGGCGATAGCCTCAAAATCAGCATGTTTGAGTTTAACGGTTATCATAGATCGCACGCCGCCTGCTCGTAGTCAAAGGGTTCCAAAATGGTGGGATGTTCGCCGCACACGGCGCAATTTTGTACCTGCGGCAGTTTTATTTTGCGGAAATCCATTTTCAGCGCGTCATAGGTAAGCAAAAATCCGGTTAATAGATCGCCCTTGCCGATGATATACTTGACCGTTTCCATTGCCTGCAAAGAACCGATGATGCCGCCAATCGCGCCGATAACGCCCGCCTGCCGGCACGTTGGCACAGCCTCAGGCGGCGGCGGTTCGCGGAACACGCAGCGGTAGCACGGCCCCGCGCCGGGAACATAGGTCATCAACTGTCCCTTAAAGCGGATGATCCCCGCGTGGGAAAAAGGTTTTTTTGACAGCACGCAGGCGTCGTTAATCAAAAACTTTGCCGGAAAATTATCGGTACCGTCGATGATAAAGTCATAACCGGCGATTAATTCCATGATATTTTCCGCGTTGACAAAAAGACGGTGGGTGTTAACCGTAACATCGGGGTTGATCGCCTGCATGGTCTCCTGCGCCGACAGCACCTTCGCCTTGCCGACGTCGGGAGTGGTGTGGATGACCTGCCGCTGTAAATTGGACAGATCCACTTCGTCCGCGTCAACAATGCCAATCGTGCCGACACCGGCGGCGGCCAGATACAACGCGGCAGGCGCGCCGAGTCCGCCGGCGCCGATAATCAGCACTTTAGCGTCCATGAGTTTTTTTTGCCCTTTGACGCCCACTTCGGACAGTATGATGTGGCGCGAATAGCGGTTTAACTGTTCATTGGTAAAGGCCATGACACCCCCCCTCCCCTCCCCCCATGAAGTACAGAAACTCCACGCTGTCGCCGTCATGGAGTACGGTCTCGGCAAAAGTGCCGCTGCGGATAAATTCGTCGTTAATCGACACGGTAACATAGTCCGGCGTCTCAACCTTTTCCAGTTCGATTAACTGCGCCACGGTCAGAGCGTCCGCGTATTCTTTGTTGTTCCCCGATACGGTCAGTTTCATGTTCACTCTCCTACTTTTTGCACGATCAAATTATACGTTCCGTCGCCGTTATCGGCGAGTTTCAGGATACGGTGGCCTTCTTCCTTGATACTGCGCGGCACGTTCTGCACCGGCTCTCCGTCGTTGAGGCGGATTGATAGAATCTGCCCGTCGTCCATTTCCTCAAGCGCGACCTTCGCCATAACAAAGGTTACAGGACACACCACATCGGTGGTGTCTATGGTTTCGTTTACGGTAAAATTATTCGTATCAGCCATGATAAGCTATCTCCATTTCTTTTTTGAAGGTATCCCAGCCCGTTCTATCAATGGCAACGCGGAACCGCTCGCTGGGTTTGCCATGTTTATCGAAGAAATCAAGCGCCGCGTCCGCCACGCGGAACAGGATTTCCCTATCGCGGATAACCGGCAAAAATTGCTCGCCCCGGGCGATGAGATTCCCAAAGGTTCCGCCGAAAGAAAGTATATACCCCGGCTCGCCCTTCCACGCGTCAACGGGGCAGGACTTGACGCACCGCCCGCAGTTGTTGCATTTTGATTCATCCAGCACAATCTCGGCCGCGGTCTGCGTGATTGCATCTTCGCGGCAGGCTTTGGCGCAAACGCCGCAGAGGGTGCAAATATCTTTAAGCCAGGTAATGGTGTACCCGCCTTTTATGCCGATGTCATTTTCCTCGGCTTTCAGGCAGTTGTTCACGCAGCCGGTGATGCCAAACTTGAACTTGTGCGGCAGCTCGCGTCCAAAGTAGCGCCCGGAAATTTCCTGCGCCAGCGGGTAGGTGTCGATACAGCCGGACGGGCATATCTCGCTGCCCTGGCAGGCGGTAACGGTGCGCACCCGCGGACCGCACACGCCGGTGTTCACCCCGCCCGCTTCCAGATCGGCTTTGACTGTCTCAACATCCGCCAGTTTGATGAACGGAATCTCCACCCCCTGCCGGGACGTTAGGTGAATATGCCCGTCTCCGTATTTTTTGCTGATCGCGGCGATGGTCAGCAATTGATCTGCCGTGAGGTTACCCCCGACCACTTTCAACCGCAGGGAAAAATGATTTTTCTGCACCTGCCGCATAAACCCGCCGTTTTTCAGCGCTTTATAGTCAACGGTAACTGCCATCAATCTACTCCTTGTTAAATCAGAAATTCCTCTTTCTCTTCTTCTTCCGGTTCAAAGAAATAATCATACACTTTTTTCTTGTAAAAAGCAAAATCAGAACCGGTACGGTCACGGTGTCTGGGGAGGTTTATTTTGACAATATCCCTGATTTTCCCCGGACGGTTTGACATAACGATAATACGGTCGGCAAAAAAAACGGCTTCTTCAATATCATGGGTTACCATAATCATGGTGTTTTTTTTGGTGTCCCTCAGTTTCAGGATTTCTTTCTGCATCTCTATCTTGGTCAGCGCATCAAGCGCGCCGAACGGTTCATCCAGCAGCAGCATCTGGGGGCCTGTTACCAAAGCCCGGGCAATGGCCGCCCGCTGGCTCATACCGCCTGAAAGCTGCGCGGGGTACGCTTTCTTAAAGTCTTCCAGTTTAACCATTTTCAGATACTCATTTGCCAGGCGTTTTTTTTCGCTCTTTGTTTCTCCGTCAAGCCCCAGCGTAACATTTTTTTCCAGCGTCAGCCACGGCATAAGCCGGTGTTCCTGAAAAATCATCCCGCGTTCCGGGCCAGGGGCGGCAACCGGCTGTCCGTTATACGACACTATGCCGCCTGAGTCCTGTTGTTCAAGGCCGGCGATAATTTTAAGCAATGTTGATTTGCCGCAGCCGGAGTGTCCCACAATGACCACAAACTCTCCATCATCAACGGTCAGGTTGATGTTTTCCAGTACGGGCAGGGAACGTTCTTCCACCAGAAAAGTTTTATAAAGATTCTGTACTACCAGTGTTTCCGCCATGTCCTGCATCTCCTTATTAATGACGGCTTTTATCCCAGGGAGTAACTGTCCTGGAAATAAAGGTCAAGAGCATATCCATAAAAACGCCCACAACGGCAATGGCGATCATTCCGCTGAACACGATGGGAAACTGCATAAGGGCGCGTGCGTCGCTCAGCCGGAAACCTATGCCGCTGGACGCGGCGATCATTTCCGCGCCGACAACCGCCATCCACGAAATTCCCAAACCCAGTTTTAACCCGACAAAGATATTGGGAAGGGCGCTGGGCAGATAAATTTTGACGAATAGTTTTAATTTGCTGAGTTTGTACATCTTCCCAACCTCAATCAGTTTGGGATCGGTGCGCCGTATGCCGCTCAGGGTGTTCATCAGGATGGGAAAATACGCCGCCATGAAAATGACGGCAACCTTGCTCTCCTCTCCGATACCGAACCAGATGATAAGCAGGGGAACCCACGCCATCATGGGTATTTGCCGCAGGGATGTAAAGGTAAGCGAGAAAAAACGTTCCGCCGTCCGGCTCATGCCCATCACTACGCCCAAAAATATGCCAATCGCGGCAGCCAGAGAATAGCCCTTTATAATACGCTGAAGGCTAATTCCTATATCCGCCTTAATAGTGCCCACGGTCAACTGTTCCCAGAATTCATCCGTTACTACCCGCGGGCTGGGCAGCAGCAGGGAGGAGACCATTTTCGTCCGCGCCGCGATATACCAGAACACGACAACAAGTGTTGGTAACACAAACGAGAACAGTATCCATGCGGTCTTGCGCGTCTTATTTCCCACGGTATTCCTCCCCTGCCTTTACCACAACGCTTTGATCAGGCCATGATGAAAAATCAATATTGCCTTTGGTCAGTTCGTTATCTTTCAAAAAGACCAGAATATTTTTTAAGGCGTCGATATATTTATCGTCCAGATTGAGGGGGATGGAACCGTCGATGTCATAGTCAGCCGTTTCCAGAACAACCTCAAGGGGGTTGCTGGTTTTTTCGGCAATCATCTTAAAGTAACGATCGGGGTCTTCTTTAATCCAGTCCCTCGCTTTTAAGAAGGCTTTTTGAATCGCCACGGTTACCTCGGGGTGTTCCCGGTGAAAATCGGTTCGGGCAATAAACACCGAAGGCTCAAAAAAGATATCCCTGTCGGCGTTAAACTGAACATGAATAACTTTTGCGGTTCCGTCCTGCACCAGCTGCTTTTCATATCCCGCTGAAGCAACTGCGGCGTCAATCGTACCTGAAGCGATCCCTGCCAAAGATTCAGGAAGGTTTGAGTTAATCGCCTGTATGTCGCTGAACGCAAGCCCCGCCTCGTTGAGGACCCTTATCAGATACATGTGGGGGCTTGCCCCGCGCATATAGGCGACTTTTTTCCCCTTTAAGTCAGCCGGCGTATCAATGCCGGAATCATTACGAACCAGCAGCTTCCAATAAGCGCCCCAACTGCTCGTGCTGATAAGCGTATGGTCGATACCGTTGGCTTTTGAAATATCCGCCGCCATGCCGGCATAGACCACATACTCCAGTTCTTTCGCCACCAGCGCCTCGTGAATAGCGGGGGCCGCGCCGACAAAACCTTTTTCAGAAAACTGATAACCGAGCGGCGCCAAATATTCATCCAGATAGCCGTTGGTAACAGCCACGCCAAACGCGCCGACCGGCCAATCATTGCCAGCGGTAGGGAAACCGATATGGACCGTTCCGGTTCTTTTTTTGGAAGAATTGCAGCCTGAAAGCGCCAGAGATGAGAACGTGAGAACGGCTAAAGTAACCAACGCCATGGCCAAAATCAACGATCGAGGAAAAATTTTACTTTTCATAACAAACACTCCTTATTACTCTATTTTTTTTCCGCGCGCACGACGCAGAAATCGGCGGAAGCGTTTTTATTTTCCGCCGGGTCGGGTATGCCGACCAGGGTTTTCTTGTTGGGATTGATTCCCGCAACCTCGGTTACTTTACCACATTCATTTTCCGCTAAGCCGCTTGAGCGGCAGCCGCTAACGCGGTAAGTTGATACGTCAGGCGGGATAACGTCGGTTTCCTGCGGCTTTCCCGCCTGGGGAACCCACTCGTAGGGCACACGGTAGGCGCGGTATACCATATTCATTCTGAAATTATCGCCAAGACTGAAAGAATGAGGATTAATATATTCCCACACGATATTATGTTCATGAGTTACTTCTATCAGGCGGCCATCGGAACCTTCGGTGATAAGCGTGTTACCGTTGGGCAGCCGCTGGGCGGCGGAAATATATGACGAATAAAATTTGCTCGCATCGGTAAACAGCCGGTGGCCCGCTTCTTCCGGGGTATATTGCCAGCGGATTTCCAGCGTTAGGGGATCAAATTGCAGTATGCGGGAATAGTCGCGCACCGCGTTATTCGTTCCGTCCGCAGAAGCGGGATTGGGAGGGCCGTAGCCGCCCGCGCCGCCGTTGTCAAACACCAGAAAATCACCTTCGCCGGGAAGCCCCCGGGGAATGAGATGAAAATGGTGCTGCCCGATAATCCAGCCGATTTTTTTGGTCGCCTCGCTTTCGTTAAAATCAGGCCCCAGCTTCCACACTATTTTTCCGGTTTTGCGGCTGACGACAAACAAAATGTTCGCGTTACGGCAGTCCATAATCAGGTTGTCGGGATGAAACCGTTCATCGCCGCTATCGTAATGCCTGTTCGGGCCGAGGGTAGAAAGGCTGTTGATGTGCAGCCAGTCGCCGCCGCCTTCGCCGACAATGCTCGGATTGACGCGTAACACCGCCTTTGCCGCTTCGTCAAAGCCGAACTCGTCAAAATGATCGCTTGCCCGCCATGACCACAGAATATTTCCTTCCCAGTCAACCTCAATGACCTTGTCGTCCACCAACTGTACGTCGCTGATGGCCTTGTTGGTTACATTTTCGTGAACCAGCAGCAGCGTTTTCCCACTGAGCGCCAACGGTTCCTGACCGGGGGCATAGTAGCCCACCGGGGAGCCTTCCCGCTCGTAGTCGTGGTGCTGGCGGGCCTGCCACACTTGGGGGTTGTCGCCGTCGTCCACTTCCTCGGTATGGGCAAAACTCCAGACAATATTGCCGTCATAATCAACCTGTACAAGGTCTTTCTGATCCTGATACGCTTTCTTGCTCGCCCTTGCCCCGCTGGAGCCCAGCACATAACCGCCCGGCAGGATCTTGTTCGGAAACCCGCCCAGCCCCGCCCAGCGGTTCACTTCCCGTCCATTCATATCGATAAGCAAGGCGCCCTTAATGCTGGTAAAGACGGTAAAACCGTTAAAAGCCCGGTCTTTTTGGTAAATGGTCGTACCGGTCGGGTAAACGCTTGGATGACCCATAATCACCTCTCCTTTCCATAATCTAATACATACTAATATGGTATGTTTAATATGTATTAAATATACAACAATCCCTAGAGCGTTGTCAAGCATTATTTTTGAAAAATTTTCGATTTATATTTCATAGTCTTTTTCCCATACCGCTACCTTACGGTATTTGCCGAAATCACGCGGCGGCTTTTCGTCAATGGGGATGCCGTTAGTGTCCAACTGCGGGAACTCCGACTTTTGCTCATTAAAACCGGTAAAGACGCCGCGGCGTATATGGGCGAAGCCAAATGCGGCGGCAATATCGAAATCGTCAGGATAGTTGAATTCGCCGCTATGCAGGGGCAAAATGTCTCCCTTCTGGTATACCGCCGGAGCCGGACTATGCCTGAGAACGGCATGAATATCAGGGTGATAATAAAAGGTATCAAAAAGCCCTATCGCCAGTTCGCGCTGTCCATCGCGCAGTACAACGCCGTCCAGCCGCTGTTTGCCCGCCGCTTCGATAACGCCGCAGGCGGCGGTTGCGTGGCTTACCCGGTCAATCAAAATTAACTCGCCGAGGGTTTT
>JGI24698J34947_10000699_pt1 | contig 16416 bp, 13 predicted proteins | sample TergutMp193P3_FD_34947 | JGI IMG/M metagenome (IMG submission 34947) | reverse complement strand
CAGAACCGTTTTGAAATGGCCGCTCAGGGCGTCGCCATTGCGGCAGAAAATATTCAGGCTGCCGAATCCCGCATCAGGGATACAAACATGGCGAACAAGATGGTTGACTATACAAAGGATTCCATCCTGGCTCAGACCGGAACCGCGATGTTGGCTCAGGCCAATCTGCGTACACAGTCAGTCCTTTCGCTTCTTTCTTAAGTTCTGATCTGATTTCAAAAAACGTATTTGCGAAACAAGAGACTTCTGGACGTCGTCTTTTTATCGCGAAAGGCAGTGGAGTTCGCGCCTTCACTGCCTTTGTTATCCTGTCCTGCGCCTTATTTTGCGGCTTTTTTTACATCATGCTTCTCTTTCGCAAAAGGCGCCGGATAATTTTATTCTTCTGCCAGGGATTGGCGGAGGAAACAAGGGCTGTAGCCTGTTGGCTTTATTAGCCCGTATACATGGAGGTATAAAATGTCAGTGGCAAGTGTAGGATTTGCTGCTGCCTCGCCAGCGCCGGAGCATCTTTCCGGCAATATTCGCGGGCAGGCTGTAAGACAGCATGATCAACCGGAAGCAAAGAATAAACCGGAAACAAAAGTAAAACCTCAGGTAATTCATTCTGCGGCGGCGGACTTGCAGAGGATAAGTCACGCTTTTAACAAAAAACTGCAATTCGTGGTGGATCACAGATCAAACGAAGTGATTGTCAAGGTAATAGACAAGGATACCGATAAGGTGATCAAGGAACTACCGCCCGAAGAATTACAGCGGCTGCACCGGAATATCAAAGAGGCTATCGGTCTTTTATTTGATGAGATGGTCTAGTTTAACTGCTATTTATTAGCAAGCTGTTTTATGGCAGTTTACCTGAAGATGGGGAGTGATCAGGTCTATGTCCGATATTTATGTACCGGGAATAAGAAGCAGATTTAATACAGAACAGATCGTTGAAGACCTGATGAGGCTTGAACGGATCCCAAGAGACAGGACCGTAAGCAACATTGAGAATCTCCAGATTCAAAGAGGCTACTGGCAGGAAGTAGGACGCCGCATAAACGCGGTCCGCGACAGCGCCCGTTTTCTTTTTTCTTTTCAAAACCCCTTCAACGATCGAATTGTCCGTTCAAGCGACGACGGCGCAATTACCGCTTCCGCTAACAGAGAAGCGGCGGAACAAACATATTCTTTTACAGTCAAGCAGACCGCCCAGGCGGATCGTTTTCTTTCACAGCCGCTTGACGAAAGAATGAGAGTAGAAGCCGGCACTTATATATTTTCAGCCGGTGATAGTGAAATTTCAATAAATTTCCGGGGCGGCACAATAAGAGACTTTGTCGATATAATTAACCGCCGTGGACAAGATAAAATCGCCGCGAGCCTTATATCGATACAAAGCGGCACAAGATCTCTTTTAATTGAATCCAAAGTAACAGGCGAAGGAAACAGGCTCGGATTTTCCGGCGACGCCGCGCAGTTTGTTACCGGCATAGGCATGATGGAACAGGGAAACGACACGCGCAGGGATTTTCCTGTCAGTGAAAGTACCGTACGCAGGGGCGCGGAAGGATCCGATTCCTATACAATAAATAATGGCGTATTGCAGGTATCGCCGGGTTCTTCGGCTTCGCTGCCTTTGGGAATTTCCCTAAGCGCCGATTCGCCTGTCGTTCTAAGGCTTGAAACATCAACCAGAATAGATACAGAAGCCGCGTTTAATGTTCCCCAGCCTCCTCCCGGCCCGGATATTCCGTCCGGCTCCGTAACATACGGCGGCATTACAATCGAAAATGAACCTTCTGTCGCTCCTCTCCCCGAGTGGAGTCAGCCTCCGGCTCCCGTGCGCAATGATGATTTCGCCGTACTGTCGCTGGTTTTTTCCGACGGTACGTCCGCAAAACTGCCGCCCATTACAGATTCAAATAATCCCCTGTCAAGGCAGTATGTTCTTTCGGAAATAGCGAGGGGCAAAACAATCGTATCCCTTAATGTTGAAAATACAAACACCCACCGCGAGGTTTCAGTAGGCAAAGTGGAAATTCTTGATCCTACTTCTATAAGCGGCGGTTTAAAGCCGTCAAACGCGGTTTCTACAGCCCGCGACGCGATTATCTCGATGGAAGGAATTGAAATAAGACGCTCCACAAACAATATCGACGATCTTATTCCCGGCATTACGCTGAATGTCAAGGGCGTCTCTGAAAGGCCGGTGGAACTGAACGTCAGGGCCGACGTCGAGGGCGTCAAGGAAGCGATAATTTCATTCGTCGGAAACTACAACAGATTGATGGCGGAGATAAACGTACTTACGACAAGGAACGTATCTTCCACAATGGCCAGCAGAAACAACAGCGGAGATCGCGTTATAGATGAATTGACATATTTGACTTCTGAAGAAGCTGCGGCAATGAGGGAAAGACTCGGCGTTTTTTCAGGAGACTCCACCTTAAACAATCTGAAAAATAACCTCATACGCACGGTAACTGCGCCCTACCCTACAAGCCTGGAGCGGGATCTTATCCTGCTGGCTCAAATTGGAATAAGTTCCAACGCCGGCAGCAACAGCGGTTATGATATGTCACAGCTTCGCGGTTATCTTCAAATAAACGAAAGAACCCTTGACGCCGCTCTGGAAACCAAAATACCCGCGATCAGGGAACTTTTCGCAAACGACACTACAGGCGATCTTTTGGCGGATACAGGAGTCGCATTTAATGTCGATACGATTGTAAGGCCCTTTGTGGATACCGGCGGCATCATCTCTTTAAAAACAAGCACGATTGATTCCCGTATAAATCAGGATGAAAGGCGCGTCTCAACTCTGGATCGTCAGCTTGCCGCCAGAGAAGCCGAGCTGCGTATGCAGTACGCCAGAATGGAAGCGGCTTACGCCAGAATGGAACAGATGTCCACATCTCTTGACAATTTCAGTCAGCAAAACCGCGGCAACAGGTAAGGTATGGAAATAAGGATTAACGGGCAAGCGGCGGATATTACCCTTGACAGCGAAAAAACAATAGGAGACATACTGGCCTCTCTTGATCTGTGGCTTGCAAATTTGGGACACAGTTTAAGCGGACTTTCCATTGACGGGAAAGCCGCCGATACAACACGCCTTGATGAAATTTTTTCAAAAGAAACAAACAGCGTAAATGTCCTTGATATTTACACTTCTTCCATCGCGGAACTTACAGCGGCGGCTCTTTTAAGTCTGCTCGGCGACATAGATGAATTTGAAAATCTTAAATTCGAAGATAAAAGTAATTTTGTCAGCTCGTGGGAACAAAGCGCACAGGCGGAATTTATTAAAGAAAATATGCCGGAATTTTTTTCGCTGTGTATTGATCTATTCACGCACGGCGGCATAACCTGTCAAACGCTTCATTCCATAACGGAAGAACGGCTTCGGGAAGTAAACGATCCTGTAAATGAATTTTCTAAAATCGAACCCCTGGTTAACGAAACATGCGTAAGGCTTGTAGACCTTCCACTGGACATTCAGACAGGAAAAGACGGACGGGCGGCTCAGACTATACAGATTTTCTCCGGCATTACGGAAAAGATTTTGCGTATCACAAAACAGCTTAATCTTCAGGGGTATCTGAATCAAAATGATGAAAAAATTTTTACTCAACTGATAAACGATTTTTCAAAAGTATTAAGAGAGCTTTTGGACGCTTATGAAAGGCACGACTCTGTTCTTGTCGGCGACCTGTCCGAATATGAAGCGGCTCCGAAACTTCAGGAGCTTTTTACCGCTATTATGAAAAAAAGCCGCGAGGCGGAAATACAGGTTGATAAATGATGGGCGCAAATATTTTTCTTTTATTTCCGTTACAGTTTAGCGCAAGTGATTTCCAATTTGGAAGCGGCACCGCTGTTTCCTCCACAGGGTTAATTATATTCGCATCTGCTATTGTACTTATAATCGTTTTTTTTATTATTATGAACGCCGTAAAAGGCGGTTCTGGTTCAGGCGGCGGATCCGGTTCAAGCGGCGGCGGTTCAAAATTATTCGCAGGTTTAGCGCTCAGGCGTTTGGCGGGAAACATCGGCCTTGATAACGAACAGGCTAAAATGCTTGAATTTATTTTCAGGACCGACGGCGTAACTGAACCGGAAAAATCCATCAATACCCCCGATCTCCTCGACCGGCATTTCAGGCGGGCCTACCGGGAAATTGAACAGAAATCGGGCAGCGGTCAGGACGCCCAGGACAAGTTTTCCGTTCTCTTTTCCACAAGAAACATACTGGAAAACAGCATTATAGGGGGATTAACATCAACTCGTGAGCTGGGCAATGATATTACATTGGGCTTTAGCCACGGCAGAGATAAAATACACGTCAATGTAGTAAACGCCAAGACAGAGCTTTTAATAGTAGAAGTGCCAAGAAGCGTACTGGGAAGCCAGATAAAAATACCGAAAGGAACACGCTTGAACATATTGTTTTTTACCAAGAACAACAAGGGCTTTTCTTTTGAAACTCGCGTCACCGGTTATTCAACCATAAACGGTCATCCTATTATGCAGCTGGCCCATTCAAACCATCTGAGGTTTTTATCGCAGCGGCGTTTCAGGAGAAGGCATGCGGTTATTGCCTGTTTAATGTATTTGGTATATCTTGAAGGAAGCGGGAAAAAACAACGTCTTGTAGTTGACAAACGCCGGCTTACTGGAAACATAGCCGATATTTCAGTTGGCGGCTGTTCCATAAAAACGACAACTCCGGTACAGGTCGGCGCCAGATTTAAGATTGAATTTACCCAGGGGGAAAGTAGCGTGGCGGGATTAGGGCAGGTATTAAGAACAAACAGAACAGGCGTTAACACTATTATTCATGTAAAATTTTTAAAGCTCTCCCAAAAATCAATGAATATAATAAACGCCTATGTTTATGAGTATGCCCATGAATAACAGGAACATCCGCCGGCCCGTAGGGCGAAGGTACCCCTCTGGAAGGACAATTAAATGAAAGTAATATCAATTAAAGACATGATTAGAAAAGACTACCCAATTTACTACCGCAAACTGTACACAGGAGTCGTCGTTATAGAAATGAACAGAGGGCCTGCCGATTACCGCATTGATTTTTCCATTGAGTATAAGCCGACAGGTCAAAAAGATGTATCCGTAAATTTTTTAGATGCAATAGATTATCCGTTGATTCCGGTAAACAGGGAACTAAAGCGTTTCATCGTCGATTTGGACGACGCCGGAGGACTTCCTGACTGAAGAATTGGTTTCCAATTCCCCGCAGGATACATTTGCCGCAGGCCAAAAAATTGCAGGCATTCTTTCGGCAGGCTCCGTAGTAGCTTTAAAGGGAACTCTTGGAAGCGGGAAAACGCTTCTTGCCGCCGGCATTGCAGGCGGTCTTGGAATAAGCGAAAATATAACAAGCCCTACATACACAATAATTAACGAATACTCAAGCTCTCCCGTCCTGTACCATATTGACGTTTACAGACTGAGCGGAGACAGGGATTTTCAGGAAATAGGCGGCGATGAAATTATCAACTCATCCGGAATCTCCGTAATTGAATGGAGCGAACGCATTCCAAAGTCCCTGCCGGATAACGCGCTGACAATCTCTCTGGAAATAACGGGGCCTTCTTCCAGATTGATAAAAATAAACATACCGGAAAAAACATGAATCTGCTCGCGATAGACTCGGCTTCTTCCGTTCTTTCAGTTGCACTATCATGCGCGGATGAAATACATTGCACAGAAAGCAAAGCCGGCGCTAAACATTCCGAACTTGTGATGGAACTGATTGACAGTCAAATGAAAAAAGCGCGTCTTTTACCGGAAGATCTTGACGGTGTTCTTTGTATGGGCGGACCCGGTTCCTTTACCGGCCTTCGTATCGCCTATTCAATCGCAAAAGGACTTGCCCTTTCCCTTTCCATACCTTTCGCGCCTGTCCCAACTCTTGATTGTATGGCTTTTCCCTGCCGGGGCAGCGTTCCGGTTCTCGCGGTAATTGAAGCCAGAAAAAAAACTTTTTTTTACTCTTTTTACCGCGCAGACGAGCTTGAGGCGGAATCGATTCTCAATGAAGACGCGCAGGCTTCCCGGATCGCGCTTGATATTGAGCGTTACGGGGAAAAGATCATCCTGACAGGAACGGGCGCAGCCTCTCTTTACGATTCTTTTTCAGCGAAAACAAAAAAAAGCGTTGAACTTGACATTCAAAAAAGGAGCTATTCAGGAGAAATAATAGCCATTGCCAAAATGAGGAAAATAATGGATAATGACAATACCGCGTTCCTTTATTCTGGTCCCGAATATATCAGAAAAACCGACGCGGAATTAAATTTGTTAAATGCCGGAAACTGATATGGATCGTTTTATTGAAGAAGAGGAACTTGAACCCATTGACGATACCGATGGTGAAAAAATCTCTGATGAGGCTCTTGTTGACGAAAAGCTCGCGGTCAGATTATCATCATCGTATAACCCATTTAAAACAAGCATTTTCCCTGTTTTAATAATTAACAAACAGTTTAAGATCATATACGCAAACGAAGCCTGCGAACATACGTTAGTAGAATTTTCTAATTTTGCGGGTAAAAATTTTTTTGATTTATTCGGCGGCGCATTTAAAATGGAAGACGTGAGGAAGATAAAGGAAACCATAATTAATGGCGGTAACGGATTTACGTGGAAAGGCCCGGCGCAGATAAAAACACGCAGTACAGTTTCGGTACAGATCAGGGTAAATATTTTCCCGCTGGAAATGAATTTGAAAAATCCGGGCGACTTTGTCGTATTGTTTGACAATTTTACAGAGGAAGACAGAAGGTTGTTTCGCTCGGTCTTTCTTTCACTGCTTGAAGCTTCCAGGCTGAAGGATAACGATACCGGTAAGCACATTATCCGCGTTAATGAATACTCAAAGCGCATTTGTCAAGAACTCTATAAAATTGGAGGAGCGGCTTACAGGCGTATAGACGACGATTTTATCAACAATATCGGCTTTCTGGCGGCAATGCACGATGTGGGAAAAATCGGCACTCCTGATGACATTTTAAACAAGGATGGCCCCCTGTCCGACTGGGAATGGGCCGTTATGCGCGAACATACAAAGAACGGCGCTTTTATTCTCTCTACATACCCTAACCCTATGGCAAAGGAGATCGCGCTTTCCCATCATGAAAAATGGAACGGCTCAGGATACCCGTTCCAGCTTGAAGGCGATATGATTCCTCTTGCCGCCAGAATTGTTACAATTGCCGATGTTTACGACGCCCTTCGCATGGAACGCAGCTATAAACCTTCTCTTACACATGAAGTTTCAATACAAAAAATAATTGATGAAAGCGGCAGCCACTTTGATCCAAACCTAATTGAAGTATTCAAAACAATTACGGATGATTTCAAAAAAATCTACGAAACGCACGCCGATTGAGCTGTTATAAATTCTTCTCTTCCAGTTCCTTAAAAGCCTCACATAAAAAGCTGTTCAGAAAAAGCATTATGTCGCGGCCTTTCCAAAGAGAAAGAGTGCGCCCTATACAGTCTTCGATGTTACAGCCGAAACGCGCTTTGAATAACTCTGCGTCCGGGCCTTCGGCGAAGCGAAAACCCATGAGAAGGCTCTCGCGCATAAGAGCGGGTCTGTCGAGTTCTTCACAAAAAGCCGCGCCAATAAACGGCGCTTTTATGTACCCTTCGGCATCGCTGTCGAATGTGAAACGTTTTCCGGTTCCGGTCTCTTCATCAATTACAGTGCCGGAAGCGGAAGGGCCTGAGCCAAGCCAGCCGCGCATCTGCCAGTAAATTGTATTGTGAAGGCAGTATTTTCCGTTAATCGCAAAATTGGAAACTTCATAATGACGATAGCCTTTTTTTAAAAGAGCGTCCCTGCCCGAAAGCCAAAGAGAGTCGGCTTCATCCCCGCATGGCAGGTTAACAGTTTTTGTTTTAACTTTTTCTTCCAGCGGAGTTTTGCTTTCCAGAGTGAGGCTGTAAAGGGAAACATGAACAGGCTCGAAGGCAAGAAGGCGCTTTATATCTTCAAGGACAACTTTTTCATTCTGGTACGGAAGGCCGGTGATCAAATCCGCCGAAAGCGCGCCGGGAAAAAAACGAGAGCAAAGAGCAAGACGCGATTCTAACATACGCGCGTCTCCAATACGGTTTACCGCCAGGCGCGAAGGTTCATGAAAACTCTGCACTCCAAGACTAAGCCTGTTTACGCCGCCTTCCCTGCACAGATCAAGAAAATCATCAGACACGCTTTCAGGATTGGCTTCGACGGTAAATTCAACGGGCGAAAAACCGGGGATTTTATTCAGCGCGTCAAGAAGGGGCGCGATATGCTTTCCAAGTACCGACGGAGTCCCCCCTCCTATGTAGACTGTGGAGATTTCTTTAACGCCAAAAAAATCAATCTGGCATTTTATGCCGGCAATAAGCGCGTTGATAAACGCGTCCGTAAAAACGCCGTCGGTTTTGATCGAATAAAAATCACAGTAATCGCAGAAGGCGGCGCAGAAGGGAATGTGTATATAAAGCGAGACTGGAGCTGCCACAGATCAAAGCAATTCTATTTTAACAACAGGCCAGAATCTGAGCACTGCCCTTGCCGTGATTATGGACGGAGAGATTGTCCCCCATGTGCGAGAATCGTTGGTGTTGCCGCGATCATCGGAAACAACAAAACATTCATCCGGTCCAAGAACGATAGTATCCATGCTGCCTGAAAACGGAATGGTCTCGTCCCACAACTGCGGGATTTGCGGAATCTCGGGATGATAGGGTCTTTCGGAAAGTTCAAATTCGGTTAGGCTGTACGGACTGCCCTGTTCTTTCACCCTGAACACAAAGTTTGACATTGATATTTCGTCTCCGGGAAGGGCGATCACCCTTTTTATATAATACTGTCCGCCGGAAAAAATACTGATCTTCTGCGCGGTAAAAAATCTGACAACTCCGTCAACAACGCGCAACGCCGCGTTTCTGTTATTGTTACGCCTCATATCGACAAGTACGATACTGCCACGCTTGAACGGAAGAACGTTTTCATTGTTTTTTATGCGGTTAATCCAGGACGGCAGCATAAAAGAAGTAAAAATCAAACGGTCGCCGGAAGAAAGCCCGGGCTGCATTGTGTCATTATCAACTACCCAGACGGAAAAGAAAAAAGAGACAAGGCAGTTATACACTACATAAAGAATCAAAAAGAGAAAAATAAATCTGTAAAACCGGTTACGCTGGTGCTTTTGCGCTGTATATGAATATTGCGTCCATTTATCAAACATAAAATACCCTATCTTATCCCGCCTATACGCCAGTACGGCCAGTAAATGATCATCCCCTTGCCGAGCACTCTTGAAAGCCTGACAGGCCCAAAGTAGCGTCCGTCACGCGAATTATCCCTGTTGTCTCCAAGGGGAAAGATCCTTCCTTCCGGCACATACCAGCCAAGACGCTGTTTGGCGAGCAGCATCGAATAACGCCTGTCATCAGGATATATCTTTCTTAAAGTTTCCATTCTTGCCTGTTCGTGGGCGAGATAATCGGGAAATTTTAACTCCGCCGCCAGCGACGCTTCGTCAAGCAGCTCCTGCGAAACAGGCAATCCTCTGTCCATCCAGGCGGCCGCCTGCCCTGCGGAGACAAGTACGGGGTACTGATCGGAAGGCATTAATCTGCCGATCCTGTGATTCCGGCCTTTAGCGGCGTTATAATCCCTCTCGCTTACCCAGCGCTCCTCTCCCGCGAAACGGATCATCATCTCTCCGTTTTCCATAGTGAAGCGGTCGCCGCCTGAGCCTATCGCTCTTTTAATGAGAAAATGCACTCTCGGCTCTCCTGATTCTTCCCTGTCGATGTCAACAAGCGAAAGAGTAAGCATATAGATAATCCTCTGGGTTATGTCAAAGACAGGCCCCCGCGAAATGTAGGAAGGATTTTCAAAAATTATAATATCGTTTCTTTTAGGCGCGATGGGACTTGGCAGTTTTACAAGACCGGGCAGTAATTCAGGCCCGTATACGATTTTATTTACAAAAACATGATCGCCTACATTAAGCGTGTCTATCATTGAGCCTGACGGTATCCGGTACGCCTGTATCAGGTACTGGTTAATAAGCAAAACCATTCCGGCGGCCCACAAAAAAGCCTCTATCCAGTCAAGAATGGGATTCTTGGCCCGGCGTTTTTCTTTTTTAACGCGGCGTACTCCGGCGCGGTAGGTTAAAAACCTTTCTGTGATTATTTGAACACGGTCAAAAAAATCCGGCTGTGTGTCTTTGTACATTTAGGAAATTATAGCATAAAATACTTATGCAGGGCAAGGAGGAAAAAATTACGGACGCGGCCTGTTCAGGCCGGTTCAATTCTCAGCTTGACATAAACCATGAAATGCGGTACTCTCAGAAAGAAACCGCTCAGCCTGTTTATCAATCAGCTTTCCATAAAATAAGGAGGTACAAAGTGACACGCCATTCTTTCCTTTTTTGTATTATTTTGGCTGTTATTTTTCCATTTCACGTTTTCTCCCAACAGCAGAGTTCCGCATCAGGGCTTAGGGATTATGTGGGAGTGATCAACCAGAGTTATCATCCCGGCATTGTGTCTTTTTTTGAAAGAATAAAAGCTGAACATGTAAAACAGGGGAATACCGGCGCGGTCAGGATTATCGACATCTTTTTAAGCGGAGCGTTCGGATCGGGCTTTGTATACAGCGACAGGGGCAGTTTCTATGTTATAACCAATAATCATGTAGTCGCGCAGGCCCATACCCTTTCCATTACATTTGAAAGTCAGAACGGCACAAAAACAAAAATTGAAAACTTGAAAATCATTGCCACAGATGAAGAAAAGGATCTGGCAATTCTCGCGTTTCCCGACGGGGTAAGGCCGGTAACACAGAGAGGTTTGCAATTTCTTACCCGTTCAATTGAAGAAGGCGAAGACGTATACTCCGCGGGATTTCCGGGATTGGGAATAACGCCAATCTGGCAGTTCGGACGGGGTATGGTTTCCAACGCGTACGCGCGCTTTCCGCGAAGCATTGACGATGAAACGCTTATGGGGCCCTTTATACAGCACACCGCCCAGGTTGACGAAGGTAATTCAGGCGGCCCCCTGCTTGTAACACAGCAGAACGCGCCGTCAGGTTACGCGGTAGCCGGTATCAATACCTTAAGCGCCCTTCGCAGGCAGGCGGCAAATTACGCTATTCCGGTGAGTACAGTCCAGACCTTTATTAATAACGCGCTAAACCCAAAACCTGAAACTTTCAGGGCTGCCCTGGATGAACGGGTTGAAAAATTCGTAGTAGGATTGGGGGATAACAAGGCCGTATTTCCACATATTGCCGGATTTCTCTCAACCGCCTGCGTAGGTGAAAACGCCGGATTCGCGATAGACGAAATGTTTACAAAAGCCAATAGTTCGGTATTACGCGCTTTTCTTAACAAGAGCGAGGAAAGTCCGCTTGATGCAATAGCATACGCGGTAGGATGGACAATTGAAAACAGCCTGCGGGGACGGGGAACGGCGATAAGGGCCTCCCTGAAAGAAGTAACAGGAGAAGGCGAGGAATACACAGTCGTTTTTACAATAAATAACAGCGATGTAAGTTCAGTATGGGTTCGTGAATACGGCAACTGGCGGATCAGAAGTTTCGGTGATGTAGCGGTCGCCGATCAATCCAATGTTGAACGCAGACAGGCGCAAAGAGAAGCATCGGAAAAGCTGCGGATAGGCGATGGTATTCATATTGAAGTAGGTTACGCGACACTCTTTGCCAGAGCTCCTGCCGCCCTTTATATCTCTTTTGAAGCTTCCATGTCCAGCTGGTTTTCCATACCTAACGGAACTTCCATATTTGGCGCAAAAATGTACTTTGTGAGTCCAGATCTATTATCCTTTGGAATATTCGGCGGTATTCGCTTCGGTATACCGGCAGGAAACCTGGGGTTTATACCCTTTTTTAAGGCCGGCATTGATTTCCAGCACGATGAGGGATTTTTGAAGTTTAAAGACACACATTATGGCGCGGGAGGTCTTCCAATATCATTAATGTTACAGGCCGGTTTAAAGGTAACAACATCTTATGTCCCCGGTCTGTTTATAGGCGCGGCTTTCCAGTACAACATAATTAATATGCACGCTCTATTTGATGATGGATATAATTATCCGATCAAGATGGGATTGAGTGTTACGGCGGGTTACGCGTTCTAGCTTCACCCCGCAAGCGCGGAAAGTTTTTCGCGGATAAATTCGCTTTTTTCTTTTAAGCCGATATTTCCCGTTGCGAGCATGAGTATGTTCGGCTTTTTGGGATCGAGCTTTACCTTACCCGATGATTCCTGCATGAGCCGCACCAGCCTCTCAACTTTTACGCGGGCTACTTTAGCGAACTCGACTCGCGCGACGCCGTTTCTCTCTTGCAACGAAGAGACTGCAAGCCGTCGGCAGATGATCCTTATCTCGGCAAGGGCCAGAAGCGAAGCCGCTTCATCGGGCAGGGGGCCGAAACGGTCGATAAGCTCGGCATAGACCTTTTCCAGCTCCTCCCTGTCGCGGATAGCGGCTATCATTTTATAAACTTCCATTTTCTCCTGAGGCGAATCTATGTACGAGTCGGGAATGAAGCCTGAATATTCAAGCTCAAGCAGGGTTTCGGTTTCCTGTTCATAACTGGAATCTTCAAGCCGCCTTACCGCTTCGTCAAGAAGTTTGATGTAAAGATCGAAGCCGACTGAGTATATGTCGCCCGACTGCTCCCGCCCAAGAAGATTTCCCGCGCCGCGTATTTCCATGTCCTTCATCGCGATTTTAAAACCGCTGCCGAGTTCCGTAAAATCGGAAATTGTTTGCAGGCGCTTCATCGCGATTTCAGAAAGAGATTTCTGCCTTGGATAGAAAAGATAGGCGTATGCCGCGCGATCGCTCCGCCCTACCCTGCCGCGAAGCTGGTAAAGCTGGGAAACTCCGTACATATCCGCGCGGTCGATTATTATCGTGTTTACATTGGGAATATCTATGCCGTTCTCGATAATTGTAGTGGAAACGAGGACATGAAAGCCGCCGTGAATAAAGCGGTGCATAACGTCTTCAAGTTCGCGCGCGTCCATCTGGCCGTGAGCGGTTTCAAAAAGCATTTCGGGAACAAGTTTTTCAAGTTTGTACCTTGTGTCGCTGAGAGTCTCTATGCGGTTGTGAAGATAGAAAATCTGCCCTCCCCTCTCGACTTCTCGCCGTATCGCCTGCGCCATTTTTTCATCATCGTACTCGTCAACAAAGGTCTCAATAGGCAGACGGCCGGGAGGAGCCGTCGCGAGAAGACTCATGTCGCGTATTTTTACAAGGCTCATGTGCAGGGTGCGCGGGATAGGAGTCGCCGAAAGGGTGAGACAGTCAACGTTTGTCTTTAATTCCTTGAGCCTCTCCTTGTCCTTGACGCCGAAACGCTGCTCCTCGTCAATTACAATAAGCCCCAGGTTTTTGAATTGCACGTCTCTTTGAATTATGCGGTGCGTGCCTATCAAAAGATCAACTTCGCCTTTTTTTAACTGTTCAAGGATGACGCGCGTTTTTTTTCTGTCAACAAAGCGCGAAAGCATGGCGACGTTTACTGGAAAGCGGGAAAATCTTTCCTTGAAATTTTCATAGTGCTGTTCGGAAAGAATAGTCGTGGGAGCGAGAAACGCAGTCTGTTTGCCGCCCATCACTGCCTTGAAGCACGCGCGAAGGGCAACTTCGGTTTTGCCGTAGCCGACATCTCCGCAGACAAGCCTGTCCATAGGATGAGGACTTTCCATATCCTCTTTTATCTCCTCAATACAGCGCAGCTGATCTTCCGTTTCCTCAAAGGGAAAGGCCGCCTCGAACATCGTCTGCCATTCGGTATCTTTGGGAAAGGCAAACCCCTGCGCCTGTTTGCGTTTTGAGTACAGTTCAATAAGTTTTTCCGCGATATCCTCTACCGATTTTTTTACCCTGCCCTTGCGGTTTTCCCAGCTCTTGGAACCCAGCACGTCAAGACGCGGCGGCTGGCCCTCATTGCCTATGTAACGCTGAACAAGGTTGACCTGTTCCACGGGGACAAACACTGTCTCTTCGCCCGCATATTCAATGTGAATATAGTCTCTCTCATGGCCAAACGCCTTGAGTCTCTCTATACCCTTGAAAAGGCCGATCCCATGGTTTACATGAACAATGTAATCGCCGGGGTTAAGTTCTACAAAAGTGTCGATAGGGCTTGAGCGCACGGTCTTTAAAGAACGGGGCGGGCGTTTTCTTCTGCCGAAAATTTCATTTTCCTGAACGAGCATGAATTTTATATCCGGCAGGGAAAATCCGGCGGTAAGGGGACAATCAATAATTGAAAGCGCCTTATGCGGCTCTAAAATCATCTTTATGCGTTCCGCCTGCACCTGCGATTCTGAGGCGACCGCTATCCGCCAGCCTCCGTTAAGGAGGGACGTAAACTCTTCTTTCAGATAACTTATGTTGCCGAAGAAACTGCGCGCGGGCTCGCATGACAGTTCGATATGGCAGGCTCCCTTTTTACCCTCGCCCTTTATAGTTCTGAAAGAAACAACACGGGGGGAAAATTTTACGCGTTTTTCGATCACTTCCTGAAAATTGAGAAGCAGGCGTTCCGGCGCGGGATACTTGCGGCCTTCCCTTGACGAGTGCATATAAAGCCCCCGATATTCGCGCTCAAGGCTTTCCTGCGCGTTATAGAGCCTTTCGCTGTCAAGCAAAATCAGGGTTCCTTCGCCGTCAAGATAATCAAGAAGAGTTCCCGTTTTTTCAAAGGCAAGAGGGTAAAAGATTTCTTCGCCATCGGCGTACCGGCGGGAGATAAGTTCCTCAATTACGCTTAAACTGCCGCCTGAAAATTCTTTTAATGAGGCAAGATTTTTTTCCAATACTTCGATACGTTCATCCGTCCAGACAATCTCGCGCGTGGGGCGGATTACAAGCTGTGAAAATTTAAGGCTGCCCGTTCCCTGCATGGCGGGATCAAACTGCTTTATCGATTCAACCGTATCAAAATCGAAAAGAACCCTGTACGCATCGTCGTCGCCGCCCATGAATATGTCAAGCACTTCCCCGCGCAGGGCAAATTCCCCGTGAATCTGCACCCTGGGAACGCGTGTGTAACCGTAGGAAACAAGGGTCTTTGCGAGAGCCGCCGTGTCTATCCTCTCCCCCGTCCTGAGGGACACAAGAAGCGATTTTATATAATCGCAGGAGGGCACAGGGGTAACAAGCGCTCTTTGCGGTATAATTACAATGCCGGGGCCGCCGTCCGCCAGGGCGCTCAGGACTTTTGCCCTCTGGGAAAAAACAGGCGAAAACGCCTTCAGTTCCCTATAGGGCGCGGTTCCCCACCAGGGGAATTTCATGCAGGGTATACCGGAAGACGTTAAATCGGACATCAGTTCGTCGGCGTCGTTTTCCTGCGGCACAAGGGTAAAAAAACGTCCTCCCGTACAGGAAAAGGCTTTGGCCAAAAGGAGGGCGGTAAATGAGCCTTCGCTGCCCTCAATTTCTATGGGAAACTTTTCTTCCCCCAGGGCGGATAGAAACGAGGCAGCCGGTTTCGAGGCGGATGTCTTTTCTAAAAGCTCAGTAAAGGATAAGGTATTCATGGGAATCTACCGATTACTATAGTATAGAAATGTGTTCACTGTGAACACCTTTGGAATTGTTCAGGATTCTTTAAATATAGGAAGTACGATGAAAAATTTATACCGATTAACGGCCGCCGTCTTTATTATTCTTTTGAATTCTTCCCTCCTTTTCGCGTCTGATGCGGCAGGGCAGGTGGAATTCAACATCCGTTTTTACGACAGACGGATTTACTTCGTCCAATCCGATCCCATTTTTGTACAGATCACTATAACCAACAACAGCCCTTCTCCGTACAGGTTCAAGCTCGCGGACGAGAGGGCCTTTTCCATTGATTTCGATATAAGAACTATGTCAAACAGGACGCTTCCGCAGGCGGATTCTCTTGTTCGAAAACGGACATTAAACCAGCAGGTTTTTTTCCGTGAGATCGCCATTGAAAGCGGGGAATCCTTTTCATTTGTGGAAGATCTGCGCGATTATGTGAATTTTACCCAGCCCGGCTCTTTCAGGGTAAGAGCCATGGTCTATCCTGAACTGATCCGGTCTCCAACAGTACCGGCCATTGAATCCAATTATTTAAGCCTGAGCCTTCGCCCCGCCGTTATCCAGGGGCAGGACGGTATCCCCATTGAAATGGACGTCGCAACAGGAGCCGCGCTTGTACGCCAAAGACTCGCGCCGGACGAAGTAGTCGCCTATATGCTTACAGCCAGGCAGGAATCGCAGTGGGAAAGATTCTTCTTATACCTTGATCTTGAATCCATGCTTTCGCGGGACGCCCTTCAAAGACGCAGGTATATGGCGGAAAACGGAAGGCAGACG
>JGI24698J34947_10000698_pt1 | contig 16434 bp, 10 predicted proteins | sample TergutMp193P3_FD_34947 | JGI IMG/M metagenome (IMG submission 34947) | reverse complement strand
CAGCTAACGTTCAGTTTAACGGGGCGGTAGGAGGCATAACCCCGCCGTTATCTATTACCGTAAACGGCGGGACTGTAACGCAGGGCGCAGGCGGGTCGATAACGACTCCTTCCTTGTCGATAAATTCAGCCTCGGCGATAACCCTGACGAATGCCAACAATGCTGTCGGCGCGTTAACAATTACGGGCACGGGCAATCAGGCAGTGCAGTTTACAAATAACGTGAATCTTTCAATTGCAGGAATAAACAGACCTAACAGCGCGGTAACAATTACAAACGGAGCCAATCGAAATATTTCGATAGACGGGGCAATAACCAGCACCAGCCTGGCGTTGTTAGCTGATACGGGAGATGTTGCGGTTCACAGTAACATTTCCGTAAGCGGTACAAATGAGACCCATACCCAAAACGCGGCGGTGTATATAAGAGCCGCGTCTTTCAGCGGAACCGGAGGCATTAATTTAACTTCAGCTAACGGATGGGCCTGCGCGGAAATATCGTCGGATGTCAGTTATTCAGGCAGTGTTACGCCGGACGGAAATGGAAACCCGCGTATCCATTTTCATGCCCCCGCAAACAGGCATATTGTTTACAGAACGGGAGCTAATATTCCGGCAGGTTACACCGGCATTGCGCCAGGCACTTATATGTATCTTCGGGCGGATACCGCTCTTGGGCCGAATATAACTTATTCCACAACAGGAACCGGAAATGTCTACATTATTGACGTAGGAAATATTTCTCCTGCAAATACACGGACAGTCAATTTTTCAACTGCAGCCGGAGGATATATTGAAATCAGGGGCGCGTATACATCTTCGGGCAATCTTGTTCTTACCCCGGGAACCGGAGGTATCCGCCTTGATACTGCCTCTATTGATCTTACCGGAACGGGCTCAGTTTTTAACACATACACGCCGAGCGTGCCGTTAACATTACTGAGTGGGAGCAACAGCATAAAAACCACCGACATAATAGAGTTGGGAAATGTAACGGCTCAAAATAACAGTAACCTTGATCTTAATGCCACAACCGCTGTCAGATTACACGGAACGACGGGAACCGCGGCCGCTTCGTTAGGTGCAATTACCGTTACTTCCCAGTATCTTGATCTATACGGGACTACTTCAATTCATGCAAGAGACGCGATTCTTTTTAATTTGAGCGTGCATACAAATCTGGGCGGTACTCCTACGCTTGTTTCAACAAATTCCAATATTACTTTGAATTCCAACTTTATTGGAGGGGGCGGTCTTACTATGACTGCCGGCGGTAATATCACCATAAGCGGGCAAGTGGGAGGCAGTAGTCCTATTGCCCTCATCGGCAATATCAGCGCGACGGCTGCCGGCGTTACCTTCAATGAAATAAATGCCGGAAGCGTAACTGTTAATAACAGCGGACTGTACACGCAGACCGGACCGGTAAACGCGGGTGGTATTTTTGATCAAACGGGAAGCGGGGCTGTGTCGCTTGCAAATAGCATAACGGCTGTCAGCAGTAATAGAAATAATGCTGTTATCAGATTTAACAGCATGGTAAACATAATGCCAGTAGCCGGGGCGACTCTCGCGGTTCCGACTACGGGAGGGACAGTCCATCTCGCTTTGGGGGCAAGCGGGAATACGCTTATGTTGAATGGCGGAAGTGCGGGGGCTCACCTGACGTTTGAACAGGGCGGCGGGACGTTGGAAAATGTTACCGTTATCCAGTACAGCTATGTATCTTTAGGGACGACAGGAAACGCTGTATCACAGAACGCGGGAAGGACGCTTACTCTTCAACCCGAAGCAACCCTTGATACAAGCGCGGGTTCCTGGCATATAGGAACACCGGCAGTAACAAATGCTTTCGCAGGAAACAACGGCACATTGAATCTTGGCGCAGGATCAAGGTTGATATGCAATGAACTTAATTTGATCGGCACTCCATTCACCGTCAGCAACACGGTGAGCGGAGTGACAGAATGGGCATATATAAGCGTGAAGGGCAATGCAAATATTTCGGCGGCTGTTAATTCGGGAAACATCAACCCGCAGTTGATTCTTGAGATGTCGGGAAGCGGAAATCAGAATATTACTACAGCGCAGGCATTGGGAAGCCTTCATGTAAAACCCGGCTCTCATACGCATCTTACGGCGGATTTGATAATCAAGGGTGAGGTGCAAATTGAATACCCCGGCGTTCTTGACGCGGACATCCATAACATAGAAATGCGGGCCGGATTATCTGGAACAAAAAACGGTGCGCCCGCGAAAGTTGGCCGCTGGATAACTATAAACGCGCCCGTTCCCGTGCTTCCTGTTTCTCAATATGATATGAACGCTTTCCAGCAGGAGCCAGGCAGTTCTGTAACATTCAAAAAAGAATCGACTGCGGATACCAATGTCTACTTTGAAATTATCGGACAAACCGTATGGCAAAAGTTTATTTGCAAAGAGCCGGGCGCGGTAATCCAGTTCTCCACGAATCCTGATCAACACATGTTCCTCGATACTTTTGAAATAGAAGGCGCACCCGGCGGTACTAATTACAGCAATTATGTAACGCTTACAAGACTGCCTCCGCAAGACAATCCCCACTGGATCAATCCCGGCTGGATAGTCAATCCCGGCTGGATATTTATATATGATGGAACAACCCCGCCGGATCAGGCAAAAGGCATTCCAATCGCTCCCCCTCCTGTAGATTTGAAAGTCTCAAATGAAAGGTATTACTTCTGGAATTTCAACCTTGTTACTCCGGCTCATGGACAGCGTTTGCTGGAAATAAAATATGCAACGATTTATTTCAGCCATGCGTGGAATCAGCGCATACCTATTGATCCCGATACGATGTTCCTTTGGGCCATTCCGTACTTTAAAGGGCCTCCAAATGAGGGCTATTTTAACTATGACTGGATTCGGGTTCGCAAAATTGTTTACAGCTTTGTCGAAGACAGCAACGGAAACGGAAAGCTGGATCGAATACGCGTACAGACAAACGTAAACCTGAACGGGGTTTTCGACCGCTTCAATGTTGCTGTTGAAGGTTATAGAGTTGATACTTCCAGAGGTACTAACGGTTTTGCTACGGTATACAGCATTACAAATGATGCTAATGATCAGGCTTCTTTCTATATATATATTGAAGAACCCCCTTGGCTTTACGACGGCAGTACAATTACATGGTGGGTAACTGAAAACAGGGATTCCCTTAAAGACATCGCGACCCAGACTCAGCTTATAGGGGAGCCGGGAAACGGCGAATACTTTAAAACCACCAACACAATTCCCCCGCGCATAAGTTACGCGCTAACCTTGCCCGGGCATAATCAGACGTATGTCAGAATGTCGCAGCCTGTAACTGTAACCGGCCCCCTTACGGTTGGCGGAAACAGAATTACCGATCCGGATGCGATTGCCCCCGTTGAAGGGACTCAAGGTCATACAGTTCAGCTTGAATACCGTTTCTTTGACGAGACTGTAAACAGATACCCCTTTCCTGTTCCCGCAGGTACGCTTGGCTATCTTCTTGAACTCGAGGATTCGCCATCTGTTTTTGATTTGGCGTTTCTTCTCCGCGTAGGAGGATCTTCACCGGAATACTTTACAATTCAGGGAATGATAACCGACCTTGGCGTACGCGCCCTGGATTGGCACGACATATTAATCGACGCTGATTCATATTTGTACTATCCTTCGCCCAGGTATCCTATTGACTGGAATTATTCAAAGTATGCGAACTTTTCCGGCAACGGTCATATTGCGGGGTTGTCGCCGGACGCACCAACGGGCAATCCGACGGTAATATTCCTCCCGCCAAACCGCCTGCTGACGGTTAATATGATGGAAAGGCTTGAGAACAATTTACCGGTAACGCCAAGCGATAATTATACTACCGGCAATGCACGCCGTAGTACCGATGTGCTTGTCTCAAGGCCTCCGTCAAGCACGGACTACGAAAATTATTTTGCATGGCCTGTGTGGGCGAGGTACACCGATGCTTCCGCGAATCCGGGTTTGTTGAATGCCGGTAATAGTTTCTGGGGACAGCAAAATACCGACAGCGGAATTATCTGGGCATTTGACGGAAGCAAATTTCTGGAAGCCCACGATATTACCCTCCAGATTAGGGTGAACGAGGATCAGCTTCCCAGCGGTTTTGTGGACATAAACCTGTACTTTGCACCTAACGTTCCCGCTGAATTGCGCAACCCTTCTGACGCGGGAATAAGGGGCAGAACGTCAGGCGGTTTGTGGCTACCGGCTCCTCCAGAAAATCCAACCATAAATCCTCTCTTTAACATTGCATCCACAAGGCCGGGCATTGCAAACGGCCATCTGTTATTTTATCCCGCCGAACGGCAATTTCCGATCTCTGGGTCCAGCCCGCTTTTTGTTTTCAGTCTTGAAAAGGTTACCAGCGGAGTAAGAATGGATTTTCTGATCAGGCTTGAGGGAACAAGCGCCGATCCCTATCTCTTCATCGCCCGCCTTGACGCTCCTCCAGGCGTAGTTCCAAGCGATTGGTGGAGAAGGGTACGCCCGTTCAGTTTTGACATTCAGGATGTAAGAATGCAGCGAGGCGGTGTTGCGATTTTGAATAACGTTATCAATTCAGACACGAGGGAAGTAGCACGCATCCGCTACAATCTTGTAAGACCGGGAAGGGTAACGATACAGGTCTACACGCTGGACGGAACGCTTGTCAAGTCGATAAGACGAAACGAATACCGCGACATCGGCGAATGGGATGATATGTGGGACGGCACGAACAACGGAGGCAGGGCTGTAGCGCGGGGAATGTACTTTGTGCGAGTTGTCGCCCCTGACATTGACGAAATCAGAGAAATTATGGTTATCAAATAATGCCGGAAGAAGAAGCCCGCATGAAGTTTGGATTCGTCGCACTTGTCGGTCGTCCCTCCGTGGGAAAGTCCACTCTCCTTAACAGGATGTGCGGTGAAAAAGTCGCAATTGTAAGCAACGTTCCTCAGACTACACGTAACGCGATACGCGGAATTGTAAACCGCGATCAGGGACAGCTCGTCTTTGTGGATACTCCGGGACGGCACGCGTCGCAGAAAAAGCTCAACAAAAAACTGATGGAAGTTTCTGAACGCGCACTTGATGAGTGCGACCTTGTTCTTTACGTTTTGGATTCAACACGCGCTCCCGGCCCTGAAGAGGAGGAAGTCGCGTCCCTCCTTGCCCCGTTAGCTGAAAAGACAATAGCCGCCGTGAACAAAATGGACGCACCCGGCGCGGACTTCAAAAGAGCGGAGGATTTTATCTCCTGTCATTTCCCCCAGTCCGTAAGCGGGCGTTGTTTCGCCGTTTCCGCCGTTACGGGAAACGGCATAGATGAGCTTCTGGGCGCGTTATACGAAATCGCCCCTGCCGGACAGGCGCATTACGGCGGGGAGTACTACACCGATCAGGAAACGGGTTTTCGCATTGCCGAAATAATCCGCGAGCAGGCAATCAACCGCCTGCGTCAGGAACTGCCCCATTCGCTGTACGTTGACATAGCGGACATGGAATTTAAAGAGGAGAGGCTGTGGGTACGGGCGTTTATAGTGGTGGAGCGCGAGTCTCAAAAAGGCATGGTAGTCGGCAAGGGCGGTGAGATGATAAAGTCGATACGCATTGCCTCTTTAAAAAATTTAAAACGCATCTTCGACTGGAAAATCGATCTCGACCTGCGCGTAAAAACCGCCAAAGACTGGCGCCACAACGACCGCACCCTGCGCCGTATAATTGAGCGATAATCTTACTCTGTGCCCCTGTGTACTCTGTGAGAGATAATCTTCTTTAACCAAAGAATTCCAAAATCTCTGACAGCAGGTCGTCAAAACTATCAACGCAGTGAATGTCGGCGAAATCTTTTTTGATTTGTTCGGGGGCGCGGAACAGACAGCCTGAGTCGGCTTCATTGATCATCGAAAGATCGTTGTAGGAATCGCCTGAGGCAAAGACGCGCATATTAAGCGATTTGAAAGCCCTTACAGCTTCCTGCTTGCCGTTTCGCTGGCGCAGGGAATAGCCGCAGACACTCCCGTCAGCCGATATTTGCAGTGAGTTGCAAAGGAGGGTAGGCCATGACAATTTTTCCATGAGCGGTTTTGCGAATTGTTCAAAAGTATCGGAAAGGATAACAAGCTGTGTTTTTTCACGTAACGCTCTTGTAAACTCAACCGCTCCCGGCAGAGGTTCCATGCCTGAAATAACATTTTGAATATCGGATAGTTTTAAATTGTTTTTTTTCAATATGTCCAGGCGGAACTTCATCAACTTATCGTAATCGGGCTCGTCCCTCGTAGTCCTGTGCAGTTCGGGGATTCCTGCCGCCTGAGAAAACGCAATCCATATTTCGGGAACAAGCACCCCTTCAAGATCAAGACACACCAAATTCATACGCCCATGATAGCATAGAGCAGGAAAGAATACAAGAAATTTAAACCCAGAGTACACGGAGTTGTTTTTTGAAATTCTGGGCTTCCCTCCGTGTAACTCCGCGAACTCCGTGGTTCAATATCCTATAATTTCTGTGGTATAAAAAGATATGACAACGTTGAAAATTTCAAATCCTTTTAACGCGCCGGTGTATCATGAAGAAACCGTTACAAGCACGATGGATGTTTCCCGCGCCCTTGCTCTGCACGGCGAACCGCATGGAACTGTAATCACCGCCGATTTTCAGGGAGCGGGGCGCGGGCGCATCCGGGACAGGAGCTGGCTTATGGAAGAAAAATCGGGCCTCCCATTTACCGTCCTTCTCCGTTACCCCCGCGTTGAGGAGATACCGCCCGCTCTTACTTTGCGCGTCGGTCTTGCCGTCTCCCTTGCGATTGAAGATTTCGCTCCCTCCCTGAAAGGAAAGGTAACGGTCAAGTGGCCCAATGATATAATGATCGATTCAAAGAAAGTGTCCGGCATTCTCTGTGAAGCCGACGGCGGAACCATACACGCCGGTATCGGAATCAATTTTTCCCAAAAAGAATTTCCCGCCCCCCTCCGCGAAAAAGCGGCCAGCGTCGCCCTTGCCTCTGGTCTTGACCTGACTGCCCCTGATCGCTTCCGTCTTCTGGAAAAAAATCTCGCCTGTCTTTTCGATGAACTGGAAAAAACAAAGGGCGGTGAAAACTGGAAGCCCCGCCTGGAACAGCGTCTGTACAAAAAAGATGAAGACGTTGTTTTTATGGAAGGAGCCGCCGGTTCAGGCAGGGAAGTAAAAGGCCGCCTCGCCGGTATCACAGAAATCGGCGAACTTTTAATCATCCCCAACGGTGAAACTCAACCCTGCTCATTCATTACTGGTGAACTAACTTTTCTTTAAATATTTGTGCTTTGCCAAAAGATCGCAGATGTGGTATAATAACAAAAACACATAAAAGGGGTACGTTATGTCATCATTATCAATTCCTGCCGCGGGGGCGGCTCATGATTTTTTGGCGCTGGGCGCTCTTGTAACACGGCTTGATCCCGGAATAATTCCATTCCCGGAAGCGAACGAATATCTCCTGCATGTATCAGGGGGGGAGTACAATGTTGCGGCTAGCCTGTCAACCTGTTTCAACATGAAGAGCGCTATCGCAAGCGCGATGGTCAATTACCCGATAGGGCGCAGGATTGAGTACGCGGTGCAAAAGGCGGGAGTTGTTCCCTACTACAAACGGTTTGAACATGACGGAGTGCGCGGGCCGAACATGGCGATTGTGTGGAGCGATCGCGGGCATGGGGTACGCGCTCCTGTTGTATTTTACAACCGTTCCAACGAAGCGGCTCAACAGCTTAAACCCGGAAGTTTTGACTGGGACGCGATTTTTAAAAAGGGCATTCGCTGGTTCCACAGTGGGGGAATTTTCAGCGCGCTTTCGCCCACTACGTCAGAGCTTGTAATAGAGGCAATGCAGGCGGCGAAGAAAGCCGGCGCGGTTGTGTCCTTTGATTTAAATTACAGGGCGAAACTCTGGGCAGTCGCCGCGGCGGAACTTGGCTTGAGCGCGGATCAGGCAAGCGAGGGGGCCGCGAAAACTCTTCGCAAGATCGTCAGTTATGTTGACGTGCTTGTCGGCAACGAGGAAGACCTTCAAAAGGGACTTGGGCTAAAAGGGCAGGATGTTGAAGCGAAGGGCAAACTCGACCCGTCGGCGTTTTTCGGCATGATGGAGAGCGTAACAAAGGACTTCCCCAACATCAAGGCTGTAGCGACCACGTTACGCGAAGTTCATTCCACCAACCGCCATTCATGGAGCGCGGTTCTCTGGCTGGACGGCAAAACATATCAGGCCCCCACCGCCGAACTTGACGTATACGACCGTGTCGGCGGAGGAGACGGTTTCGCGGCGGGCCTGTTCTACGGCCTGTTATCCGGCAAAACCCCAGAAGAATCTTTAAGACTCGGCTGGGCTCACGGCGCGCTTGTTACCACCACACCGGGAGACATTTCAATGTTCAGCCTGGATCAAGTTGAAGCCTTCGCCAAGGGCGGTTCAGCGCGTATACAGAGGTAGAATTATTTTATAGGTTTCACCTAACCAAAATATCTCTTCGCGTTGTCAAACGAAATATCGCGCACGATTTTTTCAAGGCGCGGAAGGTTCAAGGGGTACTCTCCGTTTTCAACCCACCCGCCGATTAAGTTGCAGAGGATTCGCCTGAAGTATTCATGGCGCGGGTATGAGAGGAAACTCCTGCTGTCCGTCAACATTCCCACAAAGGCGGGAAGCAACCCCACGTTGGCAAGGACGCGCATTTGCTCTTCCATGCCGTCCCTGTGATCGCAGAACCACCACGCGCTTCCAAGCTGCATTTTCCCTTCAATGCCCGCATCCTGAAAACCGCCCATTATTGTCGCCATTGGGTAATAGTCCTTAGGGTTCAATGAATAGAGAATGGTTTTTGGCAGGGTCGATTTTCCCTCACCTGAATCCATAGCCCTTAACAGCGCCGCCAGATTTACGCTTAACTCGCAGTCGTTCACCGCGTCGGCTCCCGTGTTCGGTCCCATGCGGGAAAAGATTCTCGCGTTTAAATTGCGTATGCAGGAAAGATGAAGCTGCATCACTATATCTTTTTTAGCGTAAAGTTTCGCAAGCGAAACAAGTATTGCTGTTTTATACTCATCGCCCTCTTCTTTAGAAACCTGCTCTCCTGCCATCGCCCTTTTAAAAGTTTTTTTAATTTTATCCGCGCTGGCGACTTCATAGGGCGCGTACTCAAGGGCGTGATCCGAGGCACGGCAGCCGAGGCTGATAAAATGATCGAGCCTCTTTTCAAGGGCGGTAAGCACGTCGTCGGGAGTTTTTATTGTTACTCCGCTTGCTTTTGAAAGGGAGCCGATATAATCTGCAAAACCGTCCGCTGTAATTTCAAAGGCCCTGTCCGGGCGGAAGGAGGGAATGACTCTTGTTTCAATTTTTCCGATTGCGGAAGTTCCCTGCGCGACAGCTTTGTGGTGTTCAAGTGAATCGACGGGATCGTCGGTTGTCCCGACAGCGTATATTTTGAATTTGTTAAAGATTCCTTTTACGGAAAGCTCCGGTTTTTGAAGGAGCGCGTTTGCCTTTTCCCAAATAGCGGGAGCGCTGTTTTCGGTGAGCGGTTCATAAATATCAAAATAACGCTGAAGCTCAAGATGAGTCCAGTGATAAAGCGGGTTTCCGATCAGGTTTTCTACCGTCTTTGCCCACGCGAGGAATTTTTTATAACCTTCGCCGTCTCCGGTAATAAAACGCTCGTCAATGCCCATAGCCCTCATCATCCGCCATTTGTAATGATCCCCCGAAAGCCACGCATCGGCGAGGTCCTTCAACTGCGTATTTTCCGCGATTTGGGCAGGCGGAAGATGGCAGTGGTAATCAAAAACAGGCTGATCCTTTACAGCCCCGTACAACTTGCGGGCGGTTTCCGTCTCCAGTAAAAAATTCTCATCCAAAAAAGCCTTTGCCATTTTTCATCCTCCTCATCCATAATATACCGGAACTCTGGAATTTTCAACATGAAAGACGTACAGATGAAGAAACGGCAAAATTCAGCCGAAATTTAGAATACAGATGTCCGTGTTCATTTCCTTTAAAAAGTCGGTTCTTTTTCTTCTTTTCGGCCTTGCCTGCGCGGCCGGAACGGCGTTTCTTGTCAATTTCCTTCTCCTTGGGCCGAGGCTTGGCCCTGTTTACGACTTTTTCCTCGGCTTCAGGAAACCGCCTCCCGTTGCGCGGGAAATTTTGGTCATCAATACCGGCGAATTTGTGGAAAGCGCCGATGTTTTTTCGGTGTTAATGACGCTTACGGAAATGGAAGCGGCAAACCTGATCCTTACGGCAAAGATTTCCGGCTCCTCCTCTCCTGTTACGGGAACCGAAGCCCAGATCCGCCTGCGCTTCCTGGATGAATTTGTAATTCTGGGCGCGAACATCCGCAACCTGTTCGAGGCTATCCGTTTGGGATCGATTCCGCCGTCGCAGGCTCCCATGTATGTTGAGCGTCTTGTGGAACTTTCAGAGCAGAGCAGGGACCGCCTCCTTTCGGGATTGATTGACAGGGATGAGGATTTGGTCCGTTCCGCCGTGGTCTTCACGAATCTGCTTGAAGAGGAAACTTTGCACTCTTTTGACAGAGACGGAAAACTAAGGCGCGTTCAGCCTGTAGAACCTGAATCTTCAATTGAGCATCCGGTTTACCGCGTCCTTAAATTACGCTACGTCAATTCCCGGATTGAAGATACAGAACAGGGGCAGTTTCTTCTGCTTCGCGGATACAACAACAGCGAAACTGAAATTCAACTTGACAGAAACGGCAGTATAATAACGCCTTTCCCTGCCGGCGGTTTTCGCAGTGTGGATATTTCGCTCTTCCGCGAATACGAAGAAGCGTTAAATGTAATGCGCCGTATTATGAAAGAGGCCGACGAGTTGGGCGCTTTTTCAAGAACCCTGCCGGAACAGTCGCCGTTGTTCCTTGACGATTACGCGCTTGTCCTTAGGGGGGAACTGTTAAAAGAGCCGGACAGTGAAAAAAAAACCGCGTGGATTATTGCAGGCGATAATTTTTTCAGGAGTCTGGATGATTTTCTTTACGGCCCCGCGGAAATGCTTATTGTCAGGGGATACGAGGAGATTATCGCCGATGAAGTTTCATTAACGGAAGAAGTTCTCACGAATCTGATTGGAATGCGCGATGAAATGATAGGCGCGTTTGCCCTTATGCGCACACAGCATGATGAGCTTTCACGGCTCCGCTATAAATTGAAGAGCGAACTTTCATCTTCGTTTTGCATAATGGGAGCCCCTGAAAGCGCGGAATACTCGGCTCTCCTTGCGAACGCGCTGATTACGGGCAGTCACATAAAATCCGCCGGAAGCCGTTATGCGCTATACTGGTCAATTGCCGCCTCCTTCTTCGTACTGTTGATTGTTTTCAGACTGCGTCCCTTTTTCCTGCTGACATTGGGTCTTTTTCTGTGCATATTGGCATCCGCCGGATTTGGAGTCTATTTTATTTTTAGCGCGTACTGGATCGAACCGCTTGTTGTTTTCGGCGCGGCTCTTTGCGGGACGCTTGTTATCTTTTTTTGCAGGTGCGCGGCAATCAGGCGCAGGATGGTTGTTTTTCACCGCGCTTATGGAACCGCCGTATCTGAGGCTGTGCTGAAAAGGTTGATCAGTTTGGGGAAACCTGACCCTTCAAAAAAAATCACCGCCAACGCAGCCGTGGTCGCTATCAGGGACGTAAATCTGTTTTCCGTGGAAGAGAATGAAAAACCCGGGGAGGCAGGCAGCGCTCAAAAAATGTTTTTCTCTGATGTAAAAAAAACCGTTTTTGAGGCGGGAGCCGCGATTGCGGGTTTCGAGGGAGATACGGTTATCGCCTGTTTCGGCTCGCCCCTTACCGGCAGAACAAGCGACCCGGCAAAGAAAGCGTACGCGATGATCAAGGGTTTGCTTGATAAGGAAACGCCGTGGCGTTTTGGAATGGACGCGGGGGAATGTACTTTTTCCTGGTCGCCTGAAACAGGGTACACCGTCAACGGCAAGCCGGTAAAAAACGCGAGGATACTTGTTTCAAAAGCCGCCGATCTGAAAACACGCGCCCTTGTTTCAAGAAATGCGCGTGAACAGTAAAACTACAGCCTGTTTCTGGGCCTTACGATCACCTTTTTAATTTCGCTGTTCTGATCAGTCCAGAGAATTGTATTGGTTTCGATATTGATCAATTCGGCTGTAACAAAATATGTCCTGACAGTTTGATTCCCCTCTCTGTCAACAATCGTCTTTACAGACCCCGTAAGCATAAAATCCGCTCCGGTTTCATTTGCGAGGGACGATGCTGTGTCTTCGCTGGCATAGGAGAGCTGATCTTCCCTCTCGGCGCGAATTGCGTCCCTTGTTTCACCGCCGGCTACAAATTCAAGTTTACCGCTGTTAATTATTGTCGTCCTCATCATGGAAGTGATAATTTCCGTATCAATATGTTCGTCGCTGTCGTTCCTGAATCTCCCGATGATAACTACGGGCGTTCTTGTTCCCCTCGCCCTTATTGCCTGATCTACCCTGGGACTGTTCAGACAGCTGTCAATAAGACTCCTGCATATAATTCTTACGTCGGTGTCGTTCCAGTAACCGCTCAGATCAATCTGCGTGCCGGAGCTTACCCTTGTAACGCCCGCCGTTGACGCGCACGCTGACATCAGAACCGCCGTAAAAATAACAAAAAACTTTTTCATATTTCCTCCTCATTTTAAACCTTTGTTTATTTAAGACAGACAACATCTATCAAATTGATGTCCCCTTCCCTTACCGTAAAGTTACTGCGCTCCGCATGGGCGATAATTGCGCGGCCTGAGTAAAAATTTATCGTAACATCGTAGGTTCCCGGATCGAGATTGACTCCTCCGACGTGCGCCCTGTTGGGAAGATACCTGGACATTCTGATATCCGCGCTTTCAGTCGCCTCCAGCGCTGTTTTTGCAGCTAACGCGACCAGCGCCCCCGCCAGTTCCCCGCTTTGTTTGACGGTTTCCATCGCGGCAATATCAGCCGCGACGTATTTTAGGATTGTGCGGATGTACGTTTTCAGCAAAATGTTTGAATAATGGATGGCAAATGTCTCTTCGATAACGGCCCCCATATTTTCAAGAAGCTCAAGATCGAATCTGTAGTCTCCTGTTACAACCTCAATCCTGCTTATTATGCTCGGCCTTTCAACCAGTTTCGGCAGTTTGAAATTGGCGATATGCAGTATCGGGTGCTGAAAGAAAGGAAAATAAAGCTGAACATTTTCCTCTACCTTAATAGGGGATAAACCCGTAAAGCTGATGATGTTAAGACGCGCTTTTCCTTCGGGAACATTTTGAACTTCCTGGACAGCCGTGGGAACGGGGTGACGGTAAATGTACCTGTTGGTTTCAAACGCGCTTTGAAGCTGATCGAACTCTATGCGTGCGCCGTCGTCGTTTCCCGAGGCAAGATAGAAAAGGGCGGCCAGATAGCGGGCAAGAGCCGAGTTGGAAAAATTTACAGGGTTTTCCTGTGGAAGCTCGCTTACGCCCGTTTCTCTTTGAACTGTCTCATTCAAACTTGCCCCGGTATTCGGGTCCCTGTAATCATACTTACGCCCAAGCATATCCAGCTTCCCGCTTGACATGCTCAACTTTCTAATTTCAACGAGTGCGCCTTCTATATCGCCCCTGTTGTAGTAATTCAGCGCGTTAAAAACATTAAGGTAAATATCCTCAAAATCCTCGCCGGGGTAATCCTTGGCATTGTCGTTGGCAATGTATGAAGCGAAGCNGGCGGTTATGCTTTTCGTGTACGCCTCTTCAATCAGGCGTTCCGCTTGCTGAAGGTCGNGTGATGAGTTNGCGTAATTTCGGGCATAGTGTTCAAGAAGCCCCTTGTCCAGAAAGAGCATAATNGCGTTTTTTTCGGAATAAATCGGCCTCCTCAATTCCTGACCCGCNACAATCGCGGCTATTGCCTGTTCAAAATCGTCCTGCCTCACCGCCAGATCAATGTCCTTGTACACGTCAGGACTGCTTACGCAGGAAAGCGCCAGGAACGCAGGCAGTAAGGCCGTCAGCAGGCTGAAAACAGGAATTTTGTCGTTTCTTTTGAAAGTCATACTAATAATATACAGCATTTTTTTATTTTTTCGATATTTTGTCAAGTAAAGGGTTTGTGGTATAATTCTACGGTGAATATTATACTATTGGAAGAACATGAACTGGGCCATAATCTTCCCAGGCGGGACGAAAGGACTGTCCACCTGTTGAAGGTACTGCATAAAAAAGCGGGCGATGTTTTTGAGGCGGGGATTCTCGGCGGGATGCGCGGAACCGGCAGGATTGAGAAGATCAATTTTGACGGTTCGGTTTTTGTCTCGATCCGGGCGACGGAACCGCCTCCGCCCCGCCTGCCTGTGAGGATTGCGGTCGCCTTTGTGCGCCCAATCCAGATACGCCGTCTTTTGCGGGAACTGTCAAATATTGGAGTGTCCGCGATTGATTTTGTGGGGACGGAGCTTGGCGAAAAGAGCTACCGCGATACAAAACTTTTTAACGACGGCGGTTCGCAGGCGGCTCTTGTAGAGGGCGCGGTTCAGGCGCGTGATACAATGATCCCGTCTCTCTCAGTTTATGATTCTCTGGAAACGTGGCTAAAGGAACGCTCCTGGGAAAAAGCGGGAGGCGAGAAAACACCGTTCCTCCTTGCGATGGACAATGTGCGCCCGGAAGGCTCTTTTTTCAACCTGAGCCCGGCAAGCCGTCCCGCAGTGCTGGCAGTCGGTCCTGAGAGGGGCTGGTCGGACAGGGAACGGGATCTGTTTGAAAGGGCGGGCTTTTTACGGCTGTCTATGGGAAACCGCGCCCTGCGTACCGAGACCGCGTGCGTAGCGGCTGCGGCGCTTGCAATGGAAAAAACAGAGGAGTACGTAATATGAATCAGGACAATGTAAAAGAAAAACTTTTGGCGATACAGGATGCGCCCCTTGAGTTCTCGCTTGTTTTTTCGGGAAAGAAAAGCAAGAAGGTGAACGGCCTTTACAAACCGCACACAAGGGAGATAATCCTTCACAACCGCAACTTCAAATCTGACGAAACGGGGCAGAATCTGTTACTCTACACCGCAATCCACGAATACGCCCACCATCTGCACGCCTGCTCGCGGGGAGGAACCCTTTCTCCACGGGCGCACAATACCGAGTTCTGGGCAATATTCCACGCCCTCCTTGAAATAGCCGAAGAAAAACAAATTTACCGCGACGTGTTTTCCGTCTCNCCNGAATTGATAAAACTCACGGAAGTTATCAGGAGCAAGTACCTTAAAGCAAACGGCTCCCTTGTAAAGGAGATGGGCAAACATCTTTTAAAAGCCCATGAGCTTTGCACCGGCATAGGAGTCCGTTTCGAGGACTATGTTGACCGTATGCTTCGCATCCCCAGGACTGCGGCAAACACGGCGATTAAAATGTTTGAGTACGACATTGCACCGGAAGTGGGAGCCGACAATATGCGTTTCCTTGCCGGTATCCGTAACGGAGAGGAACGCAAAATAGCCGAAACCGCCCTCATCAAAGGGAAAAGCCCCGACACCGTAAAGATTCAGGTACGNGGCANGGAAAAGGAAGAAGACCCCCATGAACGCCTGAAAAAAGAAAAAACAAGGCTTGAGCGTACCATCGCCTCNCTTAACAAACGCCTTGAAGAAGTAAAGCACGAACTCGGTGAAAAGAATTGGGCTTAAATTTGCCATATTGAGGCTATTGTAAAACTAACTCGAACCTAAGGTTCGCAGTTTTGCGAGAGGCTCTATTTTCTTTTTGTTGTTTTTTTGCTACGATTAAAAAGAGATTGATAAATGAGTGATAACGCCAGAAAGGTTTATGTTGACTATAACGCCACCACTCCTCTTAGGCCGGAGGTGAAAGCGGCTGTAATAGAGGATTTGGAAATTTTTGGGAACGCTTCCAGTATGCACGCGTCGGGCAGGCTGGCCCGAAACAGGGTAGAGAAGGCAAGAAGCGCGGTCGGCAGTCTCATAGGAGCGTCGGGCGGGACGGTTGTCTTTACCTCCGGCGGTTCTGAAGCGAACAACGCGGTATTTCAAACCATGCACCGTCTTTTACAGGAGCCCTCCGGCAGCCGCGATGAAATTTTAACAACGGCAATTGAGCACCCGTGCGTTTTAAATTCCGCGCTAAACTTGAAAAAAGCCGGTTTTAAAGTTACCGTCCTTCCTGTTGACGAATACGGAAAACTCAAAATGGACGAGCTTGAAAAAGCCCTGAGCGGTAAAACTCTTTTTGTGTCGGTGATGGCGGCTAACAACGAAATTGGAACGGTGCAGGACATAAAGGAGATAACCGCGCTTGTGAAAAAAAACGGCGCGTTAATGCACATAGACGCGGTGCAGGCCGTTGGAAAGATACCGGTAAACGTACAGGAACTGGG
>JGI24698J34947_10000697_pt1 | contig 16443 bp, 15 predicted proteins | sample TergutMp193P3_FD_34947 | JGI IMG/M metagenome (IMG submission 34947) | reverse complement strand
TGGTAGGTCACGCTCATCTTTATCTTGCCGGCGACCATCTTTGCCGCCCAGTCCTTCTGGGCAATCGCTGACGCGTCGATCTCGGTGAGGAAGGGCTGCCCCGCAACCCCGGAAACGCCCTCCCAGTCAATGCTAACCAGGTCCACGTATCGGATCCACTTGTAGGTATCTTTGTTCAGGGGCACGTTGATGTACATGCTGGTGTTCCATTTCGTCTGATCGTCAGGTGCAAGCCAACTGTCGCCAGGTATGGTTCCGTGTTGGAGTCCCCTCGAGATGAGGATCGCCACCACGCCCCTGACGGGGTCGATGCCGTAGGAATAGCGCACTCCCACGTTGTCTCTCAGCATCCCGCTGTTCTGGAACCTTCCCGTGTAGTCGACGAAGAGGTGGTCCGATGTGATCGAGAGCTGGCCCCAGGTGTTGCTCCCCCCAATCGCGTTTATCTTCTTCTTCTGTTCTTTTAGTTTATCGGCCACCAGCTTACGGTTCGTAGTACCGGCAGCATCGTCTTCCAGGATGGTCATCGGGGCGTTACCGCCCCTGAGGCTCTGGTACATTGCCCAGACGGTGACGTAGCCAAGCACGCTGGTCAAGTCCGTCTCCGGGCCGTCCTCGTAGAAGGACGCGCCGGTGAAGTCGCCTGAGAAGTCAATCCCGGACCCGTTGTTGCCCACTACCTTTGGCGTCTCGCCTGGGTGGACAACGTCGCTCGCGCGGAGGCCGCGACCGTCGCCGCTCTCAAGGCCTGTGGTGGTATACACCGCCCTCAGCGCCTGCACGCCGGGGAGGGTGATGGCGGTTGCCGGTCCGGCCAGTGTCTTGTGGGAGATATAGATTGTCGTGTCCACGGCAAGGTTGTAGGTGGATATATAGTTTTCAGGATTACTACCAGGCCAATCTTGTACTTGAGGGGTTGCGGGAGCAGCGGTAGGATTGAGTGCGGATATTTCCGTCACGGCAGCGGCGACCTGTGTGGGGTTCGCGTTGGGCGCAAGCTGGGCCTCGCCTAATATCTTCGGGTCCGGCTCGAAGGAGCTGCCGTCCAGGATCTCCACGCCGCCGTCGCTGTACCACGCCTGTATGCTCAGGCCGCTGAGGTTGGGCCTCTGGCCCTCCTTGGAGGGTGCGGTGGGGTTGCTCAGGACCGCGATCCTCGTAATCACCTTCGCGGGCGGGGGCTGGTCGCCGCCGTTGTCCTGCTTCACGGGCGGGGGGTTCATCGGCGTCGTGTCACCCGGGTTAATGGTGGCTGGGTTGCCGGTATTGCCGTCACCGCACGATCGAAAAAAAATGCTATTGACGCGAATGCTATATTATAGAAGGAAGCAATGATTTTTGGGATTTTTTTTGTGTTTTATTAAGATAAATCAAGTGACCCAGCAACTGACCCAAAAAACGGAAAAAAGGGATTTTATGTTGACATAAAAGTTTTTATCATTAAAAATTGAGAATATTGTGATTTTTATATATTAAAAAGCATAAAAAAGTGGGGAGGGGCATCATTCCAGGAGGAAACGTGATGAATCACGAAAAAATGACCGCAGAGGAGTTGGCGTTGGTGCTAAACATCCACGAAGAGACAATCAAAAAATTGGCCAAAACTGAACAAATCCCCTATTTTCATCAAAAAAACCGGATGTATTTTAACTTTGCGACAGTACTTGCCCACTTTAAGGTGTTGGAAGAAGGCGTTGAATCATGACATTGCGCGAGGCGGCCTCGGCGGTAAGCGGGCAGGAAGGTTTTTTATACTATCGTTCAATGCTATCCCCAACGATTTTGAGGGCGTTGCGTCTTATCGACTATGAATACACAACGGCCAGAAGCCCCAAAGGCTATAATCTTCTAAGGCGCGGGCATAAAAAGATGGGTTTTGTCTACTACGTAAGGTATTGGCATGAGGGTAAGATGCTGCCCACAAAGTGGAGCACTTTTACAAATGATTACGAGAAAGCGTGCGAGTTCGCGAAACAGCAGAGGAAAACGCTTATTTCCACGTATTTAAGCTGCCATCGAAGCGAAGTACAGGGCTTTTTTGAGGAATTCTACGACATCGACAACCCTGTATACGAAAGCGAGTGCAGGCGGAATGGGGAACTTACTGAGGAAAAGCGAAAACGCTACCGTTCAGTAATCATAAACGAGTTTGCCCCCTTTCTAAAAGCAAGACAGATCCGTACTTTCGAGGAAATTGATGTCCCGTTTCTGGACGATTTCCAGGACCTGCTCCTGTCAAAGGGCATGAAGGCGGTATCTGTCAACAACCAGTTGATAGCGATTGGCAAGGTGATGAAATACCTGACCCGAAAGGGGCTGATAAAGGTCAATCCCTACCTCAACCTGTCCCCCGTACCCCCACGGCAGGAAGAAAAAAGGACGCACGGCTGCTACGAATTGAGCAGAATGAAAGGGGTGTTCAACAATGAGGCGCGGTGGGGGGACAAAACGTCGTATATACTCAACCTGATCATCCATACGACTGATATGCGAAACAGCGAAATAAGGCGTTTCCGCAAAATGGATGTAAAGGAGATTGACGGATGCCGCTTTATCGAGATCATCGAGAGCAAAACCTCGAACGGGCTCAGGCTAATTCCACTTCACGACATGGTCTACGAGAAGATCATAAACTACGCAAAGGAAATAAGCGATGAAGACCTCGTCTTCGAAGGTTTTACTTCCTGCCATAAATTTGTGAAAGCGAGTGTGGACCTTGGGAAAATGCTGGGGGCAAGCGCGGAATTCATGAGGCAGAACAACATAACATTTTACTCCGGCCGCCACTTCTGGAAAACGCTTATGAACGCCAATGGCCTGGGGGAAGACGTGGAAGAGGTCTTCATGGGCCACAGGGTCTCAAGCAACGTGTCAAAGCTCTACAACCACAGGGACAAGCAGGGCAAGGAGCTGATCGTGAAAAAAGCAAGGGAAGTCTTTGAGATATTGGACAGGTGCCTTTTTGGTGAATGAGTAACGAAAGAAGAAAGAAAAAAGAAGAAAAGGTGACTGTCACCTTTTTTGGGACATAGGGGAAGAAGGTCTCTCACGGAGGCACGGGGGCACGGGGGCACAGGGGAAAGAAGAAAGAAGAGAGAAGAGAGAAAAGAGAAAAAATGGTAAGGCACGGAGTTTCACGGAGGAAAGAAGAGAGAAGAAATGGTGACTTTCACAACATCATAAAATTAAGCCACAAAACGAAGGTTTCAGGTTGTATTTGTTAAAATACTTACTTTTTAAGACAGGCTCATAGGCTCTGATCGGATTCACTTTTCCCTGTGCTTCCGTGCCCTTGTGCGAGTAAATTTGGAATTATCCCCGTGCCTCCGTGCCCCTGTGAGAGATATATTTAGATGATGCCCTTTACCGTAACTATTTCTGTTTGGTAAAGGGCTTTTATTTTGGCGGTAGGTGTCCGAAGTGGGATTAGCCTGGTTAGTTACTACGGCGTGAATTGACGTATCAAGAGTAAGAGGCAAACTTAATCAAATTAATATTCTGACGATCCCATTCTTCTTCAACTCTTCCCCAAAATTTATAATGTAGCCAAGTTTCGTGTTAATCAGTTTAAGGTTAGAATAACATCAAAATTAGAATTTTTTTCCTGTGCCTCTGTGAGAGATATACTTAACTCCTCTGTGCCTCTGTGCCCCTGTGAGAGATATTAATGGATGATTCCCTGTGCCCCTGTGCCTCTGTGAGAGATATACTTAACTCCTCCGTGCCTCTGTGCCTCTGTGAGAGATATTCTTAGATGATCCTCTGAGCCCCTGTGAGAGAAATTTTAAAATAATTTTCATTTTTTTTTCAAAAAAGACGGGCAAAAACACATCTTCACGCAGTATATGGGTATGAAACGAATGAATGTGTTTTTTGTTGTGTGGATCCTTTCTGCCTGCTGTCTCTTTGGGCAGGCGGTCAGCCGTGCAGGCGAGCAAGGGGGCAGGATCAACTTTGATTTTGTGGATCAGGAGATTCGCGAGATCATCTATGCCCTATCGACTTACTCAGGTGTCTCGATCATTGGCGATGACACGGTGACGGGCACGGCAAGCTTTCAGTATAACGGCGCGAATTTTGGGGAGGCGTTTGACTCGTTCCTTTTGACGAACCGCCTGTTTGTTGAAAAGACCGATAAGGTGTGGCTGGTCTCCAGGGTTAAAATCGCCGTTAACGGCAACAGAATCGTCCTTGACTCGTATGATGCGACGACTTCCCAGATCGTGGACAAACTTACCCAGAAGACAAATGCGACAATCCTGCGAGACATCCTTCCTTCGGCGAGGGTTTCCCTGCACCTGGAAACGGCGACTGCGCGTGAAGCGGTGGAACTCTTTATGAAGCCTTTCCCGGAATACAGGGTAGAGGCGAACGCGAATTATATACAAATCAGGAAAGAGCAGCTTGACCCTTTTGTTTCGATGCCGTCAAGCGGCCTTGTCGATATACGCGAATATTCGGGGCTTTACGATGTTACCATCGAACGCGGACGACTCACTGATGCACTTGATGGCTTTTTTCAGGCTGCCGGAAGGGAGTATGCCTCTTTTGTACGGCCCGAACAGATGGTTGAGCGTGTCAGGGTTAACGGCAAGGGATTTGGCGAGGCCCTTGGGATCATCCTTGAACAGGGAGGTGGTGAGTATAAGGAAATTGGCGGGATTTTTTATATCTTTCCTTTGCAGCAGGCGGATATAATTGCAGGCTTAAAAAACGAAGGGAAGAACTGGAAGGTCTTTGAGACAAGGTATCGTCTTGCCACGGAAATTCTGCCCCTCATTCAGGCGCGATTTTCGGGCTTGCAGACGCTTTCAACGCCTGACAACGGTTCTTTTCTCGCACTTGCAAGCAGGGAAACAGAAGCCGAGATTCTCGACTACATGACGATTGTCGATATGCCTTTGCGTTCGGAGGCTATCCGGCTGAAGTACATCAAGACTGAAGACCTGTACCGCTCACTGCCGCCCACGGTCAGGAGGGAAGATCTCGTCAGTGCCGGGGAGAACACCTTCTTTTTTGTCGGCAGCGGCGAAAGGCGCGCGGTGTTCCTGAAAGACCTGGAAGTAATTGACAGGCCCCAACCGCGAATACGCTATGACCTTTTCATTATCCAGGTGCAGGACGGGATAAACCTCAACTGGAACGCCCAGGCTGATGCGAGGCTCGTGCGGCCCGGCGACAGGACTATGGTGATGGGGCAGCTTGGGAACTTGCTCAATCTCAGTTTTGACATCATCACGCTGTTTGGTTATCAATTCGCGGCGAAGCTCAATGCCGCCATATCGAATAACGAGGCAAGTGTTTTCGCGGATACTACCCTGTTCGGGCTTTCCGGGCAGGAGATCAAATTTCAGAACACGAGTACCTACAGGTACAGGGATTCAAACATCGACCCGGATACCGGCAAGCCGGTTTATTCCGGCGTTACCCGTGAGATCGTGTCGGGCCTGGTTCTTGACATAATGGGCTGGGTTTCCGGGGATGGCATGATCACTACCAACATCACCGCTTCGGTTTCAAAGCGCGGCGCGGACGTGTCTTCCATGGTCGGGAATCCGCCTCCCACCTCGGAAAAAGTGCTGACCACGCAGGTTCGCGCGAGATCGGGGGAGACAGTTGTCTTAAGTGGACTGCGGCAAAATGATTCGACGATTGTTGAACAGCGCGTTCCGTTTATTTCAAAGATACCTATTTTGGGTTGGCTCTTCAAAAGCAAGAATAACACAACGGAAAATACGCAATTGCTCATCTATCTTGTGCCTCATCTCGATCTTGCGACTGACGGGTACACGGCCAGCGTAAACTCAGACAGAATTGCTTCGATTTACTCGCGCTTTGTGGAAGGCGCGGGGGAGGGTGAATGACCCAGCTTACGCCTGCGTTTTGCGCTACCAACGGGATTATCATTACCCGCCTTGAGGGCAAATTAATATATTTTGGGCTTGTTAACCCCGATACGATTTTGAAAACAAGGATTTCAAAGGCGTTTCCCGGATACCAATGCATTTTTGAGGAGATGGAGAGCGAAGCATTTAACTTGAGGTTAGCCCAGCTCTATTCTGAAGAACCAGAAGGCGGTTTTCGCTCTGAGGGGAAGGACAGCCGGGAATCAATAATCGACAAGGTTGCAGATGACGCGCCCATAGTTAATCTCCTCAACAGCATATTCCTTGAGGCCCTGTTAAAAGAGGCCTCTGATATACACGTGGAATCAGGCTGCGAAGAGACTTATATACGATTCCGCACTGACGGCCTCCTGGTCTCAGTCAAGAGGATTACCAACGAGAGGGCGATTGCGGTGTCGGCGCGGCTTAAAATCCTCGCCAACCTGAACGTGCTTGAGAATAGGCGGCCACAAGACGGACATTTGGACGTGAAAACGGATTCCTACTCGCTCGATGTCAGGATTTCAGTAGTGCCGACAATCTGGGGTGAGTCAATTGTGTTGCGCCTTCTCAACCGTTCAGATACCCCTCTCAGCCTCGATTCCCTCGGCTTTTCCGAGGGGAATTCCGCTTACCTGAAAAAAATAACCGTATTAACGTCGGGTCTTGTCCTTGTGACCGGCCCGACAGGCTCCGGTAAAACCACAACCATGGCTGCCTTGCTGAAGGAGCTAGACATCAAGAGGGCAAAGATAATTTCAATTGAGGACCCTGTTGAGTACCGCATCCCAGGTATTACGCAAATTCAGGTGCATGAAGAATTGGGGTTGACATTTGATGCCCTGCTTCGCCGGATTTTCAGGCAGGATCCCGATGTCATTATGATAGGCGAAATTCGTGACATTGAGACGGCGGAGCTTGCGATCAGGGCGGCCCTTACAGGGCATCTCGTTTTTGCGACATTGCATACGAATAACGCAGTTGAGGCGGTGTACCGCCTTCAGAACATGGGTATACCAAACTATATGGCTGCCGCTGTTCTAAGGATGGTTATCGCCCAGCGATTGGTGAGAAAAATATGTCCCGAGTGCGGATCCTCCGGCTGTGCTTGCTGTGGGTACACGGGCTTCAGGGGAAGAGCCGTTGTTGCAGAGTTTATTCAGTTTGATACTACCCTTTCCGATATGGTTTCCGGAGGGATCGCGATTGAACAATTGAGGCGTTATCTGCAAGGCAAGGATTTTAAGACGCTTTTCGACGACGCGAATGAAAGGGTGGCATTGGGTATAACGACGGAATCAGAAATCAGGCGGGAACTGGGGGCGGCGCAATGAAAGGCGAGGCGGCGGCTCTGCGTTTTACTGAATTGCTGCTCACCTTATTGAAGGGGAAAACGAGCCTCTTTGACTCGCTTTCAATACTGGCGCGTGACGGCATTGAAAAAGGGGTCAGGGAGAGCGCCGTCTTTCTTTTATCGTCAATGAAGAAAGGGAAGGGTTTTTCCGAAAGCTTGCGGCGCCTGAACAATGGCAGGGTATTTTTTGCACCCCTTTACCTTACGTTGATCTCGGCTGCGGAATTGGCAGGGAGCCTTGAGACGGTGCTGGAACGCATTATAAAGGATCTGCGAAGAAAACAGGCCGCAAAAGAAAACGCCGTAAACATACTGATATACCCTTCGGTTATTGTTTTTCTTGCCGTTGCCGGAACGATGGCCCTAATTCTTAAAGGCATTCCCCTCTTAATCTCTGAAGGCTTTCTTTCGGGCAGCGTTCTATTAAATGCAAAAATAGGCATTGGAATTGCCGCCCTTGTTTTGTTGTCGGGCAGCAGCATGATTTTTATCGTGTATTATAAAATTTTTTATAACGATTCACCGGAATTCAGGATTTTTTACCTTCTTGATTTTCTTTTGCACGGTAATGTGACGCTTATTGAGGCTCTCTCCCATTGTGTTATCAGTATGAGAGGCACAAAATTCTGCAAGAGCCTTATAACGATTAAAAAGGATATCGCCCATGGTGTTAAATTTTCGTCCGCCTTTGGCAAAGTAAAACATTTTTCGCCCTACGTCCTGGGATGGCTTGGCGTGGCGGACTCACGCGGGGACTTAAGTGAAATAAGCGGAAGTATCAAGGATTACTTTGAACGGAGGGACAACAAAACGAGGGAAGCTGTGTCAAGGCTTTTGGAACCGGCTGTCATCGTGCTGATCGGTTCCTACGTGTTCATAATCATGATCACTGTAATATTGCCAATACTCACTTTTACAGGAGGCTCATTTTGAAATTGAAATGCGACAAGGGATTTACTTTTATCGAAACCATTGTCACCATCTCCGTCATTTTGATTCTTTCGGCGGCGGTTGGTTTTTCGGCAATCAGGTATATCGAGAGGGCAAGGAGTGCCGCGTGCCGCAGCCAAATCGAGACGTTTCGCCTGGCCCTGCAATCGTATTTTCTTGATTGCGGCCGGTATCCGACTGAGGCCCAGGGATTGGAGGCTTTGTGGGAAAAGCCGATAATTGCGCCTGTCCCGTCAGGCTGGGCCGGTCCGTACACCAACCGGCTTATACCCAAAGACCCATGGGGCGGTAATTTCGTTTACAAAAACCCCGGTGAAAAAAACCTGCCGTTTACGATTGCGTCATACGGTGCTGACGGAAGAACTGGAGGGGAGGGCGCTGATGCTGACGTTTTTTCGTGGGACTGACAAGGGAAACGCGACGATAACGGCGATGGTTATCGTCATTGTTTTGTCGTCGGTTTTTATCGCCTTTACCGCTTGCATTGGCGCAGCCGAACGATATGCCCGTGACTATAAGGCCAGGGTTATCACTGCAATTGAGGAATCAAACAGGGAGATTATAAACAAGTATGACCTTCATTGACATAATTACCGCAGCCCTTATTCTCGTTGTTTTCTTTACCGGCATTTCGCCAGCTTTTTTGCCGGCATGGCGCGCATGGGAAAAGGTGGAGGCTGAATATAGGGCAGGACAGACGATACGCTTCATCGCCGAGTCGTTTAGAAGAGAATGCGCGAAACCCGACAGGGACATGGAGAACTGGAAGAGAAATATAAGCACTGCAAAGGGACTTGAAAACCTTGAAATAATTGAAATGAGGGAAGGCTCAGAGCTGAGGGCACTCAAGGCAAGGTGTATTATTGGCGGCGAGTTCATCGAAATTATTGGCTTGTGCGCCGTGAAAAATACAGGGGGAAATTAATGAAAAAAAGCCAAGGTGTTTTATTTATTTTTACGATTGCATCCCTTTTGGCTTTTTCATGCAAGACTGCCGAATTTGGCTATAAGGTTTTTGACATCAACGGCATGGTCTATGATTTTTCAAATCGGCCTCTGGCCAATTGCGAAATTTCGCTGGGGAGCAAGGGACTCAATAGCACAAGCGACATTAACGGCAGGTTTTCCATTCCCAGGGTGCCGATTGGAAGCTATACCCTTACGGTATCCAAAGACGGCTATGAAAAGTATTCGGAGGTTTTTTTTATCAGGCAAAGGGGCCAGATAATCTATGTCCGCCTTCCGTCACAAAACCAGCTCATTGATTTGGTCGATGAGGCCCTTTCGGCGAATAACATTCCCCTTGCCGAAGAATTGGCTGAACGGGCCTGGCGTATTGATCCTAACAATATAGAAACGCTTTTCTATTATGCGACGGTCAAGTTCAGGCAGCGTGACTATGACGGGGCGATGGACTTTCTGGAAGCGGCCTTGAGCCTTGGCTCTAAAGACCCTTACGTTGCTAAATTCATGACACTTTTAAAGGAGGTGCGTGATGGGGATTCCTAGAATGCTCATTTTGAGAACGTTGATTTTGACAATGGCAATATTTTTCATTGCGTGTGACAATTTGAGCCAGGTGATTGCGGATATGCCGGGATCGCCGCAAGACATTCCGCCTTTTGTCATAACAAAACCCGTGATGGAGATAAGCGAACGGACAAATCACTATACTTACGCCGGTATTATGCTTAAGTTCCTGAATAAAGCAGAACAGCATATTGACAGGATTACATTCTCCTTTATGCTCTTTGACACCAAAACCCAGGGCAGCCCGTTTGTCGGTAACAACAGGTTTGAAATCGCCAAGTGGGAAATGGTTTCCCCTGGGGAAAACATGGAGATTTTTATTTCACTTGATCAATATATTTATACTGCCCCGGCTGAACCGTATTTGATTGATTTCTTTTATGTGTCAGAAATTCATTACACAACCGGTGGAACCTGGGAGGATAAACAGGGGAAATACAGGGTGAGGTTTTAGGATGAAGACCCTTCTTTTCTTGGCTGCGGTTTTTGTCTTTCTCTCATCCTGTGAACAGGTAGTATTCACCGATTCCCAGGGTATATTGGTTCGCCGTAAATGGACTTTCATCGTTTATATGGCTGCGGACAACGATCTGGAATCCGCCGCCATAGCCGATCTCAACGAAATGGAAGCGGTAAGATTCAGCGCCGCCCCTGTTTCTATCCTCGCCCTGGTGGATCGCCATCCAGGTTATGATATGACCAACGGGAATTGGTCGGACACAAGGCTCTTTGAGATTAAAACCGATCCCAACGGGCTTAATTCCACTATTGTTTCCACCCGCCTTGACTGCCCGGAATTGGGTTTATCCAATGAGGTGGAAACTGAATTGAATACCGCAGATCCCCTGGTATTGACAAGGCTCATTGATTTTGCCCAACGCTCTTATCCTGCTGAAAATTACGCATTGTTCGTCTGGGGACACGGAACCGGATGGAGAAGCGGCCCTTCTATGGAAGCCACGCAAGCGCCGTGTAAAGCTGTTGCTTTCGATGACACCCACGGTCAATATATGCCTCTGCCTTCTTTTGGGAGGGCGATTGCCGACAAGGGGCTTTCGCTCATTGGTTTTGATACTTGTTACGCGGCTGTGCTCGAACTTGCCTATCAAATTAGAAACGATGCGGAACTTTTCGTTGGCTCGGAAGGGGAAATTCTCTCTAATGGTTGGGATTATACGGCCCTGTTTTCGGATTTTTTGGGCAAGCCAAATCTAACAGTTAACGATTTGGGCGATTCAATTCAGGAAATGTTTGCATCCCAATACGCTTCCTTAAACAACGCGACTATATCCCAGGTGCGTTTGCCTGAGATTGAAGACCTCTTTGCAAAATTTGACGCTTTCGCCGGAACCCTGGCTCTTGCCATCACCAGCGAGCCTGCAAGAGGCGCTGTCCTCGACCAGATGCTGCATAACGTTGAAGGTTACCATTTTACTTCCTTTCCTTCGGATTTGTATATCGACATCTTTGACTTCAGCAAGAAAATCTCTGGCATATTATCTGACATAACGCCTGACAGTGTAAGTCAGACGGAAATTCTCACGGCGGCGAATAACCTGGAGGGCGCCCTGATACGGGCAGTACCTTCGTCATGGGCAAAAAATGGAACCACGCAAAAACTTGGGATTCACGTTATTCCCCTGCAAGGCATTGCGGTCCCGGCATCTTCACATGAGTTGGCGTATGTAAGGGGCAGCATGGCAATCGATAAAAGCTCGTTTGTTGAAAATTCCCAGCATTGGGTTCCCAACGCGATCCCTCAAAACGATAGCCTGCTCGATAAGCTGTTTTATTGGACGTATTAGTGTTTTTGGTATAAAGACCACGCCATCGAGCTGCCCTCAGGGGCCTTAATTTTTCTATTAAGGTGAAAGATCAATCTGGCCCCACGCCATGTTACATTATTGAAAAACGCCCTCACAGGCGCTTATCTTGGCGGGCTTCCCACTCCCGCTACAACAAAGATATATCTGACAACCATGCTATTATAAAGACAATTAAGGTTTTCAGGTGGTGGAATTCCCCATATGGCAATTCGGGGCTCAAGTCATCTCCCCCGGTAAAAACATTAATTTGTCGTATATTTGATACATTTTTAATCGAAATAATACTGGTTATTGGGTGGGCAAGTGCTGCGGAGAAAACCTCTTTGGGCTCTCCGGCGGAGAAGACGAGGGGAATAGGTAAAACCCTAACGGGGAAAGAAGGCCTGACTACTTGAATATTATGTATTGTAGGTTAATCTATGCCTGATGATTCAAGTGGTCAGGCGGCTTCGTAGTCGGGTTCCCCAAACGTTTTCGAGGCAGCACTTGCACACCCATTGGCCGATGTCTTATTTGGGTTTTTGTGACAAACTGAACGACAAATCAAGATTTTGGAAAACTATAATGAAAGTGATCGCCGATCTCCATATTCATTCCCCGTATTCCAGGGCCACGAGTTCGCGTCTCACTCTTCCCAATCTGGATCTGTGGGCCAGGATCAAGGGAATCGGCCTTGTTGGGACGGGGGATTGTACGCATCCGCTTTGGCTTAAAGGGCTTAAGTGTCAGATGGATGAAGTGGGGGAAGGTTTTTATGCCCTGAAAAAGGAATTCCGTGATGTGGGGTCGGACATGATGTTTGCGTCGGTGTCAGAAACACCCCGTTTCGTCCTGACAGGGGAAATTGCAACGATTTATAAAAAGAACGGCAAGACACGCAAGGTTCACCACCTTGTCATTCTGCCTGATATTAGCGCCGCCATGGCGTTTAACGCAAGACTTGAGAGCATAGGCGGGAATATCCTAAGTGATGGCAGGCCTATTTTGGGAATAGACTCAAGGGATCTCCTGGCTATGCTTCTGGAAACCGATGTGCGGGCCCTTCTTATCCCGGCGCACATCTGGACGCCCTGGTTTTCAGTTCTGGGGGAAAAATCCGGTTTTGGCTCTATCGCGGAATGCTACGGGGATCTTGCAACTTACATTCCGGCTATTGAAACGGGGCTTTCCTCAAACCCGCCTATGAACTGGGCCATTAAGAGCCTTGACAGGTTTTCAATTGTCTCCAATTCCGATGCCCATTCGCCTGACAGGCTTGGCCGTGAAGCCACTATTTTTGAAATGGAAAACTCTTTCTCTTCTCTCAGGCAAGCCCTGTTTTCACATTCGCAATCGTCTCCCCATGCCATAGCCGGCACCATCGAATTTTTCCCGCAGGAGGGAAAGTACCATTACGACGGGCACAGGAAATGCGGCGTTTGCCTGGGGCCGGAAGCTGCAAGGGATGTGAACTTCCTTTGTCCCGTTTGCGGCAAGCCCCTGACCAGGGGGGTCATGAGCCGCGTTTTGGAGCTGGCAGACAGGCCCGTGAACGAAATGGAACCTTTTTCGTCAGACTGTAAAGGCGGCAACAAGCGGCCCTATTATTCCTTCATCCCTTTAAGGGAATTGTGCGCGGAACTCCTCGGCTTGGGGACGGCATCCAAAAAAGTCCTGGCCGCCTATCGCGGCCTGATTGAAAAAGGGGGAAGTGAATTCTCGATCCTGATGGATTTAGGCAGGGGGGACCTGGAGCGGCTTGAAGTACCGGGACTTTCCGGCGAATGCATTGCCGAGGCGGTAATGAAAATGCGGGCAGGTGAAGTATTGGTAAAACCGGGTTATGACGGGGAGTACGGGCGGGTTGGCTTACTATATGGAAGGAGTTAATAGAGAACCTTGGGACAGCAGTAGCGAAAAAGCTAAAGAGCTTAAAATATCCGATTTTGGGACACTTGAAGAAGTCAGGGAAATGGCAAATCCTATACGGCAGGTGAAAAGCAGATTGGAGGCTGAAAAAGCCCTCGAAAATATTATTTCAAGCAATGGCACGGTGAAGCGGTCAGCAGTCGAGCTAAAGAGTAAAAAAGGACTTTCTGTCTTTTTACGGCGATCGTCTATTGGAAAATTGATAAGCGGTATTCAAGAGAAGGGAATACCAAAAGAAGCACTGTGGCAGGCTGCAGCAAATATTGATAAGCTGTTTGTATTTTCGATAGAACCATGGGAGTTTGCTCTTAATCCTAACAAGAACAATGTTGGGTTAAAAAATCGACGGATATTATATGCGCCAATGGAATATGCCGAACGTATTTTACCAGTGAAGCTTACAGTTAAGGAGTATTTTGATCCACAGGTAGCAGACAAACTTTACTCAATTGAGGTAATAGACTTTGATTTAAAATAAACAAAGAGGGCGCTGGTACATTAACGGCAATCAACCTTTAATAGGCATCCTCAACCGTCCCTCAAAGCGTCCTCTTTGCGACAGGCACTGACTCCCATCAGTAATGAGTATAGCCTATTCCCTTTCTACAGTCAAGGACGGGACGACATCCTCCGTGAAACTTCGTGATCTTCGTGGCAAAATACGCTATAATATACTACTGTATCATGTTTTCAGGTACGCGGGAAAGAAGCAGTGAAAAATATTGTTACTAATTCTGTTAGAATGATCGGGACTTTTGCCCTATTTTACTGCTTTGTTTTGCTGCTTCTATCCTGCGCCAGCGGCGCGAATGTGTACAGGGGCATTGATGACGCGGTTTACCGGAACGATTTTGAAATGGGGCTCCAGGCAATCAAAAAAGGGCAGGAAGGCCTAAATCCCATATATCCGGAAAGGAACGCCATTTTACTTTACCTTGACAGGGGGCTTTTGGAACACTACGCGGGGAATTATCGGGAATCGTCGATGGATCTATTGAACGCCGAGTTGTTGATCGAAGAGGCCTATACCAGAAGCATCAGTGAAGACATAGCTTCGTATATCGCAAATGACAACACAAAAACGTATCCGGGTGAAGATTATGAAGACATCTATATCAATGTGTTCAACGCTCTGAATTATTATAACAGGGGTAATCTTGAAGGGGCAATGGTCGAAATCAGGAAGATAACCATATCAAACGGGAAACTGGATCTGCTTTCAAGAAAATATGAAAACACCCGGCCGGACATCCGGAATTGGCTTATGGAACAATTAAGAAAAATAGGCTTTATGCGAAACCCGGATTGGCCGCAGGGACAGGCGGTCAATTTTTCCAATTCCGCTCTGGCCCGGTATTTGAGCCTTCTTTTCTATCTTGGTGACGGAAAACCTGACGATGCCCGAATAGAGTTTGAACAGCTAAAGGCGGCCTATACGGCCAATCCCAACATATACAAAACTCCCTTCCCTGTTTCTGCGTCTGAAGCAATGAATGTCCCCCCGAGGGAAGCCAGGCTGAATGTTATTGCCTTTACCGGACTGTCCCCGATTAAGGCGGAAGGGACTTTCAATAGCATATTCCCGTTTTTTCAGACTCCTTTTCTGCGATTGCCGGTTTTTAAGCTTCCCAAATTTACCGGGAGAAAAAGCGAAATAAACCGGATCGAAGTAATCGTTAATGGAAAAGATTCTTTTTCCCTTGACCTTCTTGAGGACATGGGGGCGGTTATGGAAGAAACCTATAATGCCCGTTTTTCAAATTTATTCTTTAAGACATATATCCGTACCTTGCTAAAGTACGCCGCCGCCGATGTTACTGCGTCAAGGGTGGCAGAAAGGGGGTCTTCCTCAGCGGCAATGTTATCCGCTATAATGGCGAAAGCCGCCATTGACGCCAGCGAAAGCGCTGATATCAGGATGTCGCGCTACCTGCCCGATAAGGCATACATAGGCGGTATTAACCTGAGGCCTGGAACCTATACTGTCACCGTGAATTATCATTCGGGCAGGAGGATTATTGCAAGTGATGAGCACAGGAATGTCAACGTCCGGGCGGATGTTTTAAATTTGATAGAGTCTGTAAGTTTAAAATAAGGAGAGGTGATATGAAAAAAATATTTGGCCTTTTTGGGGTCTTGTTGTTCCTGGCCTCCTGTTCTTCCGCGCCAAAGGTCACAAGGGTAGATGCCTTGAGACAAACAGACTTGAGCGGCTACTGGAATGATACCGACGTAAGGATAGTCTGTGAATCACTCATTAAAGATTGCCTGAATTCTCCCAGGGTTGCCCAGGCGATAGCGGCAAAGGGCAGCAGGCTTCCTGTAGTGCTTGTCGGCTCGTTCAGAAACGAGAGCAGCGAGCACATTGATACTGCGATTATTTCATCCACCATGGAGGTCACGATTTTTAGCAGCGGCAAACTTGATTTTGTTGCAGGGGGAAGCACAAGGCTTGAGCTGCGCGAAGAACGCCAGGATCAGCAGGTCAACGCAAGTGAGTCTACCGCTTCGGCGTTGGCAAATGAAACCGGCGCGGACTTTCTTCTTACCGGCACGGTAAGGACGATAATTGACAGGGCGGCAAACCAAACAACAAGAACGTACTTTGTGTTCGCGGAAATGACTGATATTGAAACCAATGCCCGTATGTGGATGGCTCAGAACAGCGAGATTAAAAAGGTGGTGGTGCAACCCAGGTTTAGACTCTAAAGAAGCACAAAAGCGGTTGAACAAATGCCAGCGATTTGCTATAGTAAATCGCTCTTGGGGATATAGCTCAGTTGGTAGAGCGATTGGTTCGCAATCAATAGGCCGGGGGTTCGAATCCCCCTATCTCCAATAATAATCTTATAGTGTTTAATGTAGCAACTCCAATTAGGAATTAAAAGAAGCAAGTAAATGGGGGATTCGAAACGGAGTGCCGTACCCCGGAAGGACGAAAGTCCTGGAGGGGTTGCGGCGCATGGACGCGCCGCAAGGCACGGAGGCG
>JGI24698J34947_10000696_pt1 | contig 16443 bp, 13 predicted proteins | sample TergutMp193P3_FD_34947 | JGI IMG/M metagenome (IMG submission 34947) | reverse complement strand
AAAGTTATTGAAAGAGAACGTATGGTAAGTGCATTTGGTTATTTTAAGAAAATTCCCATAAAGACCATTGAAATTGATATTGAGAAAGCACTTGAAATTTCGTGGNATTTTAANATTTATGCATACGATGCCTGTTATTTAGAAGCTGCAAAAAGGTTAGTTTTACCATTATTGACTTTTGATGGAAATATGATAAAAGTTGGTAAAGAACTTGGTATAAAAATTATTGGAGGTAAATAAAAATGTTGGTATTTAGTATTTCTGATTTCTCTCAAAACATGGAAAACGTTTTTGATGCCGCATTGACTGATGAAGTTATTATAAATAATAATAACGGAAGAAGCTATAAAATTCTTCCTGTTAAAAATGATAATAAGAAAGGAAAATCCTCGCTTGAGGATATTCCATTTATAACAGCTGATATAACAACACAGGAAATTGTAGAGTTAATAAGAGAAAGCAGGGCTGGAATATAAAATTATTCGTATATGTCAACACGCCAAAAAGCGCCTGTGCGCCAACGCCACGCAGTAGCGCTATGGTGGCGGTAAACGCCTATTTTTAGGTTTTTTAGTCTATTTTTTAAATTCCCATCTGTTACGTATTCAGAGCAAATGAACCCGCGCCCGACAATAGCCTGTATTGGAAAGAAGGGAGGGTTAAAAATCAGACGATGTTTTTAATGAGACATTTAGGCTATTCGCTATATTTTAATTCTTCAGGTTGTTCTATCCAAATTGAAGTGTCAAGTATTATCATATTGAACGATTTATTTCCCGAATTTGCTGTCCGTTATCTATGTATATTGGATTTTGCGATACTTGTTTATTCAGCTCTTTAATATTATGAATATCCAGCCAATCTTTTAAAGCAATAGTTATTGCCTCGGTAACAGTAGAGCTTCGAGTATATGCTTTAACATTATTAACCAAATCATCAGCAATTATTGCAGTTACTTTCATAAGATTAACTATACGATATATTATTCGTATATGTCAACACGCCATAGCGCCACGGCAGTGGGCGCTATGGTGCACAGCAACCGGCTAATTGGGCTTGTATTCTTTGTAGGAAATCCGCTCCATGGGGAAGCCTTCGGGTGTGGTGTCATAAGTGCCGCCGCCGGGTGCGCCGCCCTTTACCTGAACATTATCGTAATTGACTGTGCCGGCGTACATTCCCGAACAGGTTATTACTCCGTCGCACTGTGCGGTGAGGTCCGTTATGGCCGACATACCCGAAGCCGAAGAATTGGATTCTCCGTTCAGGATAAAATACACGCCCTTGGCCGGGTCGTCTTCTATGTATAAATCGGCATAGTTGGTATACCTAAGGATAACCCTCGCGCCTATGCCTTGTATTTTAGCATCGTAATAAACTGAGCCGCTTATTGTGCCGTACTTTGTTTCGTTTCCTATTTTATCGGTCGAACCCGCCTTGTTCATGTAGGTGAGTTTTTTGTGGCTCACGTTTATTACTTTGTTGAATTCCCTGAAAAACTGAAGCTGTGTTAACGCGCCCCAGCCGATCTTCCAGCCGGACGGAAAGCTTCCCTGTTCAAGCTGGTTAAGCGACAATACGCGGTAATAGTATTTTCTGCCTACTCTGGCCGATTCGTTGCGATCCAGATACGTATAAACTCCGGTTCCCGAATCGTAGGAAAATTCATCTTTTGTGCCGCCTGTGCCAAGCGCGCTTAAGGGCGCGGTTGTGATTCTGCTGTAGCCGGTTTCACTGCTTGTCGAACGCTGTACATGATAAAAAGCCGGCTCGTCGTCGTCCGGTTTTTTCCATGTTACTTTTACCGCGTAAACGCCGTTTGCGTTTGCGTCTTCGTTAACGCTGATAAACGCGCGCTGGCTTGCGTCTAAAATTACCGCCGCCGCGGGAGACGGAGAGACGGCTCCGCTTAAATCGCTTAGAAGGCCGCCTTTAATTGATCTTACTTTGAAAAATTGACCGCCGTATGTATAAGAAGACACCTCTGTGGAAATGTATCCGTCCGCTTCCACGTATGTCGGTACTCCCGCCATAGCTATAGCGTTAAAACCTCCGTTAAGCGAGGAATCCGCATAAACATTATATGTAAACAGCGATCGCTCAGCTTCACTGCTCTTGGCGGGTTTCCATTTAATTACTATATTACTGCCGCTTTTTTCAGCGATCAGCTCGTCGGGACAGCTTAAAACATAGCCTTCAGGATCGTTGGAAGAAAACTGGCTTTTAAGCTGTTTGCCGTTTGAAACATCGTCAAGTATCGCCTGAACCTTGTAATAATAAAATATCCCCGGTTTAAGCCCGTGCTTGTCGTCGGTCAAAGATGTGCTTTCTGTTTTATCGGTAAGCCTTGTCAGCGAAGAATCTCTTTCGCTGTAACGGTAGACGGCGTAATATGCGTCGCCTTCGGCTACCGGGTCCCATTCAATTTTTATCTCGGTTAAAGAATGGCCCCTTCCCGAATTTACTGCAAGCTTGACGTTTTTAGGGGCGTCGGGGGCGCCGAACATCCTCGCGTAACCGTATGCGGGTCTTGTTATCAAAGAGCTGTTGCCGGCGGAATTAACGGCCCTGACCATGTAATAAAAATCCACTCCCTGTTCGGCCGGGCTGACATTATTTTTGTAGCGTATTTTGCCGTTGTAAAGAACGTTTTGGACTGTTCCCAATGAGGAATACGAGGCTCCGTTTGAAAGACTGCTCCTTAGTACCTCGTAGGAAACCGCTCCCGGCGCTTCGTCCCAGTAAACTTCAACAAAGTCCGTCTCGGTGCCGCCCGATGCTCTTACGCCTGCGGGGGCGCGGAACAGCATTCCGAACAGCGGTTCTGTCGGGTCGCTCTCGTCAAATTTCTTTTCCGTATTAAAAGCGCTTACGCGGTAGTAATACCTGTTGTTGTATTCTGGCGAGTCCAGCGAAGAAGACCTTAATATTTGGTCTGTATACGACGTGGGGTAAACAAAGCGATCCAGCGGTTCATAATCGCCTTCATGGGGCTCTTCCCATGTGCCGCCTAAAGGCTCGACAACGGCGCGTTCAACCATGTAATAAGCCGCTCCGGGAACCTCGCTCCATGTAAGGCGTATTTCATTTGATGAATAATATGGAGCAATATAGAACTGATCCGGCGTGTCAAGCTTTGTAATAGCGTCAACGCTCCTGAACAGATTGTCCAAAGAGTCGTTCTCGCCTGGTTTACGAGGCTTGGGTTGAAACATATCCTCGCAGGAAGCGAAGAGCAGAAGCGCCATCGCAATAAGCGCCGTTGTCAAAACTTTTCTTTTCATGACTTATTCCATCCGCTAATGGGCCACTTTCCAGTTAACGTTTACACGAGGAAATCCGCCCTCGGGCTGAACGCCGTAGGTTCCGCCTCCGGCGTCTCCGCCCTTAATTTCCAGATCGTGATACACCATGCCGGGGTACATTGACGCTCCGGTAACGGTCATGACCGCGTTCTGGTCGCCGTTGGAACTCATGTTTGCATTGGTGTTTATTGTTCCGTTCAGGACGAAAGTCGGGCCGTTTTCACGGACATTCTCAATGGAGAAGTCGGCGTAATTTGTCATTCGTATGGTTATCTTCGCGCCCAAACCGGACAACGCCGCGTTGTAATAAATATCTCCGCTTACCGCGCCGTACTTTGTTTCACTTCCCAGTTTATCAGTCGCACCCGCCTTGTTCATAAGGGTAAGATTCTTGTAGAGCGCATTATTCACTGTTTTGATGTATTCAATCAAATACTGTTCATGCGACAACGCGCCCCAGCCGATCTTCCAACCTGACTGAAAGCTTCCCTGTTCAAGCTGGTTAAGCGACAACACGCGGTAATAGTATTTTCTGTACACTCTGGCCGATTCGTTGCGATCCAGATACGTATAAACTCCTGTTGCCGGATCGTAGGTAAACGAATTGTCTCCTCCTATCGGACCGTTCGCGCTTAATGGCGCGGTTGTGATTCTGCTGTAGCCGCTTTCACTGCTTGTCGAACGCTGTACGTGATAAAAAGCCGGCTCGTCATCGTCCGGTTTTTTCCATGTTACTTTTACCGCATACACGCCGTTTGCGTTTGCGCGTTCGTTAAGGTCGATAAACGCGCGCTGGCTTGCGTCTAAAATTACCGCCGCCGAGGGAGACGGGGAGACAGCGCTGCTTTTTTCGCTTGTAAGGCCGCCTTTAAGCGAGGCTACCTTGAAAAATTGGCCGCCGTATGTATAAGAAGACACCTCTGTGGAAATGTATCCGTCCGCTTCCACGTATGTCGGTACTCCCGCCATAGCTATAGCGTTAAAATTTCCGTTAAGCGAGGAATCTGCGTAAACATTATATGTGAACTGCGATCGCTCAGCTTCACTGCTCTTGGCGGGTCTCCACTTAATTACTATATTACTGCCGCTTTTTTCAGCGACCAGCTCGTCGGGACAGCTTAAAACATAGCCTTCAGGATCGTTGGAAGAAAACTGGCTTTTAAGCTGTTTGCCGTTTGAAGGGTCGTCAAGTATCGCCTGGACTTTGTAATAGTAGAAAATTCCGGGTTTAAGTCCGTTCTTATCGGACAAATTTGTGACGGGAGTTTTATCGGTAAGCCTTGTCAGCGAAGAATCGTTTTCGTTGTAACGGTAAACGGCGTAATAAGCGTCGCCTTCGGCTACCGGATCCCATTCAATTTTTATCTCGGTTAAAGAATGGCCCCTTCCCGAATTTACTGCAAGCTTGACGTTTTTAGGGGCGTCGGGGGCGCCGAACATCCTCGCGTATCCGTACGCGGGCCTTGTTATCAGGGTGCTGTTGCCGAAGGAATTAACGGCCCTGACCATGTAATAAAAATCCACTCCCTGTTCGGCCGGGCTTACGTTATTTTTGTAGCGTATTTTGCCGTTGTTAAGAACGTTTTGGATTGTTCCCAATATGGAATACGACTGTCCGTTTGAAAGGGTGCTCCTTAATATCTCGTAAGAAACCGCTCCCGGCGCTTCGTCCCAGTAAACTTCAACAAAGTCCGTCTCGGTGCCGCCCGATGCTCTTACGCCTGCGGGGGCGCGGAACAGCATTGCGTACTGCGGTTCTGTCGGGTCGCTTTCGTCAAATTTCTTTTCCGTATTAAAAGCGCTTACGCGGTAGTAATACCTGTTGTTGTACTCGGGCGAGTCCAGCGAAGAAGTTTTTAATATTTGGTCGCTGTACGACGTGGGGTAAACAAAGCGATCCAGCGGTTCATAAGCGCCTTCATCGGGCTTTTCCCATGTGCCGCCGGAAGGCTCGACAACGGCGCGTTCTACCATGTAGTAGGCCGCTCCCGGAACCGCGCTCCATGTAAGGCGTATTTCCTTGGATGAATAATAGGGGGCGACATAGAACTGATCCGGCGTGTCAAGTTTGATAATGTCGCTGACGCTCCTGAACAGATTGTCCAAAGAGTCGTTCTCGCCGGGCCTGGGAATCTTGGTTTGAAATATATCCTCGCAGGAGGCCAGCGTCAGCGCGAGAAGCACTGACGCTAATGCCGGAATGAACTTGCTCTTCATGATCAATCCCATCCTGCCCTGTTGCCGTTAACCGGATACCACCACTTACCCGGATTGGTATTGGCTACCCCCCCACCGGACGACCAGTCCTTTTCTCTGGTGGTGTTGTAATTATTGCTAGTTCCATCAAAATGAAAATTGCCCCTGCAATGCTTGTTATCAATCGCAAGATCAGTCTGTCCGTTGTAGGTTACCTTATACGGTCCGGTACCGCCTTCATTTTTAAGAAGCCGAATTTTTACCGATCCCGAATATAAACCAGTGACATCACCGGGACCGGTAAAGGTCAGGGTAGTCTCATGAGCATTGGAGCCTGACAGCTTTCCGCCCAATCCGCTTCCGCAATCAGCTCCGTATACGAAGGGAGTTTGAGCTGTCGCCCCGCAATGGCCGTGCAGATCTCCGCTTATTGTAATAAAATAGGGCCTTGCATTATTAAAGGTAATCTTCCTGTTATACCCTACGTTGCTTTCACTAATATTGACATTAATGCCGCTGCCATTCCAGTTTCTGTCCATGGCGTCACCAGATTTGTTGCCCCACCAGTTCATTCCCGTTGCCATGTGCAAGGAGGTAATCGCCGCGAATTCATCCGCGCTTATCTGCCGCGCTCCCCATTTTACATAGTCGGTGTTCATGTCGTAAGATACGCCACTAGCTCCTGCGTACTCCGGCGCGGGATCAGGACCGTAAATCTTTTGGTTTTGATCGTTCAGCACATAAGTACGTATCTTGTAATAGTGCCGGTAATCACGCAGAACTTTTAGCCTGTTATCGGCGTTGTTGGCAAAAAGGAAGCTTAAGCTAGTCTGGTTGGGCAAACTGCCTGTTGACAAATCGTCGCCGGTAATCCACTGTCGGCCATTGTTAACGTTCCGGTTCAACAGGAAAATCGCGTAGCCGTCTATGCCCCAATTGTAGTTCGAAGCATTAGAGGGGTCAGTGTTCTTAATTCCGGCGCTCGTCCATCTTATTTCTTCGGCAAACTGGCCGTCTTTTGAACGCGCGTCGCGGCTGACGTTTTGTATCGTAACATAATCTAACATATAGCCAAGAAATCTCGACCTTTGTTTCGCATCGCGTAAATCAAAACAACGCTTAATAAAAGTACCGGAAAGATCGGGCCGTGAACCGGCGGCACCGGAACCGTTTGCTATTCCTACAACATATTCATAGGTAACGCCGCGTTCTGGCGGAGTATCGAGATATTGTTTTGCGGTAGTACCAGTAACTGTCTGCCATGTGTTTGTATTGGCTTGTCTGCGGAATAGGGTATAACTAGGGCTAATAATTCCGTCAAGTTTGGCAGGCAAAGACCAGGTGATTTGGATTCTATCGTTCACATTACCGCTAGTCGCGTAGGTTCCTTTTGTCGCTTCAACATCCTGCCCAAAGCCGATGACAAAGCCTTCTTTCTCAAGAGCGGCCGCGCCGTTATAGCGGATATTTACACCGTCGTCATCTATGGTGTAATAATTAATACTGGTGTTTTTGTTGGTACCGCCTTTATTATAATGAAACGTAATTAAAGGAAAATCGTCACCTTTAACCACCGGAACAACATAGTAGCGGTAGGAAAGACCCTGAGCCATCTCAATCTGTTGAGTGCGGTAAGCCACGGTGTGGTTGTTGTAACCGCCTTCGGTTTCCGGCAGGTATTTGTCTTTTAATGTGAAGACGTTGCCGTTTAAAGAAGCCTCCGCTTTTACAACATTTGTATCAACTTTGGCCTTATCGCTATCCACTGCAAGACTTTTCCCGGTAACGGTAATTAAACCTTCAACCTCGCGAACATAGTACGCAATAGTCCCGCCTTCCTCAGAAATCTCGGTTTTCTCTTCCTCGGAATTGTTCATGTTGAATTGCCGTCTGAATACATAATAGCCGCCTGCTTCTGATACCTTATTCCAGGAAACATTGATATCCTGAGGCGAAACAGCCCTGCTCGCGGTTGGGTTAAGCTCCGCCGGCCCTACCAGCCGGGCGTGCGGTTTTTCCAGCGAAGAGGTGGAAATTTCTACACCGCCGTCTGTTGCTCTTAAACCTTCGTTCAGCGCGTCTACTTCCACAAAAATTTCTTTTCCCGCCTTGGATACGTCAATTGTTGTAAAGGGTCTAAACGTGTATATACGATTGTCGAATGCGTCAAGGCCAATGTCTTCTTTTTTGATTAACGGCAGTGTTGTTGCGGATGCGGATTCGCCTGTGTACCAGTATTTTATCCGGTAGTTGTCGGCCTTTTGCGCCTCTGTCCATATCGCGGTAATTTCGCTGTACGAGGGGTCTGCGCCCAGCGTCAAACTAGGAACGCCCAGTGTTTTGAAACCGTCGTTGCCCTCGGAAAGAGCGTATACCCTTTGTCCCTGTTTGATACCGCCGCTAGTATTACGGAAGGGCTGTATTGCAAAATATTTAATCATGCCTGTTGAGATGCCTGAAGAATGTTCATAAGTATTATCATTGAAGTCATCGCTGGTATCGTCAGCGATAGTTGCCGTATAAATTTTAGTCCAGGGTTCTTTGCCGGTATCAGACATATAGATTTCATATCCCCGGTTATCGTAACGCGGCCATTTAAACCTAAACTTGTCTTTATAGCCGTCTTGAACTATGAAATAATCTACAACAATGGGGTTTATATCTTCCGAGACTTCTTTTACGCCGATGGTCGAAACAGTATCTATGATTGCGCCGTGCAGTTTAATTTCTACCGCGTAAGAATACAAACCGCGTCCGGGCGAAGCCGAAGAGGATTTTTGGGTAAGGTTCATCTGTGCGGTATAGTTTCTAATATCATTGTACCGGGTAAAGGTATTGACTTCCCTCTCAATGGTGATATCCGGGTCTAATCCGTAACTGTCTTTAAGAGGTTCGATGGTTTCAAGCAACCTATATTCGTATGCAACATTCTTGTGATCAAGCTCGAAGACCAGCGGAACTGTTGCGCTCGCGTACAGGTCTCCATGTTCGTTAAGTTTATAAGAAGCGTTTTCGGCGAGGAGGGTTCCTTTGCTTAAAGCCCAGCCTGTTGCGCTTGCCCATGAAGTATCGGAACTGATTACTTTTTGCGTATCGTCAACATAAGACCATACACGGTACTCGTACACTATGCCCCTGCTTGGCGTTTTATCTGTCCATGTAACTGTTGCGCCGGGTGCGTAAGCGCCATACTCCCAAGGGTCTTTTATCGAGCCAAAATACGATACCGCTGTCGAGTAAGCGTTGTTTCCGCCTTCTCTGTATTGGCGTCTGGCAATAACAAAATAAACCGGTTTCGGATCGAATTGATTATCGCCAAGCGCGATATCTACCATATCCGGCAGTTTAAACATTAATACAATTTCACTGGCGGATGTTCCGCAGGAAGCTTGCAGTTCTATCGGCGCTCCGGGCCTCATTCTGCGGGCGGTTGCCCCGTCAACTTTGTCGCTCTTTTCGCTGGCGTTTTGATCACTGCTCAAATAGGCTTCAACCTGGAATTCATAAGAGGTTTTTGCGGTTAAATTGGTAAAGGTCGCTTTGTTTTCTGTCAGCGTTGAGCCGTCCAGCGCAATCTGCGCAACTTCAGCGCCGCCTTTGATGAAACAGTAGACAGTGTAAAGAAGGTTGTTTTTATAAGTATTTTCAAAAGCGTTATCCATGTACCAAGTAACGGTCGCTTTTTCTTCGGTAACATCGGTAATATCGCTTATAAACGGCTGGGCAAGGCTTGTTCCCATTATGTACATGCTCTTTGGAGATTCCGTGCCGTCATACGAAAGAAAACTTATGCGGTAATACGCGGTAGTTCCCGCGGTAACGGGAAACTTGTACTCGGTATTTGTTGTTTCGCCCCTGCGTTCAAAAGTTTCCAGAGGGCTGTCCGCCTTGTAAATATAGTACAGCGACGCGTTGGAATTTTCACTCCACGAAAGGGTGATAAAGCCCTTTTCGCCGTGGCTTGCCCTTAGACCGTCCGGCGCGGCGTTTCTGCCTCCGGAAATAAGGCCGTCGCCAAAGTACGGCTTTGTAAGCAGTGGGTTATCGCAGGAAAACAACAGTAATACCAGCGCCGCCATTAAACTAAATCCAATCTTCGCCTTTTTCATTCCTTTACTCCTCTCCATATTATCCTTCCTTAACACTTACCGTGTTATAGTAATTATGTCTTCTTCATCATCAGCCTTCTTACGCGGGAAAATATATGTTCTATTTAAGTTTCTTTTGCTGTACCTTATTCCAACGTCAACCTGATACTGATATGTTATATTAATATGTTCCATGAATCTATTGCCCCCCAAATTGCCGCTGTCAAATGAGGCAATTCCATTGACAAGAATAGTCCATTTCTCCGCGATAGGCACTTCTACGCCCAAAAATGCCGCCGCTCCAAGGTTAAGATAATTCCAGCGGTCAGATGTCAGGAAAAACAGATGAAAAGCCGGCCCAAGGTTAAGGCGTGCATAACTAAAGTTGAGAACCTCAAATTTTACGCCGGTCATAAAATCCACCCCAAAATGGAGGGGGGTATTGGCCTTTTGCGGGTATTTATTGAAAGTTGATATAGTCGGGTAGTACGCGGCCGCCCGTACCATGGGTTTGAATTTGTCAAAATAGAGAAATTCCGTTCTAAAGTACAGACCCATCAAGAAGTCATTAAGTACAAAATTGCTTCTATCGGTTTGCCTGATAATCCTTGTAAGCCAGGATACGGCCAGCCCTTCGCTAAACGAAAAAAGAAAGGGTTTTATTTCTGTTTCCTCAGTCTTCTCACCCTCGTTTTCCTGTGCATAGATTTGCCCTGTAAAAAGCAGAGTAGATAGAAGGAAAACGGTAAAGAAAGAGCTTAATTTCAACAGATTTCTCCTAATTGGCGATTTTATACAGAGTAAGCTTTTTGGGGTCCTCATCTTTCGAGAACGTCCAATCCAGATAAAGCATATTCCCGCGGATATCCCACTCGGTTACTATGGTAAGCGTTTCGCTTGTGCAGTCAAAAGTAATGGAATTCATCAATATCGTAAAATTCCCTTCGTAGTCTTTTTCGCCTGTGTTAAGCTCCAGTTTTACGGTGAATGTTGTGTCGGGGAAAAAGGTAATTGAGTTGCCAAAGTTGTCCGACCACGTGCCGTGAAGGGGGATGGGGTCCCCGCAGGCCGTAAACAAGAGACAGGTTAGGCCGAAAACCGCATTGATTAATAAAAACTTTCTTTGTACCATATCGTAAGGTAATTATACAAAGAAAATCATAGAAATTGCAAGTAGTTTGTGTAATAATTAGACATTTTTTTTATTTTGTCTAAAATGGCGTCAGCCGCCGATTTACATTGAATTTTAAGCCTTTTTCTGGTATTATAGTCCTATGAGCGATTCTGAGCAATTGGCTGATATCCCTATAAGTACCATAGATTCCCCTTCGGTGGTGCTGGAGCTTATCCATCAGCTTAAAATTAAGGATGTAATGACCTCGGCGGTTATGACCGGCAATAAAAAGCAGACTATGAGGCATATTCAGGCCCTTTTGCGCGAAAATAAGGTGGCCGGCATCCCAATTGTCGAGGGAAAACAGCTTATCGGGCTGGTTTCCACCGAGGATATCATCCACGCCCTTGAAAAAGGCTATATAGACAGCCCTGTGGAAGAGCGGATGACCAAGAATATCATCAGCCTGCAGGACGATATGCCCCTTTCCTTCGCCATTTCCTACCTTAATAAGTACAGATACGGCCGTTTTCCGGTGCTTAACAAAGATCACGAGCTGGTGGGGATACTTACTTCCAGCGATGTAATTCGCACCTTGCTTGTCGAGATGAACCGCGAAGTGCTAAGGCTTGAAAAGCTTCAAAAAAGCGAAGATGCCTCTGGCCATTCAAAATTCGCGGAAATGGAATTTTCCATCGCGCACTACGATTTTGAGCTGGCAGGCAGGGCTTCCACGGAAATTAAAAAGGCGCTTAAACTGCGCAATTTCGATCCAAAGCTGATCCGGCGCATTGCCATTGCAAGCTATGAGCTGGAGATAAACCAAGTTGTTCACTCGCAGGGCGGGGTAATGCGCTGTTCCATTCTGCCGGACAAGGTGTTAATTACAGCCTCGGACAGCGGGCCGGGCATAGAAGACGTGAATCAGGCGCTAAAAGAAGGCTATTCCACCGCCAACGAGTATGTCCGCTCCCTCGGCTTCGGCGCGGGAATGGGCCTTGCCAATACAAAGCGCGTTTCGGATGAATTTACCATTAACTCCGCCGTCGGCAAGGGCACTACTGTGCGTTCCGTGGTGTTTGTAAATTCATCCAAGAACGAAACCTGAAAAGGGGGCTGTCTGTGAAGATTAAAGAAGTTGCCGCCGCCCTTGGCGCTGAAATCTGCCAGAGCGAGTTTGAGGATGTTGAAGTCTCAGGCGCGTACACCTCCGACCTTCTTTCCGATGTAATGGCTCACGCGAAAGACGGGGGCGCGCTTATCACAATACAGGCTCATAAAAACACCGTGGCTGTGGCCGAATTGGTAAACATATCCGTTCTTATCATCTGCAACTCGCGCCCCCTTCCCGACGATATGCTGGAAGCGGCAAAGGACGAGGGAATCGCGGTTATTCTCACCAAGGAAAACCAGTTTACCGTTTCGGGAAAACTGTGGGAACTTTTTCATAAAAACTGAAGTTGAGGGTTACCATGTTGGCGGATCTGCATAACCATTCCTGCCTTTCCCCCTGCGGCTCGCTTGATCTGTCGCCGAAGCATTTGCTGGAATTGGGAGCCGCCAGGGGACTGAAGCTTATGGCGCTGACGGATCACAACTCAAGCCTTAACTGCCCGGCCTTCGCGAAGCTCTGTCCCCAATTCGGCATAATCCCTATTTTTGGAATGGAAGCCACTACCAGCGAGGAAGTTCACATTTTGTGCCTGTTCACAAATCTGGAAGCGAGCATGGCTTTCAGCGAATACGCCTATTCGATACTGACCCCGTTTCTGAATAACCCGGAAAGAACAGGCGATCAGGTTTATGTAGATGAAGAAGATAATATCGAAGGCGAAGTTGAGTATTATCTCGTAAATCCGCTTGATTTAAGCATAGATAACATTGGCGAAAAGGTAAGCGAATACGGCGGAATCGTAATTCCCGCTCACATAGACAGACCCGCTTTTTCCATGACCAGCCAGCTTGGCGTGCTTGTAGAGGGCCCCTGGTCGGCTATTGAGTGCGTCCGTATTCCGCCGGCCGCAAACGGCGTGCCATTGAACACTTTGGGCTACCCAATGACTACATCGTCGGACGCGCATTACAGCGAACATGTAGGACGGCGTCCCTTCGAGTTGGATGTCAGTCAGGAGGAACTTCTGCCCGGCGGCGGCGGAACCGAAGCCGACATGGAAGTTTTTAAGCAAGCTCTGGGGAAAAGGCCGAAAAAATGAACAATTTTGCCGATAATATAGCTATGAAGTGCCTTTTTTTATCAGCCGCTCTCTTTCTCTGCGCCGTCGGGCTTTTTTCTGCTCCTTTAAAAACCGGTTTCGCCAACGCTCCCAAAGCGTCCGCATCGCCGGAAGAAAAAGCCCAGGCTTATCTTGAAGCGCGGTATAAGGTAATAAACGCCGCGGTAAAATACGAGAAAACTCCCTATCGTTACGGCGGGTTAACAAACAGCGGACTTGATTGTTCGGGATTTATTTATCTTAGTTTTAAGGACGCATTGGGAGTCTCCCTGCCGCGCTCATCTACGGGGCTTTATTCATGGACGGAGAACATTCCCGACGGCAAGGCACAGCCGGGAGACCTGCTGTTTTTTAAGACAACAAGCTCCGGCAAAATTTCGCATGTAGCCCTCTATTTGGGCGATGGGCGCTTCATACATTCCGCTTCGTCAGGGCCGAAAACAGGGGTTATTTATTCAAATTTCAACGACAAGTACTGGTCCCGCAATTTCGTCGGCGCAGGACGGGTTTTTCCCGCCGCCGATGAAAAGTGATTTTCTTCTATATTAATAGGCAATTAGCTTTTACCTATCCGCTAACGCTGTGGAACCGCCCACAATTTCCGACATTTCCTGCGTAATGCCGGCCTGACGTGCGCGGTTGTAGCTTATCCGCAGAGACGCGAGCATATCCTCGGCGCTTTTGGAAGCCTCGTCCATTGCCGACATTCGTGCGCTCTGTTCGCTGGCGTAAGCCTCAACCAACGCGCTGTAAATCACGCCCTTTATGTACTGGGGAACCAGCGTGTCAAAAACCGCTTCCGGGGACGGCAGAAATTCAAACTTTAAGTCCACTCTTTTTTCATCGCCGATTTCATAAAGTTCGCTTTGAATTCTTTCTTTTACCACAGGAATAATTTGATGCCCCACCGGAAGCATTTTAACCGCGCTGAACATGTGGGTATACACGATGTGAATTTCATCGAGAAGCCCCCAGAGGTACTGCGAGACAACATAATCGGAAATTTCCCCGGCATTATCCAAAGTGGGTATCTGCGAACGGAAAGAAAAATTTTCAAGGATAACGTGCGGCGCATGGCCGAAATAACGGTAGCCGATTGCGCCGATAAGTATCAGCAGGGGATCTTGCATCTTTGAGCAAAGCTCGTTTACATAACGGAAAACATTCGCGTTGTAGCCTCCGGCAAGCCCCTTGTCGCTGGTTACGACAATTACCGCCGAGTGCGATTTTTTTGACGAATCTCCGGCATCACTCTTGCGGAAAAATTCGCTCTGTATATTTGTCTCGCTGGAAAGAATGTCAAACATTGATTTTTGAATTCTTTTGTAATACGGCACGGTATCTTCCAACATTCTCCGTCCCTTGCGCAGTTTCGCTGTAGAGATAAGGTGCATAGCCTTTGTTACCTGCAGTGTCTGTTCGATAGCCCGCATCCGCAGGCGCACATCTCGTAAATTCGCCATTATTTTTTCGGCCCCTTGAAAGCTTCTACCGTTGCACGCAGTTCGCTTTCCTGATCCGCGGAAACAACTCCCGTTTCCGCAATGCTCCTCATTAAATCCGCTTTCTGCGTTTTAAGGTGCGACAGAAAATCTTTTACAAAAGAGGAAATGTTTTCCACTTTTATATCCATAAGATAGCCGTTTACCGCGAGAAACAAAATCGCAATCTGTTCTTCCAGCGGATAGGGCGAAAACTGCGGCTGTTTCAAAACTTCCATCAGCCTTTCGCCCTGCGCGAGTTTGTCCTGCGTCGCCTTGTCCAAATCACTGCCGAACTGCGCGAACGCGGCCATTTCGCGGTACTGCGCGAGGTCCAGCCTTATGCGCCCTGAAATTTTCCGCATTGCCTTTGTCTGCGCTGCTCCCCCGACACGGCTTACCGAAAGACCGACGTCGATCGCGGGGCGGAAACCTGAGTTAAACAATTCTGAATCGAGAAAAATCTGCCCGTCTGTAATTGAAATTACGTTGGTGGGAATGTAAGACGAAATGTCTCCAGCCTGGGTCTCGACAATTGGAAGCGCGGTGATTGATCCGCCGCCGCGCTTTTCGGAAAGTTTTGCCGCGCGTTCCAAAAGGCGAGAGTGAAGATAAAACACGTCGCCGGGAAACGCCTCGCGCCCCGGAGGACGGCGTAACAGCAAACTGATTGCGCGGTAAGCGACGGCGTGCTTGGAAAGATCGTCGTAAACCACGAGAACGTCTTTTCCCTGCTGCATAAAATATTCCGCCATGGCGACCGCCGAATAAGGGGCAATGTATTGAAGAGCCGCCGAATCGGAAGCGGACGCCAGCACCACAAAAGTGTAGTCTAACGCGCCGCGCTTCTCAAGGTTTTTCAGAATCGCCGCCACCGATGACGACTTCTGCCCTATCGCGCAGTACACGCAGATAGCGTTCTTCCCTTTTTGGTTGATTATTGTGTCGATGGCGATTGCCGTCTTTCCGGTCTGACGGTCGCCGATTATCAGCTCGCGCTGACCGCGCCCGATTGGGATCATCGCGTCCACGGAAATGCTTCCGGTTTGAAGCGGAGTGTCAACGGTTCCGCGGTCGATTACGGGCGCGGCAGGAGCCTCCATCGGCATAAAACTTTCGGCTATTATCGGCCCCTTGCCGTCCACGGCTTCGCCTAACGGATTTATAACACGGCCGAAGAGACCGTGGCCCGTAGGGACGGAGACAACTTTGCCGGTTCCCTTCACTTCTTCGCCGTCCCTGACAAGGGCCTCGCCTTTCAAAATTACGCACCCGACATTTTCACCTTCAAGGTTGAGCACAATTCCCGCGGCCCCCGAAGCGAATTCAACCAGCTCGCCGTAAACCGCGCTGTTAAGACCGTAGACGGTGGCGACAGAATCGCCCACCTGCACAACAAAACCCGAACTGCCGGACGAGGCACTGCCTTTCCAGTTTTCAATCCGCTCCCGTAAAACTCTTGTAAGGTCATCATAATTCGCCATCGCTGACTCCTTCCAACTTCGCTCTCATCGCTTCCAACTGCCCCTTTAGGCTTGCGTCAATATAGAAGCCGTCAATCCTCAACAGGAAACCGGCAAGCAGTTCAGGCTTGACGCTTGTTACCATTTTAACGTCTGACGCGCCGGTTTTCTCTTTTATCTTCTGCTCCAGTTCTTTTTCAAAAACGTCGTCGATGGGATGGGCAGTCTCAAGGGAAAAGTCGAGGAAGCCCCTTCGCTTGTCCATCTCCTGTTCAATTCTCTGTAAAAGCACATCAATGTGCCTGAAACAATTTTTTTCTACTAACAGACAGATAAAGCGTATCGCGTACTCCAAAGAGGGAGTGGCTTCCGCCTTGCTTTCCTCGGCGCTTTCCCTCAGTACTTTTTCAAGCTCCGCCGCCCCGCTTCGCCCTACTAAAAAGCCGTGAATGGATTTAACAGGCACGGAAAGCGCCTTTAGGCAGAGGAACACGCCCTGTGAGTTTTCGCCTGAAACAGCCAAAAACGCCGCCGCCCATCTGTCCGCGTGAAACGTCATACG
>JGI24698J34947_10000695_pt1 | contig 16448 bp, 16 predicted proteins | sample TergutMp193P3_FD_34947 | JGI IMG/M metagenome (IMG submission 34947) | reverse complement strand
TTCCCCGAACCTCGGGGACCCTTCCCGGAACGTTCGGGACCTTTCCCCAAGCGTTCGGGACCCTTCCCGGAACGTTCGGGACCCTTCCCGGAGCCTCGGGGAACCTTCCCGAAGCGTTTGGGAAACAATAAGACAGCATGGAAAGACATGAAAAAAGGAGACATTTATGAGTAGAGCAAAAGATTACATCCCCGCCAACGACGCGGAATTCAACGACTGGTTCAAGTTTATGACCCAGTACATAGCCCCCAAACTGTCCGGCGCATCTCCCGCGTGGGATCATATCCCCCCGCGCCACTTTCAGGAGCTGATAACCGCCTACACGGACTGGTACAACGCCTATGCCCTCACCCTCCAGCCCCATACCCCCGCAGTCGTTACCGCCAAAAACGATGCCAGAAGGAAAGCCGAGCGCGTGATACGCCCCTTCGTCCGCCGTTTCCTCTACTTCGAGCCCGTCACCAACGCCGACCGCGTCAACATGAGGCTCCCGCTTCACGACAAAATACGCACCGACCACATCGCAGTACCCGAGGAAGTCGAGTACAACCTCATAATCGAAGGCATCCGCGTCGTGCATGTTGATTTCAAGGTGCTGGGCTCGGATCACAAAGCCAAACCCGAAGGCTACGACGGCGCGGTAATCGTGTGGGACGTGTTAGACGCGCCCCCCGCCCCACCGAGATATATTAAAAAAGAGGCAAAAGCGCCAGGGATGGCGCTGTTACCAACAACAATGGAGTTTTGCCTTGCAAAACTCCTAGAAAAAAAACCGCCAAGGATGGCGGGTTTTTTTCGTACCCCCTTCATCCTTGAGTTCCCCGAAGAAGAACGGGGCAGGACGGTGTACGTTGCCCTCTGCTGGCAGAACGAGAGAGGTCTCACCGGCAGGTGGAGCGACATTAAGTCAACTGTCATCCCATAAGAAAAAACTAAACTCAACCAACAATTAAAAAAACACTCCCAGGCAGGCTTTTTTGTTTTTGAGAAAAGTTTTACATATTACTATGCCGTTACCAACCAAAGGAATATACCGCCGGTTGTCAAATATGCTAACCGTGTACCCTATGGTATAAACATAGCCCCTATAATGTCTGAACTGGCGTGAGGGCGGGCTGTGCAAACCCCTTTCTGGGGCGTCTACAGCGTGAATTCCAAAAAGGCCACGCCAAAGCGTGCGGAAATAAAGGCCACACGCCAAAAAAACGTGCGCGAACCGGTGAGCGCGTCTTTTGAGAAAAGGCTAAACGGCGTAGGCTAAGAAAACCTTTCATTTTTAAGTAAAGGCTTCAAGCCGGTTTAGCCCCAGGAAGGGGTTTGCACAGCCCGCCTTCAACACAATGCAGAAAAAATTATTGGGGCAAGTTTATCCCTTTAGAGCAGGGTTGTTTATTTCCCTAATTAGCGTGAAAAGGTAAGGCAGTGCAGACTGCCCTATCTTGCTTGTTTTTTGTCTCGCATATTGATAGAGTTTGATCATGGCGCTTTCACCTTACCGGCTGGCAAAGGCCCGCGAAGTATACAACTACTTCAATGTTTTTAACGCAATTTCGTGGAACCTGCTGGTCGGAATTATCATCACCCTTTTTGCGCTTCGGCTTGGCGCGTCCTCCACCTACATCGGGCTTTTGGGCGCGTCGTTTTACGCTTCCCTGTTTTTTCTTCCGCTTGGAAAAGTCCTCGCGCGCCGTTTTTCCATCATAAACATTTTCAGCGCGGCATGGAGTTTGAGGTCTGTCGGCATGGTCTTTGCCGCCGCCGCTCCGTTTTTTGAATACGCGGGGCACAGGAATTTAGCCCTGCTCTTTATCATGATTGGAGTTTTTGCCTTTCAGATTTTCCGCGGAATTGGAATGATAGGCAACAATCCCGTTTTAAGCGAACTTGCATCAGGCCCCGACAGGGGCAGTTACATGACACAGATTCAAATTATAAACAGCGCGATAGGAATGTTCGGCAGTTTTGTGGTCGCGATGGTGCTGGGCATGGAACCGCCTCTTTTTGTGTATTCCATCTTGCTGGTTTTGGGAGTAATCACGGGCGTTATCAGCGGTTATGTGATAAAAAAAGTGCCGGAGCCTCCGAATGAGCAGGACAGCAAAAAGGTTCACTTAATTGATATTTTCAAAGACGCGTTCGCGCAGGATTCCCTGCGCCACTTTATGGTCATTTTGTTTTTGATTGCCCTTGTCTCAGGCGTTACGCGGACATTTGTTGTTGTTTATGCGCGTGAAGTGTTCGGGCACAGCGACGGTCTTATTTCGCTGTACTCGGTCTTCGGCGGTCTCGGCTATCTCTTGGCAGGGTTGAGCGTCAAATTCCTTGTAGACCGTATCGGCGCGAAACCTCTTTTTCTTGTCTGCGTGATCATCGGCCTTGTCAGCATAATTCCCGTTATCTTTTTTCCGTCGGCGGCTGTCGCTAACATGACGGGCGCAATTCTCTTTTTGGTTTTTTTATTTTTCATGCTGAACTTCGGCTTTCTCGGCTCGGAGGGGATAGCGCAGACTTACTTCCTCGCGTTAATTCCCCCTGATAAAATTCTCAATCTCGGTATCCTGTACTTTTTTATTTTTGGAATAGCGGGAGCGGCGGGCTCTTTTCTGGCGGGGCTTCTTGTCGATTTCCTGCTTTTTGTTGGAGTAACGCCCTTTGCCGCTTTCAAGGTTCTTTATCTGATAATGGGCGTGCTGGCTGTAGCCGCCCTTGCCATGCAGAAGAAGATGAAACCTTTGGGTTCGCTTCCGCTCAGGGGCGCGCTTGAAGTTATTTTTTCTTTCAGGGATCTTCGCGCCATAAGCCTTTTGGACAAATTAAACAAGGCGCAGGATTCACGCGAAGAGGAACTTCTCCTCGGCGCGTTACACGACACCCCCTCTTCTTTGGCGGTCGGCGGTTTGCTGGAGACGGCGCGTTCTCCGAGGCTTGCGACCCGCCTTGAATCGATAAGGGCGCTTGAAAAAATGCAGGTTTTAAGCACAGAAGCGGAAAAAGCGCTGATTGACGACATCGTCAACAACCCGTTTACCACCGCCTATATTTCTGCCCGTATCCTTGGAAACAACGGCTCCACCGCAGCCATTCCGCTTTTGAGGGAATTGGCAGTTTCTGACGACTATATGCTCGCCGGGGAGGCGATTATCGCTCTCGCCAAAATGAAAGATGAAACATTCCGTCCGCAGATAGAACAGATCATCCTCGATACAAAAAATCTCAGGCTGAGGATAATGGGTTCACAGGCGCTGGGAATGTACCACAACCCGGCTTCAATTTCCGTGTTACTCGAAATTCTGCGGACAGCCGATCTTCCTCCGTATCTGAGGGATGAAGTTGTTTTATCAATAGCTGCAATCATTGATACACAGCAGAAGTTCTACAGGATTCTGGTGCGTTACAAATCTGACAATTCCCTTTCAGGCGCACTCGCTATGGACGAAGTGGAAGCGTCCAATGAATATGTTAATTCAATTTTAAGCGCAAAAAAGAAAGTTTCAAAAGACACTGTTTTCGCGATTACTTCCCACGCCGGAAATTTTCAAAACGCCGTTAGCAGATATGTGAAAGACAGCGCCGGAGACGATCTTTCCCGCTGGATTTTGGAACTCCCCGATGAATATTGCAAAAACGGAAATGTTGTTAAACCTGTTTTTTCCGGCGCGGTTCTTGACGGCGGGCTTTCCGTTCACAACTGCCTGAGGCTTTTAATTGTGCATTGGGCGGCGCAGGAACTGCGTATCTGGGCGGCCAAAGTGAAGTGAAGTTTACAGGCGCGATGTATATGGACAGTTATGTAAGAAAATGTTAATGTTTGAGTGAAAAGGATTTTGGTGGGCAAATGTCTTCAGAAAATTTAAACAATTCCATTTCAGGCAAAATTTGGCCGGCTGTCAAAAGTATCTCAAAGCGGTGGTTCATTGTTGCGTCGGGCGGTATGGCATACGGACTGTTTGCCACGCTGATTGCCGGTACTATCGTAAACCAGATCGGCAAATGGATAGGCAATAGCACTCTTGGCCTTGCGTTTCAGGCCGCTGGCCTTGCGGCTCAATTGCTGATGGGAGCGGGGATAGGCGCGGGAGTTGCCCTCAGCCTGAAAGCCGAAAGGCTTGTCCTGTTCTCGGCGTTGTGCGCGGGTTTTATCGGCGCGCAGAGTTCCGCGATTATCAATGCTGTGCAGTCAGCCGATCCGTCTTCTGTCCTTCAGATGTTTAACTTTACGGCAAACGTAGCGGTAGAAAACGGAGCGTTGATCAGGAGAGGCGGACTTGTAAGCCCGGGAGAGCCGGTTTCGGCTTTCGTTACCGCGATTGCCGCCGTTGAGATTGGTCAGCTTCTCAAGGGGCGCACCCGGCTCGATATTGTCGTACTGCCTCTTACGGCGATTTTTACCGGTTTGCTTCTTGCCTTTTCTGTCTGCCCTCCAATTGCGCGGGCGTTCATTTCATTGGGCAACTGGATCATGCTTTCAACAGAGGCAAGCCCGGTATGGATGGGATTTGTCCTGTCGGTTTCGGTGGGCTTGCTTCTCACCATGCCTACTTCCAGCGCGGCGATTTGCGTTGCCTGCGGAATAGGCGGACTTGCCGGCGGGGCCGCAGTTGTCGGGGGCGCGGCGCACATGGTTTGCTTTTCGGTTATGAGCTGGAGAGAGAACCGTATTCCCGGCCTTATCGCTCAGGGGCTTGGAACGAGTATGCTGCAAATTCCAAACATCTTTAAAAATCCGCGGGTGCTTGTTCCGCCTGTTATTGCAAGCGCAGTTTGCGGTCCTCTTGCAGCCGCTGTCTTTGGTTTGCAATGCGGAAGTACGGGAAGCGGTATGGGAACGGCCGGTCTTGTTGGACTGTTTACCACAGTGACCGCGTCTCTGGATGCGGGGCTTTCAGCCGGCAGACTCGTTCCCGCTTTAATTTTGCTGTTTTTTGCAATCCCTGTAATTTTTGGCATAACAGGACGGCTGTTGTTGGGCAGGGCAGGGTGGATAAAAGACGGCGACTTAAAACTGGAACTGTGAATTTGCACGTCATGATTTTCCGCGCTTCACATTCATCTATTTACATTAGGTAGTATAAATGCCAGAATCACCCATGCAAGGAAAACCAGACGCCGCGAGCCGGCTTGGAACAGAGCCTGTCGGTAAATTGCTGATTCATTATTCGATACCCGCAATTACAGGAATGGTGGTAAACGCACTGTACAATGTGGTGGATCGAATCTTTGTAGGTCAGGGAGTAAATGAAATCGCCCTCGGCGGGCTTTCCCTTGTACTGCCTCTGATGACAATCGGGATGGCGTTTGCCATGCTCTTCGGGATTGGAGCGGCGAACATGATCTCAATGCGCCTTGGCGAAGGCAGACGGCAGGACGCGGAGAACGCGCTTGACCACTGTTTCTTTCTGCTGATAGGCATTAGCATTATAACGACGGCAATCGGGCTTGTTTTTCTTGACCCAATTCTTTCACTGATGGGGGCGGCGGAAAATAGCGAGGCTTTGGGTTACGCGAGGGATTATTTTCGCATAATACTGTACGGTCAGGTTTTTTTCATGGTGAGCTTCGGGCTTTCGCACTGTACAAGGGCTCAGGGGTTTCCCAGAGTTACGATGATCGGAATGATCATCGGCGCGGTTCTCAATACAATACTGGATCCAATTTTTATTTTTGTGTTTCATTGGGGAGTTGAAGGCGCGGCATGGGCGACAATCATCTCCCAGTTTGTTTCCGCAGTTTACATGCTTTACTTTATCACGAGCAAGAAAGCGATTGTAAGGCTCAAGCCTCTTGAATTCAAACTGAAGGGCGCGATCATTTTGCAGATAATGGCTTTTGGCTCCGCGCAGTTTCTTCTTCAGTTTTTAATGTCTGCGGTTCAGCTTTTGAATAACATAAGCGTAGGCTGGTACGGCGCGGACGCTCTTGGAGTGGCAAACGGGGGAGACATCGCCCTTTCGGGAATGAACATTAACGGCTCAATTTTAATGTTGATACTGATGCCTGTTTTCGGTATCAATCAGGGAGCGCAGCCTATCCTGGGCTACAATTACGGCGCGAAAAATTTCCGCCGTGTGTTACGTGCATACATAGGCGCGATAGGAGCCGCCACACTGGTCTGCGTCGTCGGTTTCGCTGCGGCACAGATTTTTACGGTTCCGCTTGTCAGGCTCTTCGCGCCGGACGGAAGCCAGGCTCTTATGAATTTCGCGCCCAGGGCAATGCGGATAATGATGATTCTGCTTCCCCTTGCCGGTTTTCAAATAGTTTCAACTAACTTCTTTGTTGTTACAGGCCGCCCGAAAACCTCAATCTTTCTTTCCATGCTCAGGCAGTGCATCGCCCTCATTCCCTGCATACTTATTTTCGGCAAAATCTGGGGTCTGTGGGGCGTTGTCGCCGCCACTCCGGTAGCCGACGGTTTTTCCTTCCTTCTTACCGGAACGCTGATTTACTTTGAACTTAAAAAGCTCCGTCGGGAACAACATTTAACTTAATTGATATTGAACTATACACAAAATCAAAATAGTGTTGTAAAATATTGATAAAGGAGAACGCTAATGTCCGTACCATTTATAATAGGCGCGTTGTTATATTTAGTATGCAGAATCCTGTTTAAAAGTCTTTATGTGATTAATCAAAATGAGAGGGCTGTAAAAACTGTTTTTGGACGGGCGGACAGGATAAAGGATACTCAGGAAGAAACGCAGGCGTTTAGCGAAGATGAAAAGGAACGGTATAACTTTCCAAAGTTGCGCGTAATACAGCCGGGCGGTCCGTATTTTAAATGGCCCTGGGAGAAGATACACAGAGTCTCCGTCGCTACAAGTACATTGGACATGGCGTATGATCCGGAATCTCCTGAAGCGAACAAGAACAACACAGTGCTGGAAGCCGTAACCAAGGATCAGCTCAATATAGAATTGTCAGGTCAGATACGTTACCGCATATCCGAGAATAATATTTACGCCTACCTGTTCGGCGTAAAGCGTCCCATTGCCCACGTTATGGGATATTTTGTGTCGGTGCTTAGGGAGCGGATTGCCAATTTTGAAGGCAAACGTTCAGGCGAAGATTCACAGAACGAGATACTTCAGGGAGCCGGCAGTATTTCAATTAACGATCTGAGAAAAAATCTTCGGGACATCAACGAGCACATGGACAGGGAATGCAGTGTTTCAGAGGACAGATACGGAGTTGTGCTTGAAGCGTCTCTGATCACGGGAATTGAGCCGCCCAAGGAAGTTGAGGCGGCGTTAGCTGCAATTAACACCGCGCACAATCAGGTGTCCTCCGACATAAGCCTTGCGCAGGCGGCGGCTGATCAGAAAATTGTTCAGTCCAAGCGGGCTGTAGAAATTGAGACTCTGAAAGCGGAAAGCGAGACCGAGGGCTTGAACCTTCTTTTTAGAGAACTTGAAGCTCTGAAAAAGAGCGGAGGGGAGACGGCGTTGAATGCGTACGTTAAGAACGCGAAGTTGACATTGCTGGATTTGACAAAATCCATCTACAGGAAGGAATAGGGGGCGCAATGGATTATCAGAGTTTATCTTCATCTCTAATCGGAATGTATGTTTTTATCGCGGCGGGATTTTTTGCCGCCATGATTGCGTTGTTTTTGATAAAACGCTTCCTTTACCTGTTAGGTGTTTATACGATTGTACGCGAACGCAGGGCAATAGTTTATGTGCTGTTCGGCAGTGTCGCCGGAGTTTTGGATGAGCCGGGAATCCATTTTCTGTGGAAAGAGCTTGGGGTAAAGGCGTTGATTGTTCATTGGCTTGGCAAGCGGTACGAAATTGATTTACGTTTGGATCAACAGTATCTTAGAAGCCAGCCGGTAAATTCCGAAGAGGGAGCGCCGATGGGCGTGGGTCTTTGGTACGAGATGTATATCACAGACCCCGTCGCCTATATTTTCCGTAACACCGATCCCAAAGGCTCTCTTGCCGCCAATGTCGGAAACTCTACTGTTCGCTGTTTGTCCAATCTTCCGCTGGACAGTATGATGTGCGACCGTCACGCGATGAGCAGGAGCGTACGTCAGGAAGTTTCCGAAAAGTCGCAGGAGTGGGGATACAAACTCGGCTCATGCTATATTCGCAAAGTGCATTTCTGCGATAAAAATATGATCCAGCAAATTCAAAACAAGGTTGTAAACCGCCTCAGGCAGGTAACGGCGGCGATTATGCAGGAAGGCGCAAATCAGGTCAGTATCATCACCAGCACGGCGGAGAGGAAGGCCGCCATTGATTTCGGAAAAGCGTCCGCCATCCGCCCCAATATCGTTGGAAAAGTTTTCAATGCCGTCTCTCAGGACCCGCAGTTGTGCGACGCTTTTCTTGAAATACTGGAAATTAACCGCATTGTGTCAAACAAGATTCCACTGTATGTGCTGTCGGAGCAAGTACAACTTTTGCTTTCACAGTAGAGATGGAAGTTATACGAAATACGCCCTTGACGTTTTTTGTAATATATTGTATAAATAAATATGGAAATAAAAGATATTGAAAGTATGCTGGAAAACACCGGCTATGAACAATATATTGGCAGTTTTCAATCAATAGAATTAAAGAATTGTGTCTATAAAAATCTTTTCAAAATCGGAAATGATAAATTGGGGTATTTTTCCTTGAAAACAAGGGAAAAAACTGAAAAACAGATTTTAGATACAATAAATTGTCTATCAACATTAAATGATCGTGAAAATTTTGTAAATAAAATCATTGATGTTATTGAAAAAGATAATCATATAATCATGATTTCTAAATGGCTAAATGGTTTACAGCCTATAGATAATAACAGGAATTTGTTACCTTCTTTCTTTGAGAAATTAGCATATTTAAATAAGCAAAATATCGCAAACGGACCTTTTACTTCAATGTATGCGGACGGAAATTATTTTGATACAACTAATGAATTAATAGATTGGGAAATAAATTACCATAGATGGCATTTACAGGCATTTATGGAGACGGATGAAATTATTAAGTATTTGCAAAACCTTAAATTGGGGTTATCCTGCATAATATTGGAAGATGTGAATACCGGAAATCTGTTATTAACAAATGACGGAGAATATAAATATATAGACACGGAATGGATAATGAAGGGCTTGAATTTATACCAATTTGAGAAAATAGATTATTTTTGTTTTGATGAAAAAGAATGGTATAATATAACAGACGAGGCAGAAGAATGTTATAGGGCGTATTTCGATACGCTTGGAATAAAAAATGATGAGGCTAATGAGCAGATAAGGGCTTATGAATTATTAAGCGTATTAAGGAAAAATACATATTTAAAATATCTCAAAAAAGACGATGACAGGGAGACTGAAAAGAGGATAAAAATAATAATAGAAAAAAATAAATATATATAACAAGGGCGTACTTCGCATACAACTAGAACGGTATGTGCAATTGATTAGTAAATATCTTTGAAAAAACAAATGTATGAAAAATCATACATAATAATATAAAAACACTTGACTAAAATAATTGTTGAATCTATGATTAATTCGGAGGATAAAAATATGACAGAAATGGTTTTGGATATTCAAGCGCTGCCGGAAACGGTTTTTTCGAGAATTTCTTCAAGGAAAGTGAAGTTTTATGAAGAAAATGGGACTATAACTTTAAAACCGTTTTCTGATGAAAAGCCCCGTTTTGATCATTTAGTTGGATTATTCTCAGATGGGAAAATATCTATAGATGATTTTTTGGAGGAAAAACAACAAGAAAGGGAACTTGAAATATGAACGATTTGTATGTTTTTGATGCCTGTTCTTTAATTTCTGTTTTAACTAATGAGAAAGGTTCAGATATTGTAAAAGACTTGTTGCAAAAGGCAGTGAAATGGTAAAACATCTTGAATTCTTAAGTATAATTAAGATATAACCTAAAAACATGGAGGAAATAGCTGTAAAATTGAGATTTTTCCTTATTTTTGCGTAAATGTAGTTACTTGGCGGAGTTAAAAATAAATATTGACAACTAATTATAAAATATGCAATAATAAAATCAATAGAGAGAATATAATGAGCCAAAGTAAAAATAGAGAATTTGTACAAAAAAGTATAAACCAGAGACATCGACAATTAAACGATGTACTCTATTATTTGAATGATCAAGTATTGGATGCTGAACGTGAAGCAATAAAATTGAAACTTGAGAGTTTGTTAGATAAAGTGAATCATAATTCTGAATATAGCGAAGGCATAAATAGACTGAACAATGAAGGACTGATTGAATATGAGAAAATGCTCACTGAATTGTATTTTAAAATGACAGATGGAAAAAGGGCTGAATTTTACTTTAATAATATTATAAATAATCCTGTTTTTCAAGAAAATAAATTACTTCATGCAGAAACAGATAACAATGCCTTTTATGATCAAGAATCGAATGAGCCAGGCTATCAAATGTTGAATGTTCATGGATCGAGTGTTTGGGGTTTTAGTTTTAATCCTATTGAGGATTTTTTTAATTGGTTAGGTTATGTTGGCGACACAACTATGCGATTGTTCAATTTGTTTCGTGCCGCAGATAGCGGAGATCGCTTTGCAAGAGAACATATTAGTTATTTATGGCATCAAGCAAATAGGCAGGTTCTTGAAATAATGAGTAAAAGATCTTCACAGGTAACTGTTGCATTTATGGCAGTTGGAGCATTTGATGCGGCCGCCCTTTCAAGTGGTATAGGAATGATTTCAGATATTGTATTGACAATTGATGATGTTTTATCAGGAAACTATATTGATGCACTTGGCCGTGGTGGTGCAATAGTTGTGGGTGTTGCGCTTAACCGTGGAGCAACATTAGGTGTCAATGCAGTTGTGGAAAGGGGCTTAAGAATAAGTGTAGGAAGAAATGGGAGATATTATTCGTTGGGTAGACGTGGAGCGATGAAAACGAAGATTGCCATGGAAACTCTAATAAGGGCTGAAATAGCAGCGGGAAGATTTGGAGAAGTTTCCCCACAGGTTGCTGGTGAATTAATTAATATGGCTAAATTAGCATATGATGCTCTGAATAAACTGTTAAATAAATGAAAAAAACTAAAAAATCTATATACGTCCGTATCTGTTTTATCTTAACTATTATTGGTTATGCAATTTTGGGTTTGGGTATAGTTGGATCTTATATATTTAATAACTATGATTTTTTCTTTGCGAGTATAATAATTGGTCCAGTATTAATTATTCCAGATGCATGGAAAGGTTTTATGGTTCATAATTATGGGGTAGGTAATATTTCTGGAATTAGGTGGTTCATAGTATTACCGTTATTAATAATTGTAGGTCTTATTTATTTTTTAAATAAAAACAGATAATGATCAATTAATTTTTTTTAAGGAATACTATTTTGGACAGATGGGATATTATACAGGGGTAACGGTAAGAATTAATGAAGAATAATATTTTAATACTTGGTTTCATTCTCATTATAACACAACCGGTGGCAGGAGATTCACCAAGGATGACACATTTTTTGTGGTCAGAACCAATTTATGGTGAAGAAAACGCGCCTGAACATATATATTATAAATTTATACAAAACAATGCTTCAAATGTGTTCTTCTATTCTCTTGCAAGGACAGTAGATGATTCCGGTTATCCCGTAACGAGAATTATGATCATTCCTGTTAATTCAAATGATGCCGTATTGTTAATTATTCCTGACCATTGGGCGGTTATTCATCAATGGAATTTAAGTTATCAGCCTAATCTTCGATTATTTGAATATGGGAGTTTAGGGGGGTATTGGTCAACTGAAAATATTAATTCCACTGACGGCGCAGAACTTACAGGTTATTTAAGATATCAATACGATTATAATTATACCCTCATATTAAAAAATAATTTGTTGTTTTTTTTAAATGATATACTGCCAAATGTTAGAGTAATCCTGAATACGGGATCGGTAGACGCGCCGTCTTACATTCGTAATCAAAATAATAATGAATAGTAAATCTCTATTATAAAATAATGGCGTACGGACAATTGGCGTATACCGTTTGTTATGTGCAATGGAGGCTAAATTTATATAAAAAGGACAAATTAAGGACTAAAAAAAGCAAAAATAGTCAAATTTATCTATTGACAAGCTCAATTTTTTCGTTTTATAATATAGAATATATGGATATAATGTATTTATGAGAACATTGTTGATTCGTGTTGAGGGGTTTAATACCCCGCCCTTTAGGGCGCTTAAAAATGGTATTAAACCCCGAATACAAATACCTTATAAGAACAACATACCCCGTCCCTTTAGGGCGGGGTTGTTGATTATATTTATAGGCATATTATTTTCCTCTTGCGCAACAAATAAAATTGTTGATTTGTCCCCTGTTGAGCCTTATGAATATATAGAAAATGATGTTATATTTAAAATAAGTTCAATTCAAAATTTTTGGATATATTTTCAAATGCCTTTGTTAAATGAACTGTCAAAAATAAAATTTAGTGCAGTAATAATGACAAATGAAAATATAGAAAATGTATATTTAAAATCAATAACTTTCAATATTAGTGAATTAGATATTATTTTGATTAGTGAAGATATAATGCTTCCAATACCAAATAGGGCTAATAGTTTATCTGAACCTGATTATTCTTATTGGAGCTATTTTGAAGTTGAAACATTTGAAACTGCCGAATTGTTAAATAAATTTAATCAAAATATCTCATTGAATAAATTATTTCAAGAATTCAATAAAGTAAGATATATTGAATTCTGTACAACAATAGCGTACATTATTAATAATGAATATAAAGAAACAATACTTACATGGAGATATAAAACGAGAAAGAGAACTTCACTTGCCTGGTGGGACGCGTGGATGGGAATATGATTAGAAATTATATATATGGCGCAACCATCGCATAACAAACTATATACAGGTAACAGTAAGGATTAATTCCCGCCGGCCTGGACTTCGGCGCGGACGCGCTCTATAGAAAGAGCCTTGCCGTTATTGGCGAGTTCAAGGTATACGCCCTGCAATTCAAGTGAGTCCCACGCTTCTTTTGTCCAGTCGGGGATGCCGGACAGGTATTCCTTGATGCGGGAGTTTTTGTCGCAGCCGCCGACGGACTGGAAACTGCCTGTACGGCCCGCGTCGCTTATGACGGCTGTCCCTCCCGGGAGTATGGTTTCATCGGCGGTCTGTACCCTTGTGTGGGAACCTATTACAGCCGAGCAGAGTCCGTCAACGGCAAAGAAAAGCGTTTTTTTTTCGGCTGTAGCCTGGGCGTGAAAATCAACAATGATATGCGCGGTTTGCTTTTTTAGCCGTTCAAACAGTGGCGGGAGAATGGTAAAGGGGTTGTTGGCGTGAAGCCTTCCAAAACAGTTCTGGCCCAAAAGAGAGACGACGGCGATTTTTCCGTCGCCGGCTCTGAAAACTTTTGCGCCGGTTCCGGGAGCCTCAATATTTAAATTTTCGGGGCGCAGTATATACGGCATACTTTCGATATTTTCGGTTAAGTCCTTTTTGTAGAAACAACACTCGCCAAGGGTGATTGCCCCGGCTCCCAGTTTGCGGATGTAGGCGGCATGGCTTCGTCCAAGGCCGTTTCCTCCTGTCGCGCCGTCGGCGCATACGATGAGAAAATCCCAGGAATAGCGGCTCTTCAAATCATCCAGCGCTTTCCTGAAAGCGAAAACTCCGCTCTTGCCGACCAACTCCGCCACATAGAGGACTTTCATGCTTGCTTTTCATTCCGGGCTTTTATGAGCGTCAAGCTCCATGATGACACGTTCAAATTCGGCGGCGGCGCGGTAATCGGCAAGTTCCCTGCAAGTATCCCGCAGGTTGACCAGCGCGTCATAAAACCGGGGAAAGATGCTTACGGCTTTTTCAAAACAACTGCGGGCTTTTTCAAAATCGGCTTCGTTGAAATACAGCACTCCCAGGTTGTTCCATGCTTTTGGATCGTTTTCATTGTGAGACAGGGCGTAAAGGTAACATTCTTCGGCAAGCTCAAATTCCTTTGTCTCATAGTAAATAAGGCCCATGGACAGCCATGCCTCGGAAAGCTCGTCTTCAATAAAAATGGCCTGTTTGAAACTTTCAATCGCTTCGTTGTAATCCCCCGTTTTTTGCTGGGCGATGCCCAGGTTCAGCCAGAGCAGAGGGTTTTCCGGCTCCAAAGCCAGAGCTTCGCGGAACAGGGGGATTGCTTCAAAGGGGCGGTTTGCCTCTGTAAGCGCTATACCCGAATTATTCAATAAAGCGGCGTTTTCCATTTTGCCCCCCTCAGATAAATATAACTTAAAAAGGCCGGGATAACAACAGAATACGTTCAGAAACTGAAGTTTCCAGACAGATACTTTTATTTTCCCTGTATTTGTGTTATAATCCAGAACAACGCTAAATCATAATTTTAGAACTAAAGGAAACAGATGAACAATATTAGTGAATATAACAGCGGGATGACCGAATATGAGTTATTTTCCTTCCTTTACGATAAAGTTATAACGAGGGAAATATTAACTTTCGCCAAGCTCAAGGAACTGGCCGCGCCTGTCATCCGGGACAAATGGACTCACGCGGTTATTATGAAGGCTTTTAACCTCCTAAGGCGGTTGAATTGGGGGTTTTTCGCGAATATCAGCCCCAGTACCCACAACAAGCTCTGGAAAGAGCTGGTCATTGCCGACAAGGATTTTCCCGAGGCGGGGGATCTTAAAAAGACGCTCCAAATATCCAACCTGTATGTAGCCATGCTTGACATTCACGGTTATACGAAATTCTGCATGGATTCCAGAAAGAACCTGTCAATGATGCACACCCTTGACTGGGCGATAGAAAATGAAATCAGGCGAATCTCCACCCAATGCGGGGCCATAAGCCAAAGGGAGCGGGGCGATGAAATGGTCGTAGTCGCCGCAAGCGCGACAGACGCGCTGATGGTTACCCTTTGCATAATCGACTATTTCGGCAAGACCGATTCTGTGGGCGATCCTGAAATATCGACAAAACGCGCCGGAAACGCCGAAGCCCTGCCGATTTTCAAAATCACAGCCGGAATCACCGGTGGCAATACGCAGAGCCCGCTCATCATTACGGAAAGGGGAAACCTCTCGGGCTTTCTTCTTAACTCAGGGGCAAGGCTTCAGACAAGGGCGAATGAACTTTCCCCCAAAGAATCCAGGATCATGATCGCCAAACAGGTCATGATGAATTTTGAAAAAGAAAACGCGTCCAGTAAATGCATTCTTGTAAAAAATGATTCGCTTTACTTCTTTGATACCGGGCATATTGAATTTAAAGGGGTGATGATCCCGACGTGCGAGGTTGTCTTTGACAAGAGCGAACGCTACAAGGAAAGGTTCAGCGAAGATATGACAAAGCTCTTTGCTTCGATTCGGGATAACCTGTGGGAACAGCGTATTTTCCAGGACCTGATCGAACTCCTTTCTATGGTAGCTCATACCATGCCGAAATTTTCCATAACTCCAACCCGCCCCATTCACGGTATGCAGACTATCACAAACGATTCCTATGTGCACCTTAGTCGTCTTGCGCTGAAGGCGTACGGCGTAGACGAAGACTACCACATGGCGGTGGAATTTTTGGGCTACCTTGTCGATGTCAGCGAACAGATACCCAATTTCGACAGGCTGATCCTTGACTACCTGAGGGGGATCACCGAGAAGTACAAGATGCTCCTTGATATTTATGAAACCCATATTGACAAGGAGATTGACGAAAAGGCGGCGCAGATATTTCACGGCAATTATCACAAGACATGGCTTGCCGCCAAGAACGGCTCCCAGATTTACAAAAAACTTCTTGCCATCGGGCGCAAGAGCCGCGATATAACCAAAAAGAAAAACCTGTGGCTGAGTTTGCTCGCTCAAAACAAAGAGCAGATGGAATTTACCCTGTACTCCGGCAAAAAATAATTTTGTTCCCGAATTATTTGTGTTATTCAAAAGTCTGGTTTAATACCCAGCGGCTTGCCCTAAACTTGACCCACAATTAATAAAATACTCCCAGTGCGGGTGTGCAAAGCCCTTCCTGGGGCTAAACGGCTGTGGCCTTTATCTACGCACACTTTGGTGTGGCCTTTTCTGAATCCACACCGCAGACGCCCCAGAAAGAGCTTTGCACACCCGCCTTGCGCTTTTTTTGTTTTTGCATAAATTTAGAGAAAAGTTTTACATATTCGTATGCCATTTCCAACAGGAATATACCGCCGATTGCCAAATGTACTAACAATTCAGGATGTAAATTTAACCAAAAAAAATGTCTGGATTGGCGTGAGGGCGGGCTGTGCAAACCTCTGACGGAGGCGCATGGCGTGGATTCAGAGAAGGCGACGCCAGAGCGTCCGGGAAAAAAGGCCACGGCCATCTAGCCTTCGGCAGGGGTTTGCACAGCCCGACTTTAATACATTACAGAAAAAATTATGGGTCAACTTTATGCTTGCCCTGCGGTGTTATACC
>JGI24698J34947_10000694_pt1 | contig 16451 bp, 17 predicted proteins | sample TergutMp193P3_FD_34947 | JGI IMG/M metagenome (IMG submission 34947) | reverse complement strand
TAGCAAGCTTCTCGAACTATAACCATACCGTCCATTGTTGTTTTTCGAGATTTGGATAAGTTTTCTGTTTTTCAGTTCGTTAAAGTCATCGGCATACTGCAGGAGCTTGATTTTATTGCATTTAATGGATCGAACGATTTCTTCAATGGTAACCCAGCGTTCATCATATTCGGCTACGATGTGGGATAATAATACTGCCTGAACGGGAGAAACGCCCAATTTGTCGGCTAAATACCCGATATGGATTTTGGCAGTGTCAAAGAAAGAGTCCGAAAGGCCGTTGCTCCCGGTCAATTCAATGATGCTCTCCATGTGCCCTAATATAGAGAGCCGTCTGGGTTTGACGAGGTTGCTTATTTTTTCAGGCAGAGTCTGAATGTCATTACCCCCGATGTTGCAATAGTCAAGCAATGAGAGCTTATTAATTGTTTCTGGCAATACCGATAGCCGGTTATGGCTTATGTCAAGATAAGTCAACAGGGTAAGTTTTTCGATTGACTCGGGAATGACGGAAAGGGAATTACAGCGGATATTCAATTTTTGAAGCGATGCAAGGTTACTAATTGCTTCGGGTAATGCCTCGATCTTGTTAAAGCTGATGTCAAGATGTTTCAAGCAAGCGAATGACTCCAGTAAATCGGGCAACTCTGTAAGGGCGTTTTCACTCAAGTTGAGGAATTCTATATGTTTTACGTTATCTATCTCATCCGGGATATACTTTAGGCCAAGATAGGAAAGGTCAAGGGAACTGGAGTATTTCTCCCGGCATAATTTTATCCGTACTTGCGCTTCATCCACATTGTTGTTCTGTATTGCCATAGCGTTCATAAAACTTGCCCCTTCTCGATATCCGGCTTTATTGCCGTTATCTTTTCCCTGATAGCGTTAAGCCTGTGTATCCCGCCTAGCTGACAAACCTGCTCGCATAAATCCAGAATTGATAAAACAAGCTCAATTTCCTCTCCGGTAAAGCCGGGGTTAGGTAGTACGATGTTCGGAAGTTTCATGACGTATGAATCCATAAGCCTGTATGTCTTCTCTGTCTTAGGCAGGGGACGGTATTCAACTAAAGGAAAGCCGAGATGCTCAAGCGCCTGTAACATACGGAACACCGAACGCCTTGAAGTATTGAGGTTTTCCATAAGTCCCTTGATAGTCGTCCCCTGCGGGGCGGCTAAGAGGTTTATAGCGGTAAGCAATTTGACAGTGTTGGAAAATGGATTAGTCATAGAATATGATTATTGGAATTTAAGCCGAGGGTGAAGCAAAACGCCGGAGATTATCTCGGCAGATAACTCTCCGGCGTTATATGGCAAACAGCTTTACTTTACCGCAAGAACGAGTAACGGTTTTTCATAAAGAGCGCCCAGGGTTCAAGCTCACGGTGGGCTTCAAGGTTGATACCCTTAAAGAAACCTTCTGTCGAGATGAGGGAGAATGTTGAAGGGTCTTTGAGGATGGTCGTCCAGACTTCATATGTGGTGTCGCCCAGGTGACGGAGTTTGGGAGCAGTAACCGCCAGCAGATCCCGGTTTCCCGTAACGGTGAGATGAACAACCTGAACCCGGTTTACCCTGGGTTTGCCAATCTTGATAATCTGGGATGCCAATAAGGAATGGCGCAGTAACTGGTAAAACGGTTCATAAAGAAAGTCCGTCAGGTTGGGAGCCACTTCAAGATTGATAGGGCTTTCGGGGCCGTAAAAGAAATCCTCGTAATTCCCAAAACGGTCACTCCCGTCCGACCGAAAACGTTTGTACGAAACGCCATAGGATTCCGAGTATTTTATCTCGGTAAGGAGCATTACCCTTTTGCCTTCCTGGGTCTCGTAGGCCATCATCGCGTCAATGGACGTGTTTCCAGCCCCACGCTTGCGGCTCTCCCCGATCCTCGGTTCCTCGTTGAGATAGTTGATGGCGCCGATCCATTCAAATGCGATATAGCGTTTATCCTCGACAGGGAACATACGGGCAATGTCAGGGAAGAAAGGCCGCAAGGCATCGGCCAGGGCTTCCGGTTTGTCAATGAAGGGAAAGAGAAGATTGACCGCGAACACCTGGGAACTGCAAAGGTGGTTGGAGGGAAGGCCGGGAAGAGCCGAGCTATGCCAGATAATACCGTGCCGCTCCCATGTTTTTATGGCATCGTCCCTTATTTCGTGGAAAAGATTGTAGGCGGCAAACTCAAGGGGAAGGCAGAAAGGGTACATCTTGTTCCGATAGAGGCCGGGTTTTCTTGCCCCCTTTGGAATTGCCTTGGAAGTGAGCTTCCATGCCGTCTGGAGTTTTTTCTCGCCGGATAAAAAATTCATGCTGAACCTCTCATGCGTAAGATTGGCGCACGGCACTACGCCGAGGCTTTGGCTACCTTCTCAGCGTAGGCGATCATCTTCTTGATTCCGGCCTTGTCAACCGCCTTGTTGGCGTTGTTGAGAATCCAATTCATGTGCTTTTTGGTGAAGTCCTGCGGGTGCGCCTCAAAGATGTCCTCGATCTGCTGGATAAGCTCATCGCGGTCTTTCGCTGTCAGCCCTGTTTCCTGATTGGGAGATGACGTGGGTTTGGCCGTCTTCGGCGGCGGTGTCTGTTGGGCGGTTGCCGTGTCGGTGGGAGGATCATCGTCCAGGGCTTGTTCCGCGAGGGAGCCGATAGACGTTTTTACAAGATTCCCACCGTTAGGGGCCATGCTTTCAGGGGCGGCGTCATTGTCCGGCAACTCAGCGGTCTCGTAGGGAAGGCTGCCGAGTTCGTCCGGGAAGGCAAGCCTGAACCCTTGTGCAATGGCTACCTTCCGCAACTGGAACCGAGGCTGTTTTGCCCAAAACTGGGTGGGGTTGCCGTCTTTCCGTTTCTGGACGGCTTCTTCCCAATAGACCTCGTGGGTAAAACTGTGAGTCCAATCCTTGCGGAAGATTTCGACAACGGCTTTCATCTGGGGGCCGTCGCCTTCAAGCCACGCTCTCCAGCCGTCAAGGTTGCCTGTGCGTTCTGCGCGTTTAAGGTAAACCTGGTAGCCGGTGAGGATCAAGACCTTTCGGTTTTCTCCTTCACCATAGACGGCAATATGAAGCTCCCGCTTGAAGGGGTCAAGGTTGCCGGCCAAAGCGGTCTGGAGAAACTGGTTCTGTTCCGCTTCGGAAAGGGTTTTGGTGAAACCGAATGCCTTGAGATATTCAAGGATAGTTTCTTTCTTGATTTGCTCCGATACCTGAGCAGGTTTTGTGCCGTTATCAGAAGTGGGAAATGCAGAGACTTTACTCATGGGCAACTCCTATTGATAGTGATGTTGAATTATCAATAGAGGGTTAAAGCCTTACGGTGAAGAAGAATGAGAGGGTAAAACGAGGTATAGATTGTTTTTACATTTAGTTATAGTATTAATATTGTAAGGGGACTATATTATGGCAGAATTAAATTTGATAAAAAAAGATGGGAAAGGAACAGAAAAATTACTTGATGTGATTGGCAATTTTTTAGGAATTGTTTATAAGCCAAGAGCCATTCGCAAGGAAGCAGATGCAAAAGCTTATGAAATCATAAAAATTGCAGAAGCAAATTCTCAAGCATTGGAGATTGAGCAAAAAGCCGAACTGGATAGGCTTGACAGGGCTCAAGAGAGAATGTATTCCAGGGAAATTATGAGACAAATGAATATTGAGTCTGTTGCCTTAAACGCAGCAGAAGTATTAAAAATTGAAAGCAATGTTTCAGATGAGCCTGTAGATAAAGATTGGGTAGCCAAGTTCTTTAATATTGTTGAAGACATATCTAACGAGCAAATGCAATACTTATGGGGCAGGCTCCTTGCTGGTGAAGTAAAAAGACCTAAATCATTTTCGCTTCGTACACTGGAAGTATTGAGAAATTTATCAATTGAAGAAGCAGGATTATTTGAAAAGATATCGCGATTCCTAATTGTAGATCGCTATATGCCTTTCATTTTTCCACGCGATTATAAAGGATTATTTAGTGATAGCACTTTTCTATATAAGGAACGTGAACTGTTAACAGAAGCAGGAATAATGTTGAATGATGTATACGTGATAAAATACCTCAATTTGATGCCAATAGGAAAATTTAGTTCTTTTTATTCAGGAAAGTATAAAATTAGGGTTACAAAGAGAGAAAATACCAAAAGTTGCGATTTTCCTATCTTTCAACTAACTAGAGTTGGTAAAGAATTAATAACGTTATTAACTATAGAAGTAGATGATGATTATATCAAGGATTTCTGTTCTTACCTGCGAAGCATGGGGCTTTTAGTTGAATATGCACTCTTTATTAATAATGATGGGAATCCAATAAAAGGAGACTTATTATGGCAAGAATTTGATGGTGGTAAATTGTAGTATCCGTGTAATAAAAAAGTACTTGACTCTTGAAACACCATCATTTCAAATCTCATCGCGAAATGCAGTTCTGCGCTTTAAGCCGAAGGTACATTTGGTACACAATTCCCTTGGTTAACGCATGAACCGCATAATTGATATTTTTGACTATAGGACAGCCGTAATATACAAGACAATAAGAATCGGTTTTGCAGATTTCGCTACTGTTTCCCTGTGAGGTTTAGCCATCATGATACCTCATTTGGTTCCGCTGGAGTTATCCAGCCTTCAAGCAAGTACACCTTTCCGGGTGGTATATAACTGTCAGTGCCAGGGCCTATATTAACCATTGTCATGCCCACGGCCAAAGGATCAGGGCATCTGTCATACATAAGATCGTGCAGACCATCGAACACGGCCTTAGTGGTACGAATCTTGCATGGGTCTAAATTGTCCCTGCCGTTCCAGCCAAGCATCCGGTAGAACTTCAACAACGCATCCCCGGCCTTTTCATCTTCAGACAAAATAACTTCGAGCGCGTCAACGACGGTTATGACCTGTGTGTTCATATTTCCTCGTCATCCTCTTGTTTCCTGTCAACCTGAATCATTTCCGCTGAGCAAAGAGCACAATAAACAAGTTCACCCGGTAGAAAGCAGTAATCCCCGCTTTGTACTCGTGGGTCTGTTTCGTTAACAATGAAAAGGCTATGACAGTTAACGCATTCATAAATTCTCATCTTTTTTCTCCTTTTCCTTTTCCAGTGTGAACATTTGTGCGTCATCGTAGTACATAAAATTGGCTATCCATTCTTCGGTGTCGTCTTCTTGTACCTTGTAGACTCCCCAAAATTCCGCTCGGTCATCATCTACCAGACCTTCAATGTGATCGCCGTGATCGATACAGCCATGTACCCTGTATTTTGCCTTCAAGCGGCTGCATACGTTGGTGTCATGCCCAACGTTAAGGGGCTTAATTCCATTCATCCGTTCGGCTATTTCATTCTGTTCTCTGATTACGCCACGGAGCCTTCTAATTTCTTTTTGGCACTCGGCTGTCCTGCCTTCTTCTCTTGAGACCTCACGCTTCAACCTGTCTATTTCTTCTTCGGCATCGTAATTGTAGAAGTATTCTCCTTCCATCTTGACAGCGCCATGTTCCATACCAGGCTCCTTAAGATATAGATAAAAAATATTATGAGTTTGAGGAGAAACAGTGAAAATAAATAGGGGAGGTTCCGTTTACATATGCACTGAATTTTGGCATCACCGCCCTATATACGATTTTATGAATATAATGAATTTTATTGTGATGTGGATAATTTTTATGAATTAGGTTTTGACGTATTAATGAAATGATCCTTGCCATAATAATTGGCATTGAGTAAATCGGATGCTTCATCAATCCTACAAACCCGCATATCGCTACTGCTTTGCCTTAACTGACATCATCGCGGCAATTTGCCTTGTCGATGCGGCGAGCCCTTTTCTTGAAAATGCAGAGTGCGTTGCGAGTACCGGTAGAAGAAAAGGTGGCATTTCTGTTAAACAGATCGCCAGCTTTCTTGCTGTCGTAGATGTATTCAACTTTGTTCATTCCATAAGGTTTCATTACCAAACTCCTTCAAATAGGAAATAGGAAACACCGACTAATTAGCTAAGACAAATTGACTGATCAGTCGTCGGTAAACGCCTGTTCTTGTGAAATGTCCTGATCGCCTTGTAGTGTCTGACCCTGTACTTAGCACGTTTGATGAACACTTTCTTTGTTTTAACTGGTTTCATATCCGATCTCCTAAATATAGAATAGGGAATTTATTAACACGGCTGAACCATTTCCTATTGATGCTACCAAGCCTTGGGATAATGTTTATTTGTAGAAATACTTGATGGCAAGTTATGCGGATTCCGCTACTGCCTCCCTACATGGTTCGTCCTGTTTGGCAAAATCGGGACGGAACTCAATGTGTTCGGCTACGATAAAAATGCGGGAATGTGATTGACCTCTTACATCATTCCAGCGGCTTTGTTTCAGTTTTCCGACTACCCTGACGCCTTTGCCTTTGTATCCATGTTCATGACAGTCTTCTGCAAGCTTGGACCATGCCTCGATATCAAAATAGCTTACCTCTTTCTCCATTCCATCTACGCCTCTATAAAAGCGGTTTGTTGCGATGGTAAAATTACATACCGCGCTTCCTGCTTCCGTGTTTTTAAGCAATGCATCCCTGACAAGGTTTCCTTCGATAAGGATCGAGTTGAGATTGTTCATGGCATTTCTCCTTTTGCCTGATTGCGGATCGGCATTGTCAAAAATAGAGAGACAGTGAGTTATGATGAAGCTAAATGTAATTTTGATAATGTTATGTGCAGTACATATGATGTATAATTTCGAGTTTTAGTTATAGCCATTTCTGGTGCCAATAAAATCAACCTCACACACAGAAATGGAGAAATAACCACCGTCATTGTCTCGTATTTCTGTACGACCTGCAGTTGGGCTGTTTCTAAGTTGCTCTGTAAGTGACTTGATAAGAACAATGGCTTCCTGTTTAGATACTTTGATCTCGTTTGTTGTAGTTAAATTGGCTGATCTGGAAAATGACCTAATTTTCATTGTCGCTTTCCTTTCCTATGAAAGATATATAAAAAATTGTAGGGAATCGCCTGTTGATACCTTTTCCCCACACCCGATTTTAACCTGCCCAATAAAGAAGGATAGTTGGAGGTCGCTGACCGTGGCCTTTGGTCAAACGTTTGTCATCACCTATGCCCTTTTGGGACAGAACTGACTGATCGGATACTGTTACGATCTTTGTTATAAACCTGTCTATAGGTTTAATATCCATAAAAATATCGTTAAATTTATGGCTTATCTTGCGCCTAATGTTTGTTCTGGAAAATCTCATCCTTTTGCAGCAGGTATAACAGGATTGCCTGACGAAATGACAGGATTAGCGGTGGCGTGGTGATTTTAGAAAGCTTCTCAACAAGGTCCGGTGGGATGCGATATGTGGCATGGCCGCCGAATGTTTTACGGTCTGCGATAACTGGGATATTGAGATCATGCTCAATGGTTCTTATAAGGCGAAAAACTGAACGGCGGGTAAGGGACAGGTGTTCTGAGAGTTCTTTGATGGTAGTTCCTTTGGGAGAGGCCATGCACTCGATGGCGGTGAGGGTTTGGATGAGACCCTTGGTAAAAAAGCCGCTGTTGGTTGGCATAGCATTAGGATAAAGCCAAATAAAGACAAAACTTGGCACTCGTGGAAACTTTTTGTTTTAAGAATTGATCTTTAGATGATGTAAGAGCTTGGCATGCAATGATAAAAGGCTCCCTATCTCTCTGAGGAAACTAATTGTTAAATCTAAATCTGGATTAGTTCGGGAGTGTTTTCGTAGGTTGCTTGTTTTATTGCCCTTTTTCCTGAATTCGCTTTCATCACGCCACCCTGTGCTTGTAAATTCTTCTCCTGAAACTTTTGGATGATATGAAAGCAAGGTAGCTATTAATTTGTTGGCTTCGGTTAAATAGGATTTAAGTGCCTTATCAATACTATGATATTTGTTTTTATTCAGTGAAGTTAGTAGTGAAGATACTGAAACCTGTTGTTCAAGTATGAATATATTTGATAAAACATCAAGCAAGCATTCCATAGTTCTATTGATTGTTTCAAACCAGTCAAAGCAATCATCTCTATAATCTATTCCTCTTGACATTATAGCCTCCTATGAATAAATGGTGAAACAAGATTTGGGTCAGTCCATGGAATACCAGCCCAATCATCGTACCAAAATGGAATTTGCTTCAATTGTTGGTCTTCTCTGGAATGAAGGAATGTGTCATCTTCTGAAGCGCGTTGCTGTAATGGGATGTATCGTTCGGCAATATTGACAAGATGAGGACGGATGTTCAGGTAGTGTTTTGCTTTTAAATGCAATGAGTCTAAAGAATTTGAGGCTATTTGATCAAGATAATCGAGAGACTCCTGACAGAGCCAGAATAGGCAGCTTAAAGAATGGACGGTGCATCCAGAATCAGACAAGTACTCGCAAGTTCCTCCGCTATGGCAGCAAGGAATACCATGCCAGCAACGGCCATTATCAAGGACTTGAAACCCACATGGGTCAAGGATAGCGTGGTATTTTTCTAATTTGGCGCATAGGGCGCGGTATAAAAGCCGTTTGGTATCAATCAACACATAAACAAAAGACAGACTAAGTAAGAGATTGCTTATGCGCTCTCTGCCAGCTCTTCTTGAGGCATCGCTTGAAGTATGATGGCCGCAAGTTCGGGTACGCAGTCTTTGAAAAGGCCGTTGTAGATTTCAAGCCGCCATTCAAACTCCACCTTTGTGCCGTTTTGGGCTGCTGTCTTAATGATCGCCATATCCGCAGGGGAGAATGGATTGAGGGCTCGCATTGCATCAGGGGCATTATAGGCATAGTAGCCTTCTTCCTTTATGGCAAGTTTACCGTCAGTGTCAACAGTAATAATGGGCGATAGGTAGTCGTTATAGGTGGAACATATCAGATGAAGAGGATAATGCTTTTCCTGGAGACCTATGTCGATATGAGAGTAAAAGTTTCCGGTGTGAATGTCCCGTAATAGTTTTCGTTCATCCTTGCTTGGCTGGGGGATATAGGCAGAGGCGCGTTCCCTTTCCTTGAGTTCGCTAACCGACATGATAAGGTTCCTATCGGCGGCGGCATTCTTGCTCTCGCCTTCCCACAAAGGATAGGCTTGGAATTCCCGCCGCTTAAAATTGAGGATGGATACCTCGTAGGGCTTTCCTTGATAAATAAGGATGTCGCATTTACGGATCACCATGTCGCTATCCTTGGCATAGAGGAATTGGATAGACGTTTTTACAAGGGTGTGTTCGGTAAAGGTGGGATTTTCCAACAGGCTCTTTTCCAGCATGGCTACCTTCCTCAAGCGGTTCTGGTAGGACAGTTTGCCCTTGTCTCCTGAATAAGATCCCAGCGAGCCACGCAGGAGCGAAAGGGAAGCAAGCTGTTCCTTCCTCTTTTGGTTTTGGGCTTGGGTGAGTTTTTCCTCTTTAGTTCGTTCCAGTTCCCTACGGCGTTCATCCGCTTTGGTAGCGTCTCCCCATTCCTCAGTTATAGCCAGCAATAGTTCATCGGCGTCAATGTAGTTTTCATCATTGGGATTTATAAACACATTGGATTTGGTCTTCAATAGTTGGTCTATCCAGTTGGCCTTGCGTTGAACAAGAGAGACCGAGTAGTTGTCGATGGTTCCAGCGGACATATAGGTATGGAGTTCTACCGCGCTTTGGGTGTTGCCCTGGCGATCAATGCGCCCATTGCGTTGAATGAAGTCTGACGGTCTGAAAGGAATGTCAAAATGATGAAGTGCTGATGAGTTCTCCTGTAGGTTAAGCCCTTCACCGATACAGGCAGTGGAACCGATGATGATTTTGTAGGTTCCCTTATTAAAAGCGGCTACCGCTTGGGACACTTCTTTCTCAATAACGCTGTCGCTTTTGAGACCGCCTGATTTGGTAAAGCCGTTCACAATAACGATTTCGTTTGGCTTGAAGCCTGTACCGCATAGGGCGTTCTTAATTTTGTCATGGATATTGAACGAGCCGTCACTTGAGAAAACCCTGTCGCAAAAAACAACCTGGCCGCCTTTAGTGGCAAGATAATTTCGCCGGGCATTATTCGCCAGCGTTTCCAGTTTTGGGTTCTGCCAGCCTTGCCATGAGTGCGGATCGTAAAGTTCGAGATCAAGGGAAGCGGTACGCAATTTTGTATAGAACGTTAAGTAATTCTGCCCTGGGAATAGATCCTGCCTCTCGTCCGTATCGGCGTTCTTGTACTGCTCAAGTTCCGCAGATATGCCCTGCAATACGCCAGTCTGTTCAGGGTTGAGGGAGATCACATTGGGATGATTATAGGCATCGGGCTTTTCAAGGTTGATTTTTTGAGGGTCGTTCTGGTAGTCGGTGTACTTGAAGAAGATGTTTTGAAGGGTCTGGATGTTCTTGAACCCTTTAAGGATTTTCTTTTGGGTGATCGTCCCGTTTTGCCAGTCATAGGCGAGGCCAGTCTCGATGTCTGCAAAATTCCTGATAAAGCCGTCAATGGTGTTGATACCGAACCGTTCCAGTTCTTCCGGGGCGACATACATGAGCATGTTGTAATATTCCAACGGTGAATTGGTGAGGGGAGTAGCCGTTAGGAGATAGACGTTTTTACCATCGTTGGTGCGCCTGATGTATTCCGCTTTCTTGAACAATGCCATAGCCTTGGCCGATTGACGGCCATCATTAAGGCCAGTTTCCCTTGAGAGGGTGGAACTAAAGAGGTTTTTATAACGGTGAGCTTCATCGACAAATAAAGCGTCACAGCCAAAGTCTTCAAAGCAAATAGTCCGGTTGGTCTTGCCGTTTTCAAGTTTGCGGTTAACGCTTTCTTTCAGGTTTTCGACGTAACGCTCGCTTTTATTTTCGCCTTTCTCGCTAACGTGCTTGTAGATGACTTCCTCAGTGATGAGGCGATCCTGTTCGGGAGTCAACTGGATTTCCCCCGCAGAACTCTCCGGCAGTAGGATAATGTCATAGGCGCTATTGGCAAGCTGTTGATAGAGGGAGTAGCGTTTGTCGCGGCTTGAATAGCCGGGCATCTCGGGATCGACAAAGCCGATGGAATGGCCGGGAAGCACATCGCCGATTTCTTTGACCCAATCCTTTACCTTGTTATTGGGAACCTGAAACCATGCCCTGTGGACACGGCCTTCCTGCTTCAAGAGGGCGTGAAGCGCAATGGCGGTCAAAGTCTTCCCAAAACCCGTACCCAAGGCTGATATGCCTTTCCACTCACGGTAGAGGTGGTGGACGGATTGCCATTGGTGTGGCTTGAGGGTCTTTGAGTCAGGAAGCCAGCCCTCAAGGTAAATGGGGTAGGTCTTAACAGGAACGCCTATCTCGGTATTGAAGATACGGTTAAACTTGCGCTCAAGTTCCTCACGATAGACGGGGTGGTTGGCGATGTAGTTCTTGAAATTGTCGTTATGCTCACGGTTGAATATTTCAGTGTCGTTGTGTTTGCTCCGTTGTTTTTGCATATTTAGGTAGTAAACAATCTCATGGGCAAGTTCTTCCCATTGGCCGGTATACACATTCCTGAAACACCGTTTATCTGGATCATAGATTGAATTATCGTGAGTATAACGGATGCCCCATTTGTCCACTTCATTCTTGCTGAGATTTCCATATTCCAGAAGGCTTGGGCGATCCAGACCGTCCTCGTCCTTGACCCAGGCATTGATTATTTTTTCCTGAATCCATGAGGAATGGGGAGAGAAGTCCGCTTCCTCAATAGGAATCCAGCCGGCGGCCTTCTCAAGCTCGCTTATGCCGTATCGCCACTTGTCCCTTTCAGCGGAATCTGCCTCTTTTTCGACTAACGCATTGAGGGAGTCAATTTTAAGCCAGGCGTTGCCAGCGATAAAGTCTTCCCGTAGTTGCCAGGTATGTTGTTCCGTAAGGAAGATGTCGGGATTGCGGTACATTTCTGATATGAGTTCTTCCGTCTCATCGGGGAAATGCTGCTTGATGGCATCAACGGTGGCGGTGAGCATACGCTTCTGGAGAAACAGCAGGGCTTCAACGGCGCGGTTATGCCCGTTGATCGGGATTCCGTTATTGTCGTAAAGGTTGGCAAGAGTGAGAATATCCGAGGCTGGATCAATCAAGGCATCGTAAATGCCCGATACGGCTGGGTGGTTGCGAACAAACCGGGTAATGAGGGGATCATCCTTGGGGTATTCGCCATAACGGTCTTTGTAGGCATCGAGGGAAGTTTTGACAATCCCCTGACAAGAGGAAACGCTGAGGCCAGCCCGCATTCGTTCCCTGATGGTTTTTACTTCTTTGGAAATTGAGAGTATTTGATTAATATGTTCCGCAAGAGGTGGATCATTGATGGCAAGGTTCCAATGATAGGAGTCTGATAATATATAGACGGCGGTATCAACGGTCTTGACGCTTCCTATGGGGAGCGCCTTGAGTTCCAATGCTTTTATCTCGTCTTTTGTCAAGCAAAGGATAGACGTTTTTACATTCTGATCGGGTAACGGTATGGCTTCCCGTGTCTGCTCTAATATTTCTTCTGGAATGGACGGTTCAGGAATAAAGGCGTCAAGGATAGCCTGTAGTGTTTCCGGCGTTACATCGCCAGAGATAATGTCGGAACCCCATTGTCCTTTGCCAGCCTGGACCGTACCCATGATGTGCTGGGGGCAGGTTGAGAAATATGTACCCTGTATCCATGAATCCTGGGCAAGAACGCTGTCCATGAATCCATTGACCGAAAACATTTGTAAACGTTGCTGTATGTCTTCCGGGTATTTTTTAAATAAGAGAATATCGGGCTGGATGCTCGTGTGGGTATGGTTAAATGAATCGTCATTGAGCTTGACGGCTCCCATGAATTGCGCCTTACGGTTGATAAATGATCGCCATTCAGTAATGCTCTTGTTTGCCAGTATGCCTGAATGGGCGATAATGGCCATTGTGCCGTTGGGCTTGAGGTTATCGAGGGATCGGGAAATGAAATAACGGTCAAGTGATTTTTCTTCCGGCGTGTCCATGAAGGCGGTGTCCAGGGTACGTTCCCCAAATGGGACATTGCCGATGACGTGATCAAAATGGTTGGTTGTATTGCCTGAAAGATTGAAGGCTTCATAACTTTTGGAAACGATAGAGACATGGGGATGAAGAAGGGAGGCGATAGCGGCGGTGCGTTCGTCAAGTTCCACGCCTGTGTATGTAACGTCTTTGGGGCCGGTGGCAAAGAACACGCCTGTGCCGCATGACGGCTCAAGGACATGGGAGTCTTTAAGGATTGGCTGGATCATATCAAGGAGATGCCATGTCAAGGCGGCGATTGGCGGGCTGGTATAGTAGTCATAGAGAACGCCTCGTTCATCGGCGACAGAAAGACCGCCAAAACCGGAATAGGAACGGATGATGGACAATACGGTATGGCTTGGATTTTTATGGGGTTTTGACAGAAGTTCAATGATTGCATTGTTCTTGCGCAAGCGTTCCGATGACGTTAGGCGCTTCCCAAAGGAAAGCCATACGCCGTAGGGAGGGAAGTTAAAACCGGAAGGGGAAGGGAGGGTAGCCCTGTCGGGAGTCTGCGGTGATACTGGTGGTGCTGGAATAGGGAATGGGATTATCTGTGCGGCAATCTTCTTTGGGGGAGGTGTTGGTTCAGAGAAATCGAAATCAAAATCAAGCCATTGCTGTTTAGCGTTGTCCCTTCTCATGTTTTGAAAGTAGGGAAGAACGCCTGAATGATGAATTTATTGATGGCTCAAAAAGGGCTCGGGGAGGTTCCGTTTATATATGCGCTGTGTTTTGGCGCCACAGGGGTATATATAGGGCGGTTTCAAGACTCTTGATATAATATAAATTAGGCTATTTTGGGTAGTGGTTCAGGTGCGGGTTGCGTTTCTTATTTTTCTCCCCCGTAGTCGTTCCTCAATGATGCAACAAGTTCCTCAAGTTCATACGCCTGATGATTGCCAGAGATTTTTCCGTCTTGCCTGTAGGAATAAAAATTATCGTGAGGGGTGATAATAATGTGGTCCAACAAATTGATGCCCATAATTTCGGCTGCCATGCTCAGGCGCTTGGTAATATCATCATCTTCATTGCTTGGATTAGGAGAGCCTGACGGGTGGTTGTGAACGAATATCACCGCCGTTGCGAGATCCTTGATGATAGGATAGAATCATTCCCTCGGGTGGACGATAGTCCTGTTTACGATACCCTTGCTTATGTGATGGAGTCGGATAACATCGTGCGCTCCGTTTAGTGTTATGGCAAGGAAATTCTCCTGGCGGCAGTTTTTCCATCTTCGTAGCAGGGGCAAAACCGATACGGGGTTTCTTATTCTTATAGCCTCTTTCATGATGCTTCCTTAAAGGTGGCCTTCAGTTTGAGGGGCTTGACGTAGAGCTTGTCCGGGCCAGTCTCGGCTTCTACGCCGGGGATAGGCTCTGCCTGTTTCAGGATAAGGTCTTTAAGGACGGACTTATTAAGTTCCTTTTTGATGACGATGGCTTCAGGGTGCTCGGCCTCACAATAGGTCAGGGCCGCTGTGCTGTCCATGATTTCAAGGCGGTCGGGAAGTTTGCGGAGGGATGCCGTACCAGTAGGAAGGGATAAGGAGCGAGACTTGTATTGTTTCGCCACTTCTTCCTTGACATAGGGCTCAAGCAGGAACGAAAGGTAGTCGATTGAATCATTGGCCTGACGGTTGGCGGTGTCCAGCCATTGATCGATACGCGCCTTGAAATTATTGGCAAGTGCCGTACGCTCGGCTATGCCGGCTTCCGCCTCGAGAATGCGGGCAATAGCCCATGAAGCCTTGGAGGGATCGTCAATGATAAAAGTAGGGGGTGAAGTGGGGTTGGCATCGGCCTGGGCCTCGCCTTCACGAGGGACAGAGATAGACGTTTTTACATTCTCGAAATCCGGGAATAGGATTCGTGAGAGGGAACTGCCGGGGGAGGGGGCGGTGGTTTTCTCCAAAGCGTCCTCATAGTATTCAAATGCTTCAGACATTGAATGGCTCCTTAGTATGGTTTAGCACCTGCAAAAAATGCCGGTGACAACATTAACAATAGGCACTGACGGTATTTATATGAACTGATGATCGGTGGGCAGGCAGGTGGGCGATCTGAATTCTGATATTGACCAGAAGAAATCACTTATTGTTGAAAGATATAATGTATTTGCAATACTGCTAATAAAACCTGCTATGACCCTGAGGGAAGGGAGGGAAAGATTTGGGCAAACCCTGTCCTAAAGCGGCGGCGTGATGAAACGCGCAGTCCCGGACAGGTTGCCCCTAACCTATGACCCTTCGGTCGGTCGGTCAGTCATCGGGCAGGCCGTGGCGCATAGCCGCCACAAGCCCATATCGGTCATTTACGCTACGGTTTGTTCGCCGCCCCCGATTTACCCCTAAGCGGTATCCAGTTATTCTAGCATGTCGCATTTCGCGTTGGCGTCTGCTAAACTGACCCGGCTTCACGAACGTTCCCCTCCAGTAGCCGGGATTCGGATATCTTTCCCCTGCGTGGACATACCCTGCGGGTTCGATCTGGCGCATAAAAAAGCCCTTTAAGCCCCAAGGACTTATCTGTGCCGGTAACCATCCGGTCTACATGCCAGTAAGGCCGCATGCTCACAGAAGAAATCCTTGGCTTAAAGGGTTTCAAAACCTTACTGATTGTACTCGGATGGTTAATCCGTACAAAGAAAAACGATGAATAAAAAATGAGATGTTGGATGGGTATGCATTTGATCAGGGTATTCAAAAAAATAGCCTGGAAAGAAAGAGTCTCTCCAGGCTATTTCTGGTCTTTACAATAAACCAGTTTGTTACAGAGGATTAAGCCGTTAAGTCATCTTGTTGACCAGGATTATCCAGTGTCTCATGATCATCAGCGGAAGTGATTCCATCTTCTTGATCGGGAGTGTTGCTATCGGCTGTTGAAGAGGGTACTGAAGTTGGAGATAACTCTTTCCATACAATCCTACTCACAAGATATCTAATTGTGTCTTTCTCCCCTCTATTATAGGCTTCGATGAAATCGATGTTTCCGTCTAACCCACTGGCTTTACAGTTCATGTAATTATACTCTTCCATAAACTCATCCATGCGCTTCTTTGTGAGCCGTTTTGTAAAGGTTATCTCAAAGTCAGGACATATTGAGAAAGTCTTGAACTCCCGCACGGTTAAGGAACGTAATCTCGCAAGAACCAGAGGCTCGTTGTTGTGATGTGTTTTTAGTGCATCGGGGAGATACCTCAATTTTAGGAATGTCTCTTCAGTGTCAATGTCAGTGAGGTAAAAAATGAATGCCCGATGTTCTCTTATGACCCTGCCGACTGCGAGATAATCGCGATAATCCTCCCCCATACCCAGCTCTTCAAAGGCGAAATCTTTAAAAGAAGAATACCTGACGCCATCCCTAGTGTTCTGTAACATACTGACAACGAGAATAATATGATACACTGGAGGTATGAAAGAAGTACAGCCGCTAATAAATAGTGATGATAAAGACTTAATGG
>JGI24698J34947_10000693_pt1 | contig 16455 bp, 13 predicted proteins | sample TergutMp193P3_FD_34947 | JGI IMG/M metagenome (IMG submission 34947) | reverse complement strand
CGCCTGGCAATATACTTATTACTAAAAATGAATCAAAATTGAAAAAAGATTCTGTAATAACAATATCACAAATTGAAGTAATAGACAGGCAGAGACTTATTGAAAAAATAACGAAAATTGATAGAACGATTATTGAAAAGATAGAAAATAATATAATGTTTGTTTTGGGAATAAATAGATTATAAAACGGCCCAACGTCGCCTAACGAAGTTGCAGAACGTTAGACATTCTACCTGTAATGTAAAGCCAGATGTTCCGGCCCCGGCACGTCCTTTCCGTTAAAGGGAGCCAGCGCGGCGTTTATATCCTTTACGATGTTTACGTCCACTTCGCCGTTATCTGCAAATTTACGCAGTATCTTCATCGTCTCGCTGTGGCTGCGTCCCGGATGGTAGGGGCGCTCTTCACTGACCGCCTGGTAAATATCAAGGCAGGTTAATAATCGGGAATTAAAGTCAAGCTCATCGGCCCTTTTCCCGAAGGGGTAACCTGTGCCGTCCAGTTTTTCATGATGGTTGGATGCCCACATGCTGATAGTTTGAAACCCGTCAATATCCTTGAAAAGTTCCCATGTCCGGCGGACATGTTCTTTTATTGTCAGGAATTCCTCATCGGTAAGTTTATCCGGCTTTTCCAGAATTGACACGGGAATGTCCAGCTTTCCTATGTCGTGGAGAGCCGCCGCCAGATACAGTTCCGTCCTTGTTACCTGATCGTACTTGTAATACCCGCCCATAAACCATGCCTTGTTTGCAATCTGTGTTGAATGACGCTGAGTAAAAACAGATTTGTAGTCAATGATCCTTGCCATAAAATCTGCCAAGCCAAAAATAGAATCCGCTCCCATATCGACAATCCATGGAGTAAAGGCCGTTTCCGCAGTTTCGCGAATCGCGTCGTCCTTAAGCGATAGAATCGCGGGCCAGTCAAGAACTTCCAGAAGGGCGCCGGCGGATGTTTTGCTGAAACGTTTTTCCGTTTCACCTGCGATGTTTTTTTTGAGGGACGGAAGATGTTTCTCTTCCAGCGTTTGAAGATGATACGCCACGTCGATTGAATCGGCAATGGCGATCAACTCCGCCTCAAGCGGGCCTTCTCCCGAATGTATCCCGAAGGGGCCCTTGCCGTCGGCGCGTTCATGATGGTACAGAATAAAATCTTTCACGTTAGTTTTAAAACAAAGGGCGTCAACATTCCTCTGCCCGTATTCGCAGTGTTTTTTCATGGTCGGATCGTTATGCCCGCTGGTCCTCTGCGCGAGAAGGTACTCCGTAAGCGCGTTGTCATGAAGAAGCGCGCAGAGAGCAAGGACTGTAATTTCATCCTGACTCTTTCCCAGCAGTTCACCCATTTTGGAACAGAGAACCGCAATTCTTCTGCCGTGGTTGGTGCTGGCGCCCAACAGTTCATGTTCCACAGAGTCCAGAGCGGTGGCTATAGCCTTGATAATGGAATCCATCCGTATGGTCATACCGGCCTAACGCCTGTCATGAATACTGCCGGTAAATTTGCATTACCTTGCTGAACTTTCCGGTAACTTTGGAGAAGAACAGAGCGGCGCCCATAAACAAAGCAAGGAACAGGATGTAAAGCGAAAATATTGTAAAGCCTGAAGATGAGCGCGTCAGGAATTCCGCCGGGAGAGAGAGCATTGTTGTTATGTTTTCAGGCAGAAATTTCGTCAGTCTGTGCAAGAGAGCCGCAAGAAGGGGAACAGCGATTGGAATGCTGACAATATAAAATACGCTGCTGCCGATAAAATTAAAAGTACCTCTAAGCCCCGAAAGGAAACCTTTTAAACCGTGTATGACAATCAGCAAATACGCGGCAAGCAGATGGGAAATCAAAATTGAAACGCCCAGCAGTACGGGATAAATTAAATGAAGCGACAATACGGCTCTTGCTAAAACATCTATTGTTAAAAAAACCCATGCAGCGGAAAGTATCGAAATCGCGGCTTTTACCGCCGCAAACAGCCTGGCTTTACCTATCAGCGCCTTTCCGGGATCAAGCAACTGCGCCATTTGCTTATTATTTGCCTCTTTCGCGCAGATAAACGCGGTGTAACCGTCAACATCGACGGCTTCTTTTTTCGCGCCGTTTTTAAGCAGCAGATCAACCACATCGGGACTGTTGCTGTGCGCGGCAAGCATGAGCGGAGTCTGCTTCTTGTTGTTCCCCATGTTAACATTCGCTCCGGCGGCTATAATACGCGAAACAAGATCAACCTTTTGCGGCGATTGAAAAATAATTGAAGAAATTAACGGGGTAACGCCTTTGTACGCGGCATTTACATCAGCCTTGTGTTCCAAAAGAAGTTTCGCCAGTTCAATTCTTTTTTCTTCTTCTTCACCGTCTTCATTTTGAAAAAGAGCCCATAACAGAGGAGGGTAATCCTGTTTTTTGTTTGGGTCCGCGCCCAGTTCTAAAAGTAATTTTGTCAGGGATACGTTTCTTTGAGAAATTGCCAGTACAAGCGGAAGTGTACCGTTACTTGAAGATTCATTTATATCGACCCCGTTCTTGTGCATAAAACGGACAAGCTCACACCCGGCCGCTTCGTTTACCCTCTCGAAATTTGCCGCAAGAAAGCAAAGCGGAGTTTTCCAGTTTTTTTCATCAAATGTTTTAAAAGGCAGATCCTGGCGCAGGTATGTTTCGAAAAGATCAACACGCCCTGGAGCGGAAATAATAAGCCCCTGCAAATCCTGTGAAGAATGTGTTTCCCAGTCTTTTACCAGATCTTTGTACGAAAGGAACGGGAATTTACCCAGTAAAAAAAACTTGTCCCACGCGGGAAGGCCGGAAAATTCTTGCGTCGATTCGAAAAAACTCCCATAACAATCAGACAGCCAGACAAGAAAAACAGAATCGTTTTTCTGAACAGCCTGTTTGATAAGTTCGATTTGCTCTGAATCAGTTTCGGCGGCGGCTTCGTCCGGTGTTTTATATGTTTTTGAGCCGACAGTAATGCCTTCACTGCCCATAAGAAACAGATAAATAAGGGCAAGCGCCCGTTTCGGCGCATACTCCTCAAAATATTTCTGGAATTTCTCCACCACCGTTTTACCGTTGTTTCCCCCAGTAGCCAGAATGTTGAGATAGAACAGGGCGTTTTTATTGTTTTTTAATTCATTCATATAGTAACCGGATTCTTCCATCAGCGCGTCCGCTATCTCAGCGTCATTGGCGCATTTTTTGCCGCCGTGGGTTATGAACGGCCTGTCGGGATCAAGCGTATAAATCGCCCTGTACAAGCCGGCTTCCTTGTCATCGCTGTAAGCGGATACGATGCTTTTTATTTCTTCAGCAAGAAAAAGATCTCCCGCTTTTTTAATCCATGATGTTACAGTGCCGTCGTAAAGGTATGATATCCCCCGTGCATTATCCCTGTCCATAAGTTCCGCCAGTTCAACGGGCGAGGCATAGCTTTCGTTTCCTTTGAACACTTGCGATGTGTAGTTAATGGTTGCTTTTTGGTAATTGCCGTGAAGGGATGCCCCGGATAACCATGTTTCAACTGCCTGGTTTCTCCACCGGTCATTAGATAATGGATGTATAAGCCCCTGTATAAGCGTTCTGCAATCGGTTGGCATATCCTGCGGGAAATTAACATTTTTGTCCCTTATCATTTTATCACGGGCGCTTGGGTTTATATCCTTAAACGGTATTTCACCTAACCACATGTGGAGCATGGTTATTCCCAGGGCAAAATAGTCCACAAGCGGATCAACGGTGGCATGCGTTTCGTTTCCTTTACGCGCCAATTCCGGAGCCGCGTATACTGTTGTTACGTCGGCGCGCACTTCCGCCTCATTTTTACCGTCCGGCAAAACGCTTGATATGCCGAAATCCGCCAGAATAACAGATGTTCTTTCTCTATCTCTGAAATAAATATTATTCGGTTTTAAGTCCTGATAGATAATTCTTAATTCATCATGAAGCTGTTTGAGTCCTTCGTTTATCTGACCCACAATGTTTTTTAATTTTTCAATATCTTTTATAGGGCCGTTTTCCCTTAAATAATCATCAAGCGTGCCGCCTTCGGCATATTCCATGATTTCAAAATCCTGATCATTGTAGTTTCCAAATTCATATATCCTGATGATTCTGTCCTGGGGATTACCCAGTATTTTTTTAATAACCTTTTCCGGAAGATGGTAATTCTGCTTATAATACTTTAAAACAAGCGGTTTATTATTGCTAGTTACTTTATAAATAACGGCTTCACCTGAATTCTGGCTGATCAAGCCATCAATGGTATAGTCATCTCCTCTTAGCTGAATAACCTGTCCCGGAGTAAAAATATTGTCCGGCTTTTTTTGGCCGGGATCGGTATCCTGAACGGATTGTTTTGCCTGTAAAACGGCGGCTCCTGACTTGTATAAATTAAAATCAAAGCGCTGTTTGGATTCATTGCTATCCAGTTTGTTGGCAGCCGCGTTGTCGTTAAGTTTTGTAGTGCCCTGGTTGTTTTGAGTGTTATCCAGCCTTACAGTTCCTTCATTATCCAGTCTTTCGGTACTCATTCCTCAGCCTCCGTTTCTAAAATAGCCAGTTGTGGGCGTACCCATTCATTATCTGTCTGCAATATNACCATATTGATGTTGTTCGTATTTAAATAATACGAGTGCGCGTTGTCAATTTTTGATTTATCCGCTTTTGGAGCGTAAAAAAAATCGTCTCCGCTGATGTCTTTGACCTTAAAATAGTCGTTGTATCTTTCCTTGTACTCTTTTTCATCGGCGGGCTCTACCTGCATAAGTTCGAAATGTGTTCTCACAATAGTTTCATATTCTGTTTTGATTGATTCGACTCTTGCGTTCCAGTCATAGGGAGAAACGTTTTCTTCCCAGTCCCTCGGAAAAAGCGCCAATGCCTGCTGCGGCTTGTCTCCCACATAGAAAAACGCCGGCACCCAGACATTCTCGCCCCTTCTGATTATATTTCGCAGTTCCACAATTGCGTTTTCGGGCAGTACGCCGAGCGGCTCTGATGTTTCAAGCTTTGCCCTTGAAAGAATCGACGAATAATACGGCGTCTCCTTTGTGATAGTGAAAAACCTCTGCTGCTGTTTGCCGTGGATTATGCTTTCCAGATAGGCGTCTTTTGAGTAAGCGTAAAGCGTTGTGGAATCAAACACGGCGGCCGCGGTTGAAACTACCCTGCCAAATATACCGACAGACGCGAACCTGAGTATTACCACCGCGATAACCGGCAGGATCAGGGTCTTAATAATCGTTCCTATCGTACTTGATATTTGCGAACCCTTGCCCCAGCACTTAGGGCAGTGTTTTTTACAGGTTTTTTCGTTAAAAAAACCCACGTCAAAAACATGTTTACAGTACTGGCATTTGTATGGGGCTTTCATTATCATTTCTCCTTTATGTTTATTACTACTACAGAGATATTATCCTTGCCTCCGCGTTTTTTTGCAAGAGCTGTGAGTCTCTGCGCCGCGTCGGATTTTTTAATTGCGCCGTAGATTTCATTCCGCGAAACAAGATCGTGCATTCCGTCGGACGAAAGCAGGTAAATGTCATTGTTGATAAAAGGAGGATCTATTTCCTCGAATTCAATGAACGCGGATGAACCGCCGCCGATTGCGTTTGTTATTATGTTTGACGGCGCTGTCGGCTGTCCGCCCGATTCCCGCAGAGAGTGATCTACCGTAAGGCGGTTCAGCTCTCCGCGGCGCAGACGGTATATTCTGGAATCGCCGGCATGGTAGCGGAACAGTTTTCCCTGATAGAAAAAAAGCCCGACAAGCGTGCTTCCCATGTCCTGGGGCAGGGAATTGTGGGTTTCGGATGTGTATATGTTAAAAACATCGCGCAATTCTGCGGCGCTTAAATCGCCCGGTATTCCTGAAAGGATATCCCGAAGCGATGTAAGCACGCGCTCGCTCGCGACCTCGCCTTTTTCAAGACCGCCTACGCCGTCCGCTACCGCGATTATCAAACGATCTTTGACGTCAATCTTTTCCTGCCTTATCCCGTCGCGGAAGATTTCATCGCCAAGAAGGACCATATCTTCGTTGTTGGGTTTTACGCAGCCCACGTCGCAGACCGCGCTGACAGACAGAGTTATTTTCATATTCTTTGAGTCCCCGCGGCGACATCGTATGTTATTAGCAGATCGATGTCAGCTAACTTTATACTTGTGCCGCTTTGCAATGGCACGGGAACATTCGCTGCAAGGCGGCTGTTGTTGTAGAAAGTGCCGTTTGTGGAACCCAGATCTTCTATGCTCCAGCCGGCGGCTGTTTTTACAAGCTTGCAATGTGTCCCTGATATATGCGAAAAACGTCCAAGTATACCGGCGAAAGGTCCCTTTGTGCGCCCAAGTATATCGCCGTGTGAAGCCTCAATTGTAATACCGTTACTTTGGGATGAGAGTTTGATTTTTTCGCCGGCAGGCGGCGCGAAAGACGCCGGGGCCGGCGCGGGCGCGCTTGCCGCGGCAGGCGTACTTGCCGCAGGCGTAATAGTCGAAGTCGCAGGCGGCTGAACAGACTGAGTCTGCGCAGATTGCGGCGCAGATTGCGCAGTTCCGGCGGCAACCATTTCTTTCCCGTCGAAGATACAGCGCTTTCCTTTTCCCGGACGACCGCACACCGAGCAGACAAATATCTGTTCCCCGCACTGATCGCAATAACGGGAATCATCGTCTATATTTTCTTTACATGAAGGACATTGCATTATACCGCTCATAAAAACTCCATTAACTTACCGTCATATCAAGGTCTTCGGGATGCATAATTAATATTTCCCGTTTAAGTTCATCTTCGGACACTCCCTGGTTTTGCATTGCGATTACCCTGTTGGATACGTTCTCCCTTGTCTTATCAAACAACTGCCTGACAGTGCGGGCATTCGCGAATGAAGCCGTCCTTCCCGCGTATATTGCCTGAAGCCTGTTTCTCAGCGCTTCTTCAAAACCGGCGGCGAATTCGATCTTTTTCTTTTTGCACATATTAAAGAAGATTTCGTACATCTCCTGAGGACTGTAGTCGTCAAAGTTAAGGTAATCCGAAAACCGTGATTTAAAGCCGCTGTTAGACGCAAGAAATTCTTCCATCTCTTTTGTATAGCCCGCGGCAATAACCACAAATTTGCCCCTGTCGTCTTCCATGCGTTTAAGAAGCGCGTCTACAGCTTCCTGCCCGAATTGATCGCCTTGCCCCTGCTTCAAAGAATACGCTTCATCGACAAAAAGAATGCCGCCCATAGCATTGTCGCACTGGCTTGTCACAAGGGGAGCCGTCTGTCCCACATAGGAGGCGACCATTTTGCTTCTGTCGGTTTCTATCAGGTTGTTGGTCGGGAGCAGCCCCACCGCCTTGAATACATCGCCCATAATTCGCGCTACAGTTGTTTTGCCCGTACCCGGATTGCCGTAAAACACAAAGTGCTTGGAGAGCGTTTCCGTCTCGCCTGTCAATTTCTGTGCCTGCAAGGTGTTGGCGATTTTTACCACTGCGTTTTTAACTGAATTAAGCCCGACAAGTTCGTTGAGGTCTTTAAGCGCCTCATCAATCGACACCATTTTTTCCGACGTTGTGGCGGGAATGTCCTGCGGCATAAGCGTAAGAGCGTCTTCTTTTGACATATTCGCGATGTCGGCATTTGAAAGACGGTCCGCCTGATTTTTTCTCGCCTCGTCCATTAAATTTCTTGCTTCGCGCCCGTTGGCGAAATCCTTGGTCTTCCTGCCGCAGCGATCCTTGAAAAAAGCGACGACCTTCTCTCTTGTTTCAGGCGGCACTATGTAATGCTGTTTGCCCGCGAGGACTTCAAATATCCTTGTAAGCTCTTGCGGGTTGTAATCTTCAAGGGTAAAGTATTTTGTAAACCTGCTCTTCAAGCCTTCGTTTGACGTGAGGAATCTTTCCATCGGGCTCTTGTACCCGGCGGCGATGACCATGAACTTGCCGCGATCATCCTCCATCCTTTTAAGCAGGGTGTCTATACATTCCTGGCCGAAATCGGCGCCGCCCGAACTGCCGCCCTGTCTCAGCGTGTACGCCTCGTCAATAAAGAGGATGCCTCCCATCGCGGAGTCGCACAGAGTGTTGGTGAGAGGAGCCGTCTGTCCTATGTAACCGGCTACCAGTTTGCTTCTGTCAACTTCAACTACATGGCCCGATTCCAAAAGACCCAGTCCCTCAAAAATTTTACCTAACAGCCTCGCTACCGTGGTTTTTCCTGTGCCGGGATTGCCGGTAATCACAAAATGATGTGCGGGCTTGTCGGCCTTAACGCCCTTTTTCTCCATCTGGGCAATTTGATTGAGTTGGGTGTAAAGGCTCTTGATTTCTTTTTTCATGTCGTCCATGCCGATGATGTCGTCAAGCTCCGCCATGATTTCCTGTATGCTTTTCTTTTCTTCAACCTTTCCCTTTATATCTTCCGGCAGAATTATTTTATCGTCCGCGTTTCTCATGTAATAAGAGCCGACTATTGAATGGGCTTCCTTTATCGCGAGGTAGCCGTTCACCGCGCTTATATCGGAATCAGTTTTCTTTAGTTCCTTGTAAAGATAACGGAACCTTTTCATCAGATGTTCCGAAGCTTCGGGGCTTAAAGTTAATCCCTGATTGTTCAATTCATGTTCTGTAACGGCGCAGTACTGCGCTGGCGTATAATTCGGTATGAAAAATATTTTTTGAAAACGTCCTGTGATATTTTTATTTTCGGGAGCTTTGACAAATTCACGAAGGCCGAAGGGAAGACCCGCCATCAGTATCATCGGATCGTCCTTGTTCGCGTCCACTTTATTCATCAGCCGTGAAAATACAGGCAGGGCTTTGCCGTCGGTATCGACAAGTTTTTGCGCGTTGTCGATAAACAGCATGCCGCCCTTCGCGTTTGAAAAATAATTATCAATATCGCTGTCCTGCATCATTTCAAGAGAACCGCCGTCAACAGTGACCGGCTTGCTTTTTGTTATCATTCCGAACTTCAGGAAAAGTCCCGCGATAAGATTGGAAACAAGCGTTTTAGCGGTTCCCGAAGCGCCGATGATAATTGTGTTGTAGGGATAGCGTCCCCCGCTCGGACTTTTTTTCATCCCTTCAAGGATTGCCTGCAGCACGGACAATTCGGACTTTAATTCATCAAGTCCGACAAGATCATCAAGAACCCCGACAGCAGGGGCCGCAGGCTGTGCCGCCGGCTCAGGAATTTTAGTTCCGCACTGTTTACAAAATTTCGCGGCGGCGCGGTTATCCGCGTTACACTGTGCGCATTGCATACATACTCCTCATAATTTACCTCAAACCCAATAACCGCCGCGGGCTGGATCAGCGCACCCGTTCGGTCCGTCATAATGTACAGTACCTGAAAAATTACACAGCCAGCCTGATACTCTGGCGGGACGCATCGCGTTATGAAACCGCCTCGCATCCTGATGAGAGAGAAATGTTTTCGATCTGCATCTTGCCGATGCCGCCATAGCGTCGGCAAGTTCTTTTTCCTTTTGTCTTTCGAGAGCTTCTTTACGCTCCATTGCCTCTCGTATTCTTTCCTGCCTTTCCTGCTCCTCTTTTATTCTCGCTTCTTCCCGCGCTTTTGCCTCGCGAATTTTTGCCTTTCTTTCCTCTTCGGCTGCCCGCTTTCTCGCCTCTTCCTGAATTCTTTTTTCTTCTTCAGCGCGGCGGTTCGCGGCAGTTTCAATATTTTTATCCGTGTTGCCGATAGCCGCCATTTGCCGATCGGAAAAACGTTCCCTTCTTACCGGAGGAGGCGCTGTTTCTACAGGCGGTATTGTTTCCTCAGGCGGCGTTGAATCAAACGCACCAGGCGCGGTATCCGCGGGCGGCTCGCTGTTTATCAGCGCGTCAAGTTCAGCAAGTTCGGCTTCTATTTTGACGGAGTTTTCAACAGCCTCCACCATCGCTTTGGCGTCGGGATCGTCCTTGGCAAGTTCAAGGGCGGCAACCGCGCCTTCGGTAAGCGGCTTTCCGCATTTTGTACAGAAGTCGAAGATGCTTAAAGCGCCGCAATTCGGGCACTTAATACCGTCTTTGGGATTGCCGCAGTTTGGGCAATATTCCGCGCCGGGGGTAAGCTGTGCATAGCAGAATTTACACTGACCCTCAAGCAGCCATGCCCCGCACCCCTGGCAGATGTCAGCATCTGGGCTTGTTGTTTGTGCGCCGCAGTTAGGGCAGAAAGAGGGGTTTAAGCCGGCGCCGCATTCAGGACAAAAAATGGCGCCTTCGGGAACGGAAGCGCTGCAGTTTGGGCAAAGAACGGCATTTTTATCATCGGTTTTTTCTTTTGCCTTTGGAGCGGGCGGGACATTACCGCTTTTTTTTACATCCTGCTTTTTTGCCTGCTGATAGTCGGACATGGCTAAAATATAATACCACAATCATTATAAAATGTCAAAAATACAAAAGACCCTTATATTACAGATCAGGGTTTGGACGCAGTCTCTTATCAACTTTTTCGTTGTAAGATCTGTTTGTATAGTTCACGCATGTCTTCCAATCACTGCCTGATAAACAGTAATGTTCCTTCTGATACCCTTCCTGGGTCGTTCCGAAAAAATTACACTTTTTGTATGTCTCATCGTAATACGGACAAACTGACATTTGTTCCTCCAATTTTTCAAATTATTCTATATTAATAAATTTATGTCAACAAAAAATGATAAAAAACATCTTTATATTTTTTGTTGTTCTATTCAGAATTATGAGTTGATACGCTGACTTGACATTATTTTAATTTTTGTGCAATAATCATTCAAAATGAACGGAGCGGGGATATTAATAGAGGAATTGGTACATCAGGGAGTTCCCACTGTATTCGGATATCCGGGCGGTTCGGTACTCGCTATTTACGATGAGCTCTATAAAAATAAAGACAGAATAGATCATGTAATCTCAGCGCATGAACAAGGCGCGGTGCACGCGGCGGACGGTTATGCCCGCGTAACGGGCGGGATCGGCGTAGTAATCGCGACCTCGGGTCCCGGCGCGACCAATCTTGTTACAGGAATAGCGAACGCGTATCTTGATTCTGTTCCGCTTGTGCTCATTACCGGCAATGTTGCGACGCCGCTTCTCGGCAAGGACAGTTTTCAGGAAGTCGATATAATTGGCGTAACGCTGCCCATAGTCAAACACAGCTATATAGTAAAAAACATCGAAAAACTTCAGCCGGTAATAAGAGAAGCCTTTGAGGTTGCGGGAACAGGCAGGCGCGGGCCGGTTCTCATAGACATACCCAGGGATATTCAATCAGCCGAAGGCGAATACAAACAGGTAATTGAAAAAAACGAAAAGAAATTTGACAAACACAAAACAGAAAACGGAAATCAGGATTTTGCCAAAGCCGTTGAGCTGATCAACGCGAGCAAGCGGCCTTTTATATACGCCGGCGGCGGCGTTGTTGCCGCTGGAGCGAATGAAAAGCTGATGGAATTTTCCCAAAAAATCAACGCTCCCATTGGACTAAGCATGATGGGAATGACGGCGGTTCCCCATTCATACCGCTTTAACCTCGGCATGACAGGCATGCACGGCAGATATGCTTCTTCAAAAGCAAAGTCAGAAGCCGACCTTATCATTGCCGTGGGCGTGCGTTTTTCCGACAGGGCCACGGGAAACAAGGCAAAGTATACTGAAAAATGCAAGATCATCCATATTGATATTGACAGGGCGGAGTTCAACAAAAACATAAAAGTTGATGTTGAGGTTCACGGCGACGCTGCGCAAATAATTGCCGCGTTGATCGACAGCGTAAATCCCAAAAACAGCGCGGAATGGACGGCGCTTATCGAAAGTTATCAGGCGGAAGAAAAAAGTTTTAATATTGTTTCTGACAAAATGACACCTAACAACGTGATAGAAACTTTAAACTCTTACACCACAGACGATACGATTATAGCGACCGACGTAGGCCAGCATCAGATGTGGGTCATGCAGTACTACAAATTTATGAAGACGCGCACTCTTTTGTCATCATGCGGGTTAGGCGCAATGGGCTACGGTTTGGGAGCGGCTGTCGGAGGCTGTATAGGGGCAGGGCGGAAAAAAACGGTGCTCTGGACTGGAGACGGCAGTTTTGCCATGAATCTGATCGAGCTTGCCACCGCCGTATCGCAGAAGCTTCCCATAATAGTCATCGTGATGAACAACGGCGTACTTGGCATGGTCAGGCAGTGGCAGTGCCAGTTTTACGGAGCGCGTTACTCGCAAACCACCCTAAACCGCGCGACGGATTTTGTAAAGATAGCCGAAGGGTTCGGCGCACAAGGCTTCAGGGCGGAGTCTGTGGGGCAGCTCAAAGCGATACTTGACGAACATTTTAATTCCCCCGCGCCCGTTGTTATTGACTGCGTCATTGACAAGGACGAGAGAGTTCTTCCCATGATACCCCCCGGGGGATCCATAGACGACATTATAGTCACATAACGGAATGAGGATAAGATGGAAAACAAGTTTACCTTGGGAGCCTTAGTATTAAACCATCCCGGCGTGCTTACCCGCGTAGCCGGTCTTTTCGCGAAACGGAGCTGCAATATTTACAGCCTCGCGGTTGGAGAGACAGAAGACCCGGAGTTTTCCCGCATGACCATAATCGCCGAAGGCGACGAAGACACCAAGGATCAGATGCTCAAACAGCTTTTAAAACTCCACGACGTAAGCAAGGCCGCCTCTCTTGAAAAAGAAACCTCTGATTTAAGGGAGCACATGCTGATAAAAATAGCCGCTAACAAGGGCAGCAATACAAGGCTCATTCACATCATCAATGAGTACGGCGGAAAGGTTGTTGATTTTTCACAGACTACAATAACCGCGGAGTTTGCCGGCTATCAGGAAAACAACTCGGAATTTATTCAACACGCCAAGAAGCACGGCATTATCGAACTGTGCCGCGCCGGCGTGATCGCCTTAGCAAAGGGCGAAGAGAAGATATAAGGAGGAGATCATGGCAAAGATGTACTACGAGAAGGATTGCGATCTGTCAATTCTTAAAAGCAAAACCGTGGCAATAATCGGCTACGGTTCGCAGGGACACGCTCACGCACAGAATCTGCGTGACAGCGGCGTCAAGGTAATTGTCGGGCTGTACGAAGGCTCGAAGTCCGCCGAAAAAGCCAAGGCGGACGGCTTTACAGTTAAAAATACCGCTGAGGCTGTCAAAGAGGCGGACGTGGTGATGCTGCTTGTAAACGATGAAATCATGGCGGGCATATACGCGCAAAATGTTGCGCCTAACATCCGCGCCGGCATGACGCTCTGTTTTGCCCACGGCTTTAACATTCATTTTAATCAAATTGTTCCCCCCGCCGATGTTGACGTAATCATGATCGCTCCAAAGGGCCCCGGTCATACGGTGCGAAGTCAGTTTACAGAAGGCAGGGGCGTTCCCAACTTAATCGCCGTGTATCAGGATTACAGCAAGAAGGCAAAAGAAACCGCGCTTGCCTACGCAATGGGCATAGGCGGGGCGAGGGGGGGTATCCTTGAAACCACGTTCAAGGAAGAAACAGAGACCGACCTTTTCGGAGAGCAGGCGGTTCTCTGCGGCGGCGTTACCGCGTTGATGAAGGCGGGATTTGAAACGTTAGTTGAAGCCGGCTATCAGCCGGAAAGCGCGTACTTTGAGTGCGTGCATGAGATGAAGCTCATCATCGACTTAGTCGCCTCAGGAGGCCTGTCCTTTATGCGTTACTCGATCAGCGATACCGCCGAATACGGCGACTACACAAGAGGCCCGAGAATCATCACCGAAGAAACCAAAAAGGAAATGAAAAATATCCTTAAGGAAATTCAAAACGGCGATTTCGCCCGCGACTGGATAACGGAAAACAAGGCGAACCGCCCGTCCTTCCTCGCAAAACGCAGAATAGAGAGCGAACATCTTGTCGAGAAAGTCGGCGCGGAACTCAGGGCGAAAATGAGCTGGCAGAAGAAGTAACATTGATGCGCAGCGACAATATAAAGACAGGAGCGCATAACGCGCCCAAACGCGGCCTGCTGAAAAGTATGGGCTACACCGAAGACGACATGGAAAGGCCTTTTGTCGGCATAGTCAATTCATTTAACGAGGTCGTTCCCGGTCACATACATCTGCAGGTAATTTCCCGCGCCGTTAAAGACGGAGTTTTAGCTAACGGCGGCACGCCGATGGAGTTTAACACAATCGCGGTATGCGACGGGCTTGCGATGGGTCACCACGGAATGAAGTACTCCCTCATTTCGCGCGAGATTATCGCAGACAGCGTGGAGTGCATGGCACAGGCCCACGCCTTTGACGCGCTGGTCTTCATCCCCAACTGCGACAAGATTGTCCCCGGAATGTTGATGGCCGCCTGCCGGCTTAACATTCCCTCAATATTTATATCAGGCGGCCCCATGCTGTCGCTCAACGGGCTTGATCTAAATTCGATCTTTGAGGCGGTAGGCGCGTATAAAAGCGGCAAGATAAATGAAGAGCGTCTTGCGGAAATAGAAGAAAACTCCTGCCCCACCTGCGGTTCATGTTCGGGTATGTTTACGGCTAATTCAATGAACTGCCTGTGCGAAGCGCTGGGTATCGCTTTGCCCGGCAACGGCACCCTGCCCGCCGTTTATTCAGAAAGACTGCGCCTCGCGAAATCCGCCGGCGCCGCCGTTATGCGCCTTTTCCGGGAAAACATCAAACCCCTCGACATAATAACAGAAAAGGCGTTCAAGAACGCGCTGACAACGGACATGGCTCTCGGCTGTTCAACCAATTCCGTCCTGCACCTATTTGCCATAGCGCACGAGTGCGGCATACAACTCGATCTGCGTACAGTAAACGCCGTCTCGTCAAAAACGCCGAATCTGTGCAGGCTTGCCCCCGCCGGGCCGCACCATGTTCAGGAGCTGCACTCCGCCGGGGGGGTATATGCCCTTATGCGCGAACTTGACAAGGCGGGCCTAATTGAAAAAGACGCTCTCACCGTAACGGGAAAAACAATCGCGCAGGCGGTAAGCGGCTCTGTTATTAAAGACAGCGGCGTTATACGAAACATAGAAAACCCCTACTCCCCGACAGGCGGTCTTGCCGCGCTGTTCGGCAACCTTGCTACAGGCGGCGCGGTGGTAAAAAAAAGCGCCGTAGCGCCGGAAATGTATCACGTAACATTAAAAGCCAAAGTATTCGACGGCGAGGAAGACGCGGTTGACGCCATATACGGCGGCAAAATTACCAAGGGCGACGTTGTTGTTATACGCTACGAAGGTCCCGCCGGAGGGCCGGGCATGAGGGAGATGTTGAATCCAACTTCGGCGATTGCCGGCGCCGGTCTTGATAAGGAAGTCGCCCTGATAACGGACGGCAGGTTTTCAGGGGCAACACGCGGCGCGGCTATAGGCCATGTTTCTCCTGAAGCGGCAAGCGGCGGCCTTATCGCCTATGTCAAGGACAACGACTCCATCGAAATAGACATCGAAAATTATAAATTGACCCTGTGCGTCAGCGAAGATGAAATTGAAAAGCGCAAAAATGAAATAACATTAAAACAACTAAAAACAAACAAGGGCTGTCTGAAAAGGTATCAAAAAATGGTTTCGTCCGCGGATAAGGGAGCCGTTTTGGAATGTTAACGTTTTGCGTTTAATATGATAGACAGAAAATGATCAAAAATATTCATTTTTCTTTTAATAGAACATGAAAATGTCCGAAAAAGTTCGTTATTAATTCTTTTGTTATGATATTCTCTTTAATGTTAATATTCAGGAGGAACTATATGATAAATATATCAAAAGGCTGGAATGAGAATCAATAATTATATATACAACTGCTTTTGGTTTTTTATACCTGTAATTATTTTCAACATTGTCTTTACAAAATATCTCCCGGAATTTTACCTGAAGAATACAAACCACCCGATAGTTACAATAGAAACTATCGCAAGAATAATAACGATAGTGTTTTCTGTAATAATGGCAATAAAATCAGATAACAAAATTGGGAAAGTAGGACTCATCGTATATATTATCGGAGTTCTTATTTATTTCTGTTCATATTTTATAGTAATAAAAATCCCCTCGATTTCATTCCATAATAATATTATTGTTTTATTAGCCCCATATTGGACATCAGTTTTGTGGTTAATCGGCATTGGATTATTGGGAAATAAATTATTCATAAATATACCCTATCATTATACCGCATATATTGTCATATCAATTGTATTTGCAACTATACATAGCATACATGGATATATTTGTTACAATATAAAGTAAAAGGAAACTTAGAATTCCCTCCGTGTCCTCCGTGAACTCCGCGCCTCCGTGTGAGCCTCTTACCTCTTCTCTTTTCCTACCCTCTTGTATTTTTTGCACAAAACACGCTATACTCACCTAATACCCAATAGCAGGAGATTTTCATGCACCGAATGATTAAGATTTTTGACACAACGCTCAGAGACGGCGAGCAGGCCCCCGGCTGTTCAATGCACTTTAACGAA
>JGI24698J34947_10000692_pt1 | contig 16455 bp, 15 predicted proteins | sample TergutMp193P3_FD_34947 | JGI IMG/M metagenome (IMG submission 34947) | reverse complement strand
CGCTTCAAATAAATTTTCGCTCCGCCTAAATCGCGCGTCATTTTTTCGGCGTAGTACAAAAGCGAAGGCCGTCCTGCGTAATCCTTAAACAGAGCGTCAAGTTCAGCCTTAAACGCGCTGTCGTCTTTATAATGGTTGTAGGCCTTCTCAAGATTGATGATTTCGTTCATCAATGTTTCGGGTATAAATTGGCCGCCAAAATCGCCAAATCTTCCCCTGTTTATTGAATCGTTCATTTATTGTCCCTTTCTCACTGTTGAAACCAATTGCAGTATTTTTTCCCTGTCCTTGACATCTTTTGTTTCCGCACCGCTTGAAATATCAACGGCGAACGGGTTAAGCGCCATTGCCTGTTCGATATTTTTAAGGTCGATGCCCCCTGCAAGAAACCAAGGTTTGATAAATTTTTTCGATTTGATAAGTTCCCAGTTAAAAGATTTCCCCGTCCCGGCTCCAGAATCAATAAGAATATAATCCGCGATTGTCGGCGAAAGTTTGCTCTTCAGCTCCTCGCTCCTTATTACCTTTATCACCTTAATCGGCAGGCTGTTGTTTGAGGCGGTTATTTTTTTAAGGTGCGCGATATAGCTTTCGTCTTCCGCGCCGTGAAGCTGGGCGATTGAAATAGTACCGCTTTGATACAACGATAAAATTTCGTTTGCAGGGGCGTTCGCAAAAACACCGACAGGAACAATACCGTCCGCCAGCCGGAAACGAAGATACTGGGCAAGGGGCGGAGAAACCCGTCTCTTGCTCGGCGCGAAAACAAAGCCGATGTAATCGGGATGGGCCTCGTTTGCATAATCAATGTCTTCATCGCGGAACAAACCGCATATTTTTATACGCATAATGTAATGATAACATAAAACAAGAAAGTTTAAAACACCGCCTGATTGAAGGCAAAAGCCAATGCCGAAATGAGCGCAAGCACAAAGGAGCCTGTGTAAATTGTTCCGCTTTTTCTGTAGAACCATGTTGAAAGGAATAAGAAAACAGCGAACAACGGGACAATATAGAAGATAAAAGCCGATATACCGTTGAGCGCAAAATTGGGGTTATGGGTTGACATAATGTATACAATCAGGGCGGTTAGAATTAGACCGCCTAACATAAAAATGACGCTGAAGCCCCACCACGCAAGCTGGGTAAAGGCAGGCGATTTTTTTTTGTTCTGCCTTGATTCAAAAAGCCGCAGTTGACCGTATAGTTTTGCGCCTGCGATAATCGTGAAGAACGCGGCAAAGACCGGAAGGTAAATCAGAAACCGTAAAAAATTAAACTGCCCTAAAGACGATCCTGTCAGCCATGTAAAAGAGTTGAGTTTGAAAATTGCGGCATTGATATAAAGCAGGATGCACGTTGAGGCTGTGAGAATAAGAGCCGCGATAATTGCGCGTGGGACGATTCTTTTGCTCCTGTTTGACGGGCGGATTACTTTCAGCTCTTTTTCGGGGTGTCCCTCAAGCCCAAGATCGCTTAACGTCCATTCGGCTTTTCTGCCTCTGCCCCAAAAGAGCCAATTGCGCAGGGCGAAAAAAGCCGTCAGCGTGATGAGACCGAGCCAGATGATAAAACAGTTGCCGTTTGTAAAACGGGAAATATTTTCAGGCAGAGGAAAAAGTCCGTGCCCCAGCCCCCAAAAAATGGAAAAGGTTATTCCGCTGAATAAAATTGCGGAAAAGACAACTCCGCTTCGGCTTGAGGGGGGGAGCGTCTTCGGCTTGCTTTTCAGGGGCAGAGCAAGGTTTTCAAACAGCCTGTACTGAGTGAGAATTAAAAAGAGAGGGAGCATGGAAACCAAAGCGGCCAATATTGCGGTAAAGCTGAGGACATCAATCCGCCAAGGATAGCTATAGTCAACGCTTTCAAGCCCTCTTAGATAAGCCGCAAAACCGCCGCAGGCAAAAGTGATAATAACACAGACCGCAAAAACAACAATCGGCTTAAATTCGTCTTTGTTCATAAATGCCCCCTTTCGATATTATATCACAGATTTCTGTTGCTTTATTGTTAAAAAAATGAGATTATGTATAAAGGGTTAAATTTATGAGAAAGATATGCTTGATTTCGATTTTTCTTATTTTAATCGGCTTCTCGGCTTTTGGCGCTCCTGAAAGTCATGAAGAAGTGGATTTTTTGTTGTTTTCGCCCAACAGCAGTAATCAGTTTGCAAATGAAGCTCTGTCGGCGATTCAGCTTGATAATCTCGCCAATTATTTAAAAGGCAGAAATCTGGCTCCCGGTCAAATTTATGTTTACGGGTATGCAGCGTTTGCCGTTAATGACGTTGAGCCGATGGATCTGTCAAGGGGCAGGGCCCTTTTTGTAATCAGCGAGCTTGAAAGACGGGGAGTTCCGAGGGATTTGTTTGCGGAGCCGGTAGGCCACGGGTCGGTGGATTTATGGGGCAGTAATGTTGATGAAATGAACAGAAGCCCCAATCGGCGTGTCAGAATATTGGTTGACGGCAGTTTCCTGACGGTGGAAGTTATTGAACCTGAGATTGAAGCGCCGGCTGTTGAGGAAAAAACCGAGACTTTAACCGTAAATGAAGATAAAACAACGGAGAAAAAAAAGTTCGAGTTTCCTTGGATAGTTTTACTTTTGCCGCTTCTCCTTCTTCCTTTCCTTTTTTTCCTGTTATCCAAGCGCAGAAAAAAAACAGAGAAAAGTGCCAAACCTGAGACAGCGGTTCCTGTAACAAAGGCTCCCGAACCTGCGGCGGAAGCTCCCGTGGCAGCAAAGGCTCCTGAACCGGCGAGAGTAACTCCCGTGGTAACAGCGGTTCCTGCGGCGGCTCCCGTAACAACAGACGAAAGTTTTGTCTATCTTGAAGAAGAGATTCGCCTGCGCGCCTATGAACTGTACAAGGATTGTAACGGTCAGAATGAAGACGCGGACAGAGATTGGTACATTGCTTTACCGGAGGTTTGTGCGCGTTATGAATCTCAGGGTTATCAGACTTATAAAGAAGACGGATGTTGGTGGGCGCATAAAAAATTCATTGTTTCAAACAGATAACATTTCTCTTAATAGATGTTTTCTGTCTGCGGAGCGCATTAAACTTTCGCCGATTAAAACCGCGTCAACGCCTGTGTCTTTAATAGCGCGGACGTCGTCTGCGGATTGCATTCCGCTTTCCGCGACGGTCAGTATCCCTGACGGAATTGAATTGCGCAAACGGGAAGCAAGTCCTGTATCTACGTTAAAAGTGGTAAGGTCGCGGTTATTTATGCCGATGATGCGCGAACCTGCGCGGATAGCTTCCTCAGCTTCCGCTTCGCTGTGAATTTCCACGAGGCAGTCAAGGGCAAGTTCATCTGCGATTTTTAAAAATGACGAAAGCATTTGCGGTTCCAAGAGGGCGCAGATCAAAAGTACGGCTTTTGCTCCCAACAGTTTCGCTTCGTAAATCTGATACGGGTCGATGATAAAGTCTTTTCTGAGCGTCGGGATTTTTACGGCGGAAGAAATTTCGCGCAGGTACTGATCGCTTCCCAAAAAAAACTCAGGCTCTGTAAGGACTGAAATTGCGTGAGCGCCGCCTTCTTCGTAATCTTTGGCAATTTCCAGCCACGGAAAATTTTCCGCGATTACGCCCTTGGAAGGCGAGGCTTTTTTCACCTCGCAGATGAACGAAAGACCGCTTGCGCAAATAGCGCGTTCAAAAGGAAGGGGCCTGACCACTTGCAAGTCCGGCTGTACCGGACAGTGGTCAGGCTCTGTTTCAGCTAACGAAAGCGCCTGCTTTTCCGCCTGTTCGGGGGATAGAACTTCTTTTGCTTTTGCAACGCGGATGAGCGTACCGGAAGCGATTTCGCCAAGAATGGCAGGCGGATTTTTCATTCTGCGCTCAGAAAGCTTCGTCTTTTTTCTGCGAGAGAGCGATGAATTGATTTAGCTGTTTAATTGCCTTGCCTGAATCGATAGCTTCGGCTGCAATTTCGATTCCTTCGTTGATAGTTACGTTCGGTCTTGCGATGTGAATAGCGGCGGCGGAATTTATAAGCACCGCATCGCGCTTCGGCCCTTTTTCTCCTGAAAGAATATTTTTGGTTATCTGCGCGTTTTCAGCAGGAGAACCGCCAAGCAGGTCTTCTTTTTTACAGCGCGTCAGGCCGAACTGTTCAGGCTCTATATCGTAACTTTTGATAAATCCGTCTCGAAGTTCGCAGACTGTCGTAGGGGCGCTTAACGATATTTCATCAAAACCGTCGTGTCCGTGTACAACCATACCGCTTCTTACGCCGAGGTTGCTCATAACTTTTGCCATCGGTTCTATCAGATCAGATTCGTAAACGCCCAAAAGTTCCATCTTCGCGCCTGCCGGATTTACCAAGGGGCCGAGTATATTGAAGATTGTGCGGATTCCAAGTTCCCTTCTTACTGGCGCAACATACTTCATCGAAATGTGATAGTTCTGCGCAAAGAGGAAACAGAGGTTGATCGATTTTAAAATATGCAAACTGTGTTCGGGCGGTATTGCGATGTCTACGCCGAGGCTTTCAAGCACGTCCGCCGCGCCTGTTTTGCTGGATGCGGCGCGGTTGCCGTGTTTGGCGACAGGAATTCCGGCAGAGGAAATGACAAGCGCCGAAGTGGTGGAGATGTTGAACGAGTTGGAATGATCTCCGCCCGTGCCGACAATTTCCAGCACTTCCATATCGTGCAGGAGCCTGACGCAATGTTTGCGCATCCCTGCGGCGGACGCGGTGATTTCGTCAATTGTTTCGCCCTTAACGGACATAGACGCAAGGTAGGCCGCCATCTGAATCTCGCTGGCCTTGCCTTCCATGATTTCATTCATTACAGCTTCGGCGCATTCATAGGACAGGTCTTCCCTTTTCGCCGCCTTCATAATTGCTTCTTTTATCATAATTTTATATTATAATTGTTTATACTTCGCTGTCAATGCCCATGACGCTTGAGAGAATCCCCGTATTTTACAAGTTTTTCGGCATCGGCAATATCCATGCTTCTTCCGCTTGCCGTTTTATTTTTAATCAGATCGTCTTTTGATATTACAAAAACCTCAATATCCTCAACCTTAATGGTTTCTTTTCTTGAATAACATTCGTTTATGTCGATGCCGTCCGCCTTGTTTATAATATCTATCTGTATTGGCGAGCTTCCTATTCTGACGATGTGTCCCTTTTCCCTGAAACGCTCTATGTCAACAGGCGGAGAGCCGAAAGCCGACAGCGCATTTTGCAATTTCTCTAAATTGCCTGAGTCATTTGCGACCAAAAAGTCAATGTCTTTCGTCGCTCTTGGATTTCCATACATTCCGACAGCCCATCCGCCGACAAGCAGGTAGCGGACGTTACTTGAGTTCAAGCATCGTATGAAATCTTTGAAGTCGTCCGGTAGTTGCCTCTTGTCCATAAAAACATTCTCTTAAATAAGTTATTGTTTGCAGTTTTTCTTTTACCGTTGCACGGCTCCAGTATTCAATATCCTGATTGTCAAGCATTTCATTACTGTCGGCGTAGACAATTTGTTTTCTGTCCATTTTTTCCGCAAACGGCACTGGATTACTCCCCTTTATAGGTTCATTTTTAATATAACATCTTTTTCACAAAGAATCAAGGTTACGGTGCGTTACCTCGCGCTGTGATCAATCGCCAGTAACAAGCCGAAAACTGCTTTTGGGTTTGTTGACACGGCGGAAAATTCTATCGCGCTGTTGTTGTACTGTGCGTCTCTGTAGGGCATGAAGTTTGCGCCGACTGCGCGTGCGACACGCTCAGGAAACGCGCCTCTTTCTGAGGCAAAACGGCGTTCAACCGCGTCAATGTCAATGGCTTCTTTTGAGTACAGCACAACAAGGTAGTGAGTTCCGGCTTCGCTGGCGATCATCATGCCTTCGTTCTCTCCCGGCCATGCTATTGTGCTGTCTGCGTAGTCAAGTACAGGTGAAACACCGCTTGAAGGGAAAATCCGTTCAATGTCGGATGAAGTGCTGTCTGCGGAAAAAGCGTAAACGTATGCCCGATTCTTATTGGTCATCTGAAACTGAAATATCGTTCCCAACGAATAGGCAAAGTTTGCTTTGTAAAACCCCTGACTGTTGTATGTTACGGGCATACCTCTGTTGTCGTTGAAAACATTGATTTTTATGGAGGCGGAAAAACGCGCCGCGTCTTCGTAGTTGGCAAGGTTTTCAATTATTTCGTAGGCTTCTTCGACAAAGGCGGCAAAATCGCTGTACCTTATCCATATATAACCGCTGTTACCCCAATCGGTTCCCCAACTGTTTTGAATTTCAAAAGCGCCGCCGTGCATATTGTCGTCATAACCTACAACGCACATGGCATGACCGCCGTCTATTATAGACGGGTTTTCTTCAGGCCTTGGCTGCCATACAGAAACACCGCGAGTATGAAATGAACGGGGGGTGTTCATTCCGATAATAACAGGTTTTCCCTCGGAAAGGCTTTTTTTGACAGGAATTACCCTATCATTTATTATTCCGGGAGTGCCTCTGAAACTTGAGAAAAGCCTTACATAGTCTGCTATCGGATAACGCCTGCTGTTTGCATACGCTGAAAGCAATATTAAAGAGAAGTTCGTATTTCTTTCAAACGGAAGCCTTTTAACCGCCCCGTCATTTTTAATTAATTCCAAAGCGTCGATTATGCACGTTCCGTCCTGCCCTGTAGGATCAGTTGATATGTTTTTATACACATATATTGGAGAAAAAACATTGTTTGAATTTTCTGTCCTGTTAGTGCGATTCAAAGCTCTGGATTCGGATATAGTCCTCGCGGCAAAAGCGGTTGACCAGCCGACGCAAGTACCGTACTGCCCCTGACTTTCAGGTTCGGGGGCGTACTGTTTAAGAGAAACCGAGCGCGGAAGCGAACTGTAGTTGCGCGTAACAAGAACGGGTTTGGAGGCTGTCTGTTCATAACGGACAGGATCAAGACGCGCACCCGTACTGTACTGCTGTCCGAAGAGCGGAGAGAGCAACAGAAATAGGGGCAGGATAAGCAGTTTCCGAATAAAGCCTTTCATGGGCATAGTGTAGCTTTTTCCCTCTTTTTATACAACCGCTCGTCTTGTAAGAGTCCGCTGTCGGCGGTATACTTGCAAAATCAGGAGGCTGTTTATGAAAAAAGCCGTATTGTTCATTTTTATCTTGCTGTTGACTGGTGCACTGTGGGCGCAGAACAGGCACGCCCTTGTAATCGGCAACGCGAACTATCCCCGTGCCGAAGACAGGCTTCCGAACGCCATAAACGACACCAACGACGTAAGCGCCGCCCTGCGCGAGCTGGATTTCAACCCCGTATTAAGACAAAACCTTAACCGTTTGGACATGGTAAGGGAAATCAGTGCGTTTATAACCCGTCTTGGAAGCGACAGGAACAGCGAAGGCTTTTTATGGTACGCCGGGCACGCAATGGAGATAAACGGCGAGATTTTTCTTTTTCCGTTAGACGTAAATGTTGAAGATGACGAGCTTATCAGAGCCACTTCGTTTTCATTGAACGATCTGACAAGGCAGTTTGAAGGAGTACGGAACAAAGTAAACGTGCTGGTTTTGGATGCCTGCCGCGTTCCGCCGTCCGGCAGAGGGAGGGGCAGAGATGCGACCCGTATTATAAAGGACGTGCCGCTTCCCCCGTCCGATATGTTAGTATTTTATTCTACCGCGCCGGGAACAGTGGCTTCAGACGGCGCTGAAGGAAAACGGAACAGCCCGTTTGCCGAAGCCTTTCTTAAAAATATCAGGTCTGCAGAGCCAATAACAATAATGTCAGGCCATGTTACCAGAGACACTCTGACCCTGACAGGGAACCGCCAGCGGCCCCATATCAGCGGAAGCATAGGCAGTAATGCGTACTATTCGCTTAACCCGTCGGGCGGTCAACATCCTAATCCGAATCCTAACCCCAATCCAAATCCTGCGGTGAGTCTTTACGATCAACTAGTGAACGCGACCGGAACAGTTACAATTACTGTTACGCAAAATGCGGAACTTCCTCTGGAAACTGTTATTTCAAGAGCGTCATTTATTACGCTACGCGGTGATACGGCAAGCAGGACGGTATTAGGTAATGGTTCTAATCGTATAACAATAGAAAGGGGTGTCACTCTCACTTTGGAAAACATTACGCTTAGAGGGGTCAGAATTTACGTTAATGCAGGCGGTACGCTGGTAATGAATAATGGATCGACTATCACTGGTTGTACTTATGTTGGATATATCTTTTCTGGTGTACATGTCTACGATGGTACTTTTTCCATGAGTGGGGGAACTATAAGCGCTAACAGCCAAGGTGTAGATATTTCTGGCGGCACTTTTACCATGAGCGGAGGAACTATAAGCAATAATACTGGCAGAGGTGTAGATGTCTCCAATGGCACTCATTATGGTCGCGGTAATGGTACTTTTACCATGAGCGGAGGAACCATAAGCAATAATACTTTCGGCGGTGTAGATGTCTACAGCACTTTTACCATGAGAGGAGGAACTATAAGCGGTAATACTAGAGATCGTGGTGGCGGTGTATATGTCGGAAATAATGGTACTTTTACTATGAGCGGAGGAACTATAAGCGGCAATACTGCTAGAGATAGGGGCGGTGGTGTACATGTCGATGGTACTTTTACCATGAGGGGAGGAACTATAAGCAGTAATATAGCAGGCAGTGCTGGCGGTGGAGTTTCTGTGCATGGTACTTTCAGAATGACAGACGGCACAATTTACGGTTCCAACGGCGGTTCAAATGCAAACAGAGCCGCTGGTTCGTTAATAAAGGGGCATGCATTATACGATGGTAACCTCATCATTTTTAACACACAAGACTTGACTATCACTAAGTATAATTAAGTAGTAGGGGGCAGGGAGCGGTAGGGAACGCGGAGTGCCTGACACCGCTTTGATAGAAAATGTTATGGGTTCGTTTACGAACAACCGCTCCGTGTAACTCCGTGCAAAACTCCGTGTCCTCCGTGGTAAATTTCTTCCCTCTTTCCTTTGCGTCCTTTCCCCCCTTTGCGCCTTAGCGTGAAATTCTTTGCGAATAATTTTTTCCCATATTTGAGAAAGCAATGTGTAATGAGTAGTAGGGGGGACTAATAATGATTTTTACACGAAGCGATAACAATACGATCGGAATAAACTTTGTAAATCAAGCGGTGTGTTCTTTAGCATATTGTATCGCCTGTTCAAGAGTTTCAAACGAAATAAGATTTTCCCCACGCTCGATATTTTCGATAGCTTTGGAAATCTTTATCCGATTTTCAGGCCATTGCATCAGATATTCGGTTGCATCCATTTCATCTTCATCCATGGAAGTTTCGGCTTCCCTGACGGTTATTTCAATGTCACGGTCAAGGTATGTACTCTGAATGGAAGCTACAAAACCGGGGGTAAGTTCCCGTGCGTTCAATTTATACGTTGTTTCCATAAAGTATATTATATCACAATATAACTGGTAACGCAAGGGTGATTGACACCATTTAGGCAAAAACGGAGAGAGGGGGCAGGTTTTGGTAAGGTGACTTTTTCCCTGTTTTGTGGTATTATTGAAGTATGGGAGAATACATCGTAACCATCACCTTTGATGAAGAGACCTCAGTCTGGTACGCCGTCAACAATGATATACCGATAGCCCTTGAATCTGATTCTCTTGACGTACTCATTAAGAGGGTTAAACTCGCCGTACCTGAACTGCTGGAACTAAACGGCAGAAATCACGAGCATACAGTTCTCCATTTCACCATGGAACAAGAGGCAGTTTTAGTATAGAGTAACGCGGATTGCCTGACATCGGAATCTTCCCTCTTTCCTTTGCGTCCTTTCCCACCTTAGCGCCTTTGCGTGAAATCTTTGCGACCTAATTTCTTTCCGTAGTTTAGGCAAAAACGGAGAGAGCAACAGAAATACGCGCAGTAGCGACAAGTGAATACTTGCCATTTCTTCCGCTCATTGATAAATTCAATCTATGGCATCGCATTTGTCTCCTTACCGCTTGAATAAGGCGCGCGAGGTTTACAATTATTTCAATGTTTTTAACGCTGTCTCGTGGAATTTGCTGGTGGGGATCATCATCACGCTTTTTGCCATGCGCCTCGGCGCTTCTTCAACGTATATCGGGCTTTTGAGTTCGGCAAGTTATGTTTCGTTGTTTTTTCTGCCCCTTGGGAAAATTCTTGCAAGACGGTTTTCTATAATCGGGATTTTTAGTTTTACTTGGATTATGAGGGCGGTATGCATGATTTTAGCAGTTCTGGCTCCGTTTTTTGATTATGCCGGCCACAGGAAAACCGCTTTGTTTTTAATTATACTTGGAGTGTTTCTCTTTCACCTTATTCGCGGAGTTGGAATGATAGGGAATAATCCTGTTTTAAGCGAACTGGCTTCAGGTCCTGACAGGGGCAGTTACATGACGCAGATACAGATTATTAACAGCGCGATTGGAATGTTCGGCAGTTTTTTGATAGCGATGGTGCTTGGAACCGAACCGCCCATTCTTGTTTTTTCACTTTTGTTGAGTTTGGGAGTGGTTTCAGGAATTATAAGCGGAGCTGTAATTAGAAAAATGCCGGAACCGCCTAGTGAAAAAGAGAACCAAAAGACGAATCTTCTTGGTATATTCAAAGAGGCTTTTTCTCAAGAATCTCTTAAATCTTTTATGATAATTCTCTTTTTGGTTATAATGGTGTCAGGCGTTACGCGAACATTTGTCGTGGTTTATGCGCGCGAGGTATTCGGACATAACGACGGCCTTATTTCTCTGTACTCAGTATTCGGCGGACTTGGCTATTTGTTGGCAGGCTTAATTGTTAAATTCCTTGTAGACCGAGTCGGCGCGAAGCCTCTTTTTCTTGTCTGCGTGATACTCGGCGTTGCCTGCATGATCCCTGTAATATTTTTCCCCGTTTCCGCCGTTCAGAATATTACAGGCGCGATTCTCTTTTTGGCTTTTTTGTTTTTTATGCTGAACTTCGGCTTTTTAGGCTCGGAAGGAATTGCGCAGACTTATTTTCTTGCGTTAATTCCGCCGGATAAGATACTAAATATGGGGATTTTGTACTTCTTTATTTTCGGCGCGGCAGGAGCCGGCGGTTCATTTCTCGCAGGGCTTCTTATCGATTTTCTTCTTGTGATGGGAATATCGCCGTTTGTTTCTTTTAAAATACTTTTTATCATTATGAGCGTCCTTGCGGTAATTGCCCTTTCAATGCAAAATAAAATGAAGTCTTTGGGTTCGTTACCGCTGAAAGGCGCACTGGAAACGATTCTTTCTTTCAGAGACCTTCGCGCAATCAGCCTGCTTGATAAATTGAACAGGGCGCAGGATTCAAGTGAAGAGACGCTCCTTCTTGAAGCGTTACACGACACGCCGTCCCATCTGGCGGTCGGCGGTCTTTTGGAGCGGGCGCGTTCGCCAAGCCTTACGACACGGCTTGAAGCAATAAGGGCGCTTGAAAAGATGCAGGTCTTGCATGAAGACGCTCAGAAAGCCCTGCTTGACGACATTATTAATAATCCTTTTACCACGGCTTATATTTCCGCGCGTATTTTGGGAAATCACGGCTGTAAATCCGCTATACCAATTCTGCGCGAGCTGGCTTTTTCTGACGATTATATGCTGGCAGGAGAGGCGGTTATCGCGCTTGCGAAAATGAAGGACGAGCAGTTCCGTCCCGAAATCGAAAAAATTATTTTGAATACGCAAAATCCGCGCCTTAAAATCATGGGCTCTGAAGCGCTAGGGTTGTACTGCAATTCAGAATCGATTTCGGTATTATTGGATATTTTGCGCAAAAAAGATCCTCCGCCGTATTTAAGAGATGAGGTTATTTTGGCAATCGCGTCTATACTTGATACGCAGAAAAAGTTTTATAAGATACTTGTCCGTTTTGCATCAGACAATAATCTTGCGCTTTCTCTGGCTATGGACGAAGCGGAGTCCGCTAATGAGTATGTAAATTCTGTCTTGAACGGTAAAAAGAAAGTTTCAAAAGACATTATGTCGGCAATTTGTTCACATAACGAAAATTTTCGCTCTGCTGTCAGCAGTTATGTGAAAGACAACAACGGCTCATATCTTTCGCGCTGGATTTTGGAATTGCCTGAAGAATACAGAGTGGGAAGCGTTATAAAATCCGTTTTTTCCGAAGCGGTTCTTGACGAAGAATTGAGTTTTTACGAAAGCCTGCGCCTTTTGATCGTTCACTGGGCGGCGCATGAATTGCGTTCGTGGGCTTTAAAAATTTAAGAACGGTTTGTTGATTGTACCTCCCAAAAAAAAGACTGCCCTTGCGGACAGTCTTTTTCGTGTTTATAGAAAATGCGTTACTTGTACAGAGAACTCCTTTCGTTAAACACTTCTTGTCCTCCCGAACGCAGCCAGTCTCTTATACCGTTGTCCCAGACACTGTTAAATCTGGCAGGCGGGCAGGTAATCGCCTGAGCGAGAAGGTCGTCGGCTTTTTCCTGCAAGTCTTGGTTGTATTGATTTACAGTTGTGGTAGCCTGATAAACTGCCGCCGAACGTGCATTGGTGGTAGAAACCACAAAGGCGTTTGCGATAACTTCAGGCGGAATATTGCCGTAGCTTAAACCCAAGACCCTCGCATTGAGCGCAGGGCTTCCCATTTCCACGCCGTTAATAGGCATTGTGTAGTCAATGTTGTTGGGAGAATTCTGAATCCACGGATTTCCGGCAGGAACGTTTATAGTTCTGGGAACGCCGTTTACCATTTGATGGTTTACGCCTTCACGGCCAAGCTGAAGGAATTGATAGTTTTCAGGTTTCGCAAGCCAGTTAAGGTATTTAAGTGCAGAGTCTTTATTCTGTGAGAATGAAGGAATAAAGATCTGAAGCCCGACTTTGTCCATCATGTCTTTGTTTTGAACGACATCTATGGGGATATAATCCGCGCCGGGAACATTTCTGCGGAGGTCTTCAAGCAGCCTGTAGTCAGTTCTGTAAGGCATATCCCAGTTTTGACAGAAAGCGCCGACAACGCCGCTCTTTATTTGATTGTAAAAATCATCGGCGGTAACCATCAGCGGAAAATCGCGGAAGATAAGCCCTTCATTGTACCACTTGTTCATTTCCTGTACGCCGCGTTTGTATCCGGGCATATAGATATTGCGATCCGCGATTGTGTATCTCCAGCGATCTCTGTCGCTTAATCTAGGATCAATAAAATGGTGTATAAGGTTTGCAAGTCCCCAGCGGACATCGTTGTTCTGTCCAAACGGAACGACTCTGTTTGCGCCGACTCCGCCCGGGTCTCTTTCTTTAAAAGCCTTCAGCGCTTGATAGAATTCATTGAAGGTTTTAGGAACGGGAAGTCCCAATTTATCAAGCCAGTCCTTGCGGATAAAAACATTTCTCTGCGCAATGGCGACGCGGTAACTGGGGATTGAGTAAATCCTTCCTGTTCTGGGATCGGCGTTGCGACGGATAAAATCTTTTCCGGGATACGCCGGATCACTGCCGAGAAGTCTTTTCAGATCGGGCAGATAGATATCGATATACGGAGCCAAATCCATAACGCCGCCCTGATCGCGGAACGCTTCAACCATGCCTCCGCCGTAGGTGTAGCACAGATCGGGAGCACTGCCGGGACCGGCTGCCATAAGGTTTACGATGTCTGTATTTTCCGACCAGCGGCCTACAGGGACGAATGTAACGTCAATGTTTAAGTCCGCTTTTACTTTCTGTTTAATCCATCTAGTCCATTCATTATCATGCGCCAGAGTTTTTCCGCCGTCCGTACCTCTGTCAAAAACTTCCACTGTAAGTTTTCCTGTCGGGGCAAGGTTTTCGGCCACTCCTGTTCTGGTATCATTGCCGCCTCCGGCAAACACCAGCGCTTGAGTCATTATTAAAACAACTAAAGCCAACACAAGTTTTTTCATACTTTCCTCCATAAAAATATTTAGAAAACATTAAAAACAAAAGCCTTTAATGTGTTTTCTATAAAATCAACCCTTTACCGCTCCGATGGTAACGCCGGCTATGAAGTAGCGCTGGAGCCAAGGGTACACTATCAGAATGGGTACTGTGGCAAACATAATCGCCGCAGCCTTGATCGCGTCAGACGCCCTCGGCACGTTACCAGAAACCATTTCCACGGTACTGACATCAATTGACGTCATGTTTTGAATAAGCTGCCAAAGTTTAAGCTGTATCGGAACCCATTGCGGCGCGGTTGTCAGGTATAACAGAGCGTCGGAGAATCCGTTCCAGCGGCCTACGGCGTAGAACAGGGCGAGCGTAGCAAGAACTGGAGCCGAAAGAGGAAGATAAATCCTAATCAGAACTGTAAAAGGATTCGCTCCGTCTATTTCAGCGGACTCTCTCAAACTGTCGGGGATTCCAAAAAAGAAACTGCGCAGAATTATCACGTTAAACACCGAAAGACAATTCGGGATAATAAGAACGAGAGGATTGTTGAGCAGTCCGAGAGTCTTCATCAATATATAGTTCGGTATTGTTCCTGCGCTGAAGTACATGGTGAAAATTATCAATGTGTTGATAAGCCCCTTTCCCCTGAGCCAGCCGTATGTAAGAGGATAGGCGCACAGTATAGTCATGGTGAGGGAGACAATGGTGCAGATAATTGTAAGGATCGCTGTCCACCACATTGAACGCGTAAAAGCAGGGTCTAAAAACACATACCTGTAGGATTCCATAGTTATCCCGTGTTTGTAAATATTCCTGACTTTTTCATCGTCTTTATCGTACTGATAAGTAAAATTAGAATCATAATCGGAATATTCAGAGTACATATCATCTTGATAGGAGTTTGATTCATCGCTGTAATAATCGTATTCCTCAGCGTACTCGTAGACGTACGGCTCAGAATCAGTGTATCCATAGGTTAAAGGTTCAGTATCAGTATAGGTGTATGGTTCAGCATCGGTAGTATAGGAAGATTCTGTTTCCGGCTCGCTATCTTGTTCAATCTCCTCTTCGGGCAACGGTTCGGAATGATGAATAACAGGCATGAAAGAAACTTTCCCGTTGATAACAGCCTGCGAACTGCTTAAAGATTGGGCAAGAAGGTTGAGCATCGGCAGAACGCACAGTAATATTACAAGAAAACAAACCAGAGCTACTATCCAGTCTCCTATTTGCGTTCTTCTTGATTTAATCGTCATAATACACCGCCTTTCCTACCAGATACCGCGTTCGCCGAATTTTTTTGCCATGCTGTTTGCCCCGACGAGGAATATTACGCATATTACCGATTGGAAAACTCCTATTGCGGCAGTAAAGGAAAATTGGAATGACAGGATACCAAGACGGTAAACAAGGGTAGCAATAACATCAGCTACATCCCTTACTATTCGGTTTGCCATGGTATAAGGGCGGTCAAATTCGCTTCCAAGTATGCGCCCTATATTCATTATCAATAAAACCACGATGGTCGATCTTATTCCCGGCAGTGTAACGTTCCAGAGTTTCCGCCAGCGTCCTGCGCCGTCAACTTCCGCAGCTTCGTAAAGTTCGGGATTGATTCCCGTAATTGCCGCCAGATAGATAATTGTTCCCCAGCCCATTTCTTTCCATACTCCAAAAAGTATGTATGTCGCTATCCATTTCCCCTTATCCATCAGGAAGTTAATAGGCTTGATATGGAAGTTTTCTACCAAAAACATATTAACAACGCCCGTACTTGGCGCAAGCAGTCTTGATGCAATGCTTGAAACGATAATCCACGACAAAAAGTGTGGAAGGTATATGATAGTCTGGGTGATTTTTTTGTATTTAGTGAAAACAAGTTCGTTCAATACAAGCGCCAGAATTATGGGAGCAGGGAAGCCTATCACCAAATCCAGAAAATTCAGCAACAGGGTGTTCCTCATTGCGTTCCAGAAACCTGCCGATTCAAAAGCCCTTTCAAACCAGTAGAAACCGACCCAGTGGCCGCAACTCGGTAAATGGCCGCTCTCAGGGCACGGAGCAGTCGGAGAAAACCAGACACTACTATGGAATATACTATAATTCTTAAAAGCGATAACAATATTTGTCATGGGGACATAGCGGAAAACTATGAAAAACGCCATTGGGAGCAGTAACATCAAGTAAAGCATCCATGAACGCTTAAAATAACTGGCCGAAGCAGGCTTAATAGCCATTGTTTTTTCTTTCATTCTATACAATCCTAATTTTAACATGATACATAAAAACTCATATTTTTGTCAAGTTAGCCGTTTCTAAAAATTTAAGTTTTGGAAAAGCCCCAAATTTTGACATTTTACGCCTTTTTTCCCGTTTTTTCCGCTTATAGTTGAATTTTTGCCGAATATAGATGATTATAGGTGTTAGAACAGGGGGCGTTTATGGAAAAACTTGTTTTCCCGAATGATTTTATATGGGGCTCGTCCACGGCCAGTTATCAGGTTGAAGGGGCGTCGCACGAAGGCGGCAGGGGCGAGTGTATCTGGGACACCTTTGCGCGAAAGCCGGGCGCGGT